>Ga0134127_10004027_pt1 | contig 10594 bp, 10 predicted proteins | sample KB31753_FD_96459 | JGI IMG/M metagenome (GOLD analysis project Ga0134127, IMG submission 96459) | Terrestrial soil microbial communities with excess Nitrogen fertilizer from Kellogg Biological Station, Michigan, USA - KB3-175-3 | ecosystem: Environmental > Terrestrial > Soil > Unclassified ...
CGGTTTGGTAAGATGCCGCCCAAATTGGGAGGTAACTTTATGCGAAGCAAGACTGGATTGACCCGGCGCGGCTTTATGGCAAACGCCGCCCTGGGCGCTGCCTCGATTGGGCTGGTGTCGCCCGCGAACATCGCGCTTGCGCGTTATCCGGAAACTGACTCAGGCACGGCTAGCAACCCGCTGCGGCTGAATCGCAACGAGAGTCCTTACGGCCTGGCGCCTGCCGCGGCGGAGGCTCTCAAACGCGCGGTTGATCCCAAATCTTCGCGTTATCCAATCGAGGAGCCGAAAGCTCTGGTCGAGGCCATAGCCAAACGTTTCGAGGTCGAGAACGATAACGTGATTCTGGGTTATGGATCAACCGAGATACTAAAAATGGCAACGGAAGCCTTCTGCAATTCGGCTCGCGGGGCACTGGTAGCCGAGCCGACCTTCGAGGCGGTGGTCGGTTACTGCCCGTTTATTCATGCGCGCGCGCGGAAAATCAACCTCGACGCCGAACACAAACACGATCTCCCGAAGATGCTTCGAGCGAGCCAGAACGCGGGGATGGTCTTCTTCTGCAACCCTTCCAATCCAGCCGGGACATACATCGGCGAGGACGAAACGGAACGATTTATTCGCAGGCTTCCGCGAGGTCCCGTCGTGCTTGCCGACGAGGCTTATGCGGAATACGCCACCGCCTCCGATTATGAAAGCTGCGTCCGGTTCGTGAAGGAAAAATTGCCGGTTGTGGTCTCGCGCACTTTCTCTAAGATCTGGGGAATGGCTGGTCTTCGAGTCGGGTACGCGATCGGGCGAAAGGATTTGATCGCGCGGATGGCGAAGCGTCAATTGGTCAACAATCCCAATCAACTGGCGATTGCCGCGGCGCTTGCTGCGTTGAAGAGCGACCGCGAGTTCGTAGAGCGCAACCGCAAGCTGAACGCTGAAGTGCGCGATTATGTTTGCAAGGAAGCAACCGCGATGGGGTTGAGCTTTATTCCATCGCAAACAAACTTTGTGATGATCGGCGTCAATCGGCCGGCGACGCCGATCATCGAGGAATTGAAAAAGCGAAAGATGCTTGTGGGCCGGCTATTTCCATCGATGCCCACCCATTTGCGCGTGAGCTTTGGCACGATGTCAGAGATGAAGGCGTTTATCAAAGAGTTCAAAGACGTGATGAGCGTCCAGGCTGCGCGTTAGGTTGTCCTCTCGATCGGCGCAATAGCAGACCCGATAGACAGTATGATAATCTCCTAGGGCGTCGGCGATTCCTGCCGGGCACGTGAAGTTACATCCGATCTTCATCGTCGCCGGCTTTGCCTGCTTGATTGCACTGTTAATGCTGCATCTCTCGGACCGATCCGGCGGATGTGGATTGAACAAAACCACCAGACACGCGACTGAGCGAAATGGGAACATAGATGTTTTGTCCGCATTGTGGCAACAACCGCAATCAGGGTCAGCGCTTGTGCACGAGATGTGGTAAGGAACTGCCAGGGCTCAAAGCTTCGGGCGAGCCTGATCCTGCCTCCGCTACATTAATCGGGCGCACCCTGGATAAGAAGTACCGGATCGATGCCAAACTCGGCGTGGATTTGACCGGAACAATCTATCGCGCCACCCGCTTGTTCATCGGAGATGTTGCTGTCATCAAGATCCTTCATCCCGACTTAACGAATAATCAGCCCGCGGTCGAGCGCTTCTACCGGGAGGCGCGAACTTCGGCGTTAATAAAACACCCTAACGCAGTGGCGATATACGATTTCGCGGTCACCTCCGATCAGCTCGTCTATCTGGTAACAGAACTGGTAGAGGGGGTGAGTCTGCGTAAGAGGCTCGAACAGCCGGGTGGCATGTCGGAGGGATACGTCGTGAAGATTGCTACTCAGGTTTGTGCGGCGCTCGCGGAAGCGCACAAACACGGAGTGGTTCATCGTGACCTGACCCCGGAAAATATCCTGATGCAAATCACCGGAAGCGCACCACAAGTTAAAGTGCTCAACTTCGGCATAGCCGCCTTGCGCGATATCAACAGAGGCGATGCCGAGGAACCCGGCGATCCATTGAGAAGTGCTGAGTATATGTCCCCGGAACAATGCCGGGGAGAGTCGCTCGATAGCCGCTCAGATATCTATAGCTTGGGGATCGTGCTCTATGAAATGCTCACCGGTGTGACGCCTTTCAACTCACCGGTCCTGACTGCCGTTGTCGTGCAGCAGGTGAACGAGGAACCTCGCCCTCTACGCAGCCTGAACGCAGATATTTCACCAGCGATTGAATCGGTCGTCTTACGCGCCTTGGAGAAGCGTCGAGAGTTGCGGCCGCAGACCGCAAGTGAGTTTGCCAATTGGCTAACGGAAGCGACCAAAGGTGTGATTCCCCCGTCCGTGACCGACAAACCGCTCGAGTCTTCGCTCGTCTCAAACCTGGCCCAACCCGTCCGAGACCCGCGCTCCTACGACACAACTGAAGAGGAGTTACCAGAGGAGTTACCAGAGGAGTTACCAGCAACCGGGCACATCTCAGCGCCCAGGCGCTCGAGTACGCTGGCTTTGGGGCTGATAAGCGCGGCTATGCTGGTGGTACTTGGGGTCGGGGGTATCTGGTGGTACGTCAAGTCAGACGGCGCAAAGCCTCCTACAAATACTTCCTCAACTGTCGAAGTCGCTGAGCCGACCACGCCCAGTCCACCGACCGCCCAGGTTGCACCCCCGAGTAGCTCCGAAAAGCCTTCGCAACCCGCCTTGCCTGTCACAAGCGGTTCGCTGTGGGAGTTGATACCCGACTCCACCAGTGGAGCGACTGATGCAGCGAATGCTCTGGGGGTGCCAGATCAAAAAGTGGCTGTGATCGCTCCCGGTAAGCAGATTGCTCTGGCCTACCGCGAAGGTCAGTTCTTTGGTAATGGTCCGGGCGGTGATTTACGTTTGCATGGTCCCGATGGTCAGCCTGCCTCCTACACAGTTTTAGTGCGGAACGATTCCGCGGCGGCGTGGCGTCAGGTTGACATCAACCGACGAGGCTTTACAAACGGCGTGTTGAGCCATGACATCGGGCACCATGGCGTGCAGCAAGCAAGGGAGGTAATGATCAAAAACGACGGCAAGCTCGATCTCAAGCTCGATGCCGTCACCGCGGTCTATAAAGACACGCTGTCCAGCACGCCTAAGCCGCCTGCTCCTAAACCCGTTGCGAAACCTGCTCCGAAGCCGCTTCCAAAACCCAGGCCTCCAGTCATTGACAAGAAAGAGGCCGAAAAACAAAGGAAGAAGAGGGAAAAGGAATTGAAGAAGAAACAGAAGACCTCGACAATCGTTCGTTACGAACGCCGGTATTCAAAGGATTCAGCCAAGTGAAACAAACCAACAAGCTGTGAAGATCAATTCCGCACGGTCGGATACTGAATCCCAAGCTGCTCCAGATACGTCTTGTACTTGCTCGAATCGTAGTAATACTTCTTCAACTCTGGTCGAAACTTTTCCATCTTCTCCTTGTTCAACTCGATCGCAGGCTGATCTCCAGGGTTGATAAGCGGCGTGTACTTGATGTCTTTCGTCTGGACATCGTTGAAATACGCCCACGCCTGCTTGACCAGTTCCGGTGACAACAAATAATCGAGCGCGGTCAAAGCCTGAACCTTTGCCCCGGCTGTCGAGCCTTTGTGAGAGATTGGCGTTGCCATCGCAATGGCATTGGGCCAGGCGTGACCGGGCAGGTTCGGGATATTAGCCGGGAAGCGCAGATACACCATCGGCACATTCCACGAGATATCCCCTACGTCATCAGACCCTCCGCCGGTCGCGTCCTTGGGCGGCTCGAACTCTTTGATCTTGGTTCGCATACCCTCGACCTTTGCCCCGATCTCCTTTTGAAGGGCCCTGGCAAGGGTTTGATCGGCCTCGCTCCACTCAGGCATGCCGACCATCTCAATGTTCTTCTGCTGTACCTCGGCGATTGCCTTGTTGAAGTGGCAGGGCCAGGCGGACCCGACGACCCGCTGGGTAACGGTTGTGTCGGTCATCATGGTCGCGGCTTGAGCCATCTTGTTGCCGAGCTCATAGAGCTCTTTGATTCTCGGATATTCCAGCTCGCGGAAGTAATACCACACAGCGGCTTCTGAAGGGACGACGTTGGGCTGGTCTCCGCCGTCGATGATCACGTAGTGCGAGCGTTGTTGCAGCCGCAGGTGTTCGCGCCGGAAGTTCCACGCGGTATTCATCAACTCGACCGCGTCGAGCGCGCTTCGGCCTGACCATGGTGAACCAGCCGCATGCGCCGCCTTACCGTGAAAAGAATACTGGACTGATACCAGCCCGCTGTTGTTTGCCGGCTGCCCATAGTTGGTCGCGAAGTCGCTGTCGACATGAGAGCCGAGCACAATGTCGACGTCTTTGAACAAGCCGGCTCGCACGAAGAAGGCCTTGGCTGCGACGAGTTCCTCGGCCACGCCCGGCAGGAGCTTGATTGTGCCGGCGATCTTGTGTTTTTCCATCAGCTTCTTAAGCACGATGGCCGCGGTTACGTTTACGCCCTGCCCCGAGTTGTGACCTTCGCCGTGGCCGGGCGCGCCCTGTACGATCGGGTCGTGGTAGGCGACGCCCGGCTTTTGCGACGCCCTGGGTATGCAGTCGATGTCAGTGATGAAAGCGATGACCGGTTTGCCCGAGCCGTAAGTGGCGACCCAGGCAGTCGGCATCCCGGCGACTCCTCGGTCGACCTTGAAGCCGTTCTTTTCCAGGATGCCGGTTACGTACTTTGACGTCTCGTATTCCTGGAATCCGAGCTCGCTGAAGCTGAAGATCTGATCGACCATTTGTTGCGTAAGCGACCGAAGGCCTTCGACTTCGGCGATCGCCTCGCGCTTCAGTTCACTGAGCTTCGAACCGTTTTGAGTGCGAGCCGGCGCGCTAACAACAAGGCTCATCGCGATAGAAAGCAGTAGCGCATGTATCCTCATAGTTCCTCCACGCAGCTCTTCATCTAAACAACGCGGACACCAAAGCATCCAGCGCGAACGCCGCCATCGAGACACCCGCCGAACCAAACAGCGAGAAAGCCAAATACTTGGTGAAACCGGAATAGCGCCACCGCGGGCCTCTAAACCCGAAAGCTACCATCTGCCCAACGAAACAGCCGATACCCGCGGCAAGATACCATGGCAGCCATTTTTGGGTAATCCGCCACGCCAGAGTGTAGGGAATCACGAACACTAGCGTAGGGGCAATGTATCGGTCCCAACTCGAATCAATCTCGGGGCGTCGGGGCGGTTCGCCATACGCAGGATAGTCTCTGCCCGGTGATGCTTCGTCGAAATCCTGCTCTGACACAAAGTACCTCCACAAACCACGACCGACTGCGCGAGATTATGACTTTTCGCCAGGCAAAGTCAAAGAAATAGAGTCGGATGGATGTCTCTGTCTATCAAACTGATTTTGAAGAAAGCGCAAGCCCCGCTGTTAAAATGCGAGGACACAACAATGCAGATTAGAGGGAAGGAAGGATGCCTTGCCCTCGCTCTTCTTCGCGATTGACCGAATTGAAGCCTAGCGGGGGCAAGCCACCCTTCCCGACCTCTATTCTTCTTCGCGATGAACTCGATTTGGAGAGAGCGGCGATGACCGCTTCTAGCCGCGCGGTAGCCTTGCAAAAGGCTACAGTTGCTGACAGGATACCGCTTCCAGATTGCTGGTGGAATTTTTTGTAACCGGACGGAAACTTTTTGAGTCTTAGGCGTTAGGCGGGCGCGCTCGTGGCCGTGCTTCCACTGGCGCGGACGCGAGCACGCTCTGCCCGCTTCATCAGGACAAAAACAGAGATAGACAGGATTAACAGGCCACGGAGGCGTGTCAGTCTATCCTGCCGATCCTGTGGGTTCCTCATGAAGTTTCCTTCTCTGCCAACGATTCCAGTAATTAAAAGCCTGTTATGGAGGGTCCCATGAACCGAGGACGACTGTTCCCGCTCACGCGCTCGTACGCGCTTGTGATCATCGGCGCTATGCTGGCGGTGTTTACTGCCGTCGGGCACGGCGCGGCGCCGCCGCAAAAGAAGGAAAAGGGCAAACCGGCAGCGGCGCCCGCCTCGAAAATCAACGAGGAGTACACGGCGAAAATCAAAGAGTACACAACCGAAAAGTACTTCTTGACCGAGCTGGTTGATCACCTGCCCGCCTCCGACAAGGTGCCTTCACCCGACAAGATCCTCGGCTACGTCGTCGGCACGCCCAACAAGCTCACGTACACAAAGGACATGTATCGCTACTACCGGGAGCTCGAGAAGTCGACCCCGCGCGTTCGAGTCTTCAGTGCGCCCGAGCGGAGCGAGGAGGGTAAGGAGCAGATGCTGGTCGTGGTCAGCGATGAGGCGAATATCGCCAAGCTCGACCGCTATAAGGAAATTACCGCAAGACTTGCGGATCCTCGCAAGATCAATGACGCCGAAGCTCAGCAGTTGATTGGGGAAGGCAAGGCGATCTACTGGGCGTCAGGATCGATCCACTCCCCGGAGCAGGGTTCGCCCGAAATGTTGATGGAAATGGCATACAGGCTGGCCGTAGAGGACACTCCGACTATTGAGCAGATCCGGAAGAACGTGATCGTCCTCATCACCCCCGCCTTGGAAGTCGATGGCCGCGACCGGTCTGTCGATGTTTACAACTATCGTAAGGCCAATCCAAACAAGCAGACGCCGCCGCTGCTCTACTGGGGCAAATACGTCGCTCACGACAACAACCGCGATGGTCTTGGGATGGCGCTGGCGCTATCTCGAAACCAGATGAAGACCTTCCTCGAATATCACCCGGTGGTGCTCCACGATCTCCACGAATCGGTGCCGTTCCTGTACACATCCACGGGCACAGGTCCTTACAATGCCTGGCTTGATCCGCTGGTGATCGACGAATGGCACGTCCTCGCTTATCACGAGATCGAAGAGATGACTAAACGCGGAGTGCCTGGAGTTTGGACACACGGCTTTTACGACGGCTGGGCCCCTAACTACATGTTTTACGTTGCGAACGGGCACAACTCGATCGGAAGGTTCTACGAGACATTTGGAGGTCAGGGCGCGGACACCAGCGTGCGCAACGTAGGCGCGCAGTCCGGCCGCGATTGGTTCCGTCCAAACCCCCCGCTTCCGTGGGTGAAGTGGTCGATCCGCAACAACATCAACATGCAGCAGTCGGCGATTCTGTTCGCGATGAACTATGTCGCCAATCAAAAGGACCGATTTCTGAACAACTTTTACCTCAAGAGCAAACGCTCGATTGCCAAGGCCAGGAACGAAGGTCCGGCGGCCTGGGTTATCCCAGGGGACACACCGCGTCCGGTTGAAGCCGCGGACACGGTCAACCTCCTGCGCCTGATGGGAGTGGAAGTTCAGACGGCTACAAAAGAGTTTAGCTTCAAGGATCAAAAGTTCCCGGCGGGTTCCTACATCGTCCGCATGGACCAGCCCTATTCGCGAATGGCCGATATGCTGCTGGACACTCAGTATTACAACGTCAATGACCCTCGGCCTTATGACGATACCGGTTGGACCCTGGGCGCGCTTCGCAACGTTAAGACAGTTCGCGTCACCGAAAAGAACGTGCTTGATGTGCCAATGGTTTTGTTGACCAGCGACGCAAAGGTAAGAGGCAAGATCGCAGGGTCGGCAGCCACCGCGGGCTTCATCGTCAATCACAACGCCGACAACACGCTGGCGACGCTCCGATACAAACTGAAGGACGTGAAGATGAATGCCGCCGAAGATTCCTTCAAGATCGGCGATCAGCAGTTCAACACGGGCTCGTTCATTATCAAGACAGAAGGCAACCCGGCGGATGTGAGACAGCGACTAGAACCTGCGGTAACAGAACTCGGATTAACGGCGTTAGCGGTCGATAAACTACCGGATGTGAAGACTCACGAGATATCTGCCGCGCGCATCGCAATCGTTCACACCTGGACAAACACCCAGAACGAAGGCTGGTTCCGAATCGAGTTCGACCGGCTTCAAATTCCTTATTCGTATATCTCGGATCACGTAATACGAGATACGCCGAACCTGCGCGAAAAGTACGACGTGATAGTCTTCCCACCGGTTGGCGGCTCGGCCCAATCGCTGGTCAACGGGACCCCGAAGCGAGGCGACCCGGTGCCCTGGAAGCAATCCGAGTTGACGCCGAATTTCGGATCCTCGCCAGATCAGACCGACGATATGCGCGGCGGTATGGAGCTTCGAGGGGTGCTGAATCTTCAGCGGTTCATCGAAGATGGCGGGTTGTTCATAACGATCGGGAACATCGCTCAGATTCCGATCGACTACGGACTGACGACGGGGGTCTCGATCCAGGAGGCGCGTCAGCTTAACGCCCGCGGCTCGGTTTTCAGCGCGACGTTTGCCGACAAGAAGAGCCCAATCGCTTATGGCTACGGTGACACTCTTCCGATCTACTTCAGCCAGGCTCCGTTGTTGGAGGTGAGCGCGATGGGCGGGTTCGGCGGCGGGGGCGGCCGAGGCGGCGGGGGTGGAGGCGGCGGTGTGCCGCAAGGTCAGAGACCGTCAGGTCGCGGGTCGGTTACCGATCCCGACGTCATTCAATCGATGCCTCAACAGGGACCGCGGCCCCCGCAACAGACTCGTCCCGGCGAAGAGGGCATCCCTGAAGAAATGCGGCAATTTGCCGCGGCCTTGATTCCCCCGGTCAGCATGAGACCGAGAGTCGTGTTGCGCTTCAACACCAACGAGAAGGACTTATTGATCAGCGGGATGCTTGCGGGCGGTTCGGAGCTTGCGGGCAAAGCTGCGGTGGTTGACGTGCCGGTTGGCAAGGGTCACGTGGTGATGTTTGCGAACAATCCGATGTGGCGCCATCAGACCCAGGGAAGCTTCTTTCTGTTGTTCAACGCCGCAATGAACTACAACAACCTCGGAGCCGGCAGACCGGAACCTCCTGCGCGCAGGCCCGAAGCGGCGACCGGCGATGATCAGTAATTGAATTCGGAACCTGGGAGCGCAGGCATCCTGCCTGCTCGGTTGGACCCGGAATCCAAAGAAGCAGGCAGGATGCCTGCGCTCCCAGGCACACTGCTAGCCCTTCCAGGTTTCTGAACGGGCGGTTTCAGAGCGGGACCGCCCGTTCGCCTTATTCAGTCAACGAACCATTCAGCAAGATAGCCTAGAAGCGTAACAGCGAGACAATTTCTCGGAGGTGATCTGGATAGATGTCTACGAGCGAGGCAAAAGAAAAAACTGACGAACGCGTAAGCAAGCTGGAAGTGTTTGCTCACGTGATGGGCCGCTTCGTGCCCGATGCAATCACCGCTTCAGTGATCCTCATGCTGATCCTAACCAGCATGGCTCTGGCGATGGGCAACTCCTTAACCAGGACGATGGACGCTTACTATCAAGGTTTGTGGATGTTGTTGCCCTTCACAATGCAGATGACCCTGATCATCGTTCTGAGCTCGGTGCTTGGAGCGACTCCGTTCTTCAAGGCGGTAATTACGCGTCTCTCTCGACTGCCGAAAACGCAGTTCCAGGCGATCGCGCTATCGGTGCTGGTGACCGCCGCAGCGGCGTACCTCTACTGGGGTTTGGGAATAGCGATGACTCCGCTGATTGCGGTGCATTTTGCACGTGAGGCCGAACGCAAAGGCATAAAGCTGGACTTTTTATTTCTACTGGCCTTGTTATGGGGGGCAAATGCGGCGTGGCAGTTCGGACTGTCGTCAAGCGCGGCGCTGTTGATGGCGACGCCCGGCCACTTCCTGGAAAAAACTACGGGCATCCTTCCTTTGAGCACCACGATCTGGGCGCCGGCCGCAATAATACAAGAGGTTTGCTTTGTCGGAATTCTGATCGGCGTCGGATATCTGCTTATGCCGAAGAACGTCCGCCCGGTCTCTCAGTTTCCGGATGCCTGCAAGCTGAGCGAGGAAGGACCGGCGATCGATCCCGGACCTGTGAACTTTTCCGAACGGCTCGAGCGCAACCCGATCATTCCGCTGGTGATCTGCGTGGTGCTGGCTGGCTGGTTATACAATCACTTCGGTTTAAAAAACCTCAGTCTGGATATAAACGCTCTCAACACTATTCTGCTATTCGCCTGTTTGCTCCTGCATCGGACGATCTACCGCTTCACTCAAACGCTGCAGCGCTCGGTTCTTTCGAGCTGGCCGGTTATTGTCATCTATCATCTATACGCCGCGGTAGCCGGTCTCATTCAGTTCACATCAGTCGGAGAGGGCCTCGCGGGTTTGGTTTCATCGGTGTCGACGCCTTATACGTTTCCGGCAATAGCCGCCTTTTCAGGAACGATTGTGTCGATCTTTATTCCGTCGAGTGGCGGGCAATGGGTTATTCAGGGCTTTGTCACCTCGGCGGCGGCGACGGCTGCCGGTGTCACGGTGCAGCGGGGGCTTCTGGCGCTGAGCGTGGGTGATCATATGGGCAATTTGATCGCGCCGTTCTGGTATGTGGTGGTTGCCGGAGTCGCCCGTGTGAATTTCCGGGAGTTCTTCGGTTACGGTTTGATCTTCGCGTTGCTGTGGTTTGTGCTGGGGGTTATTGTCTTCACGTTCGCGCCTTGTTGAGCGGCTAGTCTTCTTTGCGTCTTTGCGAG
>Ga0134127_10004029_pt1 | contig 10593 bp, 8 predicted proteins | sample KB31753_FD_96459 | JGI IMG/M metagenome (GOLD analysis project Ga0134127, IMG submission 96459) | Terrestrial soil microbial communities with excess Nitrogen fertilizer from Kellogg Biological Station, Michigan, USA - KB3-175-3 | ecosystem: Environmental > Terrestrial > Soil > Unclassified ...
CGACAAACGTGTAGCCGCTCTTGCCGCCGCCGGTGCCGCCGAGGACGCTGTCAACCAAACCCTCGGTCGCGAGGGAAGGGAGGTCGCCATACTGTCCAGCACCCGTGGTCGATGCATAGGTGGCTTCGGCACTGGTGATGGTACGCATGGAGGCGACAGCCGAACCTTCGTTGGCAGCGCGCTTGGAAGCGAGCAGGTTGGGGATGGCGATGGCGGCGATGATGCCGATGATTGCCACAACGATGAGAAGTTCAATCAGCGAGAAGCCGGCTTGGCCTTTGTTGGTTTTCATTTCTAGTTTCGAGCTCCTTGGGAGAAATAGTTAGTTTAGGTTCTCGCGCCAACGGCTTCGTCTTATGCGTGTAAGGCCGCGCAGAGCGCGAAGTTGTCAGTTGTTCCCTTATCAATGACTGTGCCATTAGGCCGAATAGGGCCGTTTACGCGAAATTGCAGGGGTTTTAGTTAGAAGTGGAAAACGCGAGGTGAGGGGCAGGGAACCAGCTGACAATTAACGTCAGCGGGCTCCTGCCGGATTCCGGCAAAGGGCAGTGGCGGTGGTGCTCAGGGCTCGCCCGCGCCGGCGGCAAACTCGGCCTGGTCGTCTTCGCGCCGGCGTTCAGGGGGATCGGTTGAGCGTCGTCGTGGATTGGAGTCCGGGCTGCGGCGTTCATCACGCATCTGCGCAGTAAGGGCGCGAATGCCGTGCTTGTCGAGCAGGTGCCTTAGCGATCGTACAGAGAGCTGCAGCAATGTGGCGGCGTTGGTCTGATTGCCGCCGGATCTTTGAAGCGCCTCGAGCAGGTAAGTCTTTTCCAGCTGATCCAGATAAGCTGTGAGGTTTAGGCCTTCTTCGGGGAAGTCAAAAGCGTCAGCGATACGGTGAGGATTGTAACTGGTGATCTTTTCCGGCAAACGTTCGGGCTGGATGGTATCGGTTGTTTCCAGCGCGACGGCGCGTTCAATCGTGTGTTCGAGTTCACGCACGTTTCCCGGCCAGGAATAGTTTTCCAGCAACCGCATTGCGCTCTCGCTAATTCCAAGAGTCCGGCCAGACTGAGCGCAAAACTTACTGATGAAGTGACTGGTCAATTCAGCAACGTCTTCCAGTCTCTGTCGTAACGCGGGGAGTTCGATGGGAATCACTGAGATACGGTAGAAGAGATCTTCACGAAACGATCCATCCTTGACCATGCTTGCGAGGTCTCGATTTGTCGCCGCTATTACGCGCGTGTCTACGGTCGTTTCCTCGGTTGCCCCGACGGGCCGCAGTTTCCGCTCCTGAAGCACACGCAATAGTTTCACCTGCATTGCCGGAGACATCTCGCCGATTTCATCGAGGAAGACCGTGCCGCTGTTGGCCGCTTCAAATAGCCCTTTACGATTTGAATTCGCTCCTGTGAACGAACCCTTAACGTAGCCAAACAGTTCCGACTCCAAGAGTGTCTCAGTGAAGGCGCCGCAGTTGATCGAAACAAACGGCTTCTCAGCGCGCGGACCGAGGTCGTGAATGGCGCGAGCCACGAGTTCCTTTCCAGTTCCTGACTCCCCAGTCACCAACACCGTGGCCTGCACCTGGGCGACAGTCTCAATCATCTGGTAGAGGGCCTGCATGCTCGAAGACCTACCGATGATGTTCCCCAACTGGCCCTGCTTGCGTTGTCCCTGAATCAGGGCCTTGTTCTCTTCAAGCAGTGCTTCTTTTTCTTTGACGAGGGAAATTTTATCGAGTGCGCGTGTGACTATCTCTTTGAGGAGGTCGTTGTCGAAAGGCTTCTGAATAAAGTCGTAAGCGCCGAGAAGAAAAGCCTCACGCGCAGTCTCGACGTTTGCGAAGGCAGTCATCAGTACCACTTCCACTCCAGGCAGAAGCTCGCGTGCGGCGCGCAACAGTTCGATACCACCCATGTCTGGCATCTTTACGTCTGAGATGACCAGGTCGGCAGGCTCTTCACGCAGCAGCGTCATCGCCTTGCGGCCGCTCTCCGCGACGCGCACAGAGTGGCCTTCACGTTGAAAGAGATGCGTCAGGAACTGACGCATGCCTAATTCGTCGTCGACAATCAACAAGCGAGACATAAGTGTTAGGTTCGATCGTTGAGTGAATAGTAGTCAGTGGTCAGTGGTCAGTGGGCAGTTGACCCGAGAATTGAATCTCCGACGGCCGCGTTCCGAACTTACTGTACTGACTACTAACCTCCTGCCTCCTGACTCGGCAACTCAATGGTAATGGTTGTTCCTCGTCCTTCGCGGCTACTTACGTTGATTGTACCACCATGCTCGCGGATGATTTGATAGACAATCGAGAGACCGAGGCCGGTCCCGCCGGTGGTTGAGGAGAAGGGCTCAAACAGATGTTCGACTTGTGCGGGCGACATGCCGCGCCCCGTATCCGAAAAAGCGATACGAATCCGATTGTTCGAGTTTCTTCCCAATTCTGCTCGCAAGGTTCCACCGTCAGGCATCGCCTGCAACGCATTCCGTGCGAGGTTCCAGAAAACCTGTTGCAGTTGTTCGGGATCCGCATCGGCCAGAAACGGCCCCTCAGGAATTTCTTCTTCAACTGTCTGTCGCTCACTTATCTCCGGACTGTAGCGCAATAGAGTGAACGTTTGTTTCAGCAGTTCACCCAAATCGACTTGCGACTGAGTAACTGAGCGAGGCCGAGCATAGGTCAAAAAGTCAGTGATGATCCGATTAAGACGATCAGACTCGCGGAGGATGATCTCCATCAACTCGGTCTGCGATGGGTCGCTTTTCATTTCGTGGCGAAGCATCTGGATCGAGCCCCGCATTGCTGCAAGAGGATTCCTGATCTCGTGGGCAATGGATGCTGCCATGCGCCCGATTGCCGCCAACTGGTCCTGACGTCGTGACGTCTCCTCAAGTGCGCGGATGTGAGTCAAGTCTTGAAAGGCAATCACGCTGCCTGTCGTTTCTCCGGTCTCGGAGAAGAGTGGAGAGATACTGAAGCCGAGCCGCAGCCGCATGCCTTCGGCAGTCAGGCAATCAGACTCAAGGCGAGGACCCGTCTGGCCCAAATCAGCGGCGTTGAGCGAAGCTCTTGTTGGTTCCCCGAGTTCGCCAAAGAAAATAGACGCGTCCTGACCGCGCACATCCAGTTCCCGGTACCCGGTGATCTCTTCGGCAGCAGCATTGAACGTATAGATGCGACCCTGAAGATCAGTGGTCACCACGCCGGATCGAATTGAAGCGACAATTCTCTCGTGCAGCGCTCGCAGGTTCGCCAGCGATTGAGTTGCCTCGATGAGCCGCACGTCCCAGCCGGATTGATGTTCCGCAAGGCGTGCGGAAAGTAAGCCGACAACAAAGAACGCGATATCAAAAAGGCCAACTGTTTGAATCGCGCGCGAAAGCGAGCCCTCCATCACCTCACGCGTAGGATGGCCACCATAGCCACTCAATGCGGCCAGCGCACATGCCGTAAATGCGACGGCACAGGCGACGGAAGTAAAGATTACTTCCCGTGGCGCCAGAAAGAGACTCGCCATCGAGATGATGACGATGTACAGGGCGGTGTAAGGAGACTGAACAACGTTGGAGGACCAAACGAGCCAGGTGACGAGGGCGATATCAACAGCAAATTGGAGACGAATTTGAAAGAGCCGTGTGCGCGCGAAGCGATGAGCGAGGGAATAGGCAACAGTGAGGCTGGCGACGAAACCGAGGACTGGAAGCGCCTTAGGCCACAACTCAGGTCCCGTTGTATTTCCGGTCCAATATGAAACAGCCAGGAGGAGAAGCGCGACTACCAGCCGGCCCAGAATCAGCCACCAGAGTTTTCGTCCCAGAGAAGGGTTTTGTTCTAGTCTTGCCTCGGGGGCCATCGAGGCCAAGCCTACCACATCGCGCTTGTCGCGCGGTCGTGAATGTCGCGGCACTGGCCTGACGCAGCTCAAGCTGTTAGTTTGCGAATTTGGAAAAGAGATGAACGAACCTAAGGACGAAACTGCTGATGCCGAAGAAGCGGAAGTTCGCCCGCTTGTGGAAGGGGAGGACTATTACCTCGAGGGCGGCCTACTGGTCTTTACGGCGGCGTTTCTGTTGAGACGAGGTTATTGCTGTGAGAGCGGCTGCCGTCACTGTCCATATGGCTACACTGAACGAGCGGATTCCTAGACTCACTCTGATCGAGTTTCCTGCTCATCTGCGAGACGCGCCAGCGGTTGCCCTGCTAAGCGGTAGACAGCCCATTCATCCATCGGCACTGCGCCCAGGCTTTCATAAAAACCAATCGCGGATTTGTTCCAATGCAACACCGCCCACTCGATACGCCAGCAGCCTTTCTCCTTCGCGAGCCGCGCGAGGTATTGCAGCAACATTCGACCAAATCCCTGACCTCGTTCCTCGGGCCTCACAAAGAGATCTTCAAGATACATACCAGGAAGTCCCGCAAACGTTGAATAGGTATAGTAGAAGAGCGCGAAGCCAACTGCTTGCTCGCCCGAGTATCCAAGAACACATTCCGCCGCGGGTTTATCTGCGAACAAGGTTTCGCGCAGACGTTCTTCCGTCGCTTCGACTCGATCGAGAAGTTTTTCGTACTTTGCCAGTTCGCGGATGAATTCAAGAACCAACGGCACGTCACGCTCGGTTGCGGGGACAATACGCAAAGGTTTTGTAGCGATCACGTTTCCTCCTACTCGTCAGCTAACTGCGGCGCAGCATCCATATCCACTTTCACCGGGCACAACAAAAAAGGGAAGCCAAAAATTGGCCTCCCTTTTGTAGCCGGAAGAATCCGGTGTGCAGTTGTTTGAGCGCGCTTTGTCAGTGTACTCCCGACAATTTGCCGATAAGGGTGAAAAGCGGTAGGTACATCGCGATCACAATCGAGCCGATCGTCACGCCGAGAAAACCAATCAAGAGTGGTTCCATCAGCGTCAACAGGTTTGCAATTGCGGCGTCGACTTCCTGTTCGTAGAAGTCGGCGATCTTTCCCAGCATCGCATCCAAAGCGCCCGTCTGTTCGCCGATGCCCACCATCTGCGCGACCATGTGAGGAAACACTTCCGTGGCCTTCAACGGATCAACGAAGCTTTCGCCGCGTTCGACTCCCGCCCGAACTTTTAGAATCGCCTCTTCGATGATCACATTGCCCGCAGTCCGCGCAGTGATTTCCAGTGACTGAAGAATCGGAACACCGGAAGAGAGGAGTGTAGAAAGGGTTCGTGAAAATCTCGCGACTGCGACTTTGCGGAGGATGTCACCCAGAATCGGAATCTTGAGTAACAGACGATCGATGTTTCGTTTGCCATTAGGCGTTTTGTAGTAGAACTTGACTGAAACCACGGTCGCGATCACGACCAGTAGGATCGCCAGACCGCCCCAGCCCGCCAGGAAGTTACTTATTCCTACAACGATTCGCGTCGGCAGTGGCAACTGCTCGCCAGGACCGAGCAGACCCATGAAGATGTTCTGAAACTGCGGAATCACGACGATCATGATGACTGCCACCGCGCCGATTGCCATCAACACAACAGCCGCTGGGTAGATCATCGCAGAGATCACGTCACGTTTCAGTTTGACTATCTTTTCGATGAATGTGGAGAGACGCTGCAGAATTAGATCGAGGATACCGCCTGTTTCTCCTGCTTCGACCATATTGGTGTAAAGCTGATCGAAAACTTTCGGATGACGGGCCATCGCAGCTGCGAGGGTTGAACCTTCTTCGACATCCTGGCGGACCTGAAGCAATGTCGCCTGGAAGTATTTGTTGTCCTGCTGTTGCGCCAGAATCTCGAGACACTGAACCAGCGGCAAACCCGCATCGATCATCACGGAGAACTGACGCGTGAAGATTGACAGAGACTTGGCTTTAACCTTCTTGCGGCCACCAAGCTTTGGGATGCCTATCTCACGGCCCTTCTCCTTAACGGAGGTTAGCGTGACTTGTTCGCGGCGGAGGATCTGCCGCAACGCGTCGCGTGTGTCGGCAACTCGTTCGCCGACAACAATCTCATTCAGTCTGTTGCGGCCTTTAAAGACGTAGGTAGGCATGGTCTAGGACTCCAGAGGTTACTTGGTGATGGTGGGGCGGGCGCCAACGGGGCGTGCCTGCGCATATGGGCTAGGGTGATTGCCCGAGGCGGGATTCTGCGAGTTTCCAGTATTCAATCCGGAGCCGCGATCCATCAGTTCTTTGAGCTCGTCTACGTTTGATGAACGCTGCAAGGCGATATCTGCCGTGATGAGTCTCTTGTGATACAGGGTGGCCAGTGCCTGGTTAAAAGTCTGCATTCCATACTTGTCCTGGCCGGTCTGCATCATCGAATAGATTTGGTGAACCTTGTCTTCTCGAATCAAATTCCGGATGGCGCCGTTGGGAACGAGTATCTCCAGGGCCATAACACGTCCGCCGCCGTGCGCTTTGGGCAGAAGTGCCTGACACATGATCCCTTCAAGCACGAGTGAAAGCTGTGCTCGAATCTGTGCCTGCTGATCTGAAGGAAACACGTCGATGATGCGGTTGATCGTAGAAGCGGCGGAGTTCGTGTGAAGGGTTGCGAGGGTCAAGTGTCCTGTTTCCGCAATGCGCAAAGCCGATTCAATTGTTTCAAGGTCACGCATTTCACCGACGAGCACGACGTCAGGATCCTGGCGAAGGGCAGTGCGCAGGGCTTCCGCAAATCCGTGGGTGTCGGCGTTGACCTCGCGTTGATTAACAACGCAGTTCTTGTGGTTATGAAGAAACTCGATTGGATCCTCAATCGTCAAAATATGTTCATGACGATCGCGATTGATCTTGTCCACCATGGAAGCAAGCGTAGTTGACTTGCCTGAACCGGTGGGGCCGGTGACCAGGATCAAACCACGAGGTTTGTCGCACATCTGTCTCACTACGGGCGGCAGCCCGAGTTCTTCAAATGCTTTTATCTCGTAAGGAATGGCGCGAAAGACGGCGCCGACAGCGCCACGTTGATTAAAAAGGTTGGCGCGAAAACGAGAGAGTCCTTTGACGCCAAAAGAAAAGTCGAGCTCGAGGTTTTCCTCGAAGCGGTGCTTTTGTGCGTCCGTTAGAACCGAGTAGGCGAGTTGTTTCGTGTCTGCGGAAGTCAGCACGCGATAGCCATCAAGCGGACTCAGATGACCATCAACGCGAACCTGCGGCTGAGAGCCCGTGGTGATATGCAAGTCTGACCCACGCAGCTCTGACAGCTTCCTGAGCAAGTCAGACAAGGAGATTTGCGGGGCGCTCTCGTTTATTCGCATCTAGTAAAAATTCCTCCGGGTAAGGCACTCAGAGTTCAGGCCATCTGTTACTTACTGGCAGGCTTAGAAACCGCATGGAAGGAAGCGATGAAGCTTTCCGCTTCCGCGGCCATGCGATCGGAAAACTCCTGTGGCGTGTTGGTCGTGAGCCGGTAGATACGTCCATTGACTTCAGTGAAGTAGAAATTCCACGACTTATCAGGTGAGCGGCCGTCGCCGGGAGTTTGCGCCGACACGATGAACACGCGCTGACCGGCGACATCACGAAAATAGTCGTTGGTGACCCAACCGCCGTCAGAGATCATTTTGTCGATTACCAGACGTCGCAGATCTGCAATTGCAACGCCGGCGAGCAAGCGTCGCTCTTCGCGCGCTGGCATATAGATCGGATTAGGACGGCTCATGGCGACAACACCAAGCGACGCCTGGCCGGCCAAACCGCCGGGCGAAGTCTCAGTGCGGAATTTCATCTCGCCGTTTTTTGCCGCTCCCATGGGGTTCCAGCCTGTAGGCAATTGAGGTCCAGTGCTAGATGCTGGAACGGTAGTCCGTACTTCTGTGGCAACTGGTTTCGAAGCTGCTGACAGAACGGTTTTTGTAGCCGTCGCGGGAACTGTTACTGAAGCTGAAGCCCTCACTGCCTTCAGAGGTTTCACGGCCGTTGTTGTTTGCGAGGTCGCGACTGTTTTCGAAGGCGGCGCAGGAATCGTCACTGCAACGGGCGCCGAAACTGTGGCTGAAATGAAACGCGGAAGAGGTGCTTTAGTATGTCCCATTCGTGAAGCAGGAGGCAGAGCAGAAGGAGCTGAGGTGGTAGGCAACGCCGGCACCGGTACCGCAGCTGATGCTCGGACCGTTTCTGGAATAGTGGCCATCACCAGTTCTGGAGTTGGAATCAAAACCGTCGCCGGAACTCTCTTAGTCAGCGCCAGAGGCATCACTGGTCGAAGCAAAGTTTTGCGATGCGCCATCATTGCCGCTTCCTGCCGTTTCTTGAGACGAATGCGGGCCATTCGCGCGCGATGCCTTCTCCACCATGCGCGCGAGTGGCGGCGATGATGAAATTGGCGGCTTGAGATGAAACCCTGGCGAAGCCCATGTGCGGAGGATCCCGTAAGCGGGAGCAACGCCCCAAATGAGAAAAGCATTACCAGCGACAGTGCAATTATGCGCAACATCTTTTTGTCCTCTCTTTACGCCACGGTCTCGCGGACCACTTCCTCGAGCGTGGTGACACCATTGCGAATCTTATGAAGTCCGGATTCGCGCAACGTGATCATGCCGTCGTCAATCGCCTTCTTCCTCAATTCCAGGGCCGAGGCGCCGATCAGGATCAACTCGCGGATCTCGTCGTTCACTTCCATGACTTCGTAGAGTCCGATTCTTCCCTTGTAACCGGTGTTGTTGCAGGTCGCACAACCCTTACCCTTGAATGTCTTGAGGTTTTTGGCTTCGTCGGCTGAGAAGCCAACCTCCATGAGGACTTCGGGGGGCAATGACTCTTCGCGTTTGCAGTCTTTGCAAACACGCCTAATTAGGCGCTGAGCTTGAATTAAGTTGACGCTGGTGGCGACGAGAAAAGGCTCAATACCCATGTTCATCAAACGCGAAATCGTCGATGGGGCGTCGTTAGTGTGAAGAGTCGAGAGAACAAGGTGGCCCGTAAGAGCGGCCTTAATGGCAATCTCTGCTGTTTCAAAGTCGCGGATTTCACCAACCAGCACGATGTTCGGATCCTGGCGTAGGAAGGCGCGGAGGGCTGCGGCGAAGTTCAGGCCGATCTGTTCTTTCATTTGCACCTGATTGATGCCCATGAGGTTGAACTCGACCGGGTCTTCCGCAGTCATGATGTTGGTTTGGATCGTATTCAGCGACTGCAGTGCGGAGTAAAGAGTGTTCGTCTTACCGCTTCCCGTTGGTCCCGTAACCAGGACCATTCCGTAAGGCTTCGAAATGTTGCGTTGAAACTTCGTAAGAGATTCAGGTTCGAAACCCAGCTTGTGCATGTCAAGCATCAGGTTTTCTTTGTCCAGCAAACGAAGCACAACTTTTTCGCCGAACAGAGTGGGGAGGGTTGAGACGCGGAAATCCAATTCCCGTGAACGAGCATCGACCTTCACTTTGATCTTGATGCGTCCGTCCTGCGGCAACCGTTTTTCCGAGATGTCGAGCTTCGACATGATCTTCACGCGAGAGATGAGCGCGTCGCGCAATTTGAGCGGCGGATGCATTACGTCGTAAAGCACGCCGTCGATACGAAACCGAATGCGTAATTCTTTTTCGTAGGGCTCAACGTGAATATCTGAAGCGCCGCGGCGCAAAGCGTCGACGAGCAGAACGTTCACCAGTCGGACGACTGGAGCGTCTTCGCTGAGGCGCGAGAGTGTCGAGAGGTCGATCTCTTCGTTGTCCTCAACGACTTCGACGTCTTCGGTCCGGCCAACTTCGAAATCAATGCTGTCCAGGGAAACGAGATCGGCGTGAGTGATGCCACCACCGTTCGACGCTTTTACGGACGCAGAGTCGATTGATTCAAAGACCGCGTCGTCAACCGTCAGCGTCGACAATTCGATTTCACGAGAGGTGCCGTAGTATTTGGCGATTGCCTGTTGAACGCTCACTTCGGCAACTACCACCGGCTCAACGTTGAGACCCGTCATGAACTTGATGTCGTCCATGGCGAAGACATTCGTCGGATCGACCATGGCGAGAGTGAGAGTGGCGCCGACACGCGAGAGGGGAATGACGGAATACTTCTGCGCGACTTCCTGGGGGATAAGACGCAGAACAGTTTCGTCGATTTGGAAGAGGTCGAGGTTAACGGAGGGAATACCGTACTGCCGTGAGAGGACGGCCGTAATCATGTCGTCAGTGACCAATCCCAACTTGACGAGGTTATAGCCTAGCCGGCCCCCATGTTCGCGTTGATAGTCGAGGGCTTCGCGTAGGTGTTGAGCACTGATGAGGTTCTCGCGGACGAGAATTTCGCCTAGTTTTGCTGACATTTCTTTCGGGTGTTCAGACGGTTGAGAGACGGTCCACCGGGTGGGGCTCGCGTTCTGGCAGAGATGTTTTAGGGAGCGCTAGGACAGCTCAAGCGGTGTGATTAACACCGTTGCCCAAGCATAGTACAGGTTGTTCGTTTGAACTGTCAAGAAGTCATTTTGCCAAAAATCGCAGGAAAACGGGGAGATTGGTGGTGCAGCGAGGTTCGAGAATCGAGGCGTGCGTTCGTCGGAAGCCCTGAAAGGAAAAGAACCGCACAGACTTGATTCCGTGCGGTTCTGGAGTGTCGAGAGCTGGTTTGGTAGTTACGGGCGCCGGCGCCTGGCCGGAGCGGAAGTCTTCTCGGCGGTTACCTTC
>Ga0134127_10004030_pt1 | contig 10592 bp, 7 predicted proteins | sample KB31753_FD_96459 | JGI IMG/M metagenome (GOLD analysis project Ga0134127, IMG submission 96459) | Terrestrial soil microbial communities with excess Nitrogen fertilizer from Kellogg Biological Station, Michigan, USA - KB3-175-3 | ecosystem: Environmental > Terrestrial > Soil > Unclassified ...
CAGGGGTGGTAGGCGCTCTCGACCTTCGAGCGAACGAACGCGTCGATTTCGTCGTCTGTCTGCACATCCTTGCCCGGCTGGATTTCGCGGCCGCGGTACGGATCGAAGGCCTTTTGCGCGAAGATCTCGCGCGCGAGCCGGAGACCCGCGCGGAACTCGGCAAGGTCGTCGGGGTGGCTGAGGTAGTTGAAGCGGATCCGCGGTTTCGCGCGCGCGTCGTTCGAGCGCAGCTTCACGTAGCCACGGCTCTTCGATCGCATCGGCCCGACGTGCGCCTGGAACCCATGTTCCTTCGCGAGCGAGGAGCCGTCGTAGGTGACGGCGAGCGGCAGGAAGTGGAACTGGATGTCGGGATAGGGCACGCCCGCGCGGCTGCGGATGAACCCGCCGGTCTCGAAGTGGTTTGTCGCGCCGAGGCCGTCCTTCCGGAGGATCCACCGGACGCCGATCATCGCGCGCGCGAAAGGGCCCATCGACGAATACAGCGTGACGGGCTGCGTGCAGGCGACCTGGAAATAGAACTCGATGTGGTCCTGCAGGTTCTCGCCGACGCCTGGCCGGTCGGCGACGACCTCGATCCCGTGCTCGCGGAGCTCCGCTGCCGGCCCGACTCCGGAGAGCTTCAGCAGCTTCGGCGAGTTGATCGGGCCCGCGCTCACGATCACTTCTCGCCGCGCCACTGCCCTGTGCGTCGTCTCCCCCTGACGGTACTCGACGCCGATCGCGCGGCGCCCGTCGAAGTTGATCCGCATCGCGAGTGCACCGGTCTTCACGGCGAGGTTCGGCCGTCTCATTGCGGGGCGGAGGTACGCGTTCGCCGCGCTGCAGCGGCGGCCGTCCTCGCCGACGGTCATGTCGAGCCGGCCGAAGCCTTCCTGCTGGTAGCCGTTGATGTCGTCGGTCGATGCATAACCGGCTTGCCGCCCGGCCTCGAGCCACGCCGCATGCAGCGGGTTCGCGAGCGTGCCGTAGCGAGTCTGGAGCGGCCCCTCGTCGCCACGGTAGTCATTGCCGCCAACCGCGCGCTTCTCTGCACGGCGGAAGTATGGGAGGACTGATGCGTAGTTCCAGCCCGTCGCGCCCTCGGACTCCCAGCGCTCAAAGTCCTGCGCATTCCCGCGCACGTACACGAGGCCGTTGATCGAGGAAGAGCCGCCGAGCACCTTGCCGCGCGGCGTGTGCAGCTGCCGGCCGCCGAGACCGGGTTCGGGCTCGCTGTAGAAGCGCCAGTCGTACTTCTCCGAGTTCATCGGGATGGAGAGCGCCGAGGGCATCTGCACGAAGATCGAGCGATCGCTGCCGCCGTACTCCAGGAGGAGGACGGAATTCCGGCCGTCCTCCGTCAGCCGGTCCGCCAGCACGCAACCGGAGGAGCCCGCACCGACGATGACGTAGTCGAATTCCTCAGTAGGGGGCATCGATGTCGCCCTTGGCGACATACACGCTCTTCAGCTGCGTGTAGTGCTCCATCGCGGCGCGCCCGTTCTCGCGCCCGAGGCCCGAGAGCTTCACGCCGCCGAACGGCAGTTCGATCGGCGTCACGTTGTAGTGGTTGATCCAGCAGGTGCCGGCCTCGAGCTTCGCGATCACGCGGTGCGCGCGGTTCAGGTCGTTCGTGAAGACGCCGGCCGAGAGGCCGAACTCGGTCGCGTTCGCGCGCGCCACGACCTCGTCCTCGTCCTCGAAGTCGAGCACGGCCATGACTGGCCCGAAGATCTCCTCGCGGACGATCGTCATGTCGTCGCGGCAGCCGTCGAACACGGTGGGCTCGACGAAGGCGCCTTTCGCGAGTGCGCGCTCCGTGCGGCGGTTGCCGCCGACGAGGATGCGTGCGCCTTCCTCGCGCCCGCGCGCGATATAGCCGAGCACCATCTCCATGTGCTCGTGCGAGATGAGGGAACCGACCTGCGTCGCCGGGTCCATCGGATCGCCAATTTTCATGGCGCCGACGCGCGCGGCGAGCTTTTTCATGAATTCGGCTTTCGCTTGCTTGTGCACGAAGACGCGGGTGCCGTTCGAGCAGACCTCGCCTGCCGAATAGAAGTTGCCGAGCAGGGCACCTGAGACGGCCTGGTCGAGCTTCGCGTCGTCGAAGACGATGATCGGCGACTTGCCGCCGAGCTCGAGCGTCACCGCCTTGACAGCGCTCGAGGCGTCGCTCATCACCGCCTTGCCGGTGCCGACGGAACCCGTGAGCGAGACCTTGCGGATCAGCGGGTGGCGCGAGAGCGCGCGGCCGGTCGGGGAATGGCCGTGCACGACCTGGAACAGGCCGGGCGGGAGGCCCGCCTCGAGATAGATTTTCCCGAGCTGGACGGCCGTAAGGGGTGTCAGGCTCGCCGGCTTGAAGATCATCGCGTTGCCGAAGGCGAGCGCGGGCGCGGACTTCCAGCAGGCGATCTGGATCGGGTAATTCCAGGCGCCGATTCCCGCCGTGATTCCGATCGGCTCGCGGCGCGTGTAGCCGAAGGCCGCAGGGCCGAGATCGATGTGCTCGCCGGCCGCGCTTTGCGCGAGGGCCGCAAAATACTCGAGGCATTCAGCGCCGGAGATCACGTCGACGACGCGCGTCTCCTGGATGGGCTTGCCCGTGTCGCGGGTTTCCAGCTCTGCGAGGACGTCGTTCCGCGCGCGGAGTAGCTCCGCCGCACGACGCAGGATGCGCGCGCGCTCGGCCCCGGGCAGTGCACCCCACACGGGCTGCGCCGCGCGGGCTGCCGCAACCGCGGCCTCGACCTCGGCGGGCCCGGCGACAGGCAGTTCCGCGAGCTTTTCGCCCGTGGCCGGGTTCGTCGTGATGAGGAGTTCGTCAGACATGGGGAGTTCTGCGAGACTAGCGCGGGTTTCGTGGGGAACGGCGTGCGAAGAGAATGTATCACCGCCGCTGGAGGGTTGCTGCTGGCGGCGCTGGCGTTCGCGGCGCGCGCGGATCCGGACCCGGCCTCCTGCCGCGTCGTGCGCTTCTCGGACATTGGCTGGACCGACGTCACGGCGACCACGGGCCTCGTGAGCCGGCTCGTGCGGATGCTGGGATACCAGCCGACCGTCACGGTGCTCTCGGTACCGGTCACCTACGCCTCGCTCAAGAACCGGGACATCGACGTGTTTCTCGGCAACTGGATGCCGGCACAGGCGGCGGACCTGAAGCCGTACCAGGAAGACGGGTCGGTGCAGGTGGTGGGCGCCAACCTCGATGGCGCGAAGTACACGCTCGCCGTTCCCGCGTATCTCTACGAAGCGGGGCTCCGCGATTTCTCGGACATCAAGCGCTACGGGCCCGAGCTCGACCACCGGATCTACGGCATCGAGCCGGGCAACGACGGCAACCGCCTCGTGTTGACGATGATCAGGAAGAACGAGCACGGGCTCGGCGACTTCAAGCTCATCGAGTCGAGCGAGCAGGGGATGCTCGCGCAGGTCGAGCGCGCGGTCGCCGCGAAGCGGCCCATCGTGTTCTTCGGCTGGGAGCCGCACCCGATGAACACGCGCTTCGACATGCGCTACCTCACCGGCGGCGACTCCAGCTTCGGTCCCAATTACGGCGGCGCGACGGTCTACACCAACGTGCGTGCCGGCTACCTGCAGGAATGCCCGAACGTCGGCCGGCTGGTGCGCAACCTCAAGTTCACGCTGCGCGCCGAAAGCGAGATCATGGGCGGCATCCTCGAGCGCAAGCTCGAGCCCGAGGTCTCGGCCGAGGAGTGGCTGCGGAAGAATCCGGACTCGCTCAGGGCCTGGTTCGACGGCGTGACGACGTTCGACGGCAAGCCAGCGCCGCTCTCTTTCGACGCGCCGACCGCCGCTCCCGCGAAGCGCGCCCCCGGATTCGAGGGCTGGGTCACGACGCACAAGATTCCGCTCGGCCGCGCATTCGAGACCGCGATCGACTTCATCAAGGGCCACGGAAAGGGATTCTTCGCCGCCGTCTCGACGGTGATCCAGGGTTCCGTCGACGCCGTGAACGCTGCGCTCGCCGCGATCCCGGGGCTCGTGCTGATCCTCGCGCTCGGCGCCCTCGCATACGGGCTGCACCGCTCGATTCCGCTCGTCGTGTTCGTGATCCTGGCGCTCGTCTTCATCATGAACCAGGGCTACTGGGCGGCGACGCTCGAGACGCTGTCGCTCGTCTTCGTGTCTGCGCTCTTCTCGGCGCTGATCGGTGTGCCGATCGGCATCGCCGCCGCGCACCGGCCGCGCCTTTACTCGGCGCTCCGGCCGGTGCTCGACCTGATGCAGACGCTGCCGACGTTCGTCTACCTCATCCCGACGCTCGTGCTGTTCGGCCTCGGCGTCGTGCCCGGCCTCATCTCGACCGCGATCTTCGCCATTCCGGCGCCCATCCGGCTGACGCACCTCGGCATCTCGAGCGTGCCGAAGACGCTCCTCGAAGCGGGCGACGCCTTCGGCGCGACGCCGATGCAGCGGCTCTGGAAGATCGAGCTGCCGAGCGCGCGGCCGACGATCCTCGCCGGAATCACGCAATGCATCATGTTGTCGCTGTCGATGGTCGTAATCGCGGCACTCGTCGGCGCGGGGGGGCTCGGAGTGCCCGTCGTGCGCGCTCTCAACAGCGTGCAGATCGACATCGGCTTCGAGGCAGGCATCGCGATCGTGCTGCTCGCGATCGTCCTCGACCGCATCAGCCGGCCCGGCCCTGGCCCGAACGAATGAACGCGATCGAGTTCCGGAACGTCGACATCCTGTTTGCCCGGGACCGGGGGCGGCGCGGCGAGCGCGCGCTCGCGGACGCGATCGCCCGCCTGGACGGCGGCGCAAGCCGCGATGAGATCTCTGAGTCCTGCGGCGTGATCGTCGGAGTCGCGGGTGCGAGCCTCGCGATCGAGCCGGGCGAGATCTGCGTGATGATGGGCCTCTCCGGATCCGGCAAGTCGACGCTCATGCGGGCGGCGAACGGCCTGAACCCGGTGACGCGCGGCCAGGTGCTTGTTGCGGACGGGAATGGCCAGATCGACGTCGGTCGCTGCAGTGCGGAGGAGCTCCGGCGACTCAGACGCGAGCGTATCGCGATGGTGTTCCAGCAGTTTGGCCTGCTGCCATGGCGGACCGTCGCGGAGAATGTCGGGCTCGGCCTCGAGCTGCGTGGCGAGACGTCTGAGGCCCGGAAGCAAGTGGTTGCGCGCCAGCTGGAGCTCGTCGGCCTCTCGAGCTGGGCGGACCGCAGCGTTGCCGAATTGTCGGGCGGCATGCAGCAGCGCGTCGGCCTCGCGCGTGCCTTCGCGACGAACGCCGACATCCTCCTGATGGACGAGCCCTTCTCGGCGCTGGACCCGCTGATCCGCGACAAGCTCCAGGATGAGTTGCTCGCGCTGCAGGCGCGCGTCAAGAAGACGATCCTGTTCGTCAGCCACGACCTCGACGAGGCGCTCCGGCTCGGCGACCGCATCTCCATCATGCGGCACGGGCGGATCGTGCAGACCGGCACGGCCCAGGACATCGTGCTGCGGCCCGCGGACGACTACGTGGCGGAGTTCGTGCGGCGCATGAACCCGCTCAAGGTCCTGACCGGCGAGATGGTGATGCGCACCCGCGCGCGCATGGACCGTGTGGACGGCGCCTTCTTCCTCGACGCGGCGAGGCGCTATCGCCTCAGCCTCGACGCGGGCGACGCGCCCTCGGAGCTTCGCCTCGACGGGGAGCCGCATCCGCTGCGCGCGGTGGGTGAGGACGAGGGCTGCGTTCAAGGCGAGCATTGCGTCATCGTTGCGCCGGCGACCATCACGTTGCAGGCGCTCATTCAACTGCGCCGGCGAACTGGTCATCCGGTGGTGCTCGCGGAGGCGGGCCGCCTGCTCGGCGTCTGCGGCGAGGCGGAGATTATCGCGGCCCTCGCGGGCCGTAACGAAGGAGCAGCGGAGACATGAAGCGCTTGATCCGAATCCTGCCGGCCTGCGCGCTGGCGCTCGCCGCCGCATGCCCGACCGCATCCTTTGGAGCGGAAGCCAAGTCCATGCCGGCGTTCGACCTGCAGGGACATCGTGGCGCGCGCGGACTGCGACCCGAAAACACGCTGGCGGCCTTCCGGTACGCGCTCGGGCTCGGCGTCACGACGCTGGAGCTCGACTGCGGCGTCACGAAGGACGGCGTCGTCGTCGTGAGCCACGACAGCTTGCTCAATCCCGACATCACGCGCGGACCGGACGGACAGTTTCTCGCCAAGCCCGGCCCGGCGATCGTCGACCTCACCTACGACGAGCTCCGGCAGTACGACGTCGGCCGTCTGCGGCCGGGCAGCGACTACGCCGCGGGCTTTCCCGACCAGCAGGCCGTGGACGGCGAGCGCATCCCGCGCCTTGCCGACGTCTTCGCGCTCGCGCAGCAGGCCGGCAACGCGGCTGTCCGCTTCAACGTGGAGACGAAGCTCGACCCCCTGCATCCGGTCAAAACCATGTCGCCGCTCGCGTTCGCGCGCGCGCTCGTCGACGTGATCCGCGGCGCCGGCATGGCCTCGCGCACCACGATCCAGTCGTTCGACTGGCGCACGCTCCGACTCCTGCGCGAGCTTGCCCCGGAAATCGCGCTCGTCGCGCTGACCGACCAGCAGCCGGACGAGGACACGATCGAGGCCGGCAAGCCAGGCAAGTCGCCCTGGCTCGGCGACCTCGACGTGGACGACCACAATGGTTCGGTGCCGCAGCTCGTCAAGGAGCTCGGCGCCGCCATCTGGTCGCCGCACGCCCGCGATGTCACGCCCGCGCTCGTCATCGAGGCGCATTCGCTCGGAATTTCGGTGATTCCCTGGACGGTGAACGATCCGAAGGACATGGCGCTCGCGATCGGCGCGGGCGTCGACGGCCTGATCAGCGACCGGCCCGATCGCCTGCGTGCGTTGCTCGAGTCGAAGGGCATGGCCGTGCCCGCGCCGACGCCCGTGAAATGATCGGCTTCCTGCAGCCGGCCGCCTTCGCTGCGGAGCTGCCGGCTGATCGCGTCGACGGCGAGTACCGGCGCCTGCGCCGGCGCGTATTCGCCGGAATCTTCGTCGGCTACGCCGGCTACTATCTCGTCCGCAACAACCTCGCGCTCGCCATCCCGGACCTGCTCGCCGAGCATCCGGAATACAGCAAGGCGGGTCTCGGCACGGCGCTGACCGCGCTCTCCATCACCTACGGCGTCTCCAAGTTCCTGATGGGATCCGTCTCGGATCGCAGCAACCCGAAGTACTTTCTGCCGCTCGGGCTCCTGCTGTCGAGCGCGCTGATGGCGGGCTTCGGACTTTTCGATGCCTTTTATGCCTCGCTTGCCTCGATCGTCGCGATCATGGCGATCAACGGCTGGGTGCAGGGCATGGGCTGGCCGCCCTGCGGCAAGACCATGGTCCACTGGTTCAGCGTCAAGGAACGCGGTCTCATCGTGTCCACGTGGAACACGGCGCACAACATCGGCGGCGCGCTGGTGGCGAATTTTGCGCTGCTCGGCGTGATGCTGTTTCACGACTGGGGCGCGAAGTTCTACTTCAATGCGCTCATCGCCGCGTCGATCGCGATCGGCGTTCATTTCTTGCTGGAAGACACGCCGCAGTCGCGCGGCCTGCCGCCCGTCGAGCGCTGGCGGAACGACTATCCGCCGGGCTACAGCGAGGCGGACGAGGCGACCCTTCCGGCGCGCGAGATCTTCTTCAGATCCGTGCTGCCGAACCGGCTGCTCTGGGCGATCGCCGTCGCGAACGCATTCGCTTACTTCGTGCGCTACGGCGTCGTGAACTGGATCCCGACTTACCTGCAGACGGCCAAGGGATTTTCATTCGACGAGTCGAGCACGGGCTGGGCGCTGTACGAGTTTGCGGCGATACCGGGGACGATCGTCTGCGGCTGGCTGTCCGACCGCTGGTTCAAGGCCCGGCGCGCGCCGATGACGATGATCTTCATGGCGCTCACCCTCGTGGCCGTCGTGGTCTACTGGCTCAACCTGCACGGGCCGCTGTGGGTCGACTACGCCTCGCTGTTCGCGATCGGCTTCCTGATCTACGGCCCGATCATGATGATCGGGCTGCACTCGCTCGACCTCGTGCCAAAGAAGGCGGCCGGCACGGCCGCCGGGCTCACGGGCCTCTTCGGCTACGTCTTCGGCTCTGCGATCGCGGGCACCGGCGTCGGCTGGATCGCCGACCGCTGGGACTGGAACGGCGTTTTCATCACGATGGTCGCCTGCTGCGTGCTGACGATCTTCTTCGTGTCGCTGACGCTGCACCACCAGGCGTCGAGCACGACCCGCGACGCGGCCTGAATCGGTTCAGCTCGCGAGCGCGCGCCGCAAGGATACCTTCCACCCCGCGAGCAGGGACTCGCGCCGTTCCGTCGCCATCGCGGGCCGGAACTCGGCGCCGCGCACCCAGGTCGATGCGACGGCCTCGAGGTCGGGCCAGACGCCCGACGCGAGGCCGGCGAGGTAGGCCGCGCCCAAGGCCGTCGTCTCGATCTGGGCGGGGCGTTCCACGCGCGCATCGACCACGTCGGCGAGGAACTGGCAGAACCAGTCGTTCGCGGCCATGCCACCGTCGACGCGGATCGCAGCGGCGCGCTTCGTCCCGTCGGCCGCCATTGCGGCGGTGAGGTCGAGCGTCTGGTAGGCCACCGACTCGAGCGCCGCCCGCGCGAGGTGCGCCTCCGTCGCATCGAGGGTGAGACCGCAGATGAGGCCGCGCGCGTCGGGCTGCCAGTGCGGCGCGCCGAGTCCGACGAAGGCGGGCACGAGATAGACGCCGTGGCTGTCCGGGACCTGCGCTGCCAGCGCCGCGGTATCGCCGGCGTCGCGGATCACGCGAAGCCCATCGCGCAGCCACTTGATCGCGGCACCCGCGACGAAGATCGATCCTTCCATGGCGTAGGTCGTGCGGCCGCCGATCCGGTAGGCCGGGGTCGTCAGCATCTGGTTGCGGGAGCGCACGGGTATATCACCGGTGTTGAGCAGGAGGAAGCAGCCCGTCCCGTATGTCGACTTCGCCATGCCGGGCTCGAAGCAGGCCTGGCCGACGAGCGCCGCCTGCTGGTCGCCGGCGATGCCGCCGATCGGGATCGCGCGTCCCAGCAGGTCCGCGTCCGTCGCGCCGTAATCACCGCTGCTGTCGCGCACCTCGGGCAGCAACGCGCGCGGCACGTCGAGCAGGCGAAGCAGCTCCTCGTCCCACTCGCCGCGTTGGATGTCGAGGAGCATCGTGCGCGAGGCGTTCGTCACGTCGGTCGCGTGCACGCGCCCGCCGGTGAGGCGCCAGAGCAGGAAGCAGTCGATGGTGCCGAATGCGAGCTCCCCGCGCCCGGCGCGCTCGCGTGCGCCCGGAATCTCGTCGAGCAGCCAGGCGATCTTCGTGCCGGAGAAATAGGGGTCGAGCAGGAGCCCCGTGCGCTCGCGGACGAGCGGCTCCGCGCCGTCGCCCTTGAGTCGCGCACAGCGGTCCGCCGTGCGGCGGTCCTGCCAGACGATCGCGCGATGGATCGGCCGGCTCGTACTGCGCTCCCACACGACGGCCGTCTCGCGCTGGTTCGTGATGCCGATGGCCGCGATACCCTTGGCGCCGACGCCGGACTGCTCGATGGCCTCGCGCGCCGTCAGGAGCGTGTCGCGCCAGATGTCCTCGGCATCGTGCTCGACCCAGCCGGCCGCCGGGTAGTGCTGCAGGAGCTCGCGCCGCGCGAGCGCGACCGTGCGACCCTCGCCGTCGAACACGATGCAGCGCGTCGAGGTCGTGCCCTGGTCGATGGCGAGCAGATGCCGGGGCCGGTTCATTTGCTTATGCTGCGGGAGACTAGCACAGCGACTGGACCGCCCATGACCGAAGCGCAGCTACGCGAACTCTTGCGAGTCGCCGTCGAGGCGGCGCTGGCGGCAGCCGGCGTGATCCGGCATTACTTCGGCAGCGCTCGCCTGGGCCTTGTGCAGAAGGAAGACGGATCGCCAGTGACGCTCGCCGACAAGGAAGCCGAAGCGTTGATCCGCGAGCGCCTGTTCGCAGCGCCCGGCAGCACGCTCGACATCCTGGGCGAGGAAGAGGGCCTCTCCGGCAGCGGCACGCGCCATCGCTGGACCGTGGACCCGATCGACGGCACGCGTGCGTTCGTGCGCGGCATCCCGCTCTTCGGATCGATGATCGCCCTGGAAGATACCGTCGAGGGTCGCGCCATTCTCGGCGTCATCCACCTGCCGATCCTCGACGTTACGCTGGCGGGTGCGCGCGGCATCGGCACGACGCGAAACGGCGAACCGGTGCAGCTACCCGAGTCCGTCGCGCTCGAAGACACGATCATTGCCGTAGGCGACGTCGCACAATTCACGGCCGCGGGCCGTGAAGAGGATTTCAGGCGCCTGACGGCGCGCCACGGGTACGTTCGCGGCTACACCGACTGCTTCGGCCACAGCCTCGTGATCGGGGGCCAGGTCGGCGCCATGATCGACCCGGCGCTGAATCCCTGGGACATCCGCCCGACCGAGGCGCTCATCGAGGCCGCGGGCGGCAGGGCAGTGCTCGTGCGCTCGAACGTGCCGGGGAAGATCGACGCGCTCTTCGGCAACCGCGGGCTCGTCGACGCGCTCGACCGCGAGCTTTCGTACTCCACGCGCTAGACGCCGCGCTTGCGCTC
>Ga0134127_10004033_pt1 | contig 10590 bp, 11 predicted proteins | sample KB31753_FD_96459 | JGI IMG/M metagenome (GOLD analysis project Ga0134127, IMG submission 96459) | Terrestrial soil microbial communities with excess Nitrogen fertilizer from Kellogg Biological Station, Michigan, USA - KB3-175-3 | ecosystem: Environmental > Terrestrial > Soil > Unclassified ...
AGCTCGTCGCTGTCCTGGTAGACGTCCTTGCCGTCGGCGTCCTGGGTCCATTCCACCAGGCGCAGCTGCATGCGCAGCGGGCGGGCGTCGTCGTTGGTCACGGTGACCGCGGCGGAACGCGCCCCGCGCGCCATGTCGACGCGGATCGGCGTAACGCTGAATTCGGCGGCGCCGGCCGCCACGGAGGCAAGCCAGGCAGCCAGCAACGCTAGGGTTCTCAACATCCCGGCATGATCGGCGGCGGGGCCGCTGCGATTGGCAGGCTCTGCAATGCCCTTGTCAGGCAGTGCAAAGTTTTCGCGCTAGTTCGCCTGCGCGACGACGGTCCTGCTGGCCGCTCTATAGACGAGGGCCGTCGGCCTCAGCAATTCGCGCGGCGCGCGGGATCTCGGCTCGCGGTACCAGAGCCAGGCGGTGATGTCGCGCGAGCCGTCGAGCTTGATGGCCGTGTTCAGGCAGTCGCGCAGGGTCCACTCGGCGCGCGCGCGGGTCGGCCGGAAACCGACGTAGACGATGTGCACGACGTTCCCGTCGCGGCCATCGAACGTCATCTCCGCGTCGGGATAGTCGCCGGCACCGCGCGCGCAGTAGAGCGCGACGGGTCCCTGCGCCGCGAGCGGCGCGCAATGCAGGGCAAGCACGAGGAGGAAGGCAGTCCTGAGCACGCGGCCAATTTATCGGCCGCGTCGATGCCAATCCGCAGGCTAGGTCATGCCCTTGTCAGGCAGTGTGAAGCGGAAGCGCGCGCCCTGCCCCGGCGTCGAATCGGCGCGAATCGCGCCGCCGTGGCGGCGCACGATGCGCTCGACGATGGCGAGGCCGACGCCGGTGCCTTCGAAGCCGGCGGCGGTAGGCAGGCGCTGGAAAGCGTTGAACAGCCGCTCGGCGTGGCGCATGTCGAAGCCGACGCCGTTGTCGCGCACGGTGTATTCGACCATGCCGTCGTGGCGCGCGCCGCCGATCTCGATGCGCGGCGTCGCGCTCTTGCGCGAGTACTTGAGCGCGTTGCCGATCAGGTTCGCCCATACCTGGCGCAGCAGCACCGCATCGCCGGGCGCGGGCGGCAGGGGACCGAGCGCGACCTCGGCGCCGAGCGGCCCGTTGACCGACAGGTCGTGCAGCACCGCGTCGACCAGCGCGCGCGCGTCGACCTCGGACTTGCGCAGCGCGCCGCGCCCGGCGCGCGACAGCCGCAGCAGCGACTCGATCATCTGCTCCATGCGCACCGTGTTCGACTCGATTTCGCCGAGGAACTCGCGCCCCGCGGGATCGAGCGCGCTCGTCTGCTCGCGCAGCAGGTCGGCGAAGCCGGAGATGGCGTTCAGCGGCTGGCGCAGGTCGTGGGAGATGGAATAGCTGTAGCTCTCGAGCTCGCGGTTCGCCTCCTCGAGCTCGGCGGTGCGCTCGTGCACGGTCTGCTCGAGGGACTCGTTGGTCCGGCGCACCAGCGCCTCGGCGCGCGCGCGCTCGATCTCGGCGCCGGCGCGCGCGCCGAAGATCTCGATCATCGACGCCCAGAACTGGCTGCGCTCGATCGGCTTGCGGTGCGCGACCGCGAGCACGCCGATCGGCTCGCCGTTCGCGCCGAACAGCGGCGTGCCGACGTAGCCCTCGACGCCCGACTTCTTCATCTCGCGGTTGTCGGGGAACAGCCTGGTCACGCCCTGCGGGTAGGCCACGGTCGCGCGCCCGGCGAACGCCTTCTCGCTCATCGAGCCCGCGATCAGGTAGTCCGGATTCGGCGCGATCTTGCCGTCCGCCAGGAACGCGAGCGTGCGCATGCGCGTGTTCTCCGGCGGGATCAGCTCGCCGATGAAGGCGAAGTCGGAGCCGAGCTCGCGCGCGAGATGCTCCGCGAGCGAGCGGAAGAACGCGCCGCCGACCTCGGCCGAGACGCCGCGGGCGATGTGCATCAGCAGCGTGTCGTTGCGCTTGCGCTCGGTGATGTCGCGCATGATGGCGAGGACGTTGCCGTCGGGCATCGGCCCGCCGATCACTTCCACGGCGACCTCGCCGCCGTCCTTGCGGGTGAGGGTCCGCTCCAGCACGCCCCAGCGCGGGGTCTTGCCCTCGCGGAAGGGACGCGCCTTCAGCTCCGCCTCGCTGTAGAGGCGGATGGCGTGCATGCCGAGCAGCTCCTCGCGCGGGTAGCCCGTCATCGCGGCGGCCGCCGGGTTGACGTCGATGATGACGTCGTCGCCGCTGGCGATGAAAATCGCTTCCAGCGCGCTCTCGAACAACGCGCGGTAGCGCGCGTCGGCATCGCGCTGCGCCCGCTCGATGCGCTTCTGCTCGGTCAGGTCGAGCAACGCCACGACCAGGTGCGGCTCGCGGTCCACTTCGATCATCGCGCCCGACAGCATGGCTTCAAAGACCGTGCCGTCGCGCCGCCGGAAGCTCGCCAGTTCGCTGACGTGCTCGCCCGCCAGAGCGCGCGCGCGCATGTTGTCCATCTGGTGCTCGTCGAGCACCTGCACCACGTCGGCGACACGGGCGCCGATCATTTCATCGCGTGCCAGGCGGGCTAGACGCAGCGCGGCGTCGTTCGCCTCGACGATCCGCCGCTCGCGCGGCCGCGTCACGATCAGCGCCGTCGGATTGGTGTCGAACACGGCGGTGAACTTTCGCTCCGACTGGCGCGCCCGCCGCTCGGTCTCGCGCTCCCTGCTGACGTCGCGCCAGCACCAGAGCACGCATTGCTCGCTTTCGAGGTCGATGCGCACCGCCGAGAGGAGCGCGTCGAACTCGGCGCCGTCGGCGCGCACCAGGCGCGCATCGACGTTGGAGATGCTGCCCTCGCCCTCCACGCGCGCGAGGATCCGCTCCCGCTGCTCCTTGTCCTTGAACAGCGTCACCTGCCTCGCCGGCCGGCCCGCCACCTCCTTGCGCGAGTAGCCGGTCATGCGCTCCCACGCGGCGTTGGCCTCGAGGCGAACGCCGTCGGACAGCCGGTAGAGCGTGATCGCCTCCGGGCTATGCTCGAACAGCGCCGCGAACTTGCTCTCGGACTGGCGCGCGCGCCGCTCGAGCTGCTTCACGGCAGTCACGTCGTGCATCATGCTGATCACCAGCCGCTCGCCGTTGTGCTCGACCAGCGAGGCCGACATCTTTCCGGAAACGACGTTGCCGTCCCGCCTGCGCAGCAGCACCGGCCGGTCCTGCACCGTGCCGGTCTTCTGCAGGTCGGCGAGGAAGCGCTCGCGCTCCCCCGGGATGCCCCAGATCTTCAGGTCGGCGACGGTGCGGCCGACGATTTCCTCGGCGCGATAGCCGGTCACTTTCTCGAAGGCGGGGTTCGCCGCGATGAACGCGCCGTCGTCGGCGCGCACGATGACGATGTAGTCGGGCGATGCGTCGAACACCCGCGCCAGCTGCTTCTCGGCGCGTGCGCGCGCCGATTCCTGCTGCTTGCGCTCGGTGATGTCCTTGACCACGCCGGTCATGCGCAGCGCTCGCCCGTCGGGCCCGTAGCTGGCCCGGCCGTAGGTCTCGACCCAGTGGATGCTCCCGTCCGGCCAGACCAGGCGCTCCTGCGAGCGGTATTCGGGCTGGGTTCCCTTGAGACACTCGATGAACAGGGCGCGCGCGCTCGCCACGTCGTCGCCATGCAGCCGCTTGAGGTATTCCTGGAAGCTGCCGGAGAACGCGCCGGTCGGCAGGCCGAGCAGGCGCGAGGCGTCGCCGTACCACTGCACGCGGTCGGTCGCCGTGTCCCAGACCCAGGTGACGATGCCGAGCGTCTCCTGCGCGAGGCGGAACTGCTCCAGGCTCTCCCGCACGCGCGAGCCGCGCAGCAATGTGTGCGCGCCGCGTCGCTTGGTGCGGGAAATGGCCTGCCGGCTTCTGCCCTTGGTTTTCGCGGCCACCCTGCCCCCTCTAGGCTGCCGCGGCTATGGTGCCACGAAAGAACGCCGCCAAGCCGACGCGCGTCGCGTCCAGCACGTCGAGCGCCTGCTCGATGCGCGGCTCCATTCCGGTGCAGGTTCCGGCGCGCGCCGCGCGCTCGATCTCGAGGCACTCGCCGGCGAGGCGAATCGCGCCGACGGTGCCGCTGCTGCCCTGAGGCGGTGCGCTTCGCGCGCGAGCGCCGTGGCATCGCCGATGCGGGCGTGGCCGTGCATGCGCCTGAGAGCGCCGCGCGCGTCGGCAGCGAAGCTCTCGAGCACCGAGCGCAGGAAGGTGCAGCCCGAGTCGGCGGTGACGTCCGCGAGCTCGCGAATGACCTCGAGGTCGAGCAGCTCGCCGTCGCGCATCAGGTCGATCATGGCGTCAGTCGCGCGCGAGCCTGGCGAGCTCGACGTGGAACGCCGCGCCCACCGCCGGCCGGTTGGCGACGCAAAGGGTGCCGCCGAGCCGCTCGATGATCGCTCTCGCCACGCCGAGGCCGAGGTCGGTGGCCGACAGGGCGTCGCATCCTTCGTCCTCGATGAGCAGCGTGACGCGGTCCTCGCGCGTCCCGAGCTGGAAGCGCAGCGCCGAGCCGCGCGGCGAGCGCTCGACCGCGCTCGCGACCAGATGCGCGAGCGCGTGCCGCAGCCGCTCGGCGTCGGCGTTGACCCAGACCGGCTCTGCCGCGGGATCGCCTTCCAGCCGTACGCCGTGCTCTTCGGCGAGCGCGGCATGCTCGCCGGCCACCGACGCCATCAGCGCGACGAGGTCGACCGGCTCGCAACGCAGCCGCGCACTGCCGAGGTCGATGCGTTCCATGTCGAGCCACTCCTCGACCACCCGTGCCAGGCGCTCCGCGTTCTGCAGCGCCAGCTCGAGGAACGCCTCGGCGGCCTGGCCTGTCGGCGGGCAGACGCCTTCGCGGAGCAGCTCCAGGGCGGCGATGATCGAGGCGAGCGGCGTGCGCACCTCGTGGTTCGCCGCGGCGAGCAGTTCGTGCCGCACGCGGTCGAGCTTGCGACGCTCGGCGAGCTCGTCGACGATCTCGAGGCAGCCGTCGACCGTCGCCTGCGCCAGCGCGCGAGCCTCCTGCAGCTGACCTTCCGCGACCTTGCGCGCCGAGATATCGCGCACCGTCCCGGCGAAGCGCGCCACGACCTGCGTCCGGGGGTCGCGCGTCGCGCGGCCGCAGCCGCGCAGCCAGCGGTAGCCGCCGTCGGCGCAGCGCATGCGGAACTCCCGGTCGACCGTGCCGCCCGCCTGGATGGCGTCGGCAAAGTGCCCGAGCGTCGCCTCCCGATCCTGGTCGTGGACCTCGGCGAAGAAGGAGAACTCGGCCGGCAGGCGGTTCTCGCCGTAGCCGAGGAGCTCGGCAAATTCGCACGAGTAGTAGACGCTGCCGCCCTGGAGGTCCCAGTCCCAGATTCCCGCCCCGCTCGCCGACAGCGCGATGCTCAGGCGCTCTTCGGCGACGGATGCGGCGGCGCGCGCTGCCCGCGTCGCGGTGTTGTCGGTGGTGCAGGCGAAATAGCCGACGCTGCGGCCCGCGGGATCGCGGTCGGGCACGGCGTGCACCTGCACGAAGCGCCGCTCGCCGTCCTTGCCGAGCAGCACGTAGTCGCGCGGGGCGACGTTGCCGCGCTCGACCTCGGCGAGGTGCGCCAGCGCGTATTTCAGGGTGCCGGGATCGACCATTTCCGCCAGCAGGCAGCCGAGGATCTCGCGCGGCGCGCGCCCCAGCAGCTCGTAGCAGTGCGAGTTCGCGAAACGCACCCGCAGCTCGGCGTCGAGATAGACCAGCATCGCGGGCGCGCTCTCGGCGACCCGGCGGGCAATGTCGGCTTGCAGCATTTCAGCTTTCCTTTTCCTTCAGCACCCGGGCGATCGCCTCGACCAGCAGGCGGGGGCGAAACGGCTTGCGCAGCACTTCCTGGACGCCGAGCAGGCGCAGGTCGTCGAAGACCTGCGGGTCGGCCGCGGCGGTGAGGAAGATGACCGGCACGTCTTGCAGGCCCTCGCACCGGCGCAGTGCACGCAGGGTGTCGATGCCGCTGATGCCCGGCAGGTCGAGATCGAGCAGGAGGAGCTGCGGCACGAAATCGCGCACCGCGTCGAGCGCCTGCTGGCCGTCGGCGGCGCTGCGCACTTCGTGGCCGCCGAGATGCTCCAGCGCGGCACGCACAAGGTTTTGCAGACTGGGGTCGTCCTCGACGTGAAGGATGCGGGCGCGGGCACTCATGCCGCCTCCGCCTCGGTAGAATGGCCTGGAAGGGAGGGGGCACAGGAATGAGGCCGCGCATCGCCGTGCTCGAGGACGACTCCTCGCAAGCCAAGCTGGTGCAGCACTGGATTACCTCGCAAGGGCATATCTGCCGCCTGTTCGACCGCGGCGGCGACATCCTCAAGGCGGTGCTGCGCGATACCTACGACCTGGTGGTGCTCGACTGGCGCGTGCCCGACCTGAGCGGCGAAGAGGTGCTGCGCGCGATCCGCAAGTCGGTGCGCGAGCCTCTGCCGGTCCTGTTCACTACCGGACGCGACCGCGAAGAAGACATCGTCCACGCCCTGAAGAGCGGCGCCGACGACTACCTGACCAAGCCCTTGCGCCGGATGGAGTTCCTCGCCCGCGTCGACGCGCTGCTGCGCCGCTCGCGCGGCCATGGCCGAGAATCGGACGCGCCGATCGAGGCCGGGCAGTTCCGCATCGATCCCGACGGACGCACCCTGCACAAGGGCGAGACGCTGATCGAGCTGACGCAGAAAGAGTTCGAAATGGTGGCGCTGCTGTTCCGCAACGTCGGCAGGCTGCTCTCGCGCTCCTACCTGCTCGACACGGTCTGGGGAATCAGCGCCGATGTCAGCACCCGCACCGTCGATACCCACGCCAGCCAGCTGCGGAACAAGCTCGGCTTGTATCCCGAGGAAGGCTGGCGCCTGAGCGCCGTCTATCAGCATGGTTATCGCCTGGAGCGGGTGGCGTTGCAGCGGCCGGCTCCGGCAACCGCGCCGGAGCCCGCGCCGCCGGAGACGACTACGGCGCGACGACGACCGCGACGTTCTTGATGTAGGCGCCGGCGGAGACGTTCGCGTAATCGGTGGCGAGGATGGCCCCGTTCACCGTCATCGAAATCGCCGTCGAGCCCACGCCGAAACCCGATCCCGCCGTTGCCGGCACGGCCCAGGTCAGCGCCACCGGAATGTTGTCGGTGCCGTTGGTGATGTTGACCGAAGCCGGCGAAGTGGCATCGGTGTCGAACGAGAACGAGGTCGCCGCCTGGCCCTTGGTGCACTTGTAGGTCAGCGCGGTGCTCTGGTTCTGGTTGGCCGCCGCGGACGGATCGAGCGTGCCGAAGCTCATCGCGAAAGAGGCGGTGGTGAACTTGCAGGTGCCGGAAACCGTCGCCGAGACGGCGAGGGTCGCGGTGTCTCCCGCCACTGCCGGCGCCGCGAACGTGGCGGCGAGCAGCGCGCAGAGAATCGTCTTCTTCATGATCTTCCCTTTCTTCGTATGCAGTGAATGTCGGATTGACACGCGAGCATGTTCGCGCCGCGCGCGCGCGCAACAGTCAGGCAATGTCATCCATTCGCAAGGGAGAGTTCGACCAGGCGGCGCGCGATCTCGGCGAGCGGCAAAACTTCGTGAACCGCGTGGAGCGCGATCGCCTGCTTCGGCATGCCGAACACCACGCAGCTCGCCTCGTCCTGCGCGAGGTTGTAGGCGCCGCTGCGGCGCAGCTCGAGCATCGCGTCGGCGCCGTCAGCGCCCATGCCGGAGAGCATCACGCCGATCGCGCGCTTGCCGGCGGCCTGCGCCGTCGCGCGGAACAGCACGTCGACCGAGGGGCGGTGGCGGTTGACCGGCGGCTCGCTCGATAGTTGCGCGTACAGCTCGCGCGCGCGGCCGCCGAGCGTCAGGTGCTTGCCGCCCGGCGCGATATAGGCGTGGCCGGGCAGCAGCGGCTCGGCGTCCTCGCCTTCCTTGACGCGGATCTCGCAGGCCGCATCGAGACGCCGCGCGAAGCTGCCGGTGAAGCCCGCCGGCATGTGCTGCGCGATCAGGATCGGCGGCATGGTCGAGGGCAGCGGCGTCAGCACCGTGCGCAGGGCCTCGACGCCGCCGGTCGAAGCGCCGATGACGATCACGCGATTGGTCGCAATGACGCTCGCCGGCCGCGCCAGGCGCCGTTCCACGGGCGACGATTCCGATTTGTCCGCGCGGCGGAAGACGCGCGCCGCCGCCGCGGCGCGCAGCTTGTCCGTCACCTGCTCGGCGTAGGCTTCCAGCCCCTCGCCGCCCGCGAGCTGCGGCTTGGCCATGAAATCGACCGCGCCGAGCTCGAGCGCCCGCAGCGTGGTTTCGGCGCCGCGCTCGGTGAGCGAGGACACCATCACCACCGGCAGCGGCCGCGACTGCATCAGGCGCGAGAGGAACTGCAGGCCGTTCATGCGCGGCATCTCGACGTCGAGGGCGATCACGTCCGGGTTGCAGGTGCGCAGCCGCTCCATCGCCACCACCGGATCGCTCGCGACGCCGACCAGCTTCATGTCCGGCTGCGAGTCGATGATGCGAGTCATGATGCCGCGCATCACCGCCGAGTCGTCGACCACGAGCACCTTGATCGTGTCCATCACCGCCGCCCGAAGATCTCGACCTCGCCGGCGCGGCCCCGCTCCAGGCTCGCGAGGTAGTCGCGCTCGCGCTGCTCGATCGTGTCGTTGCGCAGCGCGCCGAGGCGCTTCACCATCACCTTGCCGCTCGCGGCGAAAAAGTAGACCTTGCGCGGGCAGACGTCGTAGAGATCCTGCGCCACGACCGGGATGCCCTCCTCGGCGAGGAACTCGAGGACGAAAGTGCCGTTCTGCGTGCCGACGTTCAGGGCGTCCATGCCCTCGAGGACGCTCGCGCCGCCGAAGACCTTGGCCACCATCCGGCGACGCTCGGCGCCGAGCTTGAGCATGCGGTTGATCAGCACCTCCATCGCGTAGACGCCCAGGTTGGCCGACGGCACCGCGGCGCCGCCTGCGGCGCCGGGGAGCATGAAATGATTCATGCCGCCGATGTGGCGCGCCGGGTCCCACAGGCAGGCCGAAACGCACGAGCCGAGCACGGTGACGATGACCACGTCATCCGGGGTCGCGTGGTACTGCCCGGGCAGGATCTTGGCGGCCTCGACCTTGAACTGCTTGTCGAAGTAGCGCGCGACCGGCTCATCCATCGCGACGCTCGTAGGTCGTCTTGCCGAAGAAGCGGAACGAAGGATGGCTCGCGGCGCAGCTCTCGGAGTGGCCGAGGAACAGCAGGCCGCCCGGCCGCAGCACCCGGGCGATGCGCTCCAGCACCTGCTGCTGGGTCGCCCGGTCGAAATAGATCATCACGTTGCGGCAGAACACGGCGTCGAAGCGCTCGTTCGCCGGCCAGTCGCCGCCGAGCAGGTTGCGCGAGGCGAAGTGCACCGTCGCGCAGACCTCGGGACGCACCCGCGCGAGCGACGCGTTCGCCCCCGTGCCCTTGAGGAAATGCGGCTGCAGCCGCTCGAGGCCGGCTTCTTCCAGCGCTTGCATCCGGTAGACGCCGCGGCGCGCGGTGGCGAGCGCCTCGGTGTCGACATCGGTGGCCGTGATTTCGCCGCCCAGGCCCGCCTCGCGCAGCGCGATCGCCGCCGAATAGGGCTCCTCGCCGGTCGAGCAGGCGCTGCTCCAGACCTTGAGCCGCGTGCCGCGGCGCGACCTGGCGAGCGCCACCAGCATGTCGAAGTGGTGCGGCTCGCGGAAGAAAGCCGTCAGGTTGGTGGTCAGGGCGTTGACGAAGCGCTCGCGCTCGTCGGAGCCAGGCTGCTCGACCCAGTCGAGGTACTCGCGAAAGCTGCCCGTGCCCGTCGCTCGCAGGCGGCGCGCCAGGCGGTTGTAGACCATGTTCTCCTTGCGCTCGTGCAGCGAGATCCCGGCGTACGCCGCGATCAGGCCGCGCACGCGCGAGAAGTCCGCGCCGGAGAACGCGAACTCGTGGTTCACGGACGGATCGTCGGCGCGCTGCGACCCTTGCGCAGTCCGCTCGGCCGGCGGAGGAACAGGCGCACGACCAGCAGGATGGAAGCGACGGTAAGCATCGGATGACCTCTCTTGCGATTCGTGACGGGCGCCATCATGCCGCCGGGCGGCGGCGCAACTGTCAGCAACTGTTGGCTCGGCGCAAGGCAGTGCAACACTGCCCGCGCGGTTCTACGCGGCGCGGCGCTCGCGGCCGGGACGCGTCGCTTCGACCAGCCGACCGATCACCGTTGCGTGGCGGGCGCTGCATTGCTGCGGCGTGAGCTCGCGGGCACGCACTTCGCCGGCCAGCGCGCGCCATTCCGAGACCGCGCGCTCGTCCTTGACGTGCAGCCGTTGGCGCAATTGCTGCGTGACCCAGGCAGCGAGGCGCGCGCGCGCGCCGGCGAGATCCGCTTCGCCGGCTAGCCAGCGCGCCGAAACGTCGCCGTGCAGGTAGAGGAGCTGGATCAGCTCCTCCCGCGGCCCGCAAACGCCGTTCACGCGGCCCTCAACCGGAACACGGAGACGGCGTTGGCGAGGGCCTTGGATTGGTCTTCGAGGCTGCCGGCGGCGGCCGAGGCTTCCTCGACCATGGCGGCGTTCTGCTGGGTGACCTTCTCGAGCTGGGTCATGGTCTCGCTCACCTGCTCGATCCCCTGCGCCTGCTCCTGG
>Ga0134127_10004034_pt1 | contig 10590 bp, 9 predicted proteins | sample KB31753_FD_96459 | JGI IMG/M metagenome (GOLD analysis project Ga0134127, IMG submission 96459) | Terrestrial soil microbial communities with excess Nitrogen fertilizer from Kellogg Biological Station, Michigan, USA - KB3-175-3 | ecosystem: Environmental > Terrestrial > Soil > Unclassified ...
AGCATCTTGCGACGCTGTCCGAACGCGGCCTCGGTGAGCCGCTCGATCGCCTTTGGGTCGACGTTTTCAGGCTGCGGAGCGGGCTCGATGTGGACGACCGCCGAGGTGACCTTCGGCGGCGGGACGAAGGCGGAGCGATTGACAGTCATCGCGATCCGCGGCCGCGATCGCCACTGCGCCGCGACGGATAACCGGCCGTAAGCGCCGCTCCCCGGCTGGGCTACGATGCGCTCGGCCACTTCCTTCTGAAACATAAGTGTCAGCGACGCCCACCACGGCGGCCAATCGCCCGACAGCCACTTCAGGAGAAGCGCCGTGCCGACGTTGTAGGGCAGGTTGGCGACGACATGGACTCCAGCGCCGGCGACCGCTCGCTCATCGACCTTCAGCGCGTCCGCCTCGACCAAGGTCAAGCGATCATGGTGCTGTTGCCGGAGTTCCTCGAGCGCGGGAATGCAGCGGCGATCGCGTTCGACGGCGATGACCGACGCGCCAGCGTCGAGCAGCGCTCGCGTCAAGCCGCCGGGGCCTGGGCCGACCTCGTAGACGATCTGGCCCGACAGATTACCTGGAATCGCGGCGATCCGCGCGAGCAGCTGGCGGTCGAGGAGGAAATTCTGCCCGAGCGCCTTGCTCGCGCTGAGGCCGTGGCGGGCGATGACCGCACGCAGCGGCTCCGGATCGCGGTTCAAGGCGCCTCGGCGCGCATCAGCGCATTCGCGGCAGCCATCCGGATCGCAGCCGCCATGGGCCGCGGGTCGGCGCGGTCCTGACCGGCGATGTCGAACGCGGTCCCATGGTCCGGCGCGGTGCGGACGATCGGAAGCCCCAAGGTAACATTGACCGCGTCCTCGAAATGCAGCGCCTTGATCGGGATGAGCGCCTGGTCGTGGTACATGCACAGCGCTGCGTCGTAATTGGCGCGGGCGGCCGCATGGAACATGGTGTCCGCCGGGTGTGGACCGCTAACCCGCCAGCCTTCCGCGGCAAGCGCGGCGATCGCGGGCTCGATGATCTCGATCTCTTCGGTTCCGAGCTGTCCACCTTCACCCGCGTGGGGGTTTAGGCCGCTGATGGCGAGCCTCGGCTCAGGGATTCCGAAGTTGCGCTGGAGCCCGCGCAATGCTGCCCGTCCGCGCGATTCGATCAAGGAGCTGGTGAGGGCAAGCGGCACGTCCGCCAGCCGAAGGTGGGTGGTGACCGGCACGGTTCGAAGCGTCGGCCCGGCAAGCATCATCACGACATTGGCCGCCGCGATCCCGCAGCGCTCGGCAACGAATTCGGTCTGGCCCGGGTGCTGGAAGCCGATCGAATAAAGCTGTTCCTTGGCGACCGGTCCGGTGACGACCGCCGCGGCGGACCCTGACCGCGCGAGGCCGACTGCAAGCTCGAGGGAATCGAGCGAACAATGAGCGCCGGCAACGCTCGGATGGCCAGGCGCATCCGATTCGCCGGCGGGAAGCTGGATCAGCGGCAGTCCGATGTCGAAGGCGCAATCCGCATCGGCGGGGCTTTCGACGATTTCAATGGGACCGTCCCACACCGCCGCCACAGATCGCGGATCGCCGATTGCGACGAAAGGCGGCAGGTTGAACTCGCCGCGCGAGTCCCAGCATTTGGCGATGACTTCAGGCCCGATCCCAGCCGGGTCTCCGAGGGAAATCGCAAGCGGATTGGGCGGCGCTGCGGACATGGAGCGGGCCCTTACCGGAAATGTGCGCTCAGCGGTATTCGATCACCGCGTCGCGCCGCAGATCGGCGAGATAACGCCGGGCGCGCATGTTCACCCGCTCGTCGTTGAGCTGGTTGTAGACATCGTCGTAGCTCGGCGCGGATGGGTCGACCTCGTCGCGACCGCAGATGACGAGCGTTCGCACGCCCTGCTGGAGCGAGCCGAACGGCTGCGTCGCCTGTCCAACCTGCATCGGCAGCATCATCTCCTGAAGTGCAGCCGGCAGGTCGCGCATCTTCACCTGATCGCTCGACACGACTTCGCCATGGAAGTCGGCGGCGATCTTTTCGGCTCCGCCGCACCCGCCGATATTCTTCGCGGCATCGGCGAAACGCTCGAGAATCGGTTCGGCCTGCTCGCGGGTCGTGCCCTTCGGGAAGGTGATCGACACCTGTTTGAGGCTGAGCACCGCGTCGCGCGGGTCACGCGTCAGGATCTTCCGCGTATCCTGGACCGCGATGATCGATACCCCGCCGGGCACCTCGATCGGATTGCTCACCGTTCCCGGGGTCATCTGGCGGACAACGGCAGCGATCGGTTCGGGGAGCTGCTCGGGACGTACCCAGCCGAGGTCACCGCCGACCGCGGCGGTCGACGCCTCCGAATATTGCCGCGCGTAACCCGCAAAGGACGCGCCGTTCTTCAGCTGGTCGAGGATCTTGTTCGCGTTCTGGAGCGTCTGCTGCTCGGTATAGGGCGTCGAGGAGAGGAAGATTTCGCCGACCCGATATTCCTCCGTTCCCTTCGAAGCGTTGAGCTTGTCGAGCACTGCCTTCACTTCGTCGTCGCCGACGCTGACTCCGCTCTCGATCTTGTCGTGCTGAAGCCGGCTCCAGGCGATTTCACCCTGGATCTGGCGGCGCAGCGAATCGATCGAGGAGCCGTGGGTCTGAAGGTAGACGGCGAGCTGATCGGGGGTCTGCTTGACGCCCGAAGCCACGCGCAGGACGGTCTTGTCGATATCCGCCTTCGGGACGTCGATCTTGTCCGCCTTCGCCGCCTGGATCTCGAGCGTCTCGTCGATCAGGTTGCGAAGCACCTGCTGGCGCAGCGGATCGACCTGGTCCGGGGGAATGCTGTTTCCATTGGCGATCGCCAGCAGCGCGAGTCGCTGGTCGACGTCGGTGCCGGTGATCACGTCGCCGTTCACGATTGCGGTCGCCTTGATGATCGGCGGCATGGCCGTTCCAAAAATCTCCGGGTTGTCCGGAAGGTGGAGCGATTGGGTGCTGTTGATCGGCTGCGACTGCTGCTGGTCAGCCTGCTGCGCCGCTGCTGCGCTCGCAATCGCCAGGAGAACGGCCGCGCCGGCGCACAGTGCGCGCGTGGAATTCGATCGGAAAGCTCGTGCCACGGTTCTAGAAATTCCCTTGATTTGCAGCCCGGTACTGGTGGTTGCCCGTTTATCCAGGCCCGCTGAACAGAGCCTTAGCGGCCAATGCCCTTCAATGCCAAGTGAATGCTGAAAGTGTTCCCGGTGCGGAAGTTGCCGATGAGCTCGTTGTCGCGCTTCCAGGTTATCCCGACCTGCAGGCAGTCGTCCTCGTACTGGATCCCGAGACGATCCCTGACCGGCTCGAATCCGTCCGCGATGGAGAGCGGGTCCTCGTTCTTTCCAGTCAAGTCGACCACGGTCGCTCCGAAGATCGACCAATAGCGGGTGAGCAGGATTCGGGCGGCGGCCTGGACCTCCTCGACGTCGCGCAAGTCCTCAATGGTCGGATCGACGTTACGGTTGAGCTTCAGATAGCCGATCTGCGCATAGGTCTGGGTCGTGCCGACGGTGAGGTCGATCTCATTACGGCGAACGGTGAAATGATCCTTGTCGATGCGGAACCGGTAGGTCAGGTCGAGGAGGCGTCCGTAGCGGACGTCGGCGCGCCCGACGATGTCCGACAGGCGATCGGTGAGACCGGTGCCCTGCGGGAAGATGCCCGGCCGGTTCACCAGCCTGTAGCTTTGGCCGATCGTGCTGGTGATCGACAGGTTGGGACGATCGAGCGACCAGTCGAGCCCGTAGGTGATTCGCGAAGCGTCCTCCCACCGGTCGTAGCCGGGGAAACGGTTGAGAGCGAAGAGGTTGCTGTCCTCGAGATCGACGGAGCGGGCGTCCTCGTTCGGAATGTCGATGTTCGGCGTTCGAGGAGTCAACACCAGCTGGACGCGCGGAACCAGCCGCTGGATGCCGCCCAGGAGTGGGCCGACGAATGGCCATTGCACGTCGGCAGCCAGTGCCCCGATCGCCCGCGTGTGCCACCCATCTGTTCCACTGTAGATGGCGACCGTTGTCGCCTGGGCGTCGTCCGTATGGTAGACGTCGCCGCGGGCAAAAGCGGTGAGCGTCAGTCGCTGTCCCCAAGGGGTCAGGCGCCTCAGGTCCCATTCGGCGCTGGCGAACGCCCGCTGCGTATCCTGCCCATCGATCCTGAGGATGGAAAGACTGTTCCCCTGGAGCTGGAAGGTCCCGCCAAAGACGTCGTCCTCGCGGAGCCGGGCGTCGATTGCGGGAAGGGCGATCGGGATCTGCTTTTGCTTGTCCTCGGCGCGCAGCCCTTCGAACGCCCAGCCCGCTATGCTGATGTAGGAATCGGGGCTGATTCGCTCGACATTGACGACATTGCGCAGCCGGTCGTCATTGGTGATGTCATAGCGCCGGGTCAGGGTCTTGTCGGATGCAACCCGGAATGAGCTGGTGATGCTCCACAGGGGATCAAGCTGCGCCTTGCCGTTCGCCTCGAAATAGCCGCGCACACCCTTGCGGGTGGACGTCACGTTGGGATCGATGCTTTCGATGGTCCCGTAGGTGAGGAAGCCGCCGAGCTGGAACGCGCCCCAGTGATCGAGCTGCCGATATTGCGCCTCTATCGCGGGAAGGACTCCGGTATAGACGTGAGGAGTGAGGGTAAGGTCTCGGCTCGGCCCGAGCTGCCAGTGGAACGGCTCCGCGATCTCGAAGCCCTTCACGCTCGAAATGCTGAACTGGGGCGTCAGCCACCCCGTCGCGCCCTCATTTCCAGTCGCGACATTGAAGACCGGAAGCAGCGGCAGGGTGACGCCGAACAACTGAAAGCGCCCGCCGTAGAACCGGACTCGGCCGGTCGCCGGATCGTCGACCACCTTTGCCGCGGTGATCGCCCAGCTAGGCTGCTTCGGGCAGCCGGTGGCAGTCGTCACCGGACAAGGCGAATAGATCGCGTTCTCGAGCGTGGTGATATTGTCCTTGCGGCTCCCCCGCGTGGCGGCGGCGCGAGCGCCGTTCTCCAGCACCACCAGCAGGTTGCTGACCGTGCCGTCGCGCAGTGTGTCGGTGAGCTGGACGGTGTCGCCGACCAGCTTGTCGCCGTTGGGAGTCAACAGGACGACATTGCCGCTCGCATAGACCTGGCCGGTCCGGCGGTACCAGGTCACCTTGTCGGCGCCGAGGAAGTTGCCCTCGCGGTTCATGCGCACGTCGCCGCTTGCCGTCACGACGTCGGACTTGTCGTCGTAGGTGACCGTGTCCGCACTGAACTCGACGATCTCGTCCTGAGAGGCGGGGCCGGAGGCAGGCTGCGCCGCGGCCGCCTGGGCCGCAGCGGCGGCGGGCGCCGCCATCAGCAGCGGAAGCGCTGACCACCAGACAAATCTCGCCGTCAACGCTGTCTCGCCCGTCCGCTCGTGATGATGCTGCCTTGGCGACCAGCCTATCGCACCTCGGACAGCCGACGACAATCGGCCAGGAACGGCAATGGCCGCTCCTTTGCCAAGGTTCGACTTGCATCTTAAAGGCGGCGCATACGTTCGCCCTTTTCGAGGAATTGCCTGAGATGCAGATCGCTTTCGCCGACAACCGGCCTTCGGGAGATTATGCGCTGGTGTTGCCGGTCGCCGGCAAGGACCGCTCGAGCCTCGGCTCATTGGCAGGCGCGCAGCAGGCGGTGACGGCGGCACTCGATCGCCAGCGCTTCGAAGGCGAGGCGTCCAGCGTGTCGGAGCAGTCCGTCGACGAAAACGGTGCGGCTCGGCGGCTCCTCGTCGTCGGAATCGGCGGCGGTGCCACCCCGGCCGATGGAGCGGAAAAGCTCGGCGGCACTGCGGTGGCCCGGCTGCTCACCTCCGGCGAGAAAAAGGCCGTCATCGACGTCAGCAGCCTCAGCTATGATGCCGACGCTGCGGCGCGCGTCGCACTGGCGGCGGCGTTGCGTTCCTGGCGTCACGACCGCTACCGCACGAAGCTCAAGGACAATCAGAAGCCCACGCTCGAGGAGGTTGTCGTCGTCGGTGGCGCCGGCGGCGCGGAGCAGCGCTATAAATCGCGCTGGGCTCCGGTCGTCGATGGGGTCGGCCTGACGCGCGAGCTCGTCACCGAGCCGGCGAACATCATCTATCCCGAAACCTTCGTGGAACGCGTGCGCAAGTCGCTCGAAGGCTCGGGTATCGAGATCAATGTCCTCGACCGGGCGGAGATGGAAAAGCTCGGCATGGGTGCACTCCTCGGAGTCGCCCAGGGCTCGGTCCGCGAAGGGCGGCTGCTCGTGCTCAAGTGGAACGGCGGCGGCAAAGGCGAGCCGACCGCGTTCGTCGGCAAGGGCGTGACGTTCGATACCGGCGGCATTTCGATCAAGCCGGCGGCGGGCATGGAAGCCATGAAGTGGGACATGGGCGGCGCGGGCGCGGTGGCCGGCGCGCTCAAGGCGCTGGCGCTGCGCAAGGCCAAGGCCAACATCGTCGGCATTTGCGGTCTGGTCGAGAACATGCCGGGCGGCAATGCCCAGAGGCCCGGCGATGTTGTGACGACGCTATCCGGCCAGACCGTCGAGGTGATCAACACCGACGCCGAGGGACGCCTCGTCCTCTCCGACGCGGTCGCCTACGTGCAGCGGACGTTCAAGCCGTCGACTGTCATCGACCTCGCGACTCTGACCGGCGCGATCATCATCAGCCTTGGACACGAATGGGCGGGCCTGTTCTCGAACAGCGAGGAGTTGGCCTCCGAGCTGCTCAAGGCCGCCGACGAGTCGGGCGACAAGCTGTGGCGGATGCCGCTCGCGGAGAGCTTCGACCGTCTCATCGATTCGCCCATCGCCGACATGAAGAATGTCGGGCCGCGCGAAGGCGGTTCAATCACCGCTGCGCAGTTCATCCAGCGGTTTATCGAGAGCGGCGTCAAATGGGCCCACATCGACATGGCCGGCAAGGCGTGGGCCGACAAGGCAAGCTCAACCTATGAGAAGGGCGCGACCGGCTTCGGAGTCCGACTCCTCGACCAATATGTCGAGGACGTGCTCGAGAAGTAAGCGCGCGAGCCTGTGCAGGTCGATTTCTATCAACTCGCCGGCACTCCACCGGAGGAGGTAATCGCGGACATCGCGGCGAACCTGCTCTCGGAGAACGCCCCCCTCATCGTGATCGCGGAAGAGAAGGCCTATCTCGCCAAGCTCGACCGGATGCTTTGGGACCGGGGCCCGACCAGCTTCCTTCCGCATGGACTCGCCGGCGGGCCGGACGACGCCCGGCAACCGATCCTGCTCACGACCAGCCCGGATGCGCCGAACCTTGCCCGTAACGCCTTGATCGCGGACGGCGTCTGGCGCGATTCGGCCCTGTCCTACGACCGCAGCTTCTTCCTCTTCGACAATGCGACTCTGGAGAGCGCTCGGGAAGCCTGGAAGTCGCTCGCGGAACGCGATGGCGTAGAGCGCCGCTATCTGGCCCATCAGGACGGCAAATGGGTGAAGAAGGGCTGAGGCTTGCGGGCAGGATGAAGCACGGCTAGGCGGCGCGTCAAAATCCACGCAACCCAAAGTACAGGAGACCGCCCGGCATGGCCGTGACGCGCACCTTTTCGATCATCAAGCCCGACGCCACCCGCCGCAATTTGACCGGCGCGGTCACCAAGATGCTGGAGGACGCGGGCCTGCGAGTCATCGCGTCCAAGCGCATCCGAATGACGCGCGACCAGGCCGAAGGCTTCTACGCCGTCCACAAGGAGCGGCCGTTCTTCAACGACCTGTGCACGTTCATGACCTCGGGTCCGGTGGTGGTTCAGGTGCTCGAGGGCGAGGATGCCGTGAAGCGCAACCGCGACATCATGGGCGCAACCAATCCCGCCGACGCCGCGGATGGCACGATTCGCAAGAGCTACGCCGAATCGATCGAGGCCAATTCGGTCCACGGCTCCGACAGCGACGAAAATGCCAAGATCGAGATCGACTTCTTCTTCAGCCCTGACGAGATCGTCGGCTAAAGCATCGGGCTGAGCGTCGCGAGCAGGTTCTGCCAGAGGCGCAGACCGAGGCCGTAGCGCCCGACATCGTCGCGGTTCACAGGGTCGCAATCGGCGAGATACTTGTCCTGCCGCGCCCGCACCGCGCGAGCGAAAGCTTCGTCCTCGAACAGGATGTTGTTCTCGAAATTGAGCTCGAAGCTCCGGCGGTCGAGGTTGGCGCTTCCGATCAAGCCGGTGCAGCCGTCGACGATCATCGTCTTCGAATGGAGCAGGCCGGGTTTGAACTCGTAGATTTCGACGCCGGCGTCGATCAGATCCTTGTAGTAGCTGCGGCTCGCGGCGGCGACGATCCAATTATCGTTCCGCTTCGGGAACAACATCAATGTCCGCACGCCTCGTCGACCTGCCGAGGTCAAAGCGAACAAAAGCTGCTCGTCCGGAACGAAGTAAGGGGTTGTGATCACCAGCTCTTCCCGCGCCGAGTGGATCAGCTCGGAAAAGCAGGCAGGCATGGCATCGAACTCGGCGGTTGGGCCGGTGCCGAGCACCTGCGCCATGATCGATCCGGTGGCGGGCGGGAGCGGCGCTTTCAGCAAATCGCTGATGTCCTCGCCGCCTTCCGCGATCCAGTCGGACACGAACAGATATTGGCAGTGAAGCGCAGCCGGTCCTTCCCACCGGCTCATGATATCGACCCACGGCGCGAAGCGCGGCTTGATCCGGAATTCCGGGTCGGCGCAATTCTGGCTGCCGCACCAGGCAATGCGATTGTCGACCGCCATCAGCTTGCGATGATTGCGCAGGTCGACCCGGCCGCGGATCACGGTCCACAGTGGATTGCCGACGGGCAGCGCCACGCGAACCTCGCAACCGCTGTCGCGCATGTCGCGCCAGTGGTCGGAGCGGATCAGCTGTCTGGAACCGAGGGCGTCGGCGAGCAGGCGCACGCGCACACCGCGCTTCGCCGCGCGAATGAACGCATCCTTGAGCTTCAGCCCGTTATTGTCGGCCAACCAGATGTAGAAGCATCCGTGGACCGTCTCCCGCGCGGCATCCACGTCGGCGATCATCTCGTCGATCGCGGCATTGCTGTCTGGAGCGAGGCGGGCGCTGTTGCCGCTCGTCGGGTCGAGGTGATTGACGGTGCGTGCGAGCGCGAACGGCGCCCAGTGCGCACCCCCCGCTTCGCCGCCGCACTCGTAATTGCCTGACGGACGGGGGAGCCGTGCGTTGATCTCCCTGCCGCGCGTCCTCCGCGGTCCGCTGATCCGGGTCTCGCCGAGCAGCAGGTAAAGTACGACCCCCGCGATCGGCAGGGCGAATATGGCAAGAATCCAGGCTAGCCTCGACGCGGGCTCCCGGTGTGGCCGGAGCAGCGCTCGCGCCGCGGTCGCGACGTCCGCCGCGAAAATCGCGCCGCCGGTGATGGCTTCGAGGTCCACCTCAGCACTGCCGCATATTGCGGGGCCGCTGTCCAGCGCTCAGCGGCTGAGGCTCACCAGGTGAAGCGAGCGCCCGCCGAAGAGGCCGCCGCCTTTCCACATGTAGCGGAGCGTATACCTGCTCGACGCGCGCCGTTCCTTGCCAGCCTCGACGTAGACCGCATCGATGCGCGCCGGGATCGAGAGGGTGCGGTCCTTCGGATCGTTCTCATGCCCCTTGAGCGCGGATTCGACGTCGCTGGCGGCGAGCTCTCCATCGCTTCCGACAAGGATCGGAGCAGCACTGGCAACCGTGATCTTCAATGACTCGAGCGCGTGGCTTTCCTCGACCGGGCTGATCTCGAGCCGCGTCCCGTCATCCTCACGCCTCGCCCGCAGGACGAGGGGGATGGAAGGGCGCTGCTCGACGACGCGCGTGGTCTTGTCGGTCTCGCTGCTTTTCCAGCTGATCCAGACGCCGAGCGCCGAGACGATCAGCGCTGCAAGCGCGATCAGCTCGCCGATATTGATCCAGCGCCGGCGCTGGCGCTCCGATTCGCTCTCGCTCATCGTCCGCCAGCTTCGAGCAAGCGCCGCGGCGCCGCAAGCTCCCAGCTCGCGGCGATGCGGTCGCCGACATGGTCCCAGTCGACATTATTGCCTGCGACATTGATGGAGACCCAGCTCGGCAGATAGGCGGGCCTGGAATAAGTCGCGGGATCGGCTTCGAGCAGTATTGCCTGCTCGTCGAGACTGCTGACGCGAACGCACAGGACCGTCTTGCCGTCGCCGTGATGATTGTCCCGGAACTGCGCGAACTGCTTGCCAGCGACGAAGAACGTCGGTTGGCCATGAGACAGCCGTTCCTCGGTTTCAGGCAGCTCCAGCGCAGCGTGGCGTATTCGGGTGAGAGCGTCGGTCATCGCAGCACGAACTCGTTGAGGACCTTCGGGTACAGCCGATGCTCGGCGGCAAGCACGCGTTGCTCGAGCGATTCGGGCGTGTCCCCCGTTTCGATCGGGACTTCGACCTGGCCGAGCACCTCGCCTGCATCGAGCTCTTCCGTCACCACATGCACAGAGCAGCCGCCGACCTTGTCACCCGCCTCGATCGCCCGAGCATGGGTGTCGAGGCCGCGATATTTGGGAAGCAGGGAAGGGTGGATGTTGAGGATCCGCCCCGCCCACTCCTCGACGAACCACGGCGAGAGAATGCGCATAAAGCCGGCG
>Ga0134127_10004035_pt1 | contig 10589 bp, 9 predicted proteins | sample KB31753_FD_96459 | JGI IMG/M metagenome (GOLD analysis project Ga0134127, IMG submission 96459) | Terrestrial soil microbial communities with excess Nitrogen fertilizer from Kellogg Biological Station, Michigan, USA - KB3-175-3 | ecosystem: Environmental > Terrestrial > Soil > Unclassified ...
CTCCAAAACAAGTTGTTAATGTGTTTGGCCTTGGATACCTTGGTATAGAAAAGGACTTTCTGCGACAGCTATCTTCATTACCATACAGAAAGGAGAGAGACCAAGAAGGAGGATTATCTGAGGAAGAAAAAGAATACGACAAAAGTCATTTTAAAAAAAGAATAATGATAGAGTATACCATTTGCAGATTGAAAAAGTACGGCAGGATACTTTCAGATGTATTTAAAAACAAATTGAGAAAATATAACAAGATATCAGATATAGTATCAGGACAGGTAAACTATAGAATAATAAACCATTATTATTAAAACAGATACAAAATTCATAAAGGAATAGTGTATATCCTTTCTAATTATGCAAGATCTAATGACTTTATGAAGAATTACATTTCAATATATATAAAGATAATAAAAAAGATTTTTTGAATAAATAAAATAAATGATAAAAATATTAATTATTGCTAGATTAATTTTAGCAATTAAACAATAAAAATATAAACAACGTTCTTTCCAAGAAAATAATTATTAGGATTTAATGATAACTTTATAATAAACTTCCAAGTCTTTTTCCATGTGAATTGGCATTATGGCACAGTTTCAACAAATGGAAGATTTTATATACTAAATCTAATCACCCATTGAAACAATCGTGATTGTTAAATACAATTCTTCTAAATATGATAAACGTTCAATTTCAACGAGGATATTTTTCTACAACACATAAAGAATTTCTATATAATTTGTTAAATATTTAATAGTCCATAACATATTAATTTTGAGCGAACTTTAATTGATCATTATCAATTCAAATTCATTAATTTTTCTTATTAATGAAGATAACTTTTAAATCAAATTTATATTATAAATATATATTTCAAATGAAAAAGTGATTTGATCAATAAAATATGAAGGCAGTCTATAAGGTTTTACACATATAAAAACAAAAATAAGGAAGATAACACAAAAAAGGTAGAATGTTATGTTCTAAATTAAAGCTATAATATTATTAAGACAGATTTTTCTTAAATAGATCTTGTATTAGTAACTAATAATTATTTATATAAAAAGATACTAGAATATTTTAAATATTTTATTTATTTTCTTATCTAGATATTGCTTAAAAAATACAATATTTTAGAAATATATTAAAAAAACATTAAGAAAATTCAAAGTTGATGACAATCTATAAGTATTAGATCAATTAACTATGCTATATTATGCATATATTTGATACTAGCATAGTAGAACAAATAGAGATGAAATTGATTCGTCCATCTCAATTTTCTATTAGAGATAAATTTAATGATCATCAAGAAATTGAATCTCTTATTTCAAGTATCAAAGAACATGGATTGCTTCAAGCTATACTAATACGACCATATCAAAATAGTTTTGAAATAGTTGCTGGCCATAGAAGATTTCATGCTTGCAAATCTCTTCGTTGGCGTCACATACCATGTAAGATAAAAGAATTAAGTGACAAACAAGCTTTTGAAATTCAAATTACAGAAAATATTCAAAGAAAATCAATGAGTTATTTAGAAGAAGCTGAAGCCTTTAGAAAATATGTTCAGGATTTAGGTTGGGGCGGAGTTTCTGAATTAGCTAGAAAAATTGGCAAAAGTGAAGAATATGTTTCACATAGAATTCAACTTTTAAAGCTACCTCAAGATATTAAAGAAAAAATAATGCTAAATAAATTGAATATAAGCCAAGCATTAGAATTAACAAGTTTACCAAATGAAAATATTGTACAGTTAAGCAACCACATCATAGAAAATGAATTAACAATAAGGCAAATTCGTTCAGTAAAAACTATCTTATCAAAAGGAAAACACATGGAAGGTGACCAAATAATTAATAGTATCATCAATTCTAAAAATGCAAAAACATTAAAAATAACAAAAAAAACAACCCTTGCTTTAAAAATCACACTAGCTAGATTAGATAGCATGATAGAAGATGTTCAATTAACTTTTGATCCTGAACAGAGTATCGATATTATAAGTTTTCTAATGGATCTACGACTTAAAATCCATTCACTAATAGATGATACAATCAGATTTAAAAATTTGAAAATATCTAAAACTTCAAAATGTCTCAACTGATATGATACAGAATATTTAATTTAATTAGAAAATTCATATTAAAAGTTTTTGTAAATGTTTTACCCTTATGTTTATGTTTAATATTTCTAAATCAAGATTTTTATATATTTCGTGACATATTTATTTTTATCAAGCTATAGTCACAATACTATCAAAACATCTAAAATCAAGCTATCTAATAATATAATACTCTTCAAACTAATCAGACATACTTTAACCTCCAATTCTAATTTTAGAAAAGATAACAATACTTTTATTTTAATAAATAAAAATTTATATGGTCATAAAAAGGTAAGAAAAATCTTTGATATACTAAATTAGTATTAGCAATAAATAAAAAAAGAAAATTTAATCAAAAGATATTGTTTATGGATTGTATTCATTAATTGTTTTTAATTTATTTTCCAAATGGATTTGGTAAATCTGCTCCTCCATATGTATCAGCAGCATTTGGATCTTTATCGTTTAGTGGTTCTTCAGTTATAATGAATTGTTTGTAGGTATATGGATTAACCATAGATTCTGAAAATTGTAAATGGCCTTTATCATCATATTGTCCTAGGCTTAATCTATAATTAGAACCCCCTGTATCTACAAGCCATCCTTCAAATGCTTTGTCTGGCTTTGCTTTTGATGTAACATCAGATGATATAGCTGTTTTATTTCCATTAGAATCAATTGACATTGTTCCTATTTTTTCATCAGTAAATCCGGGCCCTGGATTTTTTGCTTTTTTTACATCTATTGTAATAGGTGCAGCTTTAACAGATTGCAGTTGAATTGTCATTGTAAGTATTATTGCTGTTATAATTGCAACAAAAATAACATCTTTTTTTAATGTCATTATATTAACGATAGAACACTATTATAAATATTTTAACTCAAATAGACCTAAAGATTACAATTGATTTTAAAATAATATACTTCCCTTTTTTTAAATTCTAAACATCATATTTCATTGTGAAGATAAAATAAAAATATATCAATTAAAATAACTAATATTTATCAATAGTAATAACATAAACATTATGCAATTTTAATGTTCTTATGGTTTTTATAAAATATCTGTATGTAAAATAGTATTGGAAATTTACAAGTTTATAAAATCTTAGCATTAATAATTTTGAAAATGAATGTTCTTTCTAATGAGAAGTGGAATGCCATAAAATCTATTTCTATTAAATCATTATAAATATATCCTCTTTAAAGACTTTTTAAGTAAATTTAACTATTTAAGAATCGCCAGAATCGGTTTTGGTCATTCCACGTTTTCGATATTCTTCTTTTGCCTCTTCTGTATCTGTTCCTGTTTGACCGGGTTCTGCTATCTTTTGATCACTTGAATCTCTTTTTACTGCTGTTGGTTCATGTTCTATTATTTTTGCAGGGGTCATTGGTTCGTTTCTTTCATACTCTATCAAGGGATCATCTTTTCTTCCAAGATCCGTTCCTGCGGGACCTTCTTCAAATTCTCTTTTGGAGCCTGAACTAGAAGAAGAGCTTGTAGAAGATTTTGCCATATCTTTAGCCTCTTCTTTTGTATTTACAAATTTATCTCTAGTACCCTTTACCTTCTCTTTAATCATGTCAATAAATTTTCCCATATTTATATTACAACAATTTAGTATAAAAAGACATTTGATATAAAAGAATTATATAATATTATGATACACTTCATTAAAAATTGATTTTATAGTGAATTTAATATATTATTTATTTATTATTGTTTATTTTAATTGCTATTGTATTATCCATTAATTATAACATATTAAAATCATCTTTAAAGTTAACAATTCTAATACAAATAAAATAGATGAACTTAAACCTATCTTAAACATCTGAATCATTGATTATCTCAGATATTGTTTCTTCTGTTATTTCTTTTGTTTCTGTTACAGGTTACTTTTTAATTATTGCTTCATCTTTGACATAGGGCATTTTTGTTACTTTATCTACGTCTTTTTTTTAACAGGTATTGTTATATTCTCTCTTGAGGTAATAGGTGTTTGTGTTTGTGTATCTACATTTGAAGGCATTGTTTCAATAGTTACTTCCTCATGTGTTAATGGAACATGAACTGTTTTTGTTTCTTTATTGGTTCTTTAGTTATTATATCTTGACTTTGCCGAAGTCTTCAAATACTTCTAGTTTTTCATAAGTTAAAGGAACTTTGGTCTCTGGCTCTGGTTCTACTTCTTTTGTTCGCTGAATTCTGCTGTCGGTCTCTTTAGTAAAAGATAATGGAGAGGAGGATTATATAACATATACTTGTTTGTAATCTCATATTCTGAAATTCTAAATCTAAGAACAGAATCATCATATCTTTGTAATTGGTCTTGAGGAATGTAGAATTTTTCTTTATTAATTATACCTCTTTGAGTCAAAACATAACCATCTGGACCCAAAGATTTTATAGACTCTTTCTTTGCTGGATCATCGAAAGAAAATTGCAAAATATACCCATTAAACTGGGTTAAGGCATTTTGGGCAGTGATGATAGTTATCCTTACTCTAGAGTTTGTCGAACGTCTTTTTGACCCTTTTCCATGATTAATATTTTATCGGTATTTTTAGCATGTTTTTTCCAATACATAGAACGTATTGGTGAGATTTAGTTAATCCATATCATATTCACCTCTATCATAAATTCTCCATTTTCCCCACATCATATGATTCCAGATATACACCAGATGAAAATTTAACAACAATATTCTTTCCAAAGGTTTTAATATATTCTATTGAGGAGTCCATTATTTTGCTTTTTATTTTTCATCAATTTTATTACATAAAATGTTTTGAATTGTTATATCATTATTCAAGGCATTGCATATTTTATCGGATATTATTTTAACTTCTGGACATTCAGACATTATTTTATATGAGTAAATGAAATATCAAAGTATTTGATAATTTGCACTTGTTATCTAATTTTTTTAGGTTTTTGCAGATACTACAATAGGTATATTACTAAATAATATTTTAGAAATATCTTTAAAATTTAAAGATAGAAAATCAAACAATTGATTTTAATCATTGTCTCTGATACACAGATAATTTTACCTCTTCAATAGTTATTTAAAATTTTAAATCAAAATAATTCTTATTTGGTTCTTATAATATTATAATATCTTGATTATACTAGCAGACATAGTGTGATTGTTAAAATATCCTGCTGTATTAAGTTGGATTCTTTATGCTTTTTTTCTTATCAGTGGTTTAATAAGAAATATACATTATAAAACAAAAAGTAAAAAAGCCTTTTTTATGCATGTTGACTCTCTTGTATACTAGTAGATTGTTGATACAGATGGATAAATTATCTTTTTTATATTTCATCATAACATAAATACATAAGATCATAGATTTGCAGCATAAATCGGAGTTTTTCCATTCAAAACATTTAGCAGGTTTTCTGCCGCTATTTCAGCCATTTTTGTTCTAGTTGAAATGGTGGCGCTACCTAAATGGGGCATTAACAACACGTTTTTCATTTTCAGTAATGAATTGTTTGGTAAAGGAGGCTCCTTTTCAAAGACGTCAAGTGCTGCACCTGCTATCCATTGTTTATTCAAAGCTTCAATCAAATGTAGCTCATTCACAAGCGATCCTCTCGCAGTATTAATCAGGTATGCATTATTTTTCATTCTCTTGAGTTTTGATTTGTTAATTAAATGATGTGTTTCACTATTTAAAGGGGAATGAAGAGACAAAAAATCACTTTTTTCCAAAAGTTCATCCATACTAACATATTTTGAGCCAAGTTCATTGTCGATTTGAATATTTTTACCATGTCTTGAATGATAAATGATATTCATATCAAATCCCTTGGCTCTTCTTGCTACAGCCGATCCTATTCTGCCCAAACCCAAAATTCCTATAGTCGTACCATGAACATCTGAACCCAATAAAAGATTTGGATCCCATCCAAATTTCCATCTTTTCCTAGTCACCATCTTATGGCCATGGACAATATGTCTGGAAATAGCTAAAATTAAAGCAAATGTGAGGTCAGCTACTGCTTCAGTTAGTATACTTCCAGTTGTTGTTACATGTATCCCCCTTTTGGATGCCTCCTCTATATCTATATGATCAATTCCTGTGCTGTAAGAACTAATAACTTTAAGCGAGGATCCAGCTGAATCCAGGACCTTTCGGTCTATTTTATCTGATACGGTACATAAAATTGCATCTTTATTATGCACACCGGCCAAAATCTCACTTCTTGTTGGTGGTCTTACTTTATTGTTTAAGACGACATTGCATTCTTTAGCTATAGTGGATATTGCTGGTTCTAATATTCTTCTGGTTGCATAAACATTCCATTTTTTCAAATATGACGAATTAGCTAATCTGCTCATTTATATGATTGATCTAGACAACTAGCACTTTATGGTGACTGAAAGAAATACAAAAGTCTTTGATGCATTTTGAATCTTTACTTTTATCAAAAAAAATTTAAAAACTAGATTATTAACATAAATAAAAAATCAAATTTTTTTATTGGTAATAGTTTTCATTACAAAATTTATTTTAATTATCTATGTTATTCAATATATTAATTGAATTTCTATATTTGATGCTCGGGATGGAGTTACAAAGAATGGATAGGGACATTCTATCCTTCAAATTTGGAAAACAAGAATTGGTTATCATATTATTCAAAATTCTTTGAATTTGTTGAATTGGATTCAACATTTTATAGTATTCCATCTAGATTTGTAGTCAAAGGATGAAAAGACAAAACAGCTGATGATTTTAAATTTGCCTTGAAGTTCCCAAAGATAAGATTATTTAATATTTTTAATTAATAAAAGAATACTTTATGTGGTTCTGTTCAATAAAGGAACATAAATAATTTATAAGACCTATTGGTAATCTAAGAAATCGTATAATCATTGATAATTAAGATATACTATTTTTTCACAAAATAAAATTATATTTTTAATGTTTAATGCATTTACATATATTTATTATTAACATTATCATTATTTTTTCTTTATTATATTATTGATATTATTACCATATTTTAAATAACCAAATAACTGGTTTTATCCTCCAAACCTGATTTTATAATTGCTTTTTTCCTATTTATGCAAGACTCACATTTTCCACAATGAGATTTAACTTTGCTCTGTCTATTGAAATTATTACCTTGATAGCAACTCCAAGACTGAAACAGTTTGTCACCTAAATTATCATATCCAATTAAAAGTAATTTTGTTTTATCTAACCCGTCAATTGCAGGGGACCAAATATTTATTTTTTTTCTTATTCCTAATTTTATTCCATCTATTTCTGATAGTGCCAATGTGTTTTGCAAAGACCTGGCAAAAGAAGGTCGGCAATCAGGATATCTTTTGTCTCCAACATGCGCTCCATAAACAATCAATGAAATATTCAAAGATGTTGCCCATATTGATGCAAGAGTAATAAAAATGGTATTTCGCAATGGAACCACAATACTATAATCAAAAGAATCAGGGATCTTGGATTTTAAATTGGTTAGGACATTAGTATTTCCATATAAATTTTTTAAAAAAGATATATCTATTATTTTGTGTTCTTTGCATTTTAATAATGAAGAAAATTTTTTTGCAACATTTAATTCGATAGTTGCTTTTTGACCATAATTAAAAGAAATCAAATATAAGTCTAGTCCCAATTTTTTCAGGTGAGATGCAATACTAACAGAATCTATCCCACCGCTGAAAATACAAATTGCTTCTTTATGATTATTTATAATACTAGGTTTATCTTTCAACTATACTTATTAAACATGTACGCATTTATGTAAATATGACTATATCTTTATTTCTAATTCCTTAAATATCCTATAATTCCACCTATACCATACGACAAAGAGATAAGGATTCTAGTTATATATAGCAATGACTCATAATCTAATGAATATCCATAATATAAGATCAATATACCAATTAATGAAGATAATAATATTGTGCCTGTAATTATTTGCTCAATATTATTAATTTGTGAGTATCGTTTAAGAAATATAAAAGTAGAAATGTTGCCGCAAGACAGCCCAGTAAGTAACAAAAATGGATAATCTTTATGGAAAAAGGGGATAAAAACAAAAGGCAGTGCCCATGTAAGACCGTTTATTAATTTAATATAATGAGGCCAAGAAACACTTTTTGAGAATCTGTCTTTGAGTGATTTTCGTTGCGATAAAATTGGTTTTATAAATATCATTAAAGAAAAAATAAAAGTAGAAATCCAAATCAAATAATAAAATGAATAACTAAGACCAAAGGTAAGAACCAAATGTGATAAAATTGTTGCTAAACCTATCCATAACGATATAAATAAAAACAAGTAAGAAAAAACCTTTGTCATTTTTGTTTAATTACAATATTATCATAATATAATATAACCTAATTTACAAATGGATTTAAAATAATAAAATAGATCTTGCATAATTGGTTGCAAACAGCTTTATGATCATCATCTCTTCTTAATTCGGTTCTCTCTTTGCTTTCATACGAGAGCTTATCCAAAAAACCAATACTTTTCAAATCCTTTACCGGCCGGACAGTTCGAGAGTTTGATGATATTTACAAAAAGATAGCCAAAAAATATACCAAGCACGATATAAAACGCTTATCCTCCAAAAGAAAAGTCCGAAAAAGAGATATGGGTGCAGGAAGACCTTTCAAACTTGACCTAGAAAATAGAGTTCTAATGCTTTTAGTCTATTATCGTCTCTTTATATCACTTACACCCTGGCGGATGGCTTTCTATTTGATTTGGATCAGAGTAACATCTGTGTAGAGATATTCATAAGATTGAAAACTTGATAAGACAATGCATACCTATACCTCAAAAGATATACAAAATAACAAAAAAGAGACTCCGAACATTTGATGATATTGAAAAGTATTTTCCAGGATTTATCTCTTTTATCGATTCCACCACAGAGTAGGAAATTCCAAGACCAGTAGATAAGAAAAGACGTGATGCATACTATTCAGGTAAGAAGAAAAGGCACACTGATGTAAAGACACAATTTGTGGTTAACAATCATGGAATTATCATGCATAAAAAACAACCCATAAGAAAGGAAGAATGTATGACTATGACATCTATAAAAATAATCATCATCTAGTTCCAAAAGATGTTGTTAATGTGCTTGACCTTGATATCTAGGAGTAGAGAAGTACTTGCCAGAGCAACTGCCATCTATCCATAAGAGAAAGAAAAGAAACATACGGTTATCCTATGACCATAAAGAATACAACAAAAATCATTCTAAAAAGAGAATAGTTATAGAGCATACTATCTGTTGATTGAAAAAATATAGCAGGATACTTGCAGCAGATGTATTTAGAAACAAATTAAAAAAGCATAACAAAATATCGGATATAGTATCAGGATTGGTAAACTATAGAATAATGAGCCAAATTCGGTAGAATCTTAGCAAATATTATACCTGAAGGTGTAGATTGTTTCTAATTATACAAGAAATCTAATATCTATAGCCTTTGCAGCTGGTGCCATACTTGTAATGTTGGATGAGTCTATGATACCAGAAGCATTCAAGAAGGAAGGATTTGCCAAGGGACTTGCATTGTTGGTAGGTTTTCTAATCGCTGTAATACTAACAAAAGCATAGGGCGGATAAAACATATGAAAGTATCCCACTGAGGAAAATCATGTTTCTTTCAAGTGATTGATATACAATAAAGGATAGATGGAGAAGAATATCTGAAAGAATTTCTACCACTTATGCCTAAGTCTGAAGAATTCATAGAAAATAAAGATAGAAGGGAAGGAGGCGAAGATAAATGCAATCGGGATTGGGACCTTCGAATTCAAAGCCAGTCCTAAAATCAAGTACATTGCTAATGTTATACAAGCAATACCTATCCAAATTGGTTTCTTTGTCCTGGAAAGAAATCTTTCTACATCAAGTCGACGATAACTTCTCGCATGATAAATAACGGGCATTATGAACATAGCTGTTGCTACCGTTACTGCATAAAGTGCTGCTAAGAGAATTACGTTATCAAAAAATGTAAAATAAGATGGCGGACTTTCAATTATACTAAGTAGAAAGCCAAAAAAAATTGAAGAGGCTGAAGCCAATATCTGACTCCAGCGCATTGATGCACCCATTCTATCGTAGTGTTCAGTAGAGGAACTTTTTATTGAACTAGATGAAGGCTCATTGAAGAATTCAATTACTATAAAGATAAATGGCAAGGAGGCTAAACTATATGCAATCGGGATTGGGACCTTCGAATTCAAAGCCAGTCCTAAAGCCAAGTACATTGCTAGCAATATACAGATGATACCTATTAGGACATATTGCTTTGTCCTGGAAAGAAATCTTTCTACATCAAGTCGACGATAATTACTAATATGATAAATAACGGGCATTATGAACATAGCTGTTGCTACCGTTACTGCATAAAGTGCTGCTAAGAGAATTACGTTATCAAAAAATGTAAAATAAGATGGCGGA
>Ga0134127_10004036_pt1 | contig 10589 bp, 8 predicted proteins | sample KB31753_FD_96459 | JGI IMG/M metagenome (GOLD analysis project Ga0134127, IMG submission 96459) | Terrestrial soil microbial communities with excess Nitrogen fertilizer from Kellogg Biological Station, Michigan, USA - KB3-175-3 | ecosystem: Environmental > Terrestrial > Soil > Unclassified ...
CGAGGTGCTGGCGGGCGGGAGCGTGGCGCTCGAGCGCTTCAAGCAGGAGATCCGGCTGGCGCGCCGCATCGCGCATCGCAACGTGGTCCGCACGTACGATCTGGGTGAGGTGGGAGGGACCTACTACCTCACCATGGAATACGTCGAGGGGACCTCGCTCAAACAGCTCATCTCCTCGCGGGGCAAGCTACCGATTCCGGTCACCCTCACGGTCGGGAAGCAGCTGTGCCGCGCGCTCGAGGTCGCGCACGCCGAGGGCGTGATCCACCGCGACATCAAGCCGCAGAACATGGTGGTCGAGCCGAACGGCTTCCTGAAGGTGATGGATTTCGGGATCGCGCGTCTGGCGAATCCGCCCAAGGGCAAGGGGCTGACGGAGGCCGGGGTGTCGATCGGCACACCGGATTACATGTCGCCGGAACAACTCTCGGGTGAAGAGCTCGACGTCCGCAGCGACCTCTACGCCGCCGGCATCGTCCTGTTCGAGTGCGTGACAGGTCGGGTGCCGTTCGAGGCAGCGACGACGTGGGCGCTGATCGCCAAACATCTGGAGGAGCAGCCGCCCGATCCGCGCTCGCTGAATGGGGACGTGCCCGAGGGGCTGGCGCGCGTGATCCTGAAAGCGATGGCGAAGGCCCCTGCCGACCGGTACGCCACCGCGTCAGAAATGCACGATGCGTTGGCGGCGCTGGGGTAAGCCTAGATGCCCGCGAACCACGGGTACCCCTGATCCTCCCAAAACCCTCCCGGCCGCTTGTCGGTGAACGTGAGCGACACGAGGTACTTCGTCATCTTGTAGCCCAGCTTGGTCGGCGCATAGAGGCGCAGCGGCGCGCCGTGCGCCGGGGGTAGGGGATTGTCATTCATGCCATAGGCGAGAATCGTCTGCGGGTGCATCGCGCTCGCCAAGTCCCAGCCGTTCGAATAGTCGGCGTCGAACGACACGAAGCGCGCGTAGCGCGCCGCCGGCAGCAGCTCGCAACGGGCGGCGACCGCCGAGACGAGGACGCCGTGCCAGGTGGAAACCGCCGTCCACCCCTCCACGCAATGATGCTTCACCGTGTAGGTCGTCCGCGGCATGCCCATCAAGTCGTCGAGTGACAAGTCGAGGGGGTGGCGCACCAGCCCATCCACCCGCAGCCGCCAGGCCGCGGGATCCTTGAGCATCGGCAGCGTCCGCGAAATGAAGTAACTCGGCACGTTGACCGTTCGCTCCGTGTTGGCGTACTCCCGCGCGAGGCGGCTCGGGGAGTACAGCAGCTTCTCCCCCACCCAATCGTTCACGCGGCTGATGTCGAGGAGCCGAGGGCGCACGGCGTCACCGCCGTCCCACCTGCATGCGGCGGCGAGCGATGCGGTACCAGCGCCGGCCGCAATCCGGAAGAAGCCGCGACGGTCAATCATGACTGGGGAACCTCCCGCGATACCACCCGGTGAGCATGGCGCGGAACGACGGAGGATCGACGGCGAACACGAGCACGACGTGCACGATCGTAAACCCGACGAAGATCCAGACGGTCCAGAAGTGCCAGTAGCGCGCCGCCTGGAATCCTCCGAACAGGGCGGTGAGCCATGAAAACTGCACCGGCTTGTAGATCGCGAACCCGGTGAGCACCGCGAGCACGCCCAGCAGCAGGATGAAGGTGTACGCGAGCTTCTGGAGCGGGTTGTGCTTGCCTTGGGGCGGGTGATCCTTGCGCAGGCGCAGGTAGTACTGCTGCATCGCGATCGCCCCGCGCACGTCGCGTGGCCGGAAGATCAGCGAGCGCCACTCGCCGCTCGCCACCATGTAGCTGACGTACAAGAGGCCGACGCCGAAGAGCCCCCACATCAACGCGAAATGCCAGTTCAGCGCGCCCGCGAGCCACCCCCCAAGCCGGCTCCACCCGGGGAATTCCCTGTCCTGGAACGGATTCACGTAATACGGACCGCCGCGCTCGCCGAATTTTGCGTACGCGCCGTAGATCTGCAGCCCGCTCGTCACCATCCCAATCAGCAACACCAGTGTGGCCCAGTGCGTGAGCCGTACGATCCAATGATGACGTTTGACCGGGGGTCGCGCAGCGTCGCTCATGATGTGGAGTATATTCTCCGCCATGCGGGGAGCAACGTCATTCGCGGTTGCGCTGACTTTTGCGGTCGCCTGCGGCGGGGGTCGGCGCGCCGCAATCGATACGCCCGGGACCGACAGCCTGGATCTCGGGGCCGGTCTCACGCCACGAGATTCGGCCGACAGCGTCCTGCTCGCGCCCCGCGTTGTGACGGGACCTACCGTGCTCGTCTTCTGGCTGCTGGCCGCTGACTCGTTCCCGGCCGACGACCAAGCGGCTGCGCTGGACGACATGACCTACTACACTGGCCGCGTCGCGCCCGTGCTCGAGCGGTACGGCATCAAACTGCTCCCCACCAACGCCGACACCGTGTACGTGACGCTGCCCAACCACAAGCAGCGCACGATCCTCCTCTCCGGCCTCGATTATCCGTTCGGCTACGTGATCATCGAGCCGGGGGGGACCGAGAGAATCCTGGCTGGCATCTACGCGGACGACGAGCTGTTGGACGAGGTCCGGACGTACTTCGATCTGCCGGACGATTCGACCACCGCGCGCCCCCGGATCACGACCTGAAAGAAGCAGCGGGGTGCGTCCGGGGTATGTCCTATATGCCCGGACTTCCCCGAGTGCTCATGCATCTAGTGGCGTCGCTCACCGTTACCGCGGTAGCGGTGGCGCAACAGGGTCCGCGCCCCGTCCCGTTCGTTTCCCAACCGCGCCATCCACGTCAAGGATCGTTAGTCACGTTGCGCGTGACGCCATCGCCCGCGCATGGCGATTCCGTGGTCGCGGTCCTGGGTGAGCTGGGGGGCGAGCCGCTCCATTTCGAACGCCGGCCGGGCGGCGGGTTCCGCGCCCTGGCCGGCATCCCGCTCGACGCTCCCGACACCGTCTTCCTCCGGTTGGAGCTCCACCGCGCGACGGGGGTCGTCGACAGCGCGGAGGTTCGCGTGCCGGTGGCCCCCCGCGTGTCGGCTGTGCAGCGCATCGTGACCGCGCAACGGTTCATCGATGTGCCGGACAGCGTGGTGACTGCGCGCATCACGGCGGAGCGCGAGCTCACCCGCGGCGTGGCGCGGGGCGCCCACGACGTCACGCGCCTCTGGGCACAGCCGTTCGTCCGCCCCCGCCCTCGGGCCAGCCGGGTCACGACTCCGTTCGGGGCGCGGCGCGTGGTGAACGGGATTGCGAGCGCCCGACACGCGGGGCTGGACATGGCGGGCCCAGCGGGCGCGACGGTCCGGGCCGCGAACCGCGGTGTCGTGGCGCTGGTCGGGGACCTCTACTACGGCGGCATCTCCGTCTATCTGTATCACGGCGCGGGGTTGATGACGGCCTACTACCACTTGAGCCGCACCACCGTGGTCGTGGGCGACACGGTCGAGCGCGGTGAGGTGGTGGGCCGCGTCGGAGCGACGGGGCGTGTCACTGGTCCGCATCTCCATTGGGGGGCCCAATACGGGAGGGTCTCCGTCGATCCGGTGGACCTCCTCGCGCTCCTTGCGGCGAGCCCCGATTAATTGAAATTGAGGGCCGTGTCGGCCCCGGCTTCCACATTCCTGCTCCTCAAGGGCGCCCGCGTCGTGACGATGGATCCCCGGCGCCGGATCCTCGATGCCGACGTGGCCGTGCGCGATGGGAAGATTGCGGCCGTGGGGCGGGCGGCCGGACGGCCGGTCCTCGACTGTAAGGGCCTCGTGATACTCCCCGGCCTCGTTCAGGCTCACATCCATCTCTGTCAAACGCTGTTCCGCGGCCTCGCCGACGACCTCGCCCTCGAGGAGTGGCTGGCCAAGCGGATCTGGCCCCTCGAGGCGGCTCACACCGAAGAGTCGGTTTACTGGTCGGCGATGCTCGGCGCCGCGGAGCTGCTGCTCGGTGGGACGACCGCGATCCTCGATATGGAAACGGTGCGCCACACCGGCGCGGCGTTCGAGGCGCTCGAATCCATCGGGCTGCGGGCAACCGCTGGGAAGTGCCTGATGGACGCTGCGTCGAATCCGGCCTCGCTGCGTGAGCCCACCGAGCGCGCATTGCAGGAGAGCGCGGACTTGTGCGCGAAATGGCACGGAGCCGCAGCGGGCCGCCTGCGTTACTGCTTTGCGCCGCGTTTCGTGCCGAGCTGCACCGGGCCTCTGTTACGTGCCGTGAGCGATCTGGCGGAGCGAGCCGGCGCGGTGATCCACACCCACGCCGCCGAGACGCCCCTCGAGCTGCAAATGGTCAAACGGGAAACGGGGAACGACGAGCTGGCGTACCTCGACTCCGTGGGAATCTCCGGGCCTCGCGCGGCGCTGGCGCATTGCGTGTGGGTCGATCAGGAGGGGATCGCCCGCCTGGCCCGCCAACAGACGAACGTCGTGCACTGCCCCAGCTCCAACTTGAAGCTCGGCAGCGGCGTGGCCCCGATCCCCGAGATGCTTGCGGCGGGGTGCCGCGTGGGACTCGGCGCCGACGGCGCGCCCTGCAACAACCGGCTCGACGCCTTTGAGGAGATGCGCCTCGCCGCGCTGATCCAGAAGCCACGGCTCGGCCCCGAGGCGCTTCCCGCCGCGCAAGTGCTCGAGCTGGCGACGCTCGGGGGCGCACGCGCCCTGGGGCTCGAAACCGAGATCGGATCGATCGAGGTCGGCAAGCGAGCGGATTTGATTGTACTGGACCTTGATGGTCCGCACGCGCAGCCCGAGGAGGCCGACCTGATCTCGCGCATCGTGTACAGTGCCCGTGCCGCCGACGTGCGTCACGTACTCGTGGACGGGCGCGTGGTGGTGAAGGACGGAGTCTTGAAGACTGCCAAAGTTGAGGAGATTCGCCGTGCCGCGAACGCTCAGGCTCGTCGCCTGCGCCGCGCTGTGGGCCTGTAGTCTCAGCGCTCAATCACCAGGCGATAGCCTCTACACCGCTTGGTGCGCGCGCTGCCACGGCGTCGATGCGCGGGGCACGCCGGCCGCGTCCGTCCGCACCAACGTCCCCCCCGCCGATCTCGCTTCGTGTCCCGTGAGTACCGCGGAGACCGAGGACCAGTGGGTGGGCGTCGTGACGCGGGGTGGGGCCGCGTTCGGCCTGTCGCTCGACATGCCTGCCTACGGTGAGGCCGGGACGCCGGAGCAGATCCGGATGGTCGTGCGCTACGTGCGATCGCTGTGCCGCGAGCGCGGCTGGCCGCCGGGCGAGCTGAACTTCCCTCGCGCCTTTCTCGTCGAGAAGGCTTATCCCGAGAACGAGATTGTCGTGACCGCGGAAGGGCGCGGTCAGGAGCTGATCTACGAGCGCCGCGCTGGCCGGCGGTTGCAGCTCGAAGCTGCCGTCGCCACCGTGTTCGACTCGCTCGACCGGCCATTCGACCACGCGACGGCCGCGCTCAAGTACAACGTGTGGCACAGCCTGGAGCGCCGCGCTCTGGCAAGCATCGGCCTCGAGGCCAGTCCGCCTCTGGGCCGCCGCGATCGCTGGGAGCTCGAGCCGTTCGTGGCGTTTGGCTTCGAGCGACCCGACTTCATCGTGCAGGGCGAAGCCCTCGCCGGCGGATCGCTGCGGCTCGGCGTGGGTCGGGACATGGATCGGTTCGTGCCAATGGTCGAGGCGGGATGGGATTGGGCGCGGGGTTCACCCGGGATTCTCACGGTCCATCCCCAAGCGTGGATAAGGCTGTCACGCCTGGGGCACGTCGCCGGATCGGTTGGTGCCGGGGTCCCCGTGAACGGCCCGGAGCGCGGTCAGGTCACGCTCACGGCTTTTCTGCTGTGGGACTTCGGCGACGCCCCGCTGTTCAAGGGGTGGTAGCTAGTGTCCCCCGGGGGCGCCGTTCACCGTAAACCGCTGAATCGTCTGAGCGAGCTTCGCGGCGGCGTTCGACAGGTGTTGTGACGTCGCGGTGAGCTCGCCCAGCGATGCGATCTGCTGCTCGGTCGCCGCCGACGTTTGCTGCGCGCCGTCCGCCGCGCCGGCGGCGATGTGCTCGACCTCTTCCATCCGCCGCAGTACCTCGCTCATCCGCATCGTCTGATGCTCCGTCTCCGCGGCGAACGTCGTGGCGAACTGCACGGTCCGGTTCAGGTCGGCGTGGATGGCGTCGAGGGCGCCCTGGACCGTCGTCGCGACCTTGCCCACGCCCTGCGCTGCCGCCTTGCCCTGGCCCATTGCCTCCACCACCCTTGCGATCTGGCCCTGCGTCTCCCGCACGCGCACACGGACCTCCTCGGCCGATCGGGCGCTCTGCTCGGCGAGCTTGCGCACCTCGCCGGCCACGACCTTGAAGCCGAGGCCGTGCTCGCCCGCGCGCGCCGCCTCGATCGCCGCGTTCAACGCGAGCAGGTCGGTCTGGCTGGCGATCCGGGTGATTCCCTCGACGAGCTTACCGATCTCGCGCGACTCGCGGTCGAGTGCCAGCGCCACCTCCGCCGCGTGGTCCATATGGACCAGCAGGTTCATCAGCATCGAACTGGCACGCGAGACTTCCTCACCACGCCGCTGCGCCTGCTGAGCGATCTCGGTGATCTGATGCTCAGCCTCTTGAGCGCGCTGATGCAGCGAGACCGCCACGCTCGACGCCGCTTCCGAGTCCTCGCGGCCATGCCCAATCAGCTGGCGTTGCCGCTCGGTTCCCTCTGACAGCTGCTGGCTGGTGGCGGAGATCTCCTGCGAGCCCGCTTGCAGCTGCTCGGCCGACGCGGCGAGCTGCTGCGCCATCGCGGCGAGATCCTGGCCCTGCTGCTGCACCTGGCGAACGATGTCGGCGATGCTCTCGGTCGTGCGGTTCACGCTCACCCCGAGGTAGCCGATTTCGTCGAGCTCGGGGTCCGTGGTTCGCACGCGCAGATCGCCGCGCTCGACTTGGCCGAGAGCGCCTCGCGCGGCGCGCAGACGGTCCACGATCCGCACCAGCATCGGCACGAGCGCCACACACGCGAACAGCAGAACCAGCGCCTCCTGCAGGTAGAGCGACCCACTCCACCCTCGGAGGGCGGTGATCAGACCGAACCCTGCGAGGTTGATCCCCAGGGCGCCCCATGCCTCGCGCCGCCCCAGATAGAGCGCCGCTTGCAGCGGGGCGATGAGGTACGCGCCGTACAGCACGTGCCCCGTCGGGCCAATCGCGTACAGGGCCGCCGAGATCATCAGGCAGCCGACCACGAGATTGAGCTGGGCGTACCACGGCTGGAACGCCGTGCGCTCGGCGAGGCGCCGGACCCCGTAGTTCGCGGCGGCGAAGGCGACGGCGAAGGCGGGAATGAACCAGATGGAGAGCGGGACGAGGCGGGCGACCTTGACGGCGATCAGCAGGATGATGCCGAAGCCGACGAAGCTCCAGCGGGCGCGCGTGTTGGCGAGCACGTACTGACGCTGCTTGGCGTACTGCTCCTGAACGAGCTGCTCTTCGAGGCTCAGCGTTTGGTCGACCACGACCGAAACCTACATCCGGAACAGATAGCTCGCCTTGAGGAAGAACCCGTCCGACGTGCGCCGCAGGTCGCGGAAGCTGAACGCCGTCGGCTCGCTGAGCGACGAGCCGTAGCCGAAGAAGAACACCGTGCCCGGCGTCGGCTTGTACGAGAATAGAACGTCATTGCGAAAGTCGGGGGCGCGCGGCTGGGGGTTGCCAGGGACGATGAGCGGGTTTCCGCTCCGGGGATCGCGCAACGTGTCGCGCTCCTCAGCGACGTACTGGCCGACGTACCGGAAGAAGATGTCGCGGTTCAGCTGGTACTCGACCTTGAGGCGCGGGATGTTCGCCGTCGAAAACCAGCTACCGTCCTGGGCCCGGGTGATGCGATCGTGGACCCATTGTCCGTCGATCCGCAGGCCGGTCGTCGGTTTCCACGTGAGGCCGAGGAAGATGCTGAGGCCGCGCCCCTCGGCGGCTTCCGCGAAGATCGCGCCCTGACCGGCCCCGATGTTCGCGCTGAACGTCAGCGCGCGGTTCGGCGTGTTGAACCCCGCGTTGGCGCTCCACAGGTTGTAGAGCCCGTGAGGAACCGCGAACGGCACGCGGACGCCTGGCGGGACCTCCACCGAGTCGCCCGCATAGTCGGGCGGGTCGAAGCGTTGATGGGCGTTGTTCCAGTTGGCGTTGACGCCCCAGCCGCCACGCAGGGTGAGGATGATCGTCTCGCCGACCGAGCCCTCGAGCGTGCTGCCGGGGAAGTCGCGGTAGCGCCACGTCGGCTGGATCATGAAGAACGTGGTGCCCTGTTCGAGCAGCGCTCCAGGCTTCCCGTAGATCGAGAAGCGGTTGAAGATGCGCGCCTGCACGATGTTGACACGGTTCACGAAGCCGCTCGCCGCGACGAAGTCCGGACTGATGCCGACGAGCTCACCGTGGTTGCCGTAGGACCGGCCCGTGCGGTCGTAAAACGTGATGTCCCACAGCTCCCCGGCCCGCGCACCCAAACCGTCCTGCGTCCAGGAGCTGACGATCTGGGCATCCGAGAACCAGATCTTCTTCCAGATGACGCGCGCGTCGACGCCGAGCACCCGGTTGTAAGCGCCGCCGTCGCTGCGGTCGGTGTACGCGAGGCCGAGCGTCGAGCTCGCTCCGAGGTCGCGGCGCAGGCGCAGCAGATTGACGAGTGGGTGGTCGCCGGTCGGGGACGCCGCGGCGTCGTCGACGGCACCGATGTAGGCGACCGCGGTCCCGCCGACTTTCCCGGTCAACTTCGCCCCAGCGATCGGAGACACGATGCGGCGCGTGTAAATCAGCGCGTTCGGCGTGTCGAACTGCTCGAGCCCCTCGAGGAAGAACGGCCGCTTTTCAGGGAAGAACAGCGCGAATCGCTGATTCACCGTCACCTGCCCGACGTCGGCCTCGACCTGCGAGAAGTCGGGGTTGGCGGTGCCCGTGAGACTCAGGTTCTGGGTGATCCCCCAGCGGAGATTCAGGCCGAGCTGCGGATCGACCGTGCCGTAGACGTACGTGGTTCCGGTCGAGTCGCCGTCGACGCGCGAGGTGAACTCGGGACTCAGGTCCATGACGAGTCCGCGGCGCAGACCAGTCAACTCCTTCAAGCTCCCGGACTGAATCAGGAAACTCGCGCTGGCACGAATCACCGGCGTCCAGGTGTCTTCGTAGCCGGTATGTTGCGTGGTCCGGACGATTTGCAGGCCCCAGTCCTGTGTCGCGCCGCTCTGGTAGCGCAGGCTCTTGAAGGGGATCCGCACTTCGACTTCGTAGCCCCACGACGTGAGGTGGCCGTGCGACTGATAAACGTAGTCCGGGTTCAGATCGATGACGCCGTCGAAGCGGAACCCCGCGTTCGCGCCCCCCGCCGCGCCGGCGAGGCCCTCGCTGCGCACGCCGTCCTGCTGCGCGCCGTAGGGATTCACGGCGAAAAGCAGAGCCCGGCGGCGATCGTTGAAGGTATCGAGCAGGATTTGGACGTTGTCGTCGGCGTCGATGTTGTCGCGGTCCGCCAGCGTGGCCCGTACCACGTTGCCGTGCGCCTCGTAGGCCCGGATCCCGAAATAGATCGCGTCGGGCGCGTACCAGACCAGCACTTCGGTCGAGTCGGCGGCGGGTCGGCTGTCGATCGGGCGGTACTGCGTGAACCCGGTCAGGCGGGCGGCGCTCCGCCACACCGGCTCGTCGAGGACGCCGTCGATCGTGACCGTCGCCTCGACGCGGGGGATGTGCACATCCCGTTGCTTGAGGCGGCCGTCGTACACGGACCCGCTGGGATCCTGGAGGAGAGCGAGCAGGAGGAGCATGGCACTCAAACTAACAAGGGAGAAGGGAGATGGGAGATGGTTCGCGTGCTTCTGACATCTCCCTTCTCCCTGACGTTCCGGAGCCGACTATTCGTATCTGAGGGCTACGATCGGATCCAAACTCGCCGCCCGCCGCGCGGGCCAAATGCCGAAGAACAGCCCCACGATCGCGCTGAATACGAAAGAAAGCAGCACCGCGAACACGCTAATGGACGTGTTCCAGTGTTTCAGGGCCGAGAGCGCCACGGCACCGAAGGTGCCAAATATGACTCCGATCAACCCTCCCAGCACGCACAGGACCAGGGCTTCTATCAGGAACTGGAGCAGGATGTGGTTCTTGGTCGCGCCGAGCGCCTTGCGCACGCCGATTTCGCGGGTGCGCTCGGTGACTGAGACGAGCATGATGTTCATGATGCCGATCCCGCCGACGAGCAGACTCACGGCCGCGATGCCCGCCAGCAGGTAGGTAAAGGTCTCGGTCGTCTCCTGGAACGTCGCGAGCACATCCGCCTGATTACGGATCTGGAAGTCGTTGTCGGCGCCGGGGCGGATTTTGTGCTCACGCCGCAGTACCCGCTCGATCTCGATCATCGCCAGCGTCATCTGCTTCAGGTTGGCGGCGTCGACGGTAATGGAGCGCAGCCGGTCCGTGCCCATGATCCGGTAACGCGCCGTCGAGAGCGGGATGAGAATCTGCTCATCGGGGTTGCCGAAGCCGCCGCCGGAGCCCTTCACCGAAAGCACGCCGATGATCTCGAAGGGAATGCCGCGAATCTGGATCTGCTGGCCGATCATCGCGGCCGGATTGGCATTGAACATCTCGGGGATGGC
>Ga0134127_10004037_pt1 | contig 10588 bp, 7 predicted proteins | sample KB31753_FD_96459 | JGI IMG/M metagenome (GOLD analysis project Ga0134127, IMG submission 96459) | Terrestrial soil microbial communities with excess Nitrogen fertilizer from Kellogg Biological Station, Michigan, USA - KB3-175-3 | ecosystem: Environmental > Terrestrial > Soil > Unclassified ...
CGACGGTGCCACGGGCGCCGACGTAGGTCGCCATGGAGCGAATGGACTGTTCGCGCTGCTCGAAGGAGATGAACAGATCGCCACGTTCTTCACCGTGCGTTGCCAGCAGCTCGTGCTCGCCGCCAAGCGCCCGAACGCGCAGTTGCGCCGTTGGAGTGACCGCGTCAATGGCGACCGGCCCTCGGCAGATCCGTGAGCAGATCACGCTGTCGGTCGTGTTCAGCGATGCGCCGTGCAAGCCCAGCGTCACGTCCCATCGTTCGGCTGTCCAGCCAATCTGTCCATGCGCGAACGGACCGATCTTTTCGACGTTGGGCGACGCGCGTGGGGTGTAGCGGTACGGCCCGGGGTCGCCTGTCTCGTCGCCATGCTCGTAGGTGGCTTCGCCCGAGAATCCGCGCGCGGCCCGGCCTGTGAAGATCTGGATCGCGCCTCGCGAGGACGCATTCGCGCCAATCATCGCGAGACCGCTCACGACCACGACGCTGTCTATCTGCGCGATCGAGCTCGGCAGCAGATCGAGTTGATGGATGCCGAACAGGTTTGTCGGAATGCGCTGGCCGTCGACCAGCACCATCCATTCCGGATTCCCCGCGGCGGATGCGCCCACTGGCGGGAGGCCGTCGGAACTCGCGGTTGCATCAAAGCCTTCCACGTCGGTCGACTGCCAGCCGGGGATGCCCTGCACGATCTCCGACACGCGCCCCCAACCGGCCGCCTGGATCTGTCGCCGGTGAATCACGAGAGTACCCGCCGACTGCGCGAGCGCCGACGGCGCCAGCGCCGCGATGAGCAGCGGGACCGCGGCGCACTTGTACGCGCGGCGCATCAGCGGAGAAACTCCTGGACCCAATCGGGCAGGCCGGCTGTGTAGCGCAGGCCAGCTTGCAGCGAAAGGAAATGCGTTGGAACGTGAAGATGCACGTGATCCCAGCTCGCCCGCGCCGCGATCGACCAGGGCCCCGCGATGCGCACGGCTGCCTCTCCCGTCGCGCCGAGCATGAGCTCCTTCTCGTCGCGCAGACCCGCCGCGATCACCGTGTCATCGAATGCCATCATGAACTCACCGGTGCGCACTCCGGCGCGGGCGGTGACCCGCCCATGCAGCGGAAGCGCCATCTCCCATCCGAGCAAGGCCTCCGTCGCCGTGAAGTCTCTGTAGGAATCGAGCATCCCGTGAAACGGAACGCTCACACCCGTAAGCGTGGCCGTGCCAACGGGCAACGGCAATCCGACATCGAGCGCGTAGCCCGATCCGCCTGTGTAATAATTCGAAAGCGGCGCACGCGGCGGGCTGTGCAGCGCCGAGGCGGTGATCTCGACGGCGGAGTACGGCGCGGGACTCTGCGCGGCCGTGACCACGGGCACGAGCGCAACCGCCACCGCTCCCAGAACCTTGAAGGACTTCATGGTCGAACCTGCTACGCAGGATTCCGGCCACGGCTGAGTCCGAATCTGTCGAATGCCTGACGCGATCGATCCGGCGTCAGGGATGCTGCGAGTTACGTCCTATCGGCGGAGTTCCGCCCGCGGCGGCGGATTCGGATTGCCGCCGTCCACCACGAACTTCCACGAGCCGTCGGGCTGTCGCTGCCACACGGTCATGTACTTCCCGAAGGTCTGAGAGGCCGCGCCGGTCGGCCCTCGGCCCGTGGAGATGTACTGGCCAATAGTGAACCCGAGGTCGGACGACGCCGCGATGTCGGCGTAGATCGGATGCCAGGCGAGTCCCATGGCCGCGTCGCGCGACGCATAGAAATCGCGCACGGCCTTTGGGCCGACCACGAGCTCGGTGCCGGCGAAGACGGCCCCCTCCGGGGCCACCGTATTCGCGAACGCGGTGCCCACGCCGATCCGGTCGGCCAGATCGGAGAAGGCGCTGTCGGCCCCCATGAGCGCGAGAAGCCCGTGCGTGCGCGTCGTCGGGTCTCGAGGAGAGGTGGTGAAGGACTGTGGAAGCGCCGCGGACGCGTCAGTGACCGCATTCGTGCGAAATGGGGACGCGACCTCGACGTAGGCGGCGATGCGCCACGGCGCACCACCCCCGTCGCGCTTCCAGAACGCGATGTAGCGTTCCACGCTGACGCTGTCGTTGCCCAGAGTGCGAGCCGCGACGCCGAAGGTGTATCCCGCGCGCCGGTCCGCCGAGAGGTCCCCGCCGAGCGGTTGCCACGCGACGGTCGGCGGCACGTCGACCGTGTCCGCGATCAGCGCCCGCGCCGCGTCGATGCCGCGAAGCGCGGGCGCGCCGGCGCGCAGATAGACGACGTCGGAGCGCAACCACTCGACCGAGCCGGCGACGGCGCCCCGCGCGCGAACCGTAGCGGTTCGCTCAACGTCGCTCGCGAGCAGCGAGTCGCGAGACGGGCCGCGCGCCGGCACCGGTTGCGGTGCCGGCGGCGCGTGGGAGCAGGCCAGCAGCGTCAGCGCCGCTGGGAAGAGCCCGAGTTTCATCGGTGTCGGATCAGGGGCGGTCCTTGAACATCCTGTACAGATCGGAGTGCTTGGTATCGAGCGGGACGGCGCGACCATCGATGAACAGATAGCGCGTATCGGTCCGCGGCTCGAGGAGATCGCCCGTGGTCACGACCACGTTCGCCATCTTGCCGACCTCGATCGTTCCCAGCCTGTCACCAACGCCGAAAATCTGCGCGGGCGACAGCGTGATGGCGCGGAGCGCGTCGGCCTTGGAAAGCCCGAACGCCGAGGCCATGCCGGCGACGTATGGCAAGTCGCGTTCTTCACCGGGTTCCGCGCCCGACGCGATCGCGTAGCGCACGCCGGCCTGTTGGAGCTTGGCCGGGAGGGAGTAGTTGATGTCATACGGATCGTCCTCGCGCGACGGCAGCTTGAGCACCGCGGTGACGACGACTGGCACGTCGTGCTGCTTGAGGAACGGCGCGACCTGGGCCGCGTCCTCGCCGCCCACGATGATCGGCTTGAGGTGCATTTCCTCGGCGAACGACACCGCATCGCGGATGTCGTTGGCGCGGTCCGCGGTGAACATCACGGGCATCTCGCCGTGAATCGCGGGAAGCAGCGACGCCAGGACGACGTCGTGCGTGGGCCGCGGCAGCGTGTTGTCCTTGGCGTAGGCGTCGAGCGCTTTGCCATACGCTTCCGCCTCTCGCAGCAACTGCTTCAGGGAATCGAGCCGAACGTCGCGCTGGCGATTCGCGTCGGCGGTGCTGCCGCCCTGCTGCGCCAGGCCGCGGAATCCGCGTCCCGCGAAGCCGGAACGCGGAAGTGAAATGGCCAGCGCGACGGCGGAGTTGATCGCCATGGCTGGCGGCGTGTCGCCCGCGAGATTGATCAGCGCCGCCTGACCGGAAATAATCCCGCCGCTCGGACGCGAGACGACGGTGGTGACGCCGACCACGCGCGTGGTGCCTATGTGAGCGCTGTGCGGGTCGATTCCGTAAAACGCCTTGACGTTCGGGTTGAAGCTGCCGACTTCGCTCACGTCCACCGTCTGCGGCACGCCTTCGGGTATCTCCGAGAGGCCCATCGACGTGCCGGCGTCCATCATGCCGGGGTACACGTTCAGTCCCTTGGCGTCGATGATCTGGGCGCCAGCGGGGATCGAAACGCTGGTCCCCACCGCGGTGATCTTGCCGCCGCTGATGACGACAGTTCCCCCCGGGATGTCCGTGCCGGTGCCCGTGATCACGTTTCCGCCACGGATGGCGAACGTGCCCTGCGGGCCCGGCGGAGGATTGTAGGAGCCGAGTTGGGCGCCGGCCGAACCGGGCATCATGATGGCGACCGCGAAGGCGCCGGCCATGAGCGCGCCGTGAACGAGGCCGCGGCGCTCCGAATGCGCTGAGCTCACTGCTGACGTCACTTGTGATCTCCGTTAGGGGTCACGGCTCCGCGCGCGTCGCGGTTCTGCGCGCGGTCCTCGGCCTCGAGCGCGGCGCGCTCCTTGGCCATCTGATCGCGCATCGCCAGGTCGCGCTGCTTGTCGAAGAATATTTCGCCGTCGATGATGGTCGTCTCGCACGTGGTGTAGACGCTGAGCGGATCGCCGCTCCAGATCGCGACGTCACCATCCTTGCCCACCTCGAGCGACCCGACCCGGCTGCCGAGCCCGAGCTGTGCCGCGCCGTTGTAAGTGATGGTCGACAGTGCTTCGTTTTCCGTGAGGCCGCCGTAGCGCATCAACTTCTCGGCATCCACGTTGAGGCGGCGCGCGCGGCCGTCGTCGTCGGAATTGATCGTCGTCAGGACGCCGTGCCGCATCATGATCGCCACGTTGTACGGGATCGCGTCGTACGCTTCGATCTTGTACGACCAGCTATCGGCAAAGGTGGACACCCCCGTGCCGTTCCTGGCGATCTCGGAAGCGATCTTGTATCCCTCGAGGCCGTGCTGGAGGGTGCGCACCGTGACGCCGAACTCCTTGGCGACGTTCATGAGCATCAGCATTTCGTCGGACCTGTACGAATGCGAGTGGATGTACCGCTTGCCTTCCAGGACTTCCACGAGCGGCTCGAGCTCCAGATCGCGGCGCGGCGCGACGAGATTCTTTTCGCCTTTTTTCACGCGCGCGTTGTAGTCGTCCCACGTAGCCTTGTAGTCCAGCGCGCGCGTGAAGGCGTCGCGAACGACTTCTTCCTGGCCCATGCGTGTGGAGGGGTAACGGAAGGTGCGGCCCGCGCCCTGCTCCATTTCCTGCTCGTTCTTCTGCGTCACGTTCTCGCCGAGCGCGAACTTGATGCTCTTGGGCTGGTCGGGAATCACCATCTCCGACGCCGGCCGGCCCCACTTGAGCTTGACCAGCACGCTCTGGCCGCCAATGACGTTGGCGCTGCCGTGGAAGATGTTGATCGTCGTGACGCCGCCGGCGAGCTCCCGGTAGATGTTGATGTCCGTCGGGTTGAGCATGTCCTGCATGCGCGTCATGGAGGTCACGCTCAACGTGCCCTCGTTGACCGCGTCCACCATCGAGTGCGAGTGCGGATCGACGATGCCGGGCGTGACGGATTTTCCTGTGGCGTCGATGATGGTGGCGCCGGCGGGCGCGGTGAGATGCGGCCCGATGCGGGCGATCTTGCCGTTCTCGATCAGGAGATCTGTATTGGGCAGCGTGCCTTTGGTGACCGTGTAGACGGTGGCGTTCCTGATGAGCATGGGCGGCACGCTCGGCGTGCCGGCGGACGCCGGCTTTGCCTGCTGCGCCGCGGCCGGAGCCGCGAGCACGGCAGCGGCGGCGCCTGCCCACAGAAGTCGAATCATGACGTTCTCCGCGAATGACGTGTGTCGGATGATCATCGGGTGCACATGGTGGCCGGTGCGTGGCATCAGCGGCTCTCCGGCGGAGTGCCGCGCGCGCCGCCAGCATCGGGCCGCGTACCGATGAACGTGCCATCGCCCATGCCGTTGACGCTCACGTTCCCCTGCATCGAGTTGCCCTTGATGGTGCCGGTGAAATTGGCTTCGACGGTCTGGCCGTTCACCTCGCCGGACGTTGAGAACTGGATATCACCGGTGGCGGAGCAGGACCCGCTGGCGACTTGCGACGTGCCGAAGGAACCCTGCACGGTGCCCGTCAGATTCTGGCCCTGCTGCTGAAGCGTGAGCGTCGCCGGAACGTCCTGTCCGCCCAACGAGATCGTGATGGTCCACGTCCCTGTGGCGGTCACGGCGGTCGATGCGGCGGCATTTCCACCACGCCCGCCGCGCGCGGCTGGCGCTGGGGGAGCGGGGATCTCGGTCGGACGCCCGTCGACGAAGATCTCGGTCACGACGCCGTTGCGATCGAGCGCGTCGCCTTTGACGAGCGTGAGGTTCGCGATCTTGCCGGGTTCGATGCTGCCGAGACGATCGGCCACGCCAAGGATCTGGGCCGGCGCGAGCGTCATGGCGCGGATCGCCTGGTCCGCCGGCAATCCCGCGTCGACGGTGTGGCGCGCATTCGCCAGCACGTCTGGCCAATTGGTGATCCCGCTGGGGTCAAAGGCGAAATCGACGCCGGCGGCGGCGAGCTTGCCCGCGACCTTGGGTGCGTCGACCCGCGCGCGCAACACGCGGAGCGGCTCTGGATCCGCATCGGGCGACGCCACCGGACGGCGCGGGAAGTCCAGCGACAGGAGCACGGGCACATGCTCGGACTTGAGACGATCGATAAGCTGGTCGGACTCCGCGCCGCCGGAGATGATCGGACGGAGGCCGAACTCCTTGGCCATGTCGAGCGCACGCTCGATTTCCCGCTCAGTCGACGCCCGCATGATCACCGGCTCCTTGCGGGCGAGCACGGGCTGCAGCGCCTCGAGCGACGCGTCGTACGCCGGCCGCGTCATGTGCGGGTTTGCCGCGTATGCCGCCTGCTCCGCGCCGTAGTGTTGCGCGTCGAGCAGCATCTGTCGCATGCTCGAGAAAACGCCCAGGAGCGAGCCGGGGTAGCCGCCGCCGCGGACCGGACGGAATCCGATGTCGAGCGCGATCGGCGCGCGCAGCAAAATCCGCTGCGGCTCGTCGTTCGTGAGCTCGATCAACGCCGCCTGGCCCTGAAAGATTCCAGTCGACGGCGCCACGAGCGCCGTCGTATATCCCGCGCTCTGCGGTCCCGTGAACGTGGATTCGCTGACCTTGAGCAGGTCGATGGCGGCGAGCTCGGGCTGCAAGCCGGCGGGATGCAGCGAATTTGGCGCGCCTGTATCGGTCGCTCCCTGTTGCCGCGCGCCGCCAGGCGCTGCGCCGCCGCGACCGCCAACGGGCGCCGCCGGAGTCGCCAGACCCAGGTCGCTGTATGGGTCGATGAATCCTGGATAGACGGTGAGACCTGTGCCGTCGACGATCTGCGCATCAGCCGGGGGAGTGACCGTGGCGCCCACGGACTCGATGAGCCCATGCCGCACGACGACCGTGCCGCGAGCGATGGGGGCGCCGGCAACGGGGACGATCCGCGCATTCGTGATCGCGTAGGCGTCTGGCACATTGCGTTCGCGCTGCACGCCGATCTGCGCGTGCGCGACCGCCGGAAGCGACAACCACGCGCCAAGCGCGAGCACGCCTCCGGCTAGGGGGCGACGAATCTGCATTACGGTTGGTACTCCTGTCGTGGCCCCACGCGAGCGGGGAACGAGTGGCTGGGAGAGGGGAGGGGGGGAGCGGGGACCCGCTGTAAGACCGGCGGCCTCGCCGACCCCGCAATGTGGAGCGCGCCGGGAAGAGTGTCAAAGGGGCGGACCGGCCGAAAAATCAAAGGGTCAGAGCACTTGATCGTCCCGATCAAGATGCTCTGACCCTTTGATTTTCCGCGCTTTGATTTTCGGCCTGCCGGCGACTGACCCGGCTACTTAATAGATGTAGACCGGCGTTCCCACAGGCACGTTGTCGTACAGCCACTGGATGTCGTCGTCGCGCAGGCGGATGCAGCCGTGCGTCGCGGCCATGCCGATGGAATTCTTATCGGGCGTCCCGTGGAGCAGGAAGCCGTCGCCCAGGATCAGGCGATACTTGCCCAACTCGCCCTTCACGTGACGGTTGACGGTGCTGGTCGGCGGGATGAACAGCGTGTTGTCGAACACGATGTGCTCGTTCGTGGGCAGCGGCTCGAAGCCGTTGTCGTCGATCACGCCGACCAGGCTGTCCTGCGTGGTCAGGACGCGGCCGTCCGAAAGCGGGTGGCGCTCACCGTCGTGGAGCGTCGCCAGCTGGAGTCCGTACTCCTTGGCCGTTTCGGCATACAGCCACACCGGCGGAATCCAGATCGGGTCGGCTTCCTTGCCGAGCACGTGACGGACGCCGCGCGGCGTGGCGAAGGTCCACTGCTGCCCGTCGAAGTCCAGCGTGGTGCCCTTGGCGACGGCGGCCGGCGCGCTGAGCACCGTGTCCTGATCCATGATCGCCCAGACGTGGCGGTCCTGGAGCGAGACCACGATGCGGAACCCGGTCGCGTTGTCGGCCGTCCGGCGCGCGTGCGCCCAGGCGATGCTGTCGCTCCGCGACTTGAAGGAATACTCGGCGCGGGTCTCGCCCGCGCTCGTCGAGCTGTCGGTGGCGTATCCGCCGTTGGGATCCTGGTGCGGGCCGCCAGCGTCCTGCGCCCAGAGCGGGCTCGGCCCTGCGACGGCGAAGGCCAGTGCGGCGAGTGCCGCGATGCGATGGATGGGGGAGTAGTCAGGCATGGGGCTGTTCTCGGCTCGGGCGAATCGCAGAAGCGCGCGCCCTTGTAGTACTCCCTAATGCCAAAACCATTCCAAACCCCGCGGGACCGCCCGAACGCGACGAGGCGGGCTGAGGCTTGTGCCTCAACCCGCCTCGTGTGTGCCCCGGCGGTTCAATGCGGCGACCGCGTTGCGGGATTACGCGACCACGCGCATCAACAGTCGCTTAGTACCAGTTGAAACCGAGCGTGATCGGGACGTGCTTGGCCATGTCGACCGTCTGCCCCGAGCGATCCGGGGTGAAGCCGATCATGCGCGACTCCACGAACAGCTCCTTGGAGCCGAACTTCCACGACAGTCCGCCACCCGCGTTCCAGCCGAACTTGCTCTCGTAGCTCTGGCTGACGTTCGCGATGGCGATCGGGATGCTGGACTCCCCCGACGCATCTTCCGTACGGAAGCGCAGCGCCTGGAAGCGGGCATACGTGCCGCCGCCAAGAGCGTACAGCGAGAAGTGCGGGTACGAGCCGAACAGGCTGCGGAACAGCGGCAGGTTCAGCTTGAGGTCCAGGTTGCCGGTCCACACGCTCGGACGCGCGCCGAAGAGCGCGAACTGGTTGTTCTCGGCATACCCGGTGTAGTTCACGTCGGCGCGAAGGCCGAGCGCGCGGCCGGCACCCTGCCAGCCCAACTGTGCCTGGCCATTGAAGCCGGGCTCGTTCACCGTGCGGATCGAACCGTACGGGAGCGCGACGCCGGCACCGAGGCCGAAGTACACGCCGCCGACATCCCGAAGGAAGCCGGGCAGTTGCGTCACGGTCGTCGTGTCGTGCACGGTCACCGTATTGGTCGTGGTGATCGTGTCGACGCGGGCCATCCCCGTGACGGTGACCGTATCGTGCACCATGACGGTGTCGACTTTCGCGACTTCGCCGGGTGCTTCCTTTGAAACCGGGATACGGGTCGTGGACGTGGCCTGAGCCGAGGCCACGGTGGCGTCGACGGCGATCAGCGCGGCGACGCCTGCGACGAACATCGAAAAGCTGCGGGCGTTCATGGGGTCTCCTCCCTCTGTGCCGTCCTCGACTTGCCCCCGCGGACGGCGACCGGGCGGGGACCTTGGCGTAATCGACCGCCTAGGCCCCGAACGACGTACTTCGTCGCGGCACCGTCGCCGCTCTCAGGCAGACGGCGTGCCGCGAAGTTGAAGATCGCGCGCCGGCCGATCTCGTTATTGAATCGCTGATGGGGCCGCTTGACCCAACGGCAGGCGCAACCGGGCAACGCAACCGGGCCCATCGGCGCGATTCTCGAGCGTCAACGTGCCGCCGTGCGCTTCCGCGATCTGCCGGCTCAGCACGAGACCGATGCCGGACCCGTTCGGCTTCGTGGTGAAGAACGGCACGAACAGATTCGCGCTGCTCGCGAGGCCCGGTCCGTCGTCGACGACTTCGAGCTCGACCGCTTCGCCGTCGATACGCCACCGCACACAGACGCCTCCGCCTGGGGCGTGTGTCGCGAGACTCGCGTCCGCCGCGTTGCGCACGACGTTGATCAGCAACTGATCGAGCTGATCGCGATCCGCTTGCAGCGTGACCGGCGGCGACGGCTCGACGCGCACGGGGACGCGCGTCTCGAGCGCGGTCACGTGCGCGACCCACGCGGGCACATCCACACGCGACCGCCGCGGCGCCGGAAGGCGCGCCAGCTGCGCGTACGCCGACATGAAGCGGATGAGCGCTTCCGAGCGGCCGCCAATCACGCCGAGCCCGCGGCGAAGATCGTCCGCGCTGCCGGGCGCGGCCGGCTCGCGCCGTAAGAGATCTTGCAACGTGTCGGCGATCGAGCGGATCGGCGCCAGCGAGTTGTTGATCTCGTGGCTGAGGACGCGAACGATGCGCTGCCACGCCTGCAGCTCCTCCTCGCGCAGCGTCTTGCTCACGTCGGCGAGCACGAGCAGGCGATGCGGCTTGCCGTCCTGCCGGAAGGCGCCGCGCCGCACCTCCCAGCGGCCGGAGCCGCCGGGGAAGACGACGTCGACCGTACGCGGAGCGCCGCGCGCGAGAAAGCGCGCCAGGCCGATCTGATCCGCGCTGCGTCCCAGCAGCCATTCCGACGGCTGGCCGAGCAGGCGCTCGCCCTCGCGATTCACGAGCCGCAGCCTGTCGTCCTCGTCGAACGCGAACACGGCGACGTCGATCTCGGCCATCACCGTGCGCAGCAGCGCCGTGGCCTCCATCGCACCGAGCCGCTGGGTCCGCAGGGTCTCGCCGAGCAGATTCGACTCGAGCAGCGCGAGACCGAGCGCGTCCTCGCGCTCCGCGCCGCGCGCGCGGATGCTGTAATCGCCCTCGCGCAGCGCGGCCAGCATGTTCGAGAGAGTCTGGAGCGGACGGACCACGCGCTCGCGCAGCACGAAGCTCGTGATCAGCCAGGTTCCAACGATGACGAGCGCGAGCGTCCACTGCACCTTGCCG
>Ga0134127_10004041_pt1 | contig 10583 bp, 10 predicted proteins | sample KB31753_FD_96459 | JGI IMG/M metagenome (GOLD analysis project Ga0134127, IMG submission 96459) | Terrestrial soil microbial communities with excess Nitrogen fertilizer from Kellogg Biological Station, Michigan, USA - KB3-175-3 | ecosystem: Environmental > Terrestrial > Soil > Unclassified ...
GACGCGTTGTTGACGAGGACATCGACGCCATCCAGCGCCCCAAGCACCTGCAGAGCGATTGGATGGATATCTTCCTTCCGTGAAACATCTCCGACGATTCCATGCGCCTGCGGCAATTGTTGACCGACGCGCTCGACCCCGGCCCGCTTGCGCGCGACGAACGCGACGTGCGCGCCCGCCTCGAGCAGCCGTTCGACCAGCGCACGTCCAAGGCCGGATGTGCCGCCGGTAATGGCGATGCGGAGTCCGCGTAGCGATGTGTGAGCCATGTCGCCTCCTTGCGTTGACACCCGATCAGGCTACAAGTTAAAGTGAGCTTTAAGTCAAGTGGCTGCCATGTCGGGACCGATGACCATCACCGACGTCGCCCGACGCAGCGGCGTCGCCTCCTCCGCCCTCCGCTTCTACGAGTCGCGTGGCCTGATTACGTCGGAGCGCACCGGTTCAGGGCATCGTCGATTCCCCCGCGCGGTACTTCGCCGAATCGCGTTCATCGTCTTCGCACAGAAGATTGGTCTGTCGCTCGACGAGATCGCGGTCCAACTGTCGAAACTTCCCCACAACCGCGTGCCGGAGCGCGCTGACTGGGCAAAGCTCTCCGCGAGCTGGACCGACCGCGTCGACCAACGGATTGCGGAGTTGCAGCGTCTGCGGGCGGGACTGACGCAATGCATCGGATGCGGATGCTTGACGCTCCAGCAATGTCACCTGGCCAATCCCAACGACGCTGTCGGGCGCTCGGGGCCGGGGCCGCGGTTCTGGATCGGTCGTCCGCGCTCCGCGCGGACGAAATAGGATCGGGCTGTGCGGCGGCTGGTCGCCTCGATCATCGCAGTGGCCCTCGTCTGGGGCGTCCTTTCGCTGATATTCCCCCTTGCTCCAATCGACATCCACGTACGGTGGGCACCGGACGTCACGGCGGCGCAGATGGTCGAACTCGAGCGCCGACTCCAGCTGCGAGACGGCAAAGAGACCGATCCCAGAACGTGGAGTTATCGCCTGGTCAATCCCTCGACCGCCAACATCAGGGCGCTCGTTCAGGCCAAAGAGGTCGAGGACACCAATGGCGTCGATCGAAGCAGCTACCGCCCTTCTTCTGACCTCTCGACGCAGAGCCACCGAACAGCAATTTTCGTGGCGTCGAGCGCGATCGTCGGCGTCATCGTGTTTGGCGTCTTTCCGGTTCTCCCCGTCATCCTGACGACTGCAGTCCGCCGTGCGACGGTGCTTGGTCCGGCAATGTGGTCGGATGTCGCTTCAGCAATTTCACCAACCGCGTGCGTCGCGACAAGTCGACCACTCAGCCATCAGGTGACAATCGCCGTCCTGCTCGCTGGCGTTGTGATCAGCGCTGCGATGACGCTGTTTGCAGGTGCCTCTCTCGGGTCATCGGTCGGAGCACTCGCTGTCATCTATGCGGGGGGCTATCTCGTTGGCTCAATGCTCGTGGCGCGAACCGAACAACTGTCGTTCGCCATCATTCGCACCGTGGCGGGGCTGATGCTGACGAGCATCGCCTTCATGCTCTCGCTCGTGCTCTCTCTTTCCTGGTTCGTTCTACCCTGCGCGCTTCTCATCGCCGCGCTTCTCATCAGGGGGCGAGCGGCCTTTGCGTGGCCGCACGAACGAATCCAGGTCGGATGGGACGGCGTTGCGGCAGCAGTTCTGGTGATCGTCCTGATGGCGCCGATCGCCGTCGCGTTCGCGCGGATGGGGCACGGTCCGTTTCCTCCGGTGTTCTACAACGTCGACAGTCCGCGAGCGTTGGAAGAGGTACACGCGCTGACGTTGACACGCAGCTATCCGCCGCCTTCGCTGAGCAGCGTGGGCGTCGTGCGCACCTACCACTACGGCGTCCACGCCATGGCGGCGCTGGTTTCGCGCAGTTCCGGACTGCTGCCGCATCATGCGCTTTTCCTGATCGTGCTCCCGCTGTTAGGCGTCGGAATGGTGGCGGCTGCGGTGGCATCGGCGCGCCGGCTGGCACCGGCACTTCCTCTTTGTGTCTGCGTGCCGCTGCTGCTCATCGCGACGCCATCGCTGGCGCGAGCCTTTTCGGACGGCTTCGTCCCTCGCCTATCGACGGCGGTGACCTCCGGAACCGTCACGCTCGATTGGATCAATGCAGATTACGTTCTGTGGGGAGTCCTTTCGAATGAGGCGCAGAACACCGATTTCCCCATTCTCGGCAGCATTGCCGCCATTGCGGCCGCCCCGTCAATCGGATGGGGCCTCGCCGCATTCCTTATTGGCACCAGCCTGATCTTCAAGACAACGACTGGCATTGCGCTGGTCGGGGGATTGATGGTCGCGGAGGCGTGGCGAGCCATTCGGTCAAGGCAATTTCGGCCAACCGGGCCGATGTTGCTGGCAGGAGCCGTATTCGCCGCCACGTTCGCGGCCTTCTACCTCGTGTCGTTCGATAACGCGGCAAGCGTGCAGCTCTATCCGCTCGCCCACATCCGGGGCATCGTGACCGCCGGCCGCCCCGTGAGCGAGCGCGGCCTGCTCATCGACGCGCTCTGGCTGTTCCTGCCAGCGCTCATTGTCCTGACCGTTAGAGGTGAAGCAAAGGCCAGGGAGAACGCTCCGCTGCTCATCATGGCCATCGCTCCGCTGCTCGTGGTCAATCTGACCCGTCTTGTTTCCACCCGCGACGGTGGGATGGGCGCCGGCCCCGAAGATTGGCTGCAAATTCCCCACACCGTGCCATTCCTCGTTCACGCCTTTACCGTCAGCCTTGCCAGCACACGGTGGGCATATCTCGGATGGGCAAGGCGCGTCGCTTTCGTGCTGGCGGTGGCCATCGTGACGGCACCGGTAGTAATCGCGGCGATCACCTACTCGTCACGCCTGCTGCGCAGCCCGGAGAGCGGACACGAGTTTGCCGACAACCGGGCGATCGCGCCGGCGCTCGCCGCGATCCCGACCCGCGGCTCGATCGTCGTGACGAATGACCTGCGCTATCCGACCGACAACTTCGGCCGCGACGATCGCCAGATACAGATTCCGGCGCTGTTCGGCCATCAGGCGTTTTCGGTGGACTTTGCCGGAGAACCCATCGAAGATCGGCGTCCGCTGCAGCGACTGCTCCAGCGTCCGGAGTGGAGCGACGCGATTCTGAGCGCGGCGCGCCAGCATCACTGGACGCACCTCCTCATCAGAAAGGATTACGTTCACCCACATCCGATTCCGCTGCAACCGATTTTCGAAAACGATTCGTACATCGTGTATCGATTCCCGTGAGGTTCCAGACATGATGCGTGTGCGAACCGGCCAGGGGAATGTCAAGCTGACGCGCGACGAGTTCGAGCGTCGATTCCGTCAGCGCTTCTTCGATCCTGAGTTCGAAACCCTCGAGGCCCCGCTCGCGGATATCGTCAACGTCGCGTGGAAGGCGTACGACGAGTACCACAAGAGTCCTCGCAAGCGAAAAGCAGGACCCGGCTTCGCTGAACCGGATTTCGAGCTGCCGCTCGAATGGCTCGAGACACGCGAGCGCATCCAGCAGGCCGAGCGGGAGCAGAAAGATTCCAGCCGCGCGGGCCGAGTGCTGCTCGTGTGCGGCGCGGCGCGTCACGATCAGACCTGTCCTGGTGAGATGTCGAAGACGTTTCGCCTGGCGTCACAGGCCCGCGAAGAAATCGAGCGCGCCGGACTCCAGTGCGATTTCCTCGACCTGAGCCTTCTTACCGCCGAATACGGCCGGCAAATTCTGCCGTGCAAGGCGTGCGTCTCCACGGCGATGCCACTCTGCCACTGGCCCTGCTCGTGCTATCCCAACCATGCGATGGGTCAGGTATCCGACTGGATGAACGAACTGTATCCCCGCTGGACAGCCGCCCACGGAGTGATGATCGTGACGCCCGTCTACTGGTATCAGGCCCCGAGTGTGTTGAAGCTCATGATCGACCGGCTCGTCTGCGCGGACGGCGGCAATCCCGATCAAACGACGACCCACGGGAAGAAGGTAGAGGAAGCGAAGGCGCTGGAGCTCCAAGGCTGGCACTACCCGCGGCATCTTGCCGGTCGTGTTTTCTCGGTTGTCGTTCATGGCGATACCGTGGGCGCCGAAACGCTGCGCCGATCGCTCACGGACTGGCTCACTGATATGAAGCTGATACCTGCGATGCCGAAGGCCGGTATCGATCGCTACATCGGCTACTACGAACCGTATGCGACGAGTCACGACGCGCTTGACAACGATGCTGCCGTCCAGCAGGAGGTGCGAGGTGCGGCGACGGCGCTGGTAGAGGCGGTCGCGCTGTCCCGCGCTGGAAAGCTTGCGCCCGTTCAGGCCGATTCCGATCCGCGGCCGAAGTGACGGCTCCCGTCCGCGTTCATCTCGAGCGCGCGCTGCAGACCGAGCAGGACCAGGTCGGGAACCAGCACGTCGAACATTTTTTCGCGCTCGAACAACCTCGCGAAACCTCCCGTGCCGATGACGATCGTCGACTCGGCGCCAAACGCCGCTTTGCGCAGCTCTCGCACGAGACCCACCACCATTGCGCGCGTGCCGAAATAGAGTCCGGACTGAATGCTCTCGATCGTGGAGCGGCCGATGATGTCGTGCGGAGGGACGATTTCAACGGTCGGAAGGCGTGCGGTGTTCTTCTCGAGCGCCTCCATTGCGATGCGAAGCCCGGGAAGAATGGTGCCGCCGAGGTACTCACGGTTGCCGTTGATGACGTTGATCGTCGTCGCAGTGCCGAAATCGATGACGATCAGGTTGTCGTTTGGGTACAGGCTGACCGCCCCGATGGCATTCGCGATCCGATCCGCCCCTACCTCCGCGGGGTTGCGGTACAGGATCTTCAGGCCGGTGCGGGCGCCGGCCTGGAGGATGAACGGATCGACCGCGAAGTATTTGCGGCAGCAGCTGCGCAGCGAGTAGAGCATTTCCGGCACGACTGAACAGATCGCAATCCTGTCGACGAGGGAGGGATCGAGATTGTTTTCGCGCAGGACGCTGCGAAGAAAGACGCCGAGCTCGTCCGACGCCGAATTGGGGTGCGAGCTCCTGCGGAACTGAAACCGCAGCTGACCGTCCTCGAAGACGCCGCCGAACAGCTGGCTGTTTCCGACATCGAGCGCCAGAATCACGGCGCACCTGGAAGCGGCACGTTGTCAATCAGGCGCACACCGTGGAGCCTGACTGCCGCCAGTCGCCGCCCATCATGATCGTCGACGTAATCAACGGCAAATCCCGCATCGGCGAGCTGGTCGATCGCATCATTGCGCGTCGCCGCCGACGTCAGGACACGATGCAACGCCGCGGCGCGCTCACGATCGCGTACGTCGAGACGCGCATTGCGCGAGCTGAGCGCTAATCCAGTCGATTCGCGGACGGTGGGGCACGCCACGATCGCGGTTGGCAGAAAGAACGCGTCGGCCATGCCGCGCACCAGGCTCAGTTGCTGCCAGTCCTTCTCGCCGAAGTAGGCACGTTCGGCGGCGGCGATGTTCAGCAGCTTCAGGACGACGGTGAGCATGCCCGCAAAATGCCCCGGCCTGTGTTCACCTTCGAGAATCGTCGATAGCTCGGTTTCGGAGACGCGGTAGCGGAAGCCATCGGCATACATCTCATCAGCGCGCGGACACAGCACGAAATCAACGCCGGCCGCATCGAGCAGCGCGAGATCGCGCTCGTGCACGCGTGGATAGGCGTCGAAATCCGCGGGATCGTCGAACTGCGTCGGGTTGACGAAGACGCTCACGAGGGTGCAATCGTTTTCGGCGCGGCTTCGCTCGACGAGCGACAGATGCCCTTCGTGCAAGGCGCCCATCGTCGGCACGAACCCGAGCGTGACGCCCCGCCGCCGATCGCCGGCACGCCTCTCGCGCCATGCCGAGATTCGGTCGAACACGGCGATCATGAGTAGCTCTCCGCGGCGCTCGGAAACTGGCCGCCCTTGACGTCGGCGTCGTAACGATCGAGTGCGTCGGTCAGCATCGTCTCGCCGTCGATGTAGCGGCGAACGAATCGCGGCGAATGGTCGCCGCCAACGCCCCAGAGATCCTGCAGGACCAGCACCTGTCCGTCGGTGCACGGACCGGCACCGATGCCGATCGTCGGAATCGTCAGTTCCCTGGTAATGCGCGCCGCAAGCGGTGCCGGAATGCACTCGAGCACCAGCGAGAAGCAGCCCAGTTCTTCGAGCGCATGTGCCTGCCGTGCAATCTTCTCCGCGTCTTCGGCATCGCGCCCCTGCACGCGGAAGCCGCCGAACTCATTGACCGACTGTGGCGTCAGGCCGACGTGCCCCATGACCGGCACGCCGGATCCGACGACCTGCCGGATGACATCCTCGTGTCCGTCAACGCCTTCGAGTTTGACGGCGTGTGCACCACTCCTCATCAGCGTCGCGACGGCGCCGATAGCCGACGACACACCACGTCGGTACGACAGAAACGGCAAGTCGGCGATGACGAACTTGCTTGCGGCGACGCGCGCCACGGCCGCGGTGTGGAGCGCCATCATGGCGAGGGTGGCAGGGACCGTCGTACGGTAACCGTGCATCACCATCGCCGCCGAGTCGCCGACGAGAATCGCGTCGACGTTCGAGCGTTCGACGAGATGCGCAGACCACGAGTCGTACGCGGTGACGAGCGAGATTTTGCGGTGTTCTTGTTTGAAGCGAGCGAAGTCGCGAACGTTCGTTACAGGTACCTGTCGCATGGATCAGGTCCTCCATCAGGAAGTGAGGTCTTGCGGGTCACCGTTCCGACGGAATCAGTGCCTGGGCGGTATTTTAACGCTCCCGCCTCGGTGATGTAAGGGACCCCGTCCGGTGCTCTTGTTGCAGGCAGAACGCATATGCCGGTGATCGAGCGCGGCGGTGAACGTTGGCGCCAGATCGGCTATTTCGTAACGCTGGTTGCTGTCGCGGCGGTTGTGGTGTGGTTCAGCCTGAGGCACCCGCCGGCCAACACGGCTGCGGCGGCTGCGGACGGTTCGGTGATGCCGCTCGCCTGCCAGCTCATCTCGCAGAGCAAGTTGCCGACTTTGCCGGAAGCCAGCGGTCTCGCACTCAGCCGGCGCGACCCGAACGTGCTGTGGTCCCTCAACGATTCCGGGGCCCCGACGGTCGTTGCCTTAAGCCGGTCAGGGGAACTGCTGGGCCGAGTTCGAATCGCCGGTGCAAACGTCAACGACTGGGAAGATGTCAGCGTTGGTTCGTGCGGCAGCGAATCGTGTCTGTATATCGCAGACACGGGTAACGGTGGTGGAACGCAGCGCAACGATGTCGTCATCTACCGTGTTCGCGAGCCGCTTCCCGGCGACCGGGAAACCGCGCCGGCCGAGGTATTCGACGCCGCCTATCCCGATGGCGAAGACCACGAATCCGACGCCGTGTTCGTCCTGAACGAACAGCTGTTTTTGATCACGAAAGGACATCCGGCAGTTCTGTTCGCGTTTCCGCGGGAGCTGACCGCCGGAACCATGCAGACGCTCGAACGGATCGGCGAAATCCCGACCGAGGGGTTCCCGCCCGGCACTATCCCCAGACGCTATCGCGTGACCGACGCCGAGGCGTCACCTGACGGGCAATGGGTCGCAATCCGTACCAACGACGGCCTGCTCGTCTACCGCAGCGCCGATCTGCTCGCGCGTCGCATGCACACTTTCTGGCGGACCGACTTGCGGTTCCTGTCCGAGCCTCGCGGCGAAGGGGTGGCCATCTCCGGCGACGGCGACGTCTATCTGGCCAGCGAGCGTGTCAGCGAAGGAACAGGAACGTTCGCGCATCTTCAGTGCGCGTTGCGTAATCCCTAGCCTTACGGGGTCGAACGGGGAGTTGACGACGACCTGTCCCAGAGGATTAACGGTCGTCGTCAACGAGGCATGAGGGTCGCCCGCCTGTGTTCCACGCAACGTGCCATTCGAGCGAGATGCGTTGTTCGGTGTCGACACGTGCAGCGAAGCGACTCAATGGTCTTGCGAACCACCAAAAAAACTGAGGCGGTACCGATCTTCTGTTTTTCGATGGTGGAATTCACAGGACGAAGCGAGTAGTTGCCGGCAAAATTCCTCGTCCGGCGCTCCACCGACGAAGATGTCAGCTAGTTCTGGCGCACGTGGGCGGCGTAGGCGAACGGCGTCATCGCAAAGCGCCGCTTGAACTGCCGATAGAAGTTCTTTTTGCTGCGATAGCCGACCAGCAGGGCGACAGCTTCGATCTTGACGCCTTCGCGGATCAGCACGGACGCCCGATCCAGACGCACGCGCGTGAGGCATTGCCGTACCGACAGGCCCGTTTCACGTCGGAACAACGCACCGAGGTACGACGCCTGGCGATCGAGCGCCGTGGCAAGGACCCGGAGCGTCACCGGCTGCGAGTACGACTGTTCGATGAATTCGAGGATGCGGCGCACGTGCAATTGCGCGGTGGACATGGAACCCTCCCAGAGTCGTTGATGACCATCGCCGTTGCGCAGCAAGAGCGTATCTCAACGACGTCGCGATGAAGCTCGAGCAGCATCGAATTGCACTCCTTTTGACGTGTCACGAGCGACTTTTGCTTTTACAATGGCAGTGCTTCTCTCGAACGCGCTGGAGTGCTCATGATTCGACATCGACTGATCGCAATCGCGCTCTTCACCGGAATCCTGTTTGCTGTTCCCGCAGCCGCGCAGGAGGCCGGCGTCAGGGCCGGCGTCTCGGCAGATCCTGATCAGTTCTACTTCGGCGGCCATGTGGAAACGGCGCCCCTCGTCGACAGACTTCATTTCCGTCCGAATGTCGAGATTGGCGTCGGAAATGACGTCACACTCGTCGCCTTCAACCTCGAGTTCGCCTATCACTTCCCGACCGGCGGCAACTGGTTCACCTATGCGGGCGGCGGCCCCGCGTTGAACTTGATCCGATTTCGCGGCAACACGAACTCGGAAGGCGGCTTCAATCTGCTCATCGGGATACAGCACAACGCCGGTCTGTTCGCTGAGGTAAAAGCAGGTTTGGCCGACAGCCCTGATGTGAAAATCGGCGTCGGCTACGCGGTCAGGCTGCGGTAGCAGCCGCTCCGCCATCGCTGGCGGACCATCGCTCAATCAGGAGAACGGCATGAAGCGACGATGGTGGCAGCTCGCATCGGCGTCCGTACTGTTGCTGTGCCTTGCCCGGCCGGCGTCGTCGCAAACGGTTGACGCACCGCGGTGCGGCACGGGAGTGCACGAATCGGAAGCCACCGGTGTGGTGGGGTTTCCGCAGGATCAGATCTTCTGCCCCATCATTGCGGACCCGAAAGAACCGCGTTCGTTTGCCAGCCTGCTTCGCGGCACCTTCCCGTCGATTGAAAAGCCGTCAGGTGAAGGGACGACGATTGGATCGGTCGGTCTCGGCGACAGCTTCGGCCTGGTGCGATGGGGCGGACCACGCGCTGGCGAAGGGGTCCAGCTCGATGTCGTCGGCGCAATCTTCGCGCAGTTCGATCTCGATTCCGAGTCAAACGACTTGATCAACGCCGACTACATCATCGGGTTGCCGCTGACCATCCGTCGCAGCGGCTTCAGCATCAGGGCGCGCATCTATCATCAGAGCTCGCACCTCGGCGACGAGTATCTGCTGCGCAGCTCGCAGATCCAGCGCGAGAACCTGTCGTTTGAATCGCTGGAGCTGCTGGCTTCGCAGGAAATCGGGCCTTTGCGCCTCTATGGCGGCGGCGAACACATTTTCCGGCGCGACCCCGACACCGTGAAACCGAAGCTGCTGCACGCAGGGGCCGAACTTCGCAGCGGCCGCGCGGGGCTGCTGCAGCTGGTCAGCGGCGTCGATCTGAAAACGACCGAGCAGCACAACTGGTCGCAGGCGCTCAGTGGGCGCGTCGGTTTCGAGATGGCCCGGCCGGCGCCTGCAGGTCACCCCGTTCGTCTTGTGACCATCATGCTCGAGCTGTACAAAGGTCCTTCGCCCTACGGCCAGTTCTTCCAGGAAGACATCTCGTACGTCGGCGCCGGGATTCATTTCAGCCTGTAACGACGGCGACGCCCGGGCGTGGCAGCTCGAAGCGAATTCGTGCAATTGCGTCCGCCAGATGGTCTATGCTCTCGCTCCTGCCGTGGATGTGAACGCCTCCGTGCCTGACGCGTCAGTCCCGCTCCTGGGCGGAAGCCGCACGATGCTGTTGCTGCGGCAGGACATCGAGCGCGCCGCGCGCTGCACGGCCAAAGTTCTGATCACGGGCGAAACCGGCGCCGGCAAGGAAGTCGTCGCACGCTGCATTCACCACCAGAGCACGCGATCGCGGCGTCCCTTCGCCGCCGTCAACTGCAGCGGCATTACCGAGACGCTCCTCGAATCGGAGCTGTTCGGGCACGTGCGAGGAAGCTTTACCGACGCGCACCGTGACAGCGCCGGCCTGATCCGCCAGGCACAAGGCGGGACCCTGTTCCTCGACGAGCTCGGCGAAATGAGCCTGCGAATGCAGGCCATGCTCCTGCGATTTGCCGACACGGGCGAGATGCAGCCTGTCGGCGGAATCGGGGTCATGCAGGTCTGCGATGTCCGGCTGATTACCGCGACCAACCGCGACCTCCGCGGCCTGATCGACGCGGGCGCCTTCCGGCAGGACTTGTACTACCGC
>Ga0134127_10004043_pt1 | contig 10581 bp, 5 predicted proteins | sample KB31753_FD_96459 | JGI IMG/M metagenome (GOLD analysis project Ga0134127, IMG submission 96459) | Terrestrial soil microbial communities with excess Nitrogen fertilizer from Kellogg Biological Station, Michigan, USA - KB3-175-3 | ecosystem: Environmental > Terrestrial > Soil > Unclassified ...
AACGGCAAGACATAACGTCGCAGGAAGCCACGCGCGCGATGGCACGCGGATGCTCTGCACACCCGGCACGTGCATCAGCAGCCAGTACGGGCCGTAGCCAGGCGGCACGCGAACGCCCGCCCACCGGACTTCGGGACCAAGCGTGAAGGCCCACAACACGGCCGCGGCGGTGAGGTAGAAGAACACGATGCGGCGCCACGGGGGATGCGCGCGCGACATCACGGCCGGCGCGATGCCGATCGCCACGAGCGCCAGAACGCCGAATCCCGGAAACAGCGATTGTTCGTAGAAGGTATTCGGCAGCCAGCCGACCCAGAGCACGGCGCGCTGATTGATGCCCGCGAGCGATTGGATACCGGCGCTCTGCGAGACGATTTCGGAATAGCTGCGGAAAAAGCCGTACGCGGCCTGGCGAGCGTGATAGCCGACGAGGAGCGGGACAGCGGGAAGTGTCGCAATGCCTGCCGAGACGCCGATGGCGAGCCATCGACGTGCGTCGGCGCGCCTGAAGAACCAGATCGCCCAGAGCGCGATCAGCATTGGAAAGAAGACCAGCATGTACGCGTTCGACAGCGTCACGCTCAGCCAGCCGAGGCCGAACCAGACGAGATCGCGCGTCGCGCCGTTTTTCATGTAGCGGTGGAGTCCGTAGAGCGCCAGCGGCATCCCGAACGCCATCAGCATCTGGATATGTGAGGCGTGCTCGCCCGTGAACGGCGCGAAGGCGAACGCCAGCCCACCGATGAACGCGCCAATCGACGACTCGGTGAGCTCGCGGACGAGCGCGAAGGCGGCGAGACCGTTCAGCGGCAATGTCAGCAGCTGCAGCGCGTTGTAAGCAAGGACAGGATTGCCGCTGACCCAGATGATCGGGGACGTCAGCGGGTATGCGCCGAGCAGATGTTCGGTGAAGGCCGTCACACCAGAGAGCGGAGCAAACGCCGGAAAGTTCCACCAGTCGACGGTCAGCGGCAGGTGCTTCGCGTTCCACGCCAGGATCGACGTATTCAGCAGCGGATCACCGAGATCGGCGAACAGGTGGGTCGTGATGACGGGAAGGAGATTGCGAAAGAGCAGCGCGGTGATGAAGACATAGCAAATCGCCGCGAACAGCATCGGGCCTAACATTACAGGCATTAACGTCGATCTATGAAACTTGTGCGAACTCGCGAGGCGCTGCTCGCGGGCGTCGTCCACACTCTCGTTGGCATCCCGTGGCCTGCGTTGATGGCAACTGCCGCGGTCGCCGCTGCGTTTCTCGTCGGCGTCGAATACAGCGCCTTCTTTCCTGCTGGCCCTGATCAATCGGGCTATGTCAGCCAGGCACACAGGTGGGTCAGCGGCCAACTGCGGGCACCGTTACCTGCATGGGCGCTCGCGCAGGAATGGACGAACGCGCTCGTATCCGCCGCACCGGTCGGCTACGCGATCGATGCGGCGAATCGAAATCTCGTCCCCTCGTACGCGCCGGGACTGCCATTGGCCATGGCAGTATTCGAGCGGATCGGACGGGCGGATGCGGTGTTCTATGTGGTGCCACTCTTCGGTTCGATCGCCGTCTGGGCGACCTACGCACTCGGCAAGCAATTGGCGGGACGCTGGGCTGGCGCGATCAGCGCGGTCTTGTTGATCTGTAGTCCCGCGTTCTTGTGGATGCTCATCGAGCCGATGAGCGACGTTCCGGCCGCTGCCTGTTGGACCGTTGCCCTTGTGTTCGCGTCCCGCGCGCGTCCGGGCGTCGATGGCCTGCTCGCAGGCCTCGGAACCGCGGCAGCGATCATGATCCGCCCGAATCTCGCGCCTCTGGCATGTTTCCCCGCCGTGCTCCTGCTGCTGTCGTCGACCGGCCGTACGAAGAACATTGTCGCGTTCGCCCTCGCCGCGATACCAGCGGCGGTCGCGATTGCCCTGGTCAATGCGAACTGGTACGGGTCGCCGTTGAAATCGGGGTACGGTTCGCTCGGGACGCTCTACGCGTTCGAGCATGTTCACGTGAACGTTCGGCGGTACCTTGCCTGGCTTGTACAGACGCAAACGCCGCTCGTGTTCCTGTGGCCGGTTGCGGCGTTCATCGTGCCTGCGCTCGACCTACCTCGTCGTCTCATATTGATCCTCATCTACCCGCTCGCCGTGCTCGCGTCATACCTGCCATATCTCAGCTTCGACGAGTGGCCGTACCTGCGCTTCCTGCTACCCGCCTACCCTGTCGTGCTGTCAGGGCTTGCTGCAGTCCTTGTGACGGTTGCCGACCGCGTGAGGCCGCGTCAATTGGGAGTTTCGGCGGTGGCAGTGGTGACGTTGTCGCTGGCGGTACACGAATGGATGTTTGCGCGTGACGTTGGTACGTTCCGCGTGGGGACTGGTGAGGCGCGGTTTGCGCATGCCGTCGCCCTCGCCCGCACGCTTCCGCAGAACACGATTTTCGTCTCCGACGCATACTCGGGCGCGTTGCATCTGTACACGGGACACGACGTTTTGCGGTGGGTGATGATCCCCGAAAACAATCTCGACGTCGCGCTCGTGTCGCTCGGTCGTCAGGGCTACAGGCTGTATTTCATCGGCGATCCGTTCGAGGTCGAGAGATTGAAGCGCGAGTACGCGCACACGGACGCTGCGAAACGGTTCGACGCACGTCGCGAGGTGGTGTACGCCGAACCGTTCGTCGTTGCCGATTTGACACCCTGACGGGCGGGGAATCGGGAGGATCGGGGCTAGCGGGCGTGCGTTGCACGGACCACGGCTGCGCGATCCTCAGAGCGTGGCCACAACTGATAAAAGAAGACACGCTTTGCGGCAATCAGGGTCGGCTGCTTGTCGAGCCACGAGAGATCGGACACCGAGCCATAGCGCGCCCTGAACGCCTCGCGCTCCGATTCGTCCAGTACGACGTATAAAGGGCGTCCCGACGCACGCAGTTGGTCGAGCGCTGCTGCGTAGACGTCGGGGGCGAGCCACTCGAACCGCAGCGTCAGCCGGTGTGCGTAGTAGCGCAGACTGCCGCTGTGAAGATTGGACAGGAACAACGTGTTCTCCGGCAGCGTCGCGGCCATCCGCGCCGCCGCCCGGTACCGCGCTTCGTCGCCTCGCGCTCTGAACGCGTACCGCCCGTGCCAGACGCCCCAGACGGCAAGGATCAGCGCAATGGCAGCGAATGCCGTCGCTCGCCGTCGGCCGGCCTTCGGAGCGAGTACGTCGAACGCCGCAGCGGCTGTCGCGAGCATCAACGGGTAAGCCGGTAGCAGGAATCGAACGTACTCTGGATCGTCGTAGGGTGTGTACCAGAGATAGAGCAGGAGCACGCTCGCGAAAAAGACCAGCGCGAACAGCGAAAGGCGGCTCTCGACGAAACGTCCTGCTCGCCGCAACAGAAAAGGCGCGGCAAACGCCAGCAGAATGAACGGCGTCTGCATCTCGACGAGCCACGTCGGATACTGCACAAGGTTCCTGACGAAGAAGCGGCCGGCATAGATGGTGTCGGTTGTGCCGTAGCCCGATGCGAATGGAGACCCATAGAGATGGTTGTCGATGACCGCGACGGCGATCGGGCCAGGCAGCACCGCAATCGTGAACATGGCCACACGCCGGACTCCGCTGCGGGCACTCGGACCGCGCATCAGAATCAATACGGCTGGTAAGAAAGCAAGCGGGAACAGGTTCGGGCGGATCAGAATCGCCACGGCTGCGGCTGCTCCCGCGAGCACGGTTCTCGCCATCGATGATTCGGTGGCAAGAACGACAGCGATCAGCCACCACGTCATCGCGGGCACATCGCTCATGGGCCACACAAGGCGAGACAGGAAGATCGGACTGACCAGCAGCGAGAGACTTGCCAGTGCAGCGACATAGCTGTCGCCGAATTTGAGTGCCAGACGATAGGTGAGCCACACCGCCAGCGCACCCAGCAACGGCACGACCAGGTAGACGGCTATTTCGCCGCCGACCGCCTTGAACGCGGCCATCAACAATGGAAGGCCGGCGGGATACGTCGGCACCATCGTCCCGCCGATCTCCCCTGGTCGGTATCCGAGCGGCGTTAACGTCCAGTTCGCCCATCTCCACGACATCTCATCGTGAAGCGGCTGATTGGTGATGAGCGTCCCCTTCAACCACAGGTCGGCCTGGCTGACGTAACCGTACGAATCGGGCCCGCTCGCCGTAAAGGTGCCGAATCGGACACCGTGCGCGAAGGCAAGCAGCGCCAATACGATCGCGAGCTTACGCATGGGGACTGGGGGCTGGGGGCTGGGGACTAGGGACTGGGGATTCGTCCCCAGCCCCCAGTCCCCAGTCCCAAGCCCTAGTTCGTCGCGTTGGTCGGGAAGTTCGCCACGCGGCGCGCGGCGCCGGCCAACTCGAGGATGTGCATCCCGGTGTTGGCGCGGTCGACGATGTAGATGTAGCCGCGATCATCGACTTCCACGTTGTTCGTCTGAATCGCGATCTTGCAGCGTTCGTCGGCACCGCGCCCGACGCACCGCTTGTCGGTCTTTGCCGTCACCGGCGGGACGTAGTACGCGATCTCCTTCGGGTTGAACGGATCGCGGACGTCGAGCGCGCGGATGCCGGCGTTGAAGTACGCCACGAAGAGCACGCGGCCGTAGTAGATCGGCGTCATGTTCTCGTTGGTGGAGTGCGTGCCGAAGCGGCCGCCGCGCGAACAGAAATTGCCCGGCGCTTCCGGCACCGTCCACGATGACACCGGGATCATGTTTTTCTCGAACGTCGCGTCGACGACGCGCACGAGCTGTCGCGCCTCAAGGCATTCGTTCGCCGTGGTCTCGCCCACGGTCACGATGAAATCGCGCATGCCCTGGTTGGTGGGCGGCGCGAAGCCCTCTGAGGCCGCGTGCGTGCCCGCCGCGGTGTTGGTGAGCACCTGCTGCCAATTCTGTTTGCCGTACTCGGGCAGCACCATGTGCAGCATCGGAAATGCGGTGTGCGCGCCCACGTCGATCGGCAGATCGAGCTGACCGATCACCGGATACCGCAGGTTCGCCTCCGTCGGCTCCTTCGGCCCTTCGAGGAGCTTTTTGCGATCGACGATCTGCACGACGCCGAAGCGGCCGGTTCCGTACCCGAAGTACACGCGGTTCGCCTTCACGATCGAGATCGGCCCGTGCACCTCCGTCGGCACCGGATTCACCGTCGCGCCCGGCTGCTGTCCCGGCAGGCCGAAGTCACGGATGAAGACCGGATGCGCCGGATCGCTCAAGTCGTAAATCTTCGTCATGCGCGCCGTCCGCCATGCCGGGTCGCCGCCGACCAGATAGGCGATGCCGGTCTCGCATTCCCACCAGCTCTTATGCGTGTCCTTCAATCCGCCGACGATTTGCGTGATGAGCGTCGGCTTCTCGGGAGTTGTTACGTCCCAGAGCTCATGTCCGGAGGTGCCAAGTGAGCGGAGCAGGTAGAACTTGCTCTTGTCCGCTTTCGGCAGGTCGGCGCCGGCGCAGGTGCGCACCATCTGCGCCTGCCCTGGTCCCTGCGCTTCTCCGCCACCCGGAATGTGCGCAATGTATTTCGGCTGACGGGGATTGGTGACGTCAACGACCGACGTCCCGTTGTCCTCGAGTTTGCCCGTCAGCGTGTTCGGCATCGAGCCCGCGTGATGCCCGACGTAGGCGATGTACCGGTTTCCCTGCTTCTGAATCACCGGCTGATACGCACTGCGCGCCTGCAGGTCGTTGGAGCCGAGAAGCGTCATGTCGCGCGATTCGGCGGTGCGCTGCTGCTGCGCCACCGTCGTCACCGCACACACCGCGACGACCGCCAAGACCGCCGTAACTGTCAGGTGCCACCTTCTCATGTCGCTCCTCCTGCGCGCCCCGTTTTAGAAGGATTTGCGACTGGAGTCAAGGTGAAAGGTCGGCCTGAAGGTTGTGCTACTCTCCGCCCCACCAACCACGAACCACGGAGGCACGAAGCGCACGGAGATTCGATTTTCTCCGTGTTCTCCGTGTCTTCGTGGTTCGTGACGTAGAGGAGGGCTCGATGAATTCGCGCGCGCTCAAGACCTTTGTGTTCGGCGCAATGCTCGCACTGCCCCTCACCGCCTTCGCGCAGGAGGCGACGCTCAGCGGCACCGTAATGGATTCGACCAGCAGCGTGCTGCCGGGTGTGACCGTCACCGCCGTGCATCAGGCGACCGGAAACCGGTTTGTTGCGGTCACCGACGGCCGCGGCAGCTTCCGGCTGCCAGTCCGCATTGGCGAGTACGTCGTCACGGCGGAGCTGCAAGGGTTCACCACGATCACGCGTGGAGGCGTCCAGTTGCTCGTCGGCCAGAACGCCGTCCTCAATCTGCAGATGGCGCCCTCAACGCTGCAGGAGACGGTCACGGTCACCGCCGAAGCGCCGCTGCTCGACATGGCCGACTCCAGTTTGGGCGGCAATATCGATCCGAAGCAGATGTCCGAGCTGCCGGTTCCGGGACGCGACTGGATGTCGCTGGCGCTGCTCGCCCCCGGCAATCGCACGACCGCCATGGGCGGCGCGCCCGTACAGGACCGTACCGCGGGCCGCGACCTGCGCGAGTTTCAGCTCAATCTCGACGGCCAGCAGGTCACCGGTCAGCTCGGGCCTGGCGGCCAGCCGCGCTACAGCCGCGATTCGATCGCCGAGTTCCAGTTCATCTCCAACCGCTTTGATGCGACGCAGGGCCGTTCATCGGGCGTGCAGGTGAACGCCATCACGAGGTCAGGCACGAACTTGTTGAGCGGTACGTTCGGCGGGTACTTCCGCAACTCGAAATGGAACGCCGAGGATCCGGTCCTCAACCGAGTAGTGCCGTTCAAGAACCAGCAGTACAGCATGACCGCCGGTGGACCCATCATCAAGGATCGCCTGCACTTCTTCGGCAGTTACGAGTACGAGCACGAGCCGCGCACGACGTTTTCGCTGACGGCTTGGCCGGCATTCAACGTCGCGCTCTCGGGTGTGAGATCGGTGAAGCTCGGAAGTGCGCGCTTCGATTATGAGCTCTCATCGCAGAGCCGACTGATGGTGAAGGGAAACCTCACGAAGTCATGGCAGCCATTCGACGACCTCGGCGCCAACCATCCCGCCGCGACAGGCTCGACGGATCAGTTCGCCGACGCGCTCGTCGGTCAGTGGACACGCGTGATTGGCACGCGCTCGACAAATCAGGTGCAGCTCGGATACGCAGGGTTCGGGTTCAAGAATGCGAACCTGACCAAGTGGTCGCACCACTGGCGCGCGGCTGACGGCATCAACACCGGCTCGCCGCGCATCACGTTCACCGGCCTATCCATCGCGGGCAACGCCAACTATCCGCGCTACCAGCTCCAGGACGTCTGGTCCGCTCGAGACGACTACAACCTGTCGTACGAAGCGAAAGGACGCCACGATCTGAAAGCCGGCGGCGAGTTCCTCTGGGACAAGAAGGTGTCGTTCAACTGCGCGAACTGCATGGGCATCATCGATGCCCGCCAGGGTTCGGTTCCCGCGAACATCGAAGCGCTGTTCCCGGATCCGTGGGACGCCGACACGTGGAACCTTGCGGCGATTTCACCGAACGTGCGCACCTACACGATTGGCGTCGGGCAGAACAAACTCCCGTTCGACCAGCCGAAGTCGGCCGCATGGGTGCAGGATGACTGGCACCTCACGCAGAAGCTCACACTCAACCTTGGTGCGCGCTACGACCTGATTTGGGATCCGTTTGCGAACTGGGTGGGCCTGGAGCCGTGGATGAAGGCAGACCGTCCGCAGGATGCAGACAACATCCAACCGCGTCTCGGCTTCGCCTACACGCTCAATGACAGGACGGTCATTCGCGGCGGCTCTGGCAAGTACTACTCCGACGTCATCGCGAGCAACTGGACGATGCCCAGCCGGTCGCTGTCGGTCGCGTTCCTGCAGTACACGAATGACGGCAGGCCCGACTTCGCCGCCAACCCGCTGAATGGTGCGCCGCTTCCAACCTACGACCAGGCGCTGCCGCGATTCTGCTACGTCAACAACGTCACAGGGTGTCTCGATCGCGCGGCCGCGGAACAGGCGCCGCAGGCCGAGTACTCACATCTGACGCACGACTGGCAGACGTCGATCGGCTTCCAGCGGCAGATTGGCTCCGACATGGCGATCGAGTCGGACTACGTCTATACGCGCGGACGCGACGAGAAGGTGCTCCAGGACAACGCCAACATCACCTTCAATCCGGCAACGGGCGCGCCCTATCCATTCTCCAACCGCGCGACGCGCGCGTTTCCGACGTGGGGTGTGGTCGGTCAGCAGATGTTCACCGGCTGGTCGAACTATCACGGGCTGCAGTCGGTGTTCACCAAGCGGTTCACGCACCGCTGGCAGGGGTCGCTCACCTACACGCTCTCGGCGCTGCGCGACGGCGATCCCGCGCCGCTCAGCGGCATCCAGCAGGTCACCTTCCCGGTCGCAGCCGACTTCGGCGGACAGTACGGTCTTGCCGTCACCGACCAGCGGCATCGCGCCGTGTTCAACGGCATCTGGCAGGTTGCCGGAGGCTTCCAGGTCAGCGGCATTTACTTCTACGGATCTGGCGAGCGGCAGTCAACGAGCTACGGCGGCGACCTGCGCGGCATCGGCGCCACCGGTACGGCGCGGCTGCGGCCGGATGGATCGCTCGTGCCGCGCAACAACTTCGTCGGCGAGCCGGTGCACCGCGTCGATCTGCGACTCCAGCAGTCGATCAGGTTCGGCGGCCGGCGCTCCGGTGATCTGATCGCGGAAGTGTTCAACCTGTTCGATCGCGCCAACTACGGCTCGTATACGTTGCAGGAGAGCAACCCGCGGTACGGGCTGCCGAATTCGAGCTCGAACCTCGCATACGCGCCTCGGACGCTGCAGCTGGGCTTCAGGATCGTTTTCTAGATCCCGTCGTTCGGATCGTTCGAGTCGTTCTCTTGTAGAACGAACCGAACGATTCGAACGATCCGAACGCCCCAATTTGGGCTGGCGCAGCCCGTCCATTTAGGTTTGGAACGCGGATTGCGGCGCCACTCCGCTTTGTGTGCGCCGTCGAGATCGGCGTATTAAGAACGGGTGGCTGATATGAAGACGAGGCAACTTCTGACGGTCGCAGTACTCTCATTAATACTTGGTCTCCCCACCTTCGCACGCGCGCAAAAGTCAGCTGACGAGGCGCCGCCGGCGCCCGCACGCGCCGGCGGCTTCGAGGAAAACGTGCTGGCGCTGGTACGAAAGGTAGGCGTGCACGGAAATGTGAGCGTCCGCCACCCGACGGACAACGACGTCACACGCGGTGTGACGTTCGGCCCGTCCATCGGGCTCAGCCCTGGAACCACCAATGGGTGGAAGTACCCCGTGGCACTGTCGATGTTCAGCGAGGATCTGCATAGTCCGAGCGGCACCCAGTTCGGATCGGTGCGGACCTGGGCCCTGATGGCCGGCATCGGTTATGGCTGGCACTTCGGGGAGCTAAGCGTGGGCCCCCAGATCGAGGTCGGCTACGCATTCAATCACTCGAGCCTCCAAGGCGATGCCCCTCAAGCGTTTGCATCGCCCGGCAGTGTCGCGCTGAACGTCAGCAACAGCTGGATGGTGCGCCCAGAATTCAAGGCCGAGTATCTGCTCACGCCGAAATTCTCGATTCGCAGTTCGCTCGATTACGTCCGCCTTCGACCAGATGTCACGGTGACGACGCCGGCAGGCGCCGTACCCAACACCTGGGACCTGAGCAACGTGCATGCGAACGTGGGCATCGCGTTCTATCCATTGCGGAAGTAGCGGCGACCGTGACCGCCAAAGCTTTCGGGACCTGCGCCGGTGTTCTGGCGGCGGTCGGCTTCTATGTGCTGCCGCTTGGCAGCCATCAGGAGCAGCCAGCCGACCGCGTTCCATCCACGCCGTCGATCGCCGCAAGAATCCGTGACGATGCGCTTCGCCGCGCGCGGACGCACGTCGGCGACGTGAACCCGAATGCGCTGATCGCCGAGCCTCACGACCCGAAAGCGCTGTTGACGCGCGATGAAGTGAGCTGCAGGTTCGTGCCGCATGCCCCGGGCGGTACTTCGTTGAAATTTGATTGCACGCTCGACGACGGCGAAGTCATCCGCGTGAAGTACGGGCACCAGCCTGAAATCCACGCGGAAGTCGCCGCGACGCGGTTGCTTGCGGCGCTCGGCTACGGAGCCGATCAGGTCTACATGGTTCGGCGCGTTCGTTGCCGCGGATGTCCGATGAATCCCTTTGTGACGATGCTGTTGCTCGATGCGCTTTCCGTGGACCTGAAAGGTCCGCGCCGCACAGACGATGACGATTACCGAGACTTCGAATGGGTCTCGGTCGAACGGAAATTCGACGCGGCGCCCATTGAAGACGAAGCGAGGGAGGGGTGGGCGTGGTGGGAGTTGAAGAGTGTGGAAGCGCCGCGCGTGGACCTCGATGCGTTTCGTCTGATTGCGGTCTTCCTGGCGCACTGGGACAACAAGGCGGATAACCAGCGGTTGGTTTGCATGGACCGGTCGTTTGGAGAAGGGCGCGCCTGCGGCGATTCCGTCCTGATGATCCAGGATGTGGGCGCCACGTTCGGACCAACGAAAGTCGACCTGGCGCGGTGGCGGC
>Ga0134127_10004045_pt1 | contig 10580 bp, 9 predicted proteins | sample KB31753_FD_96459 | JGI IMG/M metagenome (GOLD analysis project Ga0134127, IMG submission 96459) | Terrestrial soil microbial communities with excess Nitrogen fertilizer from Kellogg Biological Station, Michigan, USA - KB3-175-3 | ecosystem: Environmental > Terrestrial > Soil > Unclassified ...
CACTATCACAAGCCGGCCGATCATGTATCCGACGACCAGTTGCATGAAGGTGAAGTTCCCGCCTTCGCCTCGAGCGTTAGCGGCAAATGCGAATGCCGGGACGCTGATAAAAGTGACCACCGAAGTCTCGGTCGCCACGATCGACGCAGCAAGCGCCCACCAGGGCACGTCCCGATCTGAGAGAAAATAATCGCGCAGGCTTTTTTGCTTTCGGCTGAAATACCAGCCGAGCAGCACCACACCGCCGAGGTAGGCGACAATAATAATCAGATCAAGCGTATGAAGTGTCATAGGGGCGAAGCGCAATTGCGACGCATAATAACAGGTTGGGAAGGGCGGCTTGCCCCCGCTTTCTCCGGTGCTGGGTCGGCCCGACGCAGAAGACAAGAGCGGGGGCAAGCCGCCCTTCCCAACATGTTATTCTGCGTCGCGTCGTTCTTGATTCGTTGACTACTCGCTACTCACATCCGCGAGCTCACATCTCTTCTGCGCGAGCTTCACTGCGCCGATGGCCGGCGGATGCAGCGGCGGGCCGATTTCCGCGAGATGGGCAACGCGCGAGACTGCCTCCCGCAAGGGCTCCAACACCAGCTCACCCGATCTGAAAACGCTTCCCACGCAAGCTACCCGAAAAGCACTCGATTGCAACTCCAGCTTATCTATCACTGAAACCGCGAGCCTTCCAAGCTCGCGGCCGGCTGCCTTCAGAATCTCGCGCGCGACTTCATCGCCCTCGCGCGCCGCTTCATCCACCAGCTCGGCTAGCGGCGCGATATCCACCGGCTCGGAGTCGCTGTTGTAGATAACGCCGGGCAGGTCGCTGGGATCTGCTACGCCAAGCCGCTGGCACACTCGCTCGGCTAATGTCGTCCCGGGCGAACGGCCGTCGAAAGATGAGACCACCGCTTTCAACGCCCGTTGCGCAATGTAATAGCCCGATCCTTCATCGCTCAGCGTAGGCCCAAACCCGCCCGCACGCGCTTGTTTCCCGTCCGCGTTTACGCCGATAGCTATCGAACCCGTGCCGGCGATCACTACCACTCCCGGCCTTCCGTCGAGCGCTCCTTCGAGCGCAGCGCGCGCATCGGTGACCAGTTCGAGGCCGCCCACCGAGAGCGCTTCATCAAGAGCGTCTTTCATAGTGTGATAGTGAATTGGATGATTTATTCCCGCTATCGCAGCGCAAGCGAAGTCAATGTCCCCGAGCTCGATCCCCGCCTGAGCGCAGGCCTCGGAAACCGCCTGTTCGATGTGCGCTACGGCCTCCTCCAGTCCGATCCGCAGCGGATTGGCGCCGCCGGCGTAGCCTTCGCCAAGGATCCGGCATCGTGAATCGGTGATCGCCGCGTGAGTTTTTGTTCCGCCGCCGTCGATTCCGAGTAAATATCTTTCCGCGGAGGCTCTTTGTCGGTGAAGCCCGATGTGGCTGGTTGATGATTCAGATGGCGACGATGAGCTATTGGTGGTGAGGATCTTTGACATGACTACTTCAACCGTCCGGAGTTTTGATCCGTCCCTTCGCTTGTTCAAACTTCAAGTACAATTTCGCTCCAGGCGAACGAAGCACAGATTGCCAGGTCGTGCGAGGACCCGCATCCGGTGATGACTATATCGGTGTACTTACTTAATGGGAGAAACCGTTCGAAGATACCGCTGCGGGTAGAAGCGCGGGCTACAGTCTGCTGACAGGATGCCGCTTGATTATAGATCTCGCCGAGAGTGACATTGAGGATGACCGGGGCTTCGTCGAACATTGGGTTCTTTTCAAACCTCTGTGTCCCTTATAGTCTGAAGCCGGGTGCTTGTAAAACGATTTGTTTTTATGGTTATTATAACGATTCGTTGATAGTGATCCCCTCATGGAACTCAGGCTCTTACGAACCTTCAAAGCAGTCGCGGAATCGGGCTCTTTTACCCAGGCTGCTTCGCGAATTCATCTAACGCAGGCAGCAGTTAGCGTCCACATGCGCCAGCTTGAGGAAGAGATCGGCGCGCCACTGTTTCTTCGAGTAAACAAGAAGCTCTATTTGACCGAAGCCGGTCGCGCGTTACTTGGTCACGCGGAAACGATTATTCGTGCTCACGACGATGCCAAAGCCGACCTCGCCGCGATCGGCGGGCCGTCACGAGGAAGGCTGCACCTTGGCGTGGCGTCGACCGCAATAACCGCGCATCCGTTGCCTGAGATCCTCAGCGAGATAAAGCGCAAGTATGCCCTGCTTGATCTGTCGGTGGTCGGCGGCACCAGCGAAAAGATAATCGAGCAGATCCTCGGCGGCAGCATCGACGTCGGGTTGGTGTCTCTGCCGGTGGAAGCGTCAGACGTTCTGACGGAGACGCTTCGAAGCGACCGGCTGGTTGCAGCGACGATTCCGCAACACAAGCTGGCCCGCTCGCGCATGACCACCGCCGAGGAACTCGCGTCCGAACAGTTGATCCTAGGAGAAAAGGGCGGCAACACGCGTCGGCTGATCGACCTTTTCTTTGAGAAGAACAAACTCGAACCCAAGATCGTGATGGAGCTTCAACGCACTGAAGCGATCATCAAGATGGTAGAGCTTGGGTTTGGTGTAACGATACTTCCACGCGGTTCAGTTCACACACATGCGGCTCGCGGGACGCTCCACGCGATGCCCGTTCGGGACCTTGATGTGAAGTGGGAATTCGGTGTCGCGTATTTGAAGAGCGAATACCTTCCACCGGTACTCGAATCTTTTCTGAAGCTGTGCCGCGCGTACATCGGCGGCGAAGGCCACGGCGTGGCGGGAGAGTGAAGCAGGGTCGGGACTCAGAGTATAGGACCTATAGGACATATGGGACCTATTTGCCACGATACTGATCCACTATGCCTTTGAAGTCGTCCGGCAACGGCGAAGTGAACTCCATCCACTCTCCGCCGACCGGATGATGAAACGACAGACTTGAAGCGTGTAGGCACAGTCGCATCTTTGTCTCGGTATTTCGAGAATCAGCTTCAGCGTCCGCACACTCGCCATACATTTGATCACCGATGATCGGATGCCCTATGTAAGCGCAATGTATTCGAAGCTGATTCGTTCGTCCAGTAACCGGTTCCAGTTCGAGCAGCGTCGACTCAGCCATTCGCTCCAGGACTTTGAACTTTGTTTCAGCTTGCCTGCCACTATCCATCACGCCCCATCGAGGACGCTTGTCCGGATCGCGGCCGATTTGAGCGCTGATTGAACCAGATTGCTCTTCGACAGCTCCCGCCACCAAAGCCAAATATCGCTTTTCAACCAGCCGCCGTCGAAAGTGACGCGAAAGCACCGTTAACGCTCGGGGTGGTTTTGCCATGACCATTAAGCCCGACGTCGCACGATCCAGCCTATGTATCATTCCTGGCCGCACAACTGGTTCGACGTCGGACAATGGAGATGCAACGCCCCATCTCCCGCCTTCAATTCGCGGCCTGTTCAAGTGATAGGCAAGCGCATTGGCGAGTGTGCCGGTCTTCACTCCGAGCGTTGGATGGACAAGCATCCCGGCTGGCTTGACCACAACGATCACCTGCTCGTCTTCGTAAACAATCTCGAGCGGGATCGGCTCGGGCGTCATCGCTGTGGGAGCGCCTTCATCAAAGGACACATCGATCGAGTCTCCAGCGACAAGCTTGTAACCGGCTCGTGCAAAGTCTCCATTTACGTGACACGAGCCTGCTTCAATCAGGCTAGCGATCCGCATTCGACTCAGGCTTCCAAAGCGCGACGCAAAGAACTCATCAAGGCGGCGGCCTTCGTCCGCTTCTTTGATCATAAATTGAAATGAATGTCCCATTGCCCGGGAGCGCGCTGCCTGCTTTTTTCTAATGGAGAGGTCCGCGAGGTGATCTCTCGCGCCTCGAAATCTAAATGTGTGAGAGAATCACTTCCGCTTCTTCGCGAACCAGCTTGTCGGCGTCGTCTTTTAGCGCGCGTTCCGCTGCCGCCACAACCCGCCTCGCGTCGAGCCGCGACAGCGCCCACAAAGAGTGGCTCCGAATCAGAGGCTCTGGGTCATTCTCCACTCTAGCAATTAATGCAGGCACGGCCGCCGTCGCGCCAACATTCGCGGCTACCACTGCTGCATTGCGCAACAGCCCTCGTCGCTTTGGCCGCGTCAGAGGCGTGCCTCGGAATCGCGCGCGAAACTCCTCGTCGCTGGCTATGGTAAGCGCTTCGACCAGATCGAGTCTTCGACCAACCCCCGCCTGCGGACGGAACTCGGGCCACCGGGCATCCGAGGAGAAGCGATTAAACGGGCATACGTCCTGGCATGCATCACATCCGAAGACCCAGCCGCCCACCGCCTCTCGAAACTCTCGCGGAATGGCGCCTTTGTTTTCAATCGTCAGATAAGAGATGCACTTCCGTGAGTCCAGCACGTATGGAGTGGGGAAGGCGTCCGTCGGACAGGCGTCAATGCAGCGATGACACGAACCACAGCTGACTTTAATTTCACGGTTGTCGGCCGGAAGCTCGAGGTCGAGAAGGATCTCCGAAAGAAAAAACCACGAGCCCCTTCGCGGTTGGAGCAGGTTGGTATTCTTGCCAAAAAACCCGAGGCCCGCACGCGCCGCAACAGCTCGCTCGAGAAGCGGCACAGCGTCGACAAAACATCTGGCGTGGATCTCGCGGCCTGCGATCTCTTCAATCCTGGACGCGAGCGCCTTGAGTCGCGGCTTCACGACGTCGTGATAATCGAGTCCCCAGGCATATCGCGCCACCTGGCCATAACGATGTTCGTGCTCAAACTGAGGCGCTTCAGCGCCGTAATCAACAGCCAGAGTAATCAGCGACTGGGCGTGAGGCACCAGCGCGCGGGGGTTACCGTGGAGCTCTGTTCTCCGCGTCATATAGTCCATATCCGCCGCATGACCCTTCGCACACCAGTCGTGAAAGGCGCGATCGTCGCGCTCGAGTGGCTCGACTGAAGTGATGCCGGCGACTTCGAAGCCAAGCTCGCATGCAGCGTTTTTGATTTGAGAGACGAGCGCGCTCACGGCAACAAGGCTATCGTCTTTGCACGAAACTCGCCATTCTAAGGATCCGTTTGTGCAAAGACGCCAAGGACCGCGAAGACGCAGAGGCAGACTTGGCTGTTCCGTGCCTTGACGTAAGGTCTGGGCTTCACAAAGAATGCTAGCCCATTATGACTTCAACGCCAGCTGATAGCAGTGCGCGTCTAACCCGAGTTCAATGGTTGATCTGCATTATCGCGGTCATTGGATTTGCCTTCGATACCTATGAGCTGTTGATGCTGCCGCTGATCCTCAGGCCTGCGCTCGAACAACTCGGGGGCTTGGCATTTGGCACGCCTGAGTACACGCGGTGGCGCGATCTGATGTTCTATGTGCCCGCAGTGTGCGGAGGGGTGTTTGGATTACTAGGCGGATATCTTACGGACCGGCTCGGGCGGCGAAGAATCCTGACCTGGAGCATTCTGCTGTACGCGTTTTCGGCGCTGGGCGCCGGGTTTGCGACGTCGCTGCCGATGTTGCTCGTCTTAAGAACTACGACTTTCGTCGGGGTGTGCGTTGAATTCGTAGCCGCGGTCGCATGGCTGGCCGAGCTCTTCCCTGAACCCAAGCGTCGCGAAGCGGTGATCGGTTACACGCAGGCATTCTCGTCGCTCGGCGGATTCATGGTGAGTTTGATGGCGCTGCTGATTGCAAAGGTCGCGCTTTCGCTGCCGGCGATTCACGGGGGCCACGATCAATGGCGCTACTTATTGATCTCGGGTTTGATTCCCGCTATTCCGCTGATCATCATTCGGCCGTTCTTACCCGAGTCGCCGGTGTGGAAAGAGAAGAAGGCAGCAGGGACCTTAAAGCGCCCAAGCCTTGGCGAGATCTTCAGGCCCGAATACCGACGTACCACTCTGATCAGCGCGTTGATCTTTGCGTGTAGCCTTGGCGCTGCGTTCGGTGCTATCCAGCAGCTTCCCCAGATTGTTCCAGCGCTTGTCCAGGTGGACAGCAGCGTGCCTCCGCCCGAACGGCAAAAGATCGTGCAGTCAACGGTCGCCGGCGTTCAGACCCTTCAAGAGCTTGGCGGATTAGCGGGACGATTCCTGTTAGCGTTCCTGGCCATTCGAATCGTGTCGCGACGCAAGCTGCTCCGCACGTTTCAGATTCCAGGTTTGATCATCGTTCCCCTCGTGTTTATGTTTCCCGCAGTTAACAATCTCGGGCTGCTGAAATGGGGGATTTTCTTTGCGGGGCTTTTCACTGTCGCGCAGTTGAGCTTTTGGGGAAACTATCTACCGCGAATGTACCCAACACATCTTCGAGGGACTGGAGAGAGCTTTGCGGCAAACGTCGGGGGAAGGATGGTGGGAACCTCCGCGGCGCTGCTTACGACGCAATTCGCGGCGGTGATGCCGGGCAGCACTCCTGCTGCACACCTCGCGTATGGAGCGGCTGCGGTTGCTTTTCTTGTTTACGCGATTGGATTGATTGCGAGCTTCTGGCTGCCGGAACCGAAGCAGGAGGAGTTGCCCGAGTGAGAGGGCGCCTTAGATCTGGAGTCTTCTGTCGGCAGGGGTGAATAGACCACAGATGACACGGATCGGACTGATTTGCGCAGATAGATCCGTGACAATCAGTCTAATCCGCGCAATCCGTGGTCTATTCGGCCCGGTGACGAAAACATTCACTGCCCAAAGCAGAATAGCCTCCCATCCTCTGACCCAATCACCACACGTCCCGCGGCAATTGCAGGCGACGCCGACAGCGGCGCACCCGCGTTGAACTCCCAGACCTTCGCCCCAGTCCTGTAATCCAGCACATAGAACTTCCCATCATTCGAACCGATAAAAGCCCTTCCATCCGCAAGCGCCGGCGAAGACTCGACCCGTGCCCGAGTCATAAAAGTCCACAGCTCGCGGCCTGTCGCCGCGTCCACGCAATGAACCATCTTGTCGCGCCCGCCCACGACGACTTTCCCTTCCGCTACCGCGGCTGATGAATAATAAGGAAACTGCCGCTGACGGTTGCGATAACGCCAACTGATTCGCCGAGTCGTAAGATTTACCGCAAGCACCTCATTATTGAACGTGCCGTAGTATGCCTTCTGGCCTACAAGCGCCGGAGATGCTCCGGTGTATGCGCCCGACGCGATGTGGAACATCTCCTTGCCGTCGGCTATTCGAATGGCGCGAAACGTCTCGTCGCAACCGGCGACGAATGCCATCCCTCGCGAGACACCTGCGGTGCAATGCACCGGACCGGCCGTTCGGAACTTCCAAATCAGTGATCCGTTCGACGCAGACACACAGTAGAGATGCTCATCGTAAGAACCGACCAATACGCGATCGCCGACAACTACCGGTGACGACTTGATCTCGCCGCCGGTCTTGAAGGTCCAGATGGCATTACCGTTCTGCGTGTTGACCGCGTGCAGAATTCCATTCAGGTCGCCGACGAACACTGCGCCGCCCGACACGCTGGGAGATGACTCACCTATTGGTCCGCTCGCTTTATACTTCCAGCGCACTGATCCGTCCGACAGGCTGAGCGCAGCGAGATGTCCCGACTGCGAACCAACATACACCGCGCCATTGACTATTGCTGCAGAGGACTCGATGGATTCGCCGGCTTCATACGTCCACAGAACTCTCAAATCCCTGGGCACGTTCGAAACTGAGACGCCCATCAACTGGTGCCCTCCCCTGAATTGGGCCCAGGTCTCCGGCGGAAGCTGAGACTGGGAAGGTGAGACAAAAAGCAGAATGCACACGGGCAGAAGAATGATAGAAATCGTGATTCTGAACAATTTCCTAACCAAAGATCGGACCCTCCATCTAAGAAGTTTGCTCAAAACGCCCGCTGATAGAGTTCGAGTGCTTCCGCGGCGCCGAACGGCCTCGGATTAAACTTGCCGGTCCATTGTTCGGCCGCCTCCTCGGCAAGGCGCGGCAGATCTGCTTCACGCACGCCTGCTAGCTTCAAACCGCGGGACAACCCGCCGATTGCCAGCAGGTCTTCGAGCCTGGCAGCCAGGGCCTCGGCGGGAGCGCCATTATCTGAACTCGACGCACTGCGCATCAACAGTTCGGCGTACCGATCTCCTACAACGGAGCCGTTCCAACGGACGACGTGCGGCAGCATCAACCCGATCGCCACGCCGTGTTCGGTGTTGTAGTTTGTCGTCAGCGGATTCGCGCAAGCGTGCGTCGCGCCAAGCATAGAGTTCTCGATCGCCAGTCCCGCCCAGAACGCGCCGAGCTGCATCGCTCCCCTCGCTTCGATGTCTTGAGGCGCTCTGATTACCTTCTCGTAATTCTTTTCAAGCAATCGCCAGGCTTCGAGTGAAAAGACCACCGAGGCGGCGCTGCGCCTGGTTGTGACATAGGTCTCAACTGAATGCGAGATCGCGTCGAAGCCTGCGGTGGCGGTTACGATTGCCGGTTGTGTAACGGTCAGGAGCGGATCGAGAATCGCGACTTTGAACGCCGCGCCTGGATCACCGCAGGCCATCTTGACGTGAGTCTCGGCGTCAGAGATGAGCGCGTAAGACTGAGCTTCGCTGCCGGTTCCCGCCGTGGTCGGCACGCCAATCATCGGAAGCATTGGCGCGCGGGCTTTCCCGTAACCCCAGTAGTCCGGCATCGCTCCGCCGCCAGTGAGCACGAAGTTGATCGCCTTCGCGGTGTCCATCGAGCTGCCGCCGCCAAGACCGATAATTGAATCTATTTCCAGCGAAGCGGCGATCTCGCGCCCCGCGTCGATCATCGTTGTAGTTGGATTTGAATCGAATTCGTGAAAGGTGAAAGTCGCAATTCCTGATTCGGCAAGGAGGTAGGCCGCCTTCTCTACATACCCGCACGCAAGAATACCTCTGTCGGCGACCAAAAGCGTACGACGAAAGCCCAGTTCGCGGGCGAGAGATCCGAGCCGTTCAATCGAGCGCTCGCCGAAGATCAATCGTGTGCGGCTTTGAAAATCAAACGGCTCCATTGGCATAGGTCAAGGTTGGAATTCGCGCATGCGTGGCCGCCGGACTTGCCCGCGAGCAGCTCTTTAACCGACGCGCCGAGCGACAGTGGATAGCATACGACCTGACAGCGCGCCCAGCCTCGGCGCAACTAACCTTAGCCACCGCTCGGTTTGCGAGTAGCCCCCTCTCATCGAACTACGATTACGCGGAAAGCGGATCCTTTCGAAGTCCTCCAAATAATTCTCAATGAAAGCCGAGAACGATGGAGCGATCTCGGACCAGTAAGGGCCGCAGATCCAGATCACAGGTGTTGAAGCGTGAGAATCCGCGCGCAGACGAATTGCGTAGACGTGTGATCTGATCATATAGTCCGCGAAAACGAAAAACTTCGATGCGTCAGGTAGCCCATCACAGATGCTGCTGTAGTCAGGAATTCCGGCAAACGAAGCTAGTTCTTCGGGGACGGGCTTGACGTCAGCCAATGGGAGAAACTCCAGGAGTTCGTTGTCTGTTTCACCATCCATCCCGTCAATTACAAGGAGGTATTCTCGCAGGTCAGAGGGGAACACTACGTTGTACTGTGTTTCGAAACGCTGAATCGCTTCAGGCGAAAGGCCTGATCTAATGTGGATATGATTGCTATCCCAGTAGCCCCTCAGTCTTTCCGTCAGTGATTTCATTTTCACTTCACCAGCCATCAGTGTTCGCTGAATGGGCTGGCGTTTCACTTCTTCTCTGCCAGGGCAAAGAGCTGATTGCGATTGACGATGAACAGCGCTCCATTAGCCGGAATGGGTGTGCTGTACACTGAGCTGCCCATATTTATCTCGCCGATCACCTTCTTTTCTCGTGTCGCCGCCAGAATAGCGATGTCCCCGTCCTCGTCGCCAAGATACACCTTACCGTCCACAACCATCGGCGAGCCCCAAACCGCGGCAAACATGTCGTGAACCCAGAAAACCTTGCCGGTCTTTGCGTCCAGACAGTGAAGGAACCCGCTGAAGTCCGGATAAAAGATCATCCCGTCAAAGATAGCCCCGGTCGAAATCGACCGTCGAATCTTGTCGTAGTGCCAAACGGCGCCCGTCTTTGTTATGTCTCCCCGCAGAGTCCCGTCGATGCAGTAGAGGTGACCGACGCCCTCTCCGTGTTCCGGGTCCTGCCCGTTCGCGACGTAAACCTTATTGTCATAGATCACCGGTGTGCTGATCAGCTCGTTGCGGGTCTTCGGCCACACCGAGTCCTTGGGGTTGCTGTCAAACTCCCAGAGCGTCTTTCCGGGCAGCGCGTCGTAGCCGCGAATCCATCCGTCTCCCTGACCGTGAACCACCTGCAACACATCGCCGATTTTCCCGACCGAAGGCGAAGACCACTGTCCGTGCAGAATCCGATCGAAGACCGAGTTGTCTTCCCAGACCATTTTGCCCGTTTTCTTGTTGAGCGCGATGATCGACGGAGCTTTTGGCGAGGGATTGTTGACGTGGCTTTCATCCTGGCCGTTGGACGTGCAAATGTAGAGCATATCCCCGTAAGACACCGGCGAGCAGTTGGACATGTTGTGCGGATGAGAGCCGACCTCTTCGATCATGTCGTACTTCCACACAATGTCGGCGTCGACCTGGGCAGTCAGCTTCTCGTCCTTGA
>Ga0134127_10004046_pt1 | contig 10580 bp, 11 predicted proteins | sample KB31753_FD_96459 | JGI IMG/M metagenome (GOLD analysis project Ga0134127, IMG submission 96459) | Terrestrial soil microbial communities with excess Nitrogen fertilizer from Kellogg Biological Station, Michigan, USA - KB3-175-3 | ecosystem: Environmental > Terrestrial > Soil > Unclassified ...
GAGCCGGCCCGACTGGACGATCTCGCCGCGCTGGTTGACGATGTCCCGGTGCTCGAAGACCACGCCGCCTTCCTTCAACGATCGCTTGGACGCGGTGTGGGAGCGGCTGCGAATGGTATCGCCGACCCGGATGGGCAGGTGGAACTTCCAGTCGAAGCCCATGAAGGCCAGGACGACGAGCGGAGGTCGTGGCACGCGCCAGCCCAGTCCCGACGAGAGGCAGAGGGCGAGCAGCTGGGGGACCCCATCCGGGTCCGCGGCCGGGACTTCGCCGGTGACGCCCGCATAGAGAGACACGTGTGCGGCGGTGACGGTCATGGCCGGGGTCTCCAGGGGCACCCCGATCTCGACATCCTCGAAGTAGGAGCTGCGCTCCGTGCGCGGCAGCGGGCCGGCGGCGGCGCTAGCCAAGGCGTCGCTCGACCATGTGCTCCGATTCCCCTTCCTGCACCACCTCACCCCGCTGGTTCAGCACGCGCCGCGCGATCGTGACGAGCCCCCACCCCGCGCGCTCCGCCGAGCGCTTGTCCGAGACTCGCGCCACCACATGGACCGTGTCGCCGATCTTGATGGGGCCCCGAAATTTCCAGGCCAGCTCCGCCATGGGCGGCTCGACCAGCTCCGGCGCGATGCGCGAGAGCAGCCCCTGCTGGATCGAGAGGACGAGGAGCCCATGGGCGATGCGCTCGCCGAACTGGGAGGACTTCATGTGCTCCGCGTCGGTGTGCAGCACGTTGTAGTCGCCCGAAAGCCCCGCGAAGAGCACGACGTCCATCTCGGTGACGGTGCGGCCCGGCGAGATGAACTCCTCGCCGACCTTGATGTCTTCGAAAGACAAGGGAACCTGGGCACCCACGCCGGCATAGAATACCACGCCCCCCGGAGCGTGAAAAACGTCGAGGCGCGGCCGCCTCAGCGCGGAGTCGGGGCCGAGGGCCGGCCGGCGTCCATGAGGATCTGCGCCTCCTGATACGCGGTGGCCGCCTGCTGGCGAAGTCCGGTCCGCTCGTACAAGGCTCCCAGGAGCGAGTACAGCGCCGGGTCGTCCGGGGTGACCGCGAGCGCCTCGATCACTTGCTTCCGCGCGTCGTGCATGAGCCCGTTGCTAGCGAGCAAGCCCGTCCTGAGGATGACGCGCGTGGTCGCGGTGTCGGTGGCGTCGAACGATTGCTCGAGGGCGCCGACGTCGGCCCGGACGGCCTCCGCGCGCGCCGGCGCCATCACCTCGAACCAGGACTCCTGGGGCGACTGGCTGCCGGCGAGGACGCGGAGCGTGTAGCGCGCGCCCGGGGCCAGCGGAGGCCCGTCGGGCGGATATACGAGCCGATTGCCCACGATCTCCGGCCGGTCGAGCACCACCCCCGCCGGCCCGATCAGCTGCACGGCATACCGCCCGGCTCGGTGCCCCACCCACTCGAAGGTGAGCGGCCCCGGCAATACGGGCGTGTTCCGGGGCGCCAGCACGAGGGGCGGTACCGTCACGCTGCGGGTGACGAGCGCCGCCCGCGGTGACTCCCCGGTGGCCCCGGAGAGGAAGCCGAGGCTCGACTGGACGAGAGACTTCACCTTGTCGCTGCGCGCCGGACCGCTGTCCGGCGCGGGCACCGTGTAGGGCGACCGGGCCGCATTCACGCTGATCGTGCCTCGGCCCCCGCTGAGGACCACCACCACCGCGGCGTCCTCGGTGGCGCGAAGCGAATCGCCCGCGCGGAGGGCGGCAAGCGGGCGGGCCGCGCGCCAGTCGCCGCCGGCGGCGGGCCTCAATTCTACCCGGCCCTTTCCGGGCTTGACCTCGCCCACCATGCCCGCGGTCTCTCCTGCCGGCGCGGCGGCCGCACCCTGGGCTCGAGCAGGGGGAACCATCCCGCCCACCATCCCGCCCGCGAGCAGGCAGGCGGCGGCGACCAGCAGCAGCGGGGCCAGACGGTGACGATTCGACATCGCGAACCGAGCCTAGCATGAGAGATGCGGGAGGCGATGCGGCGCCGGCGGCGCCCCGCCCGTTCATCGCCGGGCTCACCGTCGGCGACATCAAGTAGTAGAATCGAGCGCGGGAGGAGACTGGCATGCCGACAGTGACGAGCCCGCGCGCGCGATTCCACGACCCGCGCCTGGACCCCCTGTGGGACAAGGTGCGCGGGGGTAGCGGCTGACGCGCGAGGACGGCCTCCTCCTCTTCGACACCGACGACCTCCACGGCCTCGGGCGCATGGCCGACCACGTGAAGCGTGCCCGGCACGGGGACCAGGTCTTCTTCGTCCTGAACCGCTACGTCAATCCCACCAATGTCTGCGTGCTCTCCTGCAGCTTCTGTGACTTCGCGCGCAAGCCGGGGGAGACGGGCGCCTTCGAGAACTCGATCGAGGACGTGCTGGAGATGATCAAGCCCGGCACCCGCGAGGCGCATATCGTGGGCGGTCACCACCCCGACTGGCCCTTCGAGTACTTCGAACGGATGATCGCCGCCATCCACGCCGCCCGGCCGGAGACCCAGATCAAGGCATTCACCGCCGCGGAGGTGGACTACTGGTGGCGGCGCTGGAAGATCGAGCCGCGCGAGTCGCTCACCCGCCTCAAGGCGGCCGGGCTGCAATCGATGCCGGGGGGGGGCGCCGAGATCTTCTCCAAGCGGCTGGCCAAGCTGCTCCACTACACCGGCAAGGCGGACGCCGACCGCTGGCTCGAGATCCACGGCATCGCGCATGAGCTGGGCATCCACACCAACGCCACCATGCTGTATGGTCACGTGGAGACGCTCGAGGAGCGCGTGGACCATCTCCTCCGGCTGCGCGCGCAGCAGGACCGGTCGGGCGGGTTCCTCACCTTCATTCCGCTCTCCTATCAGGTCGGCACCACCAAGCTGGTGCCGCGCCAGACGCCGCCCACCGACGATCTCCGCACCATCGCGGCGTCGCGGCTCCTCCTCGACAACTTTCCGCACGTGGAAGCCTACTGGGTGATGATTGGCGAGGAGACCGCGTCGCTGGCCTTGCACTTCGGCGCCTCCGACGTCAACGGCACCCTCGAGGACGAGAAGATCGCCCACATGGCCCTCGCCGAGAGCCCGGCCGGGTTGGCCCGCGAGCAGATCCTCCGGATGATCCGCGACGCGGGCAAGATCGCGGTGGAGCGCGATGCCCTCTACAACGTGGTGAAGGTGTGGACCTGAGCCGCCTCGACGAGATCCGGGCCAAGGCCGAGGCAGGCAAGCGTCTCGACCGCGCGGATGGACGGTGGCTGCTCACCGAGGCCCCCCTGGTGGAGGTGGGGGCTCTCGCCCAGGAGGCGCGCTTCCGCGCGATCCCGGCGCGCCAGGTCACCTTCGTGATCGACAGCAACCCGAACTACACCAATGTCTGCATCACCGACTGCCAGTTCTGCGCCTTCTACCGCAAGCCGGGGGATCCGGAAGCCTGGACCCTCACCGTCGAGCAGGTGCTGGAGAAGATCGAGTTCGCGGCCTCGAAGGGCGCCACCACCGTGCTGCTCCAGGGCGGGCACAATCCCGAGCTGCCGCTCGAGTACTACCTCACCATCGTCCGCGAGTCCCGCCGGCGCTTCCCCTCGGTGACCCCGCACTTCTTCACCGCCTCCGAGATCCAGATCATGGCCGAGGTGAGCGGGCTCGCCATGCCGGAGGTGCTGGCGCGGCTCCGCGAGGCGGGCCAGGATACCCTGCCCGGCGGCGGCGCGGAGGTGCTCTCGGAGCGCGTGCGCAAGCGCATCGAGCCCAAGAAGGGCGGGCCCCGCGCGTGGCTGGACGTGCACCGGGAAGCCCATCGCCAGGGTTTCCGGTCCACCGCCACCATGATGTACGGTCACGTCGAGGAGCCGGACGACATCGTGGATCACTGGGACGCGATCCGCGAGCTCCAGGACGAGCACGGGGGGTTCACCGCCTTCGTGCCCTGGTCCTTCAAGCCCGGCAATACCCTGCTCGAGAAGTGGATCAAGACCTACAAGGGGCCCAGCACGTATCTCCGCATGCTGGCCGCCTCGCGCCTGTACCTCGACAACTTCGCCCACATCCAGGCCTCGTGGTTTTCGGAGGGGAAGCGGGCGGGCCAGGTGGCGCTGCACTGGGGCGCGGACGATTTCGGGGGGACGCTGTTCGAGGAGAACGTGCACGCCGCCGCGGACTACGTGAACAAGACCACCGTCGACGAGATCATCACCCTGATCCGCGACGCCGGCTTCACCCCGGTGCAGAGAACGACCGAGTACGAGATTCTCCGCGAGTACTAGGCCACGCGGACCGGAGGCGATGGTCCGTGGACTGGGGGAGAGCGGGGGCCATTTCTGGGCCCCCACTGCCAATCAGATCGGGTCGACGGGCGGCAGCGCGGGGATGAGGCTCTTGTCCAGCGCGAGCTGGTAGAGGCGGCGGAGGGCCGCTTCGCCGTCGGGTCCCAGGCGCTTCGTGTAGTCGTTGACGTACATGAGCACGAAGCGGCGGCAGGTCTCCTTGTCGATGCCCCGCCCATAGCGCATCGCGTATTCCAGCGCCTCGTCCACGTGCGCATAGGCGTAGTCGATGGAGTCGCGCAGAGCCTGCGAGAGCCGGCGGTGCACGTCCTCGCCGAGATCCCGCCGCATCACATTGATCCCCAGCGGCAGCGGCAGCCCTGAATCCTTCTCCCACACCTCGCCGAGGTCGAGCACCTTGTGAAGCCCCATCTGGCGATGGGTGATCTGCCCCTCGTGGATCAGGAGGCCCAGATCGGCCTGACCCTCGAGCACCACCTGCGGGATCTTGTCGAAGGCGACTTCGATGATGGCGGGATCGCCCACGAAGATACGAAGGAGGAGGGCGGCGGTGGTGTGCTTGCCCGGGATCGCCACCACCTTGTCCACGATGGACTTGGGGTCCATGGGCTCCTTGGCGACGAGGATGGGACCATAGCCCTTGCCCATCGAGGCGCCGGGATCCATCATCCGGTACTGCTCGTGCACCAGGACGTAGGTAGCCGCGGACACCGCCGTCACGTCGAGCTCGCCGGTCCGCGCCCGCCGGTTCAAGGTCTCGATGTCTTCCAGCACGTGCTCGATCTCGATCCCCGGCGCCTTCACCTTGCCGGCGGTGAGCGCGTAGAACATGAAGGCGTCGTCGGGATCGGGGCTGTGGCCGATGCGGATGAGGGTCATGACGGCGCGTAGGGTATCACAGAGGATCGGCCCTCAGCGCGAGAGGCCGAGGAGATCGAAGCCGCGGCCCTCGGCCTCGGGGGGCTCCGCGGCGAAACCGAGACGAAAATTGCCCGCCTTCACCGCGCGGAGGATGGCATCCGGGTTCCGGGGCGCGTCGAGCTCGATCCAGGCCCGGCCGCATTCCGAGTGGCGGTGCGAGTCGTCGGTCGCCACCTTGGGGACGGCGATGGCGCCGACATCGTGCTGCGGTTGATAGACGCCGGTATTGGTCACCTCCATAGCCTCGATGGGCCAGCCCGCGGCGCGGATCACCCGGATGCGATCGAGGACCTCGTCCACATCGAGCCCGTAGCGGGCCGGATGGTTGAGGACGAACAGGGTCTCGCAGTCCCCATTGATGCGACCCACGTGCTGGCCAAGCGGGCGGTAGTCGAGCTCGATGCCCGAGAGGACGATGAGCCGGTCGTCGCCGGCGGGGAGCCGGAACCAGTAATCGTCGTTCACACGGTCGTCGTGGTCGGTGATGGCCAGAAAATCGTAGCCGAGCTCTCGATAGCGCGCGACGACCTCGTCGACGGAGTGGCGACCGTCGGAGAAGGTCGTATGGGCGTGGAGGTTACCCCTGAGGATGGGCACCGTCGGGCGAAGCTACTCCCAGACGATGCTGAAGCCGAACGAGAACCAGCCGTTCTCCTGCACCGCCTGGCTGTCGCCCCGTCCGGACGGCGAGGTCCATCCTGACAGGCCATAGCGCCTGATCGGCCCCTTGGCGGGGGCCTTGCTCACTCCCTGGATGAAGGCGGGCTCGTGTCGGACCCGCACGTCCTCGCCCGGATAGAACTCCGATTCGCGCACGCGAGTTGATTCCCTCACGGACGGCGCCGGGGCGATGATGGCGAGGCCTTCCTCGGCGGGCTGCGGCGGCGGCGCGGGTGCGATGGGTGCGGCGGGAGACTGAACCGGATCGGCGACCTTCTGCTGCGCGAAAGCGACCTCACCCCAGCCGAGCACGATGACCAAGCTGCCCGCGATGACGAAGAACTTCATGCATAGATGATCGCAGATCCCCCGGTGAGGGGCAAGCAAAAGCCGGGCAAGCAGAAAACCTCAGCCGCGGCGGCAGAGCGCCATGAGGGCGCCCACGTCGTCGAGCCTCTCGAGATCCAGCGCCGCCTTTTCGAGCGCGAGGACCTGGGCGCCCGGCAAGGCGCGGCCGGCGTTGTCGCGGAACTTCTCCACCACCTCGAATTCGGCGAGGGGCTGTCCGGGCCCGCCTCGGTTCTCCGGCTCGTGCGCCTCCACCACCCGTCCGTCCACGAGGCGCACCCGCACTCGCCCGGGAAAGGTCTCTGGAAAGGGCGAGTCCGGATCCACCGTATAGCGCACCCGCGCGGCGAGAGCGAGGAGCGCGGGGTCCCGGCGCCGCTCGGCCTCGAATGTCCCCACTCCCACCCGCCCCTCGGCCAGCGCCGCCGCCACGGTGAAGGGCAGGCTGAACTTCGCGTCGTAGTCGGTCCGCGGCGCGCGCTTGACCGCGGCGGGCTCGCAGACGATGGGCACCTCGCCGGCGGGGACGATGCACTCGACTTCCCCGATCGCGTCGGGGGTCAGTGAGTATTTCTCCCGGAGGCGGCGAGCAGCGTCCAGATAGGCGTGGTTGTAGTGACAGCAGGGATACGGCTTGACCGAGATTTGGAGGGTCTCCCAGCGCGTGCCCAGTGTCGCGAGGGTGGCGGCGAGAGCCGGCACTTCCCCGAGGGCGGCGCGGAAGAAGCCGAAGCGACCCTCGATCGCGCTGGCGGGGCCGGTGAAGCCGCCCTGGGCAAACCCGGCCGCAAGCACTCCCGAGTGCGCCGCCCACCCCGGATGCAATCGCTTCACGGATGAGCCGTCCTCGAGAAATTCGAGGAGCCCGGAAGCGCAGCTCGCCGCGATGCCGAGGGCCGAGGTGAGCCCGGGCTGACCGAGGCCGAGGCATCGGCCGGCGGCGACGGCGGCGGCAAAGGCGCCGCAAGCCGGAGTGGCGTGCCAGCCGCGCGCGTGAAATGCGCCGGGCGCCGCCGCTCCGAGCCGCGCCATGACCTCGTATCCCGCCACCGCGGCGGCAATCGTGGCCCGGCCGTCGAGCCCGCCTTCTTCCGCGAGCGAGAGCACCGCCGGCAGCACTACCGCGGAGGCGTGAGTGATGGAGGGCGCATGCGTGTCGTCGAAGTCATGGCCGTGGGCCAGCGCGCCATTGGCCAGCGCCGCCATGGGCGCCGCCACACGCTGGGCTTGCCCTGCCACGCTGGCGTTCCCCCCGCCTCCCCAGCGCAGGAGGGGATCGAGCACCGCGCCGGCCCAATCCGCATCCACCGACGCCAGCGCACACCCGAGAGTGTCGAGAGTATGGAGAGCAACTCTCTCACTGACGGCCACCGGAATGGTGGCGGGGGACAGCCCATGCGCAAATGCCGCGAAAGTCTCCGCGGCGTGTGTCATGGGTGCCTCGACACTAAGCCCCCAATTCGGGTGACTTTTCGGGGGCCGTCATGACTTCAGGTAACGATTCGGGGATTTTGGGCATTGCTTTTCCCATACTGGCTCACTTAACTTAAAAGAATGCCGTCCCGCAACGCGCTCTCCGCCCGGTCATTCGCGCTGGAGCCGAGCAAGGGCGTCGCTCAGATGAGTCAGCGCCGCCGGCTTCTTGACGACCTCAACTGCGCCCAGCGACAGGGCTTCCCGGGCCTGGTCCTCGTCAGCATGACCCGACAGGATCACGACCTGAAGCGCGGGATGCCGGGCCCGGATCCGAGCGAGCGTCGCTATACCGCCCAGCCCCGGCATGACGAGATCGAGAAATACACCGTCCACCGGGGTGGTTTCGAGGATGTCGAGGGCTTCCGCGCCGTCGAGAGCGACCAGCGCCGAATCACCGCGGGCACGGATCGCTTCGGCGATGACCTCGGCCACCGAGGGGTCGTCGTCGACAACAAGAATGCGCATGGGAGTCTCCGAACCGAGTATCCGGGCGCCATTCGAGCCCGTCAAGTAGCGATCTGACGCCGATGGCCAGTGCCTCGACCCTCATCGTCGACGCCAATCCGGAAAGCCGGGAGGGGCTCGCCCGCATCCTGAAGGAGGCGGGCTTCCCCGTCCTCACCGCGGGCAGCGGCTCGGAAGGGCTGGCGATGCTTTCCACGCTCCGCCCGCAGGTGGTGCTGCTCGACATGAGCCTGCCGGGCATCGACGCCGGCGATCTCATCCACCAGATGCGGCTCGAGGTGACGGACGTGGTTCTCCTCGCGCTATCCGACTATCAAGACACGGCCCATGTCGTACGCACCATGCGTGCGGGCGCGTCGGATTTCATCGTCAAGCCCGCGACGGCCACGGTGCTCCAGACGGCGGTGCGAACCGCGCTGGCCCGGAGCGAGTCCGTCGCTCCCGGAGAGCTGGCGCCGCCGGGATCCTCGGATCCCGAGCGCTTCTGGCCCGACCTGGACCTGCTCTTCCGGAACAGCGACCGGATGCGTGCCGTCGAGGACATCGTCCGGCGCGCCGCGGATACCAATGCCACCATCCTGCTCCAGGGCGAGAGCGGTACCGGCAAGGAGATGGTGGCCAAGGCCATCCATTACATCTCCCAGCGCCGTGAGAAGCCGTTCCTCAAGGTGAACTGTGCGTCGCTGCCCGGAGACCTGCTCGAGTCCGAGCTCTTCGGGCACGAGAAGGGAGCCTTCACCGGCGCTCACCGACGGAAGCCCGGAAAGTTCGAGCTCGCGCACCGGGGCACCTTCCTGCTCGACGAGATTGGCGAGATGCCGCTGGGTCTGCAGGCAAAGCTGCTCCACGTCCTTCAGGACGGGCGCTTCTTCCGGGTGGGGGGCAGCGAGATGATCGAGACGGATGTGCGGCTGGTGGCGGCCACCAACCGCGACCTCTCCGCGATCATGGCGACGGGACACTTCCGCGAGGACCTGTACTACCGGCTGAACGTGGTGACGATCTCGGTGCCGCCCCTGCGCGAGCGCCGCGAGGAGATTCCGGTCCTCGTGGAGCACTTCCTCCGGAAATTCTGCCGGCAGTACGACCGCGAGGCGCCGCAGGTATCGCCCGAGACTCTGCGCCTCCTTCAGGAGTATGGCTGGCCGGGGAACGTTCGGGAGCTCGAGAACATGATCAAGCGGCTCGTGGTCCTGCAGAACGAGACCCTCCTCCAGGAGGAGATCGCCATGCGCCGCAACCGGCCCTGGTCAGGCCGGGAGACCAATCCCGTCACCTATCCGGCCCCTCCACCCCCTTCTCCTACCCAAATACAGGGGACTTCAACCAATCGGGAGGCCGGCCTCGGCCTCAAAGAGATCGCCAAGCGCGCGGCGCTGGAAGCCGAGAAGGCTGTGCTCAAAGAGGTGCTGGATCGGGTTCGTTGGAACCGAGCCGAGGCGGCAAGACTACTGAAAATCAGTTATAAAGCGCTCCTTTACAAGATCACGGCCGCCGGACTGGACGGCAAGGTCGATCGGAGAAATGCCAAGAAATAGTTTCTCACTTCTCCCCTGGTCATGCTGGGATCTACCCGCGCACTTCTTTCACTCTTCGGCATGCGAGAAGGATTTTTCGGGATGTACAAAGAAGTTGCGTACGGCCCGAATGTTCCGCAAGTAGGTACAAAGTAAAGCCATCCCGGTGGTCCGCATAAGCCTCTCGCGACAGGTGGGCAATTTTGGCATACCCCTTGCTCTCCTACGAAGCCACGGTCACACGTCGCATAAAATTTTCAGCGCACGCAAGAGAACGTAACTGTGCACGTGGCAAGCTCGAGGAACAAAGGAGCATCGAACGTGTCCGACTTCATCGAACCAGCGACGGGGGTCTTCGTCGAGGACGCCTTCCGGCACCTCCTCTCACGGGAGGCCCAGCGAGCCACTCGATACCAGGATTTCTTCTCCGTATGTCTGGTGAAGCCTGACTCCGCGAAAGCAGGCGAGGGCGAAGATGTCCAGGAGGCAATATCGCGAAAGATCACCCAGTTCCTCCGGTCCACTGACGTCGTCGGACGCGTCCAGGATGGTATCGCCATCCTGCTGCTGCACACCGAAGGAAGCGAAGCCTTGAAGGTGGCGGAGCGGCTTCGTGCCCACATCGAGCAGGTCGGCTTCCCCGGAGACTCCGGTAATCCCCGTCAGATCACCCTGAGCGTCGGAGGCGTTTCGTTTCCGCGCGACGGATACAATGACACCATTCTGCTCTCTCGGGCCCAGACGCACGTGAACGAGGCGGCGCGCCTGGGTGGAAACCGCGTGGTCCACGCGGCCGCCGACAGCAGAGGATAGGATCCGATGAAAACTCTAGTGCTCGACGAATCCCTGGACATCTCCCCCAGCATTCACCGCTTCCTCGCCGCCCGCGGCGCCGAAGGCATCTTCGTCTGCTCCGCGCAGGAGCTC
>Ga0134127_10004047_pt1 | contig 10576 bp, 13 predicted proteins | sample KB31753_FD_96459 | JGI IMG/M metagenome (GOLD analysis project Ga0134127, IMG submission 96459) | Terrestrial soil microbial communities with excess Nitrogen fertilizer from Kellogg Biological Station, Michigan, USA - KB3-175-3 | ecosystem: Environmental > Terrestrial > Soil > Unclassified ...
CCGCCGCCACCGTAGGCCGCCTGGTCGCGCACCTGACCACGCTCCGGCAGATGTCGCTCTCGGTCGCGCTGATGCTCGAGGCCGGCGAGAACCCGAACCTCGAGGCGGCGGTGGTCAAGGACGTCGGGACCACGTTCGAGCAGGAAGTGCCCGAGGTGGTCCACGCGCTCCTCGGCCTCGAGCCCACGATCGACTCGGGCAGCGACCTGCAGCAGGTGCTCGGCTTCCTGATGCAGCGGGCGCCGTCGTTCTCGCTGCGCGGCGGGACGCGCGAGATCCTGCGCGGCATCATCGCGCGCGGGCTGGGGCTTCGATGAACGAGCTGCGGACCATTCTCGGCGACGTCGTCACGCGGCTGTTCACCGACCTCGTGACCAAGGATCTCCTGGAGTCCGCCGAGCGCGGGGAGTGGCCGGCCGCGCTCTGGCAGGCGGTTGAGGAAAACGGTCTCACGCTTCCCCTGGTGGCCGAGTCGAAGGGCGGCGCCGGGGGCACCTGGGACGACGCGTTCGTGGTGATCCGCGCGGCCGGTCGCCACGCGGTGCCGTTGCCGCTGGCCGAGACGATCGTGGGCTCCTGGCTCCTGTCAGGTGCGGGGCTGGACGTCCCGTCCGGGCCTTTGACGATCGCCCCGGCGCGCCGCGACGACTCGCTGCGGCTCGTTCGCGCCGGCTCGAGCTGGGAGCTTCGCGGCTCCGCCGCGCGCGTGCCGTGGGGCGGCGCCGCGGAGCACGTCGTGGTGGTCGCCGAGACCGAGGGGCGCCCGATGGTCGCGCTGGCGGCGCGCGGGGCCGTGGTCACGCGCGATCAGAACCTGGCCCGCGAGCCGCGCGACACGCTCGTGTTCGAGGGATCGCCGGTGGCCGCGGCGCCTGCGGCGCGCGGCGCCCCGGCAAACGCGGTCTGGCTCTACGGTGCCTTGGCGCGCTCGGCGCAGATGGCGGGTGGCCTCGACTATCTCCTGCGCCAGGCCTCGCAGTACGCGACGGAGCGCCGGCAGTTCGGAAAGCCGATCGGATCCTTCCAGGTGATCCAGCAGAACCTGGCGGTCCTGGCCGGGCACACGGCCGCGGCCGGTACCGCGGCGGCCAACGCGTTCCGCGCCGCCGACCGCGGCGATGCCGCGTTCGAGATCGCCGCCGCCAAGGTGAGGGTCGGCGAGGCGGTGGGCGTCGGCGCGTCGATCGCTCATCAGACGCACGGCGCCATCGGCTTCACTTACGAGCACGCGCTGCAGTTCGTGACGCGGCGCCTCTGGTCGTGGCGCGCGGAGTTCGGCGGCGAGGGCGACTGGGCGGTCGAGCTCGGCCGCGCGGTCGCCGAGCGCGGCGCCGACGCGCTCTGGCCGCACCTGACAGCTCGCTGAACGATGTGCGCGCCGCAGGCCGTCGCGGGGCTGGGGCCTGCCGGCCGAGGCGCGCCTATGAATTGAGGAATCGAAGGGAGGCTTTCCCGTGAAGATCACCGACGTCACGCTCACGCTGTTCGCCTGGACCGACATTCCCGCGACCACGTACGGCCGGCACACCGGCCGGTTCAGCGGCAAGAGCCAGCTCGGCCTGCTCACGGTCCGCACCGACGAGGGCGTCGAGGGCCACGCGTTCCTCGGCTCCGCGCAGCGCGGCGCCCACCTGGACGGCGAGTCGCTCATCCAGTTCCTGAAGCCGGTCGTGATGGACCAGAACCCGCTCGATCGCGAGCGGCTCTACCAGGGGCTCTGGTCGCGCAGCCGCGCCACGACGTATCGCGCCATCGGCGCGATGGACATCGCCCTCTGGGACATTGCCGGCAAGATCGCCAACCAGCCCATTCATCGGCTGCTCGGCTCGTATCGCGACAGCGTGCCCGCCTACGCGAGCTCCGCGGTCCTTCCCTCGAAGGAGGCGTACGCGGAGGAAGCGGTGAAGTTCAAGTCCGAGGGCTGGACCGCCTACAAGATCCATCCGCCGACCGACCCCAAGCTGGACATCGAGGTCTGCGAGGCGGTGCGCCGCGCCGTGGGCGAGCGCTTCACGGTCATGCTCGACTCGACCTGGGCCTACGTGTACCCGGACGCGTTGCGGGTAGGGCAGGCGGCCGAGCGCCTGGGCTTTCACTGGTACGAGGACCCGCTGGCCGACGACGACATCTACAACTACGTCAAGCTGAAACAGAAGCTCTCGATCCCCATCCTGGCGACCGAGTACGCGCCGGGCGGGTTCACCGCCTTCGCGCCGTGGCTCACCGCGCAGGCGACCGACTACCTGCGCGGCGACGTCGCCGTGAAGGGCGGGATCACCTCGCTCGTGAAGACGGCGCACCTGGCCGAAGGCTTCCACATGAACTTCGAGGTGCATCACGGCGGCAACTCGCTCAACAACGTGGCCAACCTCCACGTGATCATGGCCATCAAGAACTGCGAGTTCTTCGAGGTGCTGCTGCCGGCCGCGGCGCAGAAGTACGGGCTGGTGGAGGACATCGAGCCCGACCGGAGCGGGCTCGTGCACGCGATGAACCGGCCGGGGCTGGGTGCCTCGATCGACTTCGCGCTGATCGAGCGAAAGAAGACCGCCGTGCTGTCGTAGGTGCGCCCGGTCCTGTTCGACCACATCGCGATCGCCGTGCCGCGCCTGGCCGACGCCGAGCCGATCCTGGCCGGCCAGCTCGGCGGCCGCTCGACCTTCGGCGCGACGACCGACGACTACCGCTACTGGCACTGGCGCTACGAGGGCGGCGGCGACCTCGAGGTTCTCGAGCCCGCGGGCGAGGACGGCTTCCTCCATCGCTTCCTCTCCCAGCGAGGCCCGGGGATTCACCACGTGACGTTCACGGTGCCGAGTCTCAACGAGGCGTGTGAGCGCGCGCGGGCGAGCGGCTATTCGATCGTCGGCTACGACGACTCCGAGCCGGAGTGGATGGAAGCGTTCCTGCACCCGCGCGAGGCTCAGGGCATCGTCGTCCAGTTCGCTCAGACGAACGGTGCGTATCAAGCACCGGACGCTCCAGGGCCGTCGATCAGCGTGATCGGGCTGCGGCTCAGCGCGCGCTCGGCCGCGCGGGCTCACGCCCAGTGGGGAGCGCTCGTTCGTGGTGAGCGGGGCGACGAGCGTGACGGGACGCTCGTCTACCGCTGGCCGGGCTCGTCCATGCGCATCGCTGTCCAGATCGATCGAGAGCGTGACGAGGGGCCGCTCTGCATCGAGTACTCGAGCCGGCGTCCGGTCGCGCTGCCCGACGGGGCGCACCCCGTGCTGGGCGCCGTGTTCAGTCGGCTCCCGGCCGGATAGCTCGGCGCCGGAGGAGGTGACGCTCATGAGCGCGTGCACCGTGCGGTTCTATCAGCAGAGCGATGTCGAGCCCATCCACGCCGCCGCGCTCGAGTCGGTGGCCGAGGTCTATCCGTGGATGGCCTGGTGCCACGCGCGCTACACGCTCGAGGAGGCGCGGCAATGGGTGCGGCTTCAGATCGAGGCGGCCCGGCAGAAGAAGGCCTTCGAGTTCGTGATCGTCGGCGATGACGGCCGTTTGCTCGGCGGGTGCGGGATCAATCAGATCAATTCGATGAACCGCTTTGCCAATCTCGGTTACTGGGTCCGTAGCTCCGCGGCGGGCCGCGGCGTGGCCCCGGCCGCCGTGCGCCAGGTCGCGGCGTACGCGTTCCGGGAGACCGACCTGAACCGGCTCGAGATCGTGATCGCGGTCGGCAACAGTCGAAGCCAGCGGGTGGCGGAGAAGGTCGGGGCGACACGCGAGGGCGTGCTACGTAGCCGGCTCGTGTTGCCGTCGGGCCCCTCCGATGCTGTCATGTACAGCCTGGTGAGACCCGCATGACCCACGAGTTCGAATTCGAGGAGGCGACGCCCGAGCAGGTCCAGTACCTGGAAGACCGGCTCTACGAGTTCAACGCCGGGGCGACCGGATACCGGGACGGCGAGTGGCTCGCCATCTTCGTCAAGGACGAGCGCGGCCGGATCGTGGCCGGGATCTGCGGCAACACGTGGGGCGGCGGCTGCGAGATTCGCCAGCTCTGGGTGGAAGAGTCGCGGCGGCGGCAGGGGCTGGGATCACGGCTGCTCGACGCGGCCGAGCGGGAGGCGAGACGCCGTGGATGCCGGCAGATGATCCTGACGACGTTCACGTTTCAGGCCCCGGCCTTCTACGCCAAGCGCGGCTTCGAGACCCTCGCCACCGTCGACGACTTTCCACGCGGCTACCAGAACTTCCTGCTCCGGAAGTATCTGTCGGCGTGACGCGCGTCCCGACGCGCGCCGAGGAATGGATGTTCGCGCCGCAGGCCGTCGCGGGGCTGGGGCCCCGCCGGCCGAGGCGCGCCTAAAAATGGAGGACCCATGTCGCACGCGCCGATCAACTTCTCCGAGAAGTTCGCCCGCTTCGGCGAGCGCTGGTCGCCCCGGATCGTCGCCCAGATGAACGACTATCACTTCAAGCTGGTGAAGATTCAGGGGGAGTTCGTCTGGCATTCTCACCCGGAAACCGACGAGGTCTTTGTCGTGCTCGACGGAGAGATGACGATTCATCTGCGCGACGGCGACGTCGCGCTGCGAGCCGGCGAGATGTTCGTCGTGCGGCGCGGTGTGGAGCACAAGCCCTCGGCGATCCAGGAGTGCCGGATGATGCTGATCGAGCCGGCCGGCACTCCCAACACGGGCGACGCGCCGAGCGACCGCACCGCGGCGGACAACGTGTGGGTGTGAGCGCGGGCCGGGTCCAGATCGAGCGCCTCACGGAGGTGCCGCCGGGTCTGTTCGACCTTCTCGTCGCCGAGAGCGAGAGCGCCGGATACCGCCTCGTACGCCGGCTCGCCGACGAGTGGGCGAGCGGGGAGAATCGATTCGATCGGCCCGGCGAAGTCCTGTTCGCGGCGTGGGTCGACGGTCACCTGATCGGTGCCTGCGGGCTCAACATCGATCCCTACACGAAGGCCGCGAGCGTCGGTCGGGTCCGTCATCTGTACGTGCTCGCGGCATACCGGCGGCTCGGCGTCGGCGGGCAGCTCGTCGGCCGGGTGGTCGATGCGGCTCGAGGGCGGTTCGGGAGACTCCGTCTGAGCACGCAGAATCCGGAGGCGGCCCAGCTCTACGAGCGGATGGGGTTCACGCGAAGCGCCGGGGCGCCGGACCATACGCATTTCCTGGAACTCCGGTGAGTCGAGCGGTGGTCGTCGAGGACTATCGCCAGCACTGGGCGGACGATTTCACGCGCCTCGCGCGGCGGATCCGTGCGCTGGTCGGCCCCGCGGCGATCCGCATCGATCACATCGGCTCTACGGCTGTGCCCGGGCTCGGCGCGAAGGACGTCATCGACCTGCAGATCACGGTCGGCAGTCTGGATCGGGTCGACGCGGTCGCGAGCCCGCTCAGGGCGGCGGGCTTTCGACAGGACGGGGCGCTCTGCTTCGACGTCTTCCACGGCAAGAGCACGACCGATCTCGAGCTGCGCAAGATCTTCGTGAGGGAGCCGGAGGGGGAGCGTCGGGCGCACATCCACGTCCGTGAGATCGGCCGGTTCAACCAGCGGTATGCACTCCTCCTCCGCGACTACCTTCGCGCGGCGGAGGACGCGCGCGGGGCCTATGAGCAGCTCAAGCGCGAGGCCGCCAGGATCTATCCGGACAGTATCGACGGCTATTTGCAGCTCAAGGACCCGGTCTTTCACATCCTGTACGCAGCCGCGTCACTGTGGGCCGAGAAGGTGGGCTGGCGTCCGACAGAGGACCACCTGTGACGCCGTCCATCATCGCGCGGCTCCGCCGCGAGTGGCCGCTGGCCGCGAGCGTGGCCACCACGGTGGTGTTCCTCGCCCTCGGCGAGCGCTGGCTGGCCGATCTAGGGAACCCCGTCTGGTTCGGCCTCATGCTGGGCTGGCTCTTCAGCGCCATTCTCGTCTCGGCGTTCGCGGTGGTGCGCCATGCGGAGGCGCTCGCGGAGCAGGTCCACGAGCCCCTCGGCACGCTCGTGCTGACGCTGTCGATGAGCGGCATGGAGATGATGATGATCACCGCGATCATGTACACCGGGAGCGGTGAGTCCTCGCTCGCGCGCGACACCATGCTCGCCATCGTGATGATCGTGCTGAACGGGCTGGTGGGCGCGAGCCTGCTGCTCGGCGGGCTCCGCTATCACGAACAGACGTACAACCTCTACGGGACGAACGCCTTTCTGGCCGTCATCCTGCCGCTGGCGGTGCTCGGGCTGATTCTCCCGAGCTTCACGGTGTCGAGCCCCGGACCGACCCTCTCTCCGCTCCAGGCCGGGTTCCTCATCTTGATGTCGCTCGGGCTCTACGCCGTGTTCCTCGGAATCCAGACGCTGCGCCATCGCGACTACTTCGTCTCGCCCGAGACTCCTGACCCCACCGAAGCGCACGGGGGCGAGATCCACTCGGCGTGGTATCACGGCGTGCTGCTGCTCGCCTACGTCCTCCCCATCGTTTTTCTGGCCAAGAAGATCGCGGCACCGATCGACTACGGCATCCGCGTGCTCGGCGCGCCGACGGCGCTCGGCGGCCTGCTGGTGGCGGTGCTGATCCTGTCGCCCGAATCGATGGCGGCGGTGCGAGCCGCCATGGCCAACCGGCTGCAGCGCTCCATCAACCTGGCGCTCGGCACTGCGCTGTCGAGCATCAGCCTGACGATCCCGGCGGTGCTCGTCATCGGGTTCATCACCGGCCGGACGATCATCCTCGGCCTCGAGCCCACCAGCTCGACGCTGCTCGCGCTGACCCTGGTGGTCAGCATCGTGACGTTCGCCTTCGAGCGCACAAACGTCCTGCTGGGCGCCGTGCATGTGCTCCTGTTCCTCGCCTATCTGATGCTGATCTTCGCGAACTGACGCCCATCCCGGGGCGCCGCCGCCCTGCGGTATACTCGCCTCAGAGTCGATTCTGCCCGCAGGAGACAGGCCATGGCCTACAAGCCGGTTGCCCTCGATCACGTCAACATCTTCGTGCGCAACGCCGAACGCTCGCACAAGTGGTACACGGACGTCTTCGGGCTGCACACCCAGGACACCATGACGTTTCCGGCAACCGGCAAGCTGCGGGCGGCCTTCCTGTCGTGCGACCGCGACCACGCCCATGACATCGCCCTGTTCGAGGTGGGTGAGGACGCGCCCGGTCCCCAGAAGAAGGGCGTGGGCCTGAATCACGTGGCCTGGCGCATGGGAAGCCTCGAGGACCTCGCCGAGATGTACCACCGGCTGAAGGCGAAGGACGTTCCCATCAGCGTGTCGGACCACACCGTGTCGATCGGCATCTACTTCTCGGATCCCGACGGCAACGGCCTCGAGGTCTACTACGAGCAGCCGCGCAGCGAGTGGAACCGCGAGCGGCCGTTCTCGGAGCAGGGCTCGAAGGGCCGGTTCCCCGGGCCGTGGGACGAGATGATCCAGCAGGCGCCGCCGGCGTTCGCGCGGGCGTAGCCCACCGTTCATCAATCCACAGGTGCGCCTCGGCCGGCGGGGCCCCAGCCCCGCGACAGCCTGCAGCGCGCACATCCGCACCCCTGCGGGTGATGAACGGGATCGCTGACCTGCTCGCCCACATCCGCCGCGGTAACGCCGCGGCGGTCGCCCAGATGCTGACGGCCAATCCTGGGCTCGCCAACGCCCGCGACGACAAGGGCGATTCCCCCGTCCTGGTCGCGACCTATCATGGCAAGCCGGATCTGGTCCGCCTGCTCCTCGATCGCGGGGCGCGCCCGAGCTTCTTCGAGGCGTGCGCTCTCGGGCTCGACGCTGACGTCCGGCGGGAAATCCGCGACGATCCGTCGGCGGTCCGGCAGCTCGCACACGACGGCTGGACGCCGCTTCATCTCGCGGCCTTCTTCGGCCATCCGGCGACCGTCGAGGCGCTGCTGGACGCGGGAGCGGACGTGCTCACGGTGTCGCGAAACGGCGAGGGCAACCTGCCGATCAACGCCGCGGCGGCCGGCCCGCGCGCCGACCAGCGCCCGGCCATCGTGCGGCTCCTCATCTCGCGCGGTGCTCCGGTCGACGGCCGAGGCTCGCCGAGCGGCCACACGCCGCTTCACGAGGCGGCCTTCAACGGCGATGTGGCGCTGGTGCGCCTGCTGCTGGAAAGCGGCGCCAACCGCCGGCTGCGTACGGGCGACGGACAGACGGCGCTCGAGATCGCCAACGTGAAGGGGCGCGACGAGGTCGCGAGGATCCTGCGCGCATGAGCGGGATGCCCCTGATCCTCGACGAGGAGGCGGTCCGCTCGCTTCTTCGGATGGATGAGCTCATCCCGGCCATGGCGACCGCCCTGGCCGATCTTTCGCGCGGCAAGGTCGTGCAGCCGATGCGCGTCATGATGCCGTTGGAGGAGCACGGCGGCTTTCTCGGCCTGATGCCGGCCTACGGCGGCGCCCTCGGCGCCAAGCTGGTCACCTTCTATCCGAACAACCAGGGCGTTCCCACGCACCACGCGCTGATCCTGCTCTTCAAGCCGGAGACCGGCGAGCCGCTGGTGGCCATGGACGGCCGCCTCATCACGGAGATGCGCACGGCCGCGGTGTCGGCGGTCGCCACGAAGCACCTGGCCAGGCCCGAGGCGTCGGTGCTGGCGATCATCGGCTCGGGCGTTCAGGCGCGCAGCCACCTGCAGGCGATGCGTCTGGTTCGCGCGTTCCGCGAGATTCGCGTGTGGAGCCCGCGGAACGCCGGGGCGTTCGCCCGGCAGTTCGGCGTTCACGCCGCCGACTCGGCGGCCGAGGCGGTGCACGGCGCCGACGTGGTCGTCGTGGCGACGACGTCGCAGGTGCCGGTGCTCCGCGGCGAGTGGCTGTCGCCGGGCGCCCACATCAACGCGGTGGGGGCGCCGCGGCCGACCTGGCGAGAGCTGGACGACGCGATCCTCCGCGCCGCGCGCATCTACGTCGAGTCGCGCGAGGCGGCGACGCGCGAGTCGGGCGACATCATCGCCGCCGGCCGCGTCGACGCCGAGATCGGCGAGGTGGTGACCGGCGCCATGCGCGGCCGCGAGGCCCCCGGCGAGCTCACGCTGTTCAAGTCGGTCGGCGTCGCGGTCGAGGACGTCGTCACGGCGAATCTCGTCTACCGCAAGGCGCTGGCGGAGGGTCGGCGCGTCTGAGGACGGTCGACTCGCCCGCCCGCCTCTCCCAGCCAGTTCTCGCGTTCGCCCCCACGTACAGCATTCGAGGATGGTCGCCAGTTCAAGGGAACCGCACAAGCTGGGATGCGACTCCCATCGACCCGCCCCTGGCTGCCGGCTACGCGATCGAACGGCGGCGAGCCCCGGTGCAGCACGGGGCCGCGAGGGTGTGACGCCGGCCGCGATGCCGGCGTCAGCGCGGCGAGCGTTTCAAGAAGATGACCGCGCCGGCGAGACCATCCGGATAATCGCGCGCCACCTGCTCCACAGCACCCGCGATCGCGGCGAAGTCGTCGGTGCGAAACGACGGCGGGACGAACACGACGCCAGCGTGCTCGCGATTCGTGGCAATGAACTCTCCAGTCGACTCCGCGAAATCAGCGATGTCGCTTGTGACGACTCGTCGCGCAGCACAACGTACTCGGACGGCGCCGCGCGCTCGCGGAGGAGCACAACTGGTTCGTCGCGGACGCCAATGGTCTGGTCGACGCCCTCAACTGGGCGGGTTGGTGAACGTGCGCGGCCCGTAGGTCGCGGGCGGCTCGCTCCGGATTGCTCTTCAACCCTGGCCGCGGTATGAATGGTCTCCGCCGGGCAGTCCTGAGGAAGGAGCCTTCGACAATGGCAATGTACTCGTCGGCCGAACCGAAGCTCATCACCCACAACTTCAGCGAAAACGCGGACAGACCCCCAAAGGGCCTGGTGGTGCACGTCACGAACGGGGCTCGTACCCTGCAGGCGCTTTTCAACTTCTTCAATCTGAAGGAGCAGAGGCTACGTGACGGCAGACGTACACGATCGTCGACGCACTTCGGCATCGCGAAAGACGGCGCCATCTGGCAGTTCGTTGACACGGACCACCAGGCTTTCGCCCAGGGGCCAGGCGCCCCATCGTGGATCAGCGTTGAAAATTGCGGGGTCATCGGGCAAGCCCTCACCGACGAACAAGTTGAAAGTGCTGGCAATATTCTGTCGTGGCTTCACGGAATGTACCCGAACATCCCTCTACGCCTCGCCAAGAATTCGAGGGATTTCGGACTCGCTTTCCATTCGATTGACCCAAGTTGGGACCACAACAAAAGTGGGTGTCCGGGCAAACCAGTCGTCGAACAACTCCGACGCATCGTCGAGTTTGCACTGGCGGGGTACTAGGCAGGGGAGTAGCCACCGGATTGCGTCTCGTCGATCTCGCGCTCTGGGCGCCGGCCGGCACAGCTCGGGCAGAAGCTCCGGTCCTTGGTTACTTAGGTAGTCAAGCTAGCGCAGCGTCTGCTGCGAGAGATCTAGGACCTTCTCGGCGAGCGTCGCCAGCATCCGCCAGACGGGCTCGTGGTGACGCGTCGCCTGCGGATCGTCGCCCGCGCTGTCCAGCAGCACGTAGGTGGCGCCGAGCGATTGCAGCCCCTCCAGATCCTTCCGCATCTGATCGAGCGTGCCCTGGCCCGCCAGGCGCTGGTCGTCGGGC
>Ga0134127_10004048_pt1 | contig 10575 bp, 12 predicted proteins | sample KB31753_FD_96459 | JGI IMG/M metagenome (GOLD analysis project Ga0134127, IMG submission 96459) | Terrestrial soil microbial communities with excess Nitrogen fertilizer from Kellogg Biological Station, Michigan, USA - KB3-175-3 | ecosystem: Environmental > Terrestrial > Soil > Unclassified ...
CAATCGCGGCTATCACCCCGTGGGGGGCGAGACGCTGGCCTCCGCGAATGACGCGGCGGCGCCGCCGGATCTCAAGGAGTTCTTCCACGTCGGTCCCGTGGATGTCTCCGGCGACGCGTACTACACGGGGCCCCGCGGCCGGGCGCACTTCGCCCCGAATCTCTGGCCGCCCGCCCCCGCGGGCTTCGAGGCCGCGGCCACCGCGTACTACCGCGCCATGAGCGGGCTCATCGTCTTCCTCATGCGGCTGGCCGCGCTGGCCCTGGACGCGGAGGAGGGCTTTTTCGACGACAAGGTGGATCGCTCCATCGGCACCATGCGGCTCAACTACTATCCGGCCCAGGCCCGCCCGCCCGCGCCCGGTCAGCTTCGCGCGAGCGCCCACACGGATTACGGCGGCTTCACCATCCTGAGCGGGGAAGACGTGCCGGGTGGCCTGCAGGTCCGCACGCGCGACGATCGCTGGGTGGACGTGCCGACCGCGCCCACCACCTTCGTGGTGAATATCGGCGACCTGCTCATGCGCTGGACGAACGACCGGTGGCTCTCGAACCTGCACCGCGTGGTGAACCCGCCCGTCGCCGATGCGTCCCCCACCCCACGCCTGTCCATCGCCTTCTTCAATCACCCGAACTACGACGCCCTGATCGAGTGTCTTCCCTCGCAGGGAGCGCCCCGACATGCGCCGGTGCTCTCGGGCGAGTACCGCGACGTGAAGTATGCCAAGACGGGATTGGTCGGGGCGGACCCCTGACCGGGAGGCGCGAGGCCTTCCGACCCTGTGTGCTATGCTCCCGCCGATGTCAGCGCAGGAGCTCTCCGCGTTCCTGCACGCGAATCCCGTCTTCGCGGGCGTCCCGGCGTGCGAGATCGAGTCTCTCGCCGCCCTCTCCGCCGAAGTGGCCCACGAGCCGCGCACCTTCATTTTCATGGAAGGCGACGCCGCCCGCTGGTTCTACGTGGTGAAGTCCGGCCATGTGAAGATCGTGCGTCACTCGAGAAAGGGCAAGGACGTCGTGCTCGAGCTGCTGGGGCCGGGCGAGGTCTTCGGCGGCGTGGCGGTGATTGAGAAGCGACCCTATCCCGCGGCAGCCCAAGCGACCGAGCCCACCGTCGTGCTCAAGATCCCGGCGGGCCCCATCGTTGCGCTGAGCGAGCGTCACCCCTCGATCGTCCGGGAGATGGCGCGCTTGATCAGCCGGCGCCTCCGCACCGCTCACGACTCCGTCGAGTCGCTCGCGGTCGATCCGGTGGAAGCACGACTCGCCGCCACGCTCCTCCGCCTGGCCGACCGCGAGGGGGCTCCCGGCGAGACGGGGGTGACCCTGCCCTTCCCCCTCACGCGGCAGAGCCTGGCCGACATGACCGGCACCACCGTGGAAACGACGATCCGGATCCTGAGCCGGTGGATCCGGGACGGCCTGCTCGCGGATGACGCCGGACGCCTCGTTCTCACGGATGGGGACGGGCTGCGGGCGCGGGCCGAAGGCGAAGCCGGATAGGATGACCCCACTGGTTCGGCGGTACATCAAGACGAGCTTTCTCTTCCTCCTCGGCGGGCTCGCGATCGGCGCCTATCTCGTGACGGCCCAGTTCCTCCTGGACGTCTACCCTCCGCGCTTGCTCGTGACCGCCCATGTCCACCTGCTGCTGGTGGGCTTTCTCCTCATGATCGTGATGGGGGTGGCCACCTGGATGTTCCCGCGGCCTGCCCGCGACGACACCCGCTACCGCCCGGAGGTAGCGGAGGCAGTCTACTGGATCGTGACGCTGTCCACGGCGCTACGCGCCGCCGCCGAGATCGCCCTTTCGCTCGCGGCGCCCCTCGGCCTGCGCGGGCTCATCGCCGTGGGCGGACTCGGGCAAGTGGTCGGAACCACGCTCTTCGTCGTGAACATGTGGTGGCGCGTTCGCATGCCCCCCGCGGCGCCGCCGCCCGGGCGCTGACTCCCGCTCCCCGCGCGCCTCCTCCGCCCTCCCCCACTATGACCGGCGTCATATGACGGTGGCGGTTTCCGGGCTACCGTGCTGGACATGGAGCGTCCCTGGCCGCTCACGGACTTGCCGGAAGCGCGCCGCGTGCATCTCGATGTGCGCGAGGAGATCCGCGCGGGGCGGGAGCCGTTCATCCGCATCATGACGGCGGTCAAGGCGCTCGGGGCCGAACAGGTGCTGGTACTTCGCGCGCCCTTCGAGCCGCTCCCGCTCTATGAGGTGCTCGGGCGGCGCGGGTTTGCCCACTGGACCGAGCGCGCGGACCCCGACGACTGGTCGGTGTGGTTTTTCCGCGACGCGGAGCCGGTCTCGGCCCCGACTCCCCGCCCGGCACCCGCTCGCGACGCACGCGTGGTTCTCGATGTCCGGGGCCTGGAGCCACCGCACCCGATGGTCCGGGTGCTCCAGGCCGCTGAGCGGTTGCCGCTCGGCTCGGTGCTGGAGGTGCGGCACGAGCGCCGCCCGATCTTCCTCTACCCGCAGCTCGACGAGCGCGGCTTCGACCACGAGACGGATGAGCCGGAGCCCGGGCTGGTCCGGATCCTCATTCGAAGGCGTGAGGCGCGAGCGTGAGGCGACACCCCCTGCTTCCGCTCGGCTACTTCGCGTGCGCCGCCGTCGCCTTCCTGCTCGCGGCGATGGGCTCCGTGTGGCTCGCATCCGATATGGCCGGGCACTACTATCACCCCCGGCTCCTGGCCCTGACGCACCTGGTGACCCTCGGCTGGATCACCGTGGCGATCATGGGCGCGAGCTATCAGCTCGTCCCCGTCGTGCTCGAGCGCCCGATCTGGAGCGAGCGCTTGGCCGGCTGGCAGCTGGCCGTGATGGCCGTCGCCGTGGCCGGCATGGTCTCGCATTTCGCTCTCGGCACCGGGCTCGGGCTCGCGAGCGCGGCGGGCCTGCTGGCGGTCGGCATCGCCCTCCATCTCCTCAACGTGGGGCTGACCTTCCGGCGCGTGACTCGCTGGACCTTCACCGCGCGCTTGATCCTGCTGGGGCACGGAGGACTCGCCCTCACCACGCTCTTCGGCGTCACGCTGGCATTCAATCGGGTGTGGAGATTCCTGCCGGACGACTTCTTTCCCATCCTGCACGCCCACCTCCTGCTGGCATTGTTCGGGTGGGTGGCACCCATGGTCCTGGGCGTCTCGGCGCGCATATACCCGATGTTTCTGCTGACCCCCGAGCCGAATCGCACGGTCTCACGCGTGCAGCTCTGGTCCCTGACGCTGGGCGTCCCGTCGGTGGTGCTGGGCGTGATGGACCGTCCCCCCCTGCTGGCACTCGGCGGTTTCGCGCTGGCGTTGACCGCCGGCAGCCATGCCGCTTCGATCCTCAACATGGTGCGCGGCCGGAAGCGGCCCCAGCTCGACTGGAGTTTTCGCTTCGTCGTCACCGCCACCGCTTTCCTCCTCCCCGCTGCCGTCGTGGGGCTCGGCCTCGCGGTGAATTTCCTCGCGGGACCGCGTCCGGCGCTGGCCTTCGCCGTCCTTCTCCTCGGCGGATGGATATCGCTCACCATCGTGGGGATGATGCTCAAGGTCGTGCCGTTCCTCGTCTGGTCTCGTGTGTACGGCCCGCGGGCCGGCCGGGAGCCGGTGCCTACGCTCGCCCAGCTTTCCTGGCCGCGAGCGGAGTCGCTGGCCTATGCGCTCCTCGTCTCCGGCATCGGGCTGCTCGGCGCGACGGTGTGGCTGGGCGGCGTTGTCTGGATTCGCGGCGCGGGCGCGGTGGTCGCGCTGGGCGCCCTGGCCTTCGCCACCGCGCTGGCACGGATCCTGGGCCATCTGCGGTCCGGAGGCGTGGTCCACGTGGAAGCCCACGCGCGATGAAGCCCGATGCGATGCGCTCCCGCACGCCTGCGCCGGCGGTCAGCCGCGAGCTGATCATGCAAGCGCTGCAGGGCGTCGTGGACCCTGAACTGGCTATGTCAATCGTGGATCTGGGTCTGGTGTACGGGGTGGCGCTCGACGCCGGTCATGTCCGCATCACCGTGACGCTCACGGCTCCGGGCTGCCCGCTCCAGCGCGCCATCACCGACTGGGTCGTGCGCGCAGTGGGCAAGATTCCCGGCGTGGAGAAGGTCGACGTGAGCGTCACCTTCGATCCGCCCTGGTCACCCGACCGCATTCGCGCGAACGCGCGCTCCTGAGTCTCGCCACCGCCCCGGCCGGCACTATGACCGGGGTCATACCTCGTCCAAGTGGATTCGCCGGATGCTGCTCTCAGAGCACACTCTCCAAGGAGGGGGCCCATGAGACGAGGACTGGTAGTCGTAGCGGCACTGGCAGTGGCGGGGTCGCTGATCGGCGGTACCGCGATCTGGCAGAAGCAGGCGCGCGCCCGCGCTGCCACGCCGGAAGCGCTCCCGGAGATCGAGGCGATTCTCACGTCCGCGCCCGCGGTGCCTCCGCCGGTCGATCGCGCGAGCAGCGCGCGGGTGGTCGTGAACCTCGAGACCACCGAGGTGAAGGGCACGCTGGCCGACGGCGTGCAGTACACGTTCTGGACCTTCGGCGGCACCGTACCGGGGCCATTCGTCCGCGTGCGCGTGGGCGACGTCGTGCGGCTCCGCCTCAAGAACGCCAGCAAGAGCGTGCACCCCCATTCTATCGACCTCCACGCCGTGACCGGGCCCGGCGGGGGCGCGGCGGTGACGCAGCTCGGACCCGGCCAGGAGGGCGCGTTCGAGTTCAAAGCGCTCAATCCCGGGCTCTACGTCTATCACTGCGCGACGCCCAGCGTCCCCGAGCACATCGCCAACGGCATGTACGGGCTGATCCTCGTGGAGCCTGAGGCCGGCCTGCCGCGCATGGACCGCGAGTACTACGTCATGCAGGGGGAGTTCTACACGCGGGGCAAGACGCGGGCGCCGGGGCTCCAGCCCATCGACCTCGGCAAACTGTCTGCCGAGCGCCCGGAGTACGTGGTGTTCAACGGCAAGATGGGTGCCCTCCTGGGCGGCGGCAGCGTCAAGGCCAAAGTAGGCGAGACCGTGCGCTTCTTCGTGGGCAATGGAGGGCCGAACTTGATCTCTTCCTTCCACGTGATCGGGGAAATCTTCGACTCGGTCTACCCGGAAGGCGCCATCGGCGGGGGACCGCCGGCGAAGAACATCCAGACCACGCTGATTCCCGCCGGGGGTGCCGCTATCGTGGAGATGAAGGTACAGGTACCGGGGCGGTTTCTCCTGGTCGACCACAGCATCGTCCGGGCCATGGAGAAGGGCGCCCTGGGGATCCTGGAGGTCGCCGGGTCCGAGCAGCCCGAAATCTTCCGGGTGTTGACTCCCGGTAGCCACGGGACGGGCGGGCACTAGAGCCGCACTGGAGCCCTCCCTCTCCCGGTGGGGAGAGGGAGGGACATTCCGCGGACGCGGCGGGCTGCTACTTCTTCAGCGTGCGGATGTACTGCACGAGCGCCCACCGGTCATTTTCCGGCAGGTGCCGCCAGGCCGGCATGGCACCCCGACCGTTCGTGATCTTCCAGAAGAGCTGTCCGTCCGTCTCGGCCTGAATCTTCTTCGAGGTCCAGTCAGCGGGCTTGGGGTCCAGCGCCACGGCCGCCACGCCATTCCCTTTCCAGGTGGCCCCGTGGCAGGAGACACAGTTGGCCTGGGACAGTTTCTTGCCCTGTTCGGCGACCTTCGCGCTGGCGGCGATCGGACTCTTCTTACCCTTTTCCGATTCGGGCGCCGTCCACGGCGTCTGGGCCCACGCCGCTCCACCCCAGGCGAGTCCGAGACCCGCAGCGAGCGCGAGCGATAGATAGGCGGACGATGACATGGTCGATCCTCCTCTGCGCGGTGTTTGATATCAGCCTATCCCTCAGCCTAGGTCTTGGACTCGGCTGCTGGTATGACGGACGTCATAGACCGACCTCGTCATTGACTGCCTCGATGAGGGGCTGGAGACGGTTGAACACCATCACCATTTCCTGCGCGCCCTTGCGCTGGATGGACCGGCCCTCGGGGGAGCCCCAGAAGCGCGCGAGGGCCTCCAGCTCGGCCACAGTGTAGAGCGTGGCCTCGGCGTCCTCGAGAATGGCCTCGATCGCGTCGGCTCGCGCGCGCCAGGCTTGCTCGTACCGAGAGCGCAGGTCCGGTTCGACCGAATCCATCTGGCTCACGAGCTGAGCCAGCAGCGGTTCCACTAGTGGCTTGGTGGCCATGTAGCGGCGCGCCGCCGCTCTTCTCGCTTCCGAAGAGTCCTCGGTCATTCGCTCCTCCATTTCTGGTCGCCCACGCCCAATACCCAGCAACAATTGATCATATTTATGCGACTGTTAGCCTCGATCGAGGAAAATCGTTACCTATCCCGGATGCCATTGACTGCGCCCCGCGACGGGCGCAAGATCAATCGGAAGGTGACCCCATGGCCCAGCACCTCTGCATAGTGGCGCGCGACAAGCCGCTTCTTCTGGGCTATCTGAACCTTGCCCTCGAGCACCTCTCCGCCAACGGCGAGGAGCTGCAGATCGTCATCGACCGGCGGCCCGATTCCTTTCAGCTCGGGGACGCGGCCTCGGCTCCATCGATGGTGGCTCCCGACCAGCGGCGACTCCACGGAGTGGACGAGCTGCTGCGGACCCAAGGGTACGCCATCGTCTCCCGCGCGGAGGGCGCGCCCTGGCAGCTCAGCGATCGTGGTGAGCAATACATCGACGAGCTCGCCCCGGTAGACGAGCTCGAGGAGGAGGAGGCGGCCCGCGTCCCGGACCGCCGCCGGACCCTGCTGTCGGCGCTCGTTGTCGTGGCGGCCGTGGTGGGGGTGGCCGTGGCATTGCCTCGCGATTCGATGTATCGCCTCGGCGACGGCCTGGTCGGCATCGCGGACCGCGGAACGTCCTGGCTGCGCGCCCCCGTGACCGTCTCGCCGCCGGCTTCGAGCCCAGCGCTCACGGCGGAGGAAAATCCCGCGGTGGCGAGTCCCTCCAGCCCCTCCTCCAGCCCGATCGTCGCGGCGCCGAGCCCGCCGGCGCCCCCAGCGAACGTCGCGGCTCTCCAGTCCGCGCGCACGAGCGAACGCGTCGCGATCACGGCCCCGCGCCCCGCCGAGCCTCCACGCCCCGCGGAGGTGACGCGACTCGCGGAGCCCACGCGCGCGCCCGAGACCCCGAAGGCGCTCGAGTCGTCCCGGGCCGCCGAGCCGCAGCGGCCGCCGGAGCTGATGCGCGCGCTCGAGCCGTCGCGCACCCTCGCCTCCGCGCCAGCCGTAGCCCCGCCGCGGCCCGCGGACCCTCCTCGGGTAAATACACCGGGGGCAAATACGTCGGGGGTCGCCGCGCCGGGGCCCATCGCGGAGACGGGCGCGGCCACGGCAACACGCGCTGAGCCTTCGCGACGAAATGGCGCCCGCGTGGAGAGTGCGCTGCCGCCGAAAGTCGATCCGGTGACGGCGCCGGCGTCCCCCGCGGTTGCGTATGCCGGGGTCCCGCGGTTCGAGATGTCCCGGGAGCGCGACGCCGCGGGCCGTACCGCCGCCATCACGGTGCGGGTGACGGATGCGGTGGGCCGACCGCTGCCCAGCGCCGACGTCCGGATCCTTCGCCAGTTCTCCGACGGCGCCGTCCGCGAGACCCAGCTCCAGGCGACCACGGTCGGGAGCTACCGGGGGGCGCTTCCCAATGGCGGACCCAACACCGACGGGCTCGTCATGCGGGTCATGCTGGGAGACCGGCGCTTCGAGGTCCCGCTGGCCGAGTGAGCCGGTCCGCCGGCGGGAGCTGAGTGCAGATCTGGGTTGACGCCGATGCGTGTCCCCAGCCGATCAAGGACATTCTCTATCGCGCCGCCGAGCGCGCCCAGATCATGACCACGCTGGTGGCCAATACTCCGCTACGCACCCCGCCCTCGCCGTTCATCCGCACGCTCCGGGTGGCCAAGGGCTTCGATGTGGCCGATTCACGAATCGTGCAGGAGCTCGAGGCGGGAGATCTGGTGGTGACGGCCGACATCCCGCTCGCCGCCGAGGTGATCGCGCGCGGCGCGCAGGCCCTGGATCCGCGGGGGGAGCTGTACTCGGAAGACAATGTGCGCGAGCGGCTCGCCTTCCGGAACCTCATGCAGGATCTGCGCTCGCAAGGAGCGCTCATCGGGGGGCCCGCGCCGCTGGGCGCGAGCGATCGGCAGCGCTTCGCCAACCACCTCGATCACTATCTGGCCCGCCGGCGCCTTCCTTGAGGGAAGCCGCGGCCGGAAGGGACACCGCGGCCGGGGCGGCGAGTCGGGGAGACTCGCCGCCGCGCGGCCGGGCTCGAGCTACTTCGACGCGGTCAGGAGCTTGGCGCACTCCTCGGAAACCCGGCTGTCGCTCTCCGCTTCGCCGGGCATCTTCGACCAGCCAACCTTCTTCAGGAACTCGCCCCGCTCATAGCCGCTGAGCGCGTTCAGCTCCTTCAGCTTCTCGGCCTTCTTGGGATCGAGGCCGGATTGAATGACACAGATGGGGGCCAGCCGCTTGACCACGGCCTCGTCGGCCTGGGTCTGCGCCATGGCCCGGGCGGTGCCGCCCGTGACCCACCCGCCCCACGTGAACCCGACGATCATGGTGGCGATGACGGCCGCCACGGCGGACCAGAAGAGGAGAGTTTTCGAGGCCCGTGATTCGCTCATCTTCTGTCCAAAGCTCAGTTTTCTCGGTTCCATTGTCCAGTTCCTCCTGGTCACGCCGTTCAGATCGTTCGATCGCTAGACGGGCACGTCGCTCCTAGAAGTCACCCTGAGGCATCATCGGCGGGGCGCCCGCCTTGCTGTCGTCCGGCAGATCCGTCACCAGGACCTGCGTGGTCAAGATGAGCGAGGCCACCGAGGCCGCGTTCTGCAGCGCCACGCGCTCGACCTTGGTGGGATCGATGATCCCGGCTTGCATCATGTCCACGAGCTCGAGCGTCTCCGCGTCGAATCCGCGCGTCACGCCCTTCTCCGCCTTCACCTTCGCCACGATCACGCTGCCTTCGAGCCCCGCATTGGCCACGATCTGGCGAATGGGCTCCTCCAGCGCGCGCTTCACGATCTGGGCGCCCACCTTCTCGTCGCCCTCGAGCTTGAGGCTGTCGATCGAGGTCGCGGCCCGCAGCAGCGCGACGCCGCCCCCGGCCACGATGCCCTCTTCCACCGCCGCACGGGTCGCGTTGAGCGCGTCCTCCACGCGGGCCTTCTTCTCCTTCATGGCGGTCTCGGTGGGCGCGCCCACCTTGATCACCGCGACGCCGCCCACCAGCTTGGCCAGCCGCTCCTGGAGCTTCTCCTTGTCGTAGTCCGAGGTGGTCTCCTCGATCTGCGCCCGGATCTGCTTGATGCGGCCCTCGATGGCGGCCGGCTTGCCGGCGCCGTCCACGATGGTGGTGTTGTCCTTGTCCACCACCACCTTCTTGGCCTTGCCCAGGTCGTCCAGCTTGATGTTCTCCAGCTTGATCCCGAGATCCTCGGTGATGGCCTGGCCGCCGGTCAGGACCGCGAGGTCCTCCAGCATGGCCTTGCGTCGATCACCGAAGCCCGGGGCCTTCACGGCCACGGCGTGCAGGGTGCCCCGGAGCTTGTTGACCACGAGGGTGGCCAGCGCCTCGCCCTCGACGTCCTCGGCGACGATGACCAGCGGCTTGCCGACCCGCGCCACCTGCTCCAGCAGCGGGAGCATGTCCTTCATCACGCTGAGCTTCTTCTCGTAGATGAGGATCAGCGCGTCCTCGACCACCACTTCCATCCGCTCGGGGTCGGTCACGAAATAGGGCGAGAGGTAGCCGCGGTCGAACTGCATGCCCTCGACCACGTCCAGGGCGGTCTCGGCGGACTTCGACTCCTCCACCGTGATCACGCCGTCCTTGCCCACCTTCTCCATGGCCTCGGCGACCAGATCGCCGATGGTCTTGTCGTTGTTCGACGCGATGGTGGCGACCTGCGCGATCTCCTTCCGGTCCTTGGTGGACTTGGACATCCGCTTCAGCTCCCCGACCACCACGTCCACCGCCTGATCGATGCCGCGCTTGAGGCCCATGGGATTGGCCCCGGCGGTGACGTTCTTGAGGCCCTCACGCACGATGGCGTGGGCCAGCACCGTCGCGGTGGTGGTGCCGTCGCCGGCGATGTCGGACGTCTTGGAGGCGACCTCCTTGAGCATCTGGGCTCCCATGTTCTCGAAGGGATCCTTGAGCTCGATCTCCTTGGCCACCGTCACGCCGTCCTTGGTGATGGTGGGGCTGCCGAACTTCTTGTCGATGATGACGTTGCGGCCCTTGGGGCCCATGGTGGCCTTGACCGCCGCGGCCATGATGTTGATTCCACGTAGCAGGGCGGCGCGCCCCTCGTCGTTGAACAGGACTTGCTTCGGCATGCTGACTCTCCCTCTCGATCGGTTGATCGGATTGACCGGCTCGCTGGGCCCGGTCGGGTTTGCTGGCCGGGGTGGGCTACTCGATGATGGCGAGGACGTCCTCTTCCTTCATGATCAGGTACTCCTCGTCGTCCAGCTTCACTTCGGAGCCGGAATACTTGCCGAAGAGGATGCGGTCGTGGGCCTTGACGTCCAGAGGGATCTTCTTTCCCTCTTCCGTCACTCGCCCATTGCCCACCGCGATGAC
>Ga0134127_10004049_pt1 | contig 10571 bp, 8 predicted proteins | sample KB31753_FD_96459 | JGI IMG/M metagenome (GOLD analysis project Ga0134127, IMG submission 96459) | Terrestrial soil microbial communities with excess Nitrogen fertilizer from Kellogg Biological Station, Michigan, USA - KB3-175-3 | ecosystem: Environmental > Terrestrial > Soil > Unclassified ...
CCGCTCTTGCAGTTCCCCGGTTTCAGTATCCACAAAAGCAATCTGTTGGAAGGCCGGGTGGTAATCGCATCCTTGTATCTTGTTTGCGTCTGCCCGATTCGGTCGCTCTGTGTTAGTGGGGAACTGGATCGGGTTTCGGCGGGAGGCCGTTCACTCCTGAGGCGCTGTTGTTCGGCAGCCTGGATTATAGATAGGCCCCCCGCCCTCCTTTCTCAACGCCGTGGAGAATCTCAGGCCGCGAGAGCCTGCATACAAGGTCGGCGAGAGAGGTGGCACAGGGTCGGGGAGCCGAAGCTCAGTCTAATCCAGTTTTGCAGGGGGTCAACATGCCTGTAGCTGAAGTCGACACGTTTGTTGGGATCGATGTCAGCGCGCACGAGTTAAGTGTCGCCTTACGCCGCGGTCAAAGCCACGACAAGGCAGCCATGGCGAAGTTCCCGAACCATCCTTCCGGGCACAAGGCCCTGGTCGCCTACTTGCTCCGTGGTGGCGGACGAGTGCGGGTTTGCTTGGAGGCCAGTGGGAATTACAGTCTGGATCTGGCGTTGACCTTGCAAGCGCACCGCCAGGTGGAGATCAGTGTCATCAATCCGCGGCGGGCACGACGCTTCGCAGAGTCGCTCGGTGAACGCAGCAAGACCGATCCGGTCGATGCCCGTGTGCTCTGCGAATATGCTGCTCGCATGCCTTGGGTTCGGTGGCAACCGCCCAGCCCGGTTGCTCTACACTTGCGGGCTTTGACCCGTGCCATTGCCGACCTGGGTGTTATCCATACTCAACAGAACAATCGTGCGTATGCGGCGGCAGCTAGCCAAGCCTTGCCGGTCTTGGTGGTCAAGGAGATGCAACGCCATAAGAAATACCTGGAACAGCGCATGACACGGTTGCGACGGGAAGCTGTGCGGCTCATCGCCTGCGATCCCGAACTGGAGCGCCGCTTTCGCCTCATGCTAACTACGATCGGCATCGCTGAGACCAGCGCTCTGCAGATCCTGGGCGAATTAGCCGTGCTGCCCGACATGCTGGACGCGCGCCAGTGGGTGGCCTTCAGCGGACTGGATCCACGGCTCTTCAAGTCGGGGAAGTCGGTCGAGAAGCGGCCGCGGATTAGTCGGAGTGGCAGTCGTCACCTGCGTCGTGCTCTCTACATGCCGGCCCTGGTCGCACTGCGTCGTGATCCCTATCTCCGTGTCTTCTATCAAAACCTACTCGCTCGCGGCAAAGCTCGGCTGCAAGCCGTGGTGGCAGTCATGCGGAAACTCCTGCATGCTCTGTTTGCCATGTTCCGCAGCAATCAACCGTACGATGGCTCCAAGCTGTGCGCGGTGGAACTGGCCGTCCATGCCATTGCCGCTTGCGCTTGAGCGACCCGAAAAAGAGAGAGGGTTCTCCGCACCTCTCCTAGAGAGAAAACACTTTGACTTTAAGAGAGAATCTATAATGATCATGTTCGGCTCCTTTTTCCCGAGCCTTTTGGTTGGTTGGCACCACCAAAGTTTACTCGGGTCTAGGGAGCCGGCATTGTCATGGAATCAATTACACATTGACCGGGTGATGAGTGTAATCGCCTGCCCGGTTCCGGGAAGGGCCTCTCGAGCTTCGGCAGGCCTTCGTGGCTGACTCGGTTTGCTGTTGTGGCGTAGAATTAGCCGGATCAGGAGGCCAAGTAAGTGAAACCCTCTGCTGTGTCCCTGAAGCAAATCGGAATCTGGACGGGCGCGTTTGAGCGCCAGCCCGCCAGCAAAGTGCAGGAGGCAGGGGCCGAGTTGGAGAAATTGGGCTACGGTGCAATCTGGTTTAGCGAAGGATTGGGCCGGGAAGCGTTCACACAGGCCGCCTTGCTGCTTGCGGGAACGTCGCGAATCCTTGTGGCCACTGGAATTGCGAACATCTATGGACGCGACCCTTTCACAATGGCGGCTGGGCAGAAAACATTGAGTGAGGCTTATCCGAACCGCTTTCTTCTTGGTCTCGGAGTCAGTCACATTCCGCTAGTCGAGAAATTGCGAGGTCACAGCTACGAGAAACCAGTCGCAAAGATGAGCGCCTACCTCGACGCCATGGACGATGCTCCGTACGAGAGCGTCAGGCCTGCATCAACGACCAGAGTGCTAGCGGCCCTTGGGCCCAAAATGTTGCAACTGGCAGCCAAACGCGCCGATGGCGCTCATCCGTATAACGTCCCCCCCGAACACACAGCCACGGCGCGACAGTTGCTGGGAACGGGCCCCTTATTGTGTCCCGAGCAAGCTGTTGTCTTAGAAACCAATCCTGCGAAAGCTCGGGAAATCGCAAGGAATTTTCTTGGGTTTTATCTCACACTACCCAACTATACGAACAATTTTCTCCGCTTAGGTTTTTCAAGCGACGATTGCAAGAACGGTGGCAGCGACCGTCTGGTTGATGCAATCGTGGCTTGGGGCGATCTGGACACGATTCGCAAAAGAATTCGTGCTCATCAATCGGCAGGGGCCGATCACGTTTGCATTCAGGCGCTCACAGCAAATCCCAACTTGCTTCCTTTGCAGGAATGGCGAGAGCTTGCAAGCGCGCTAATCGAGCGGGCATGAGGCTGGCGTGGGAATGCCCATGCGCCACCGCCAAATTTTTCGATGGATGTCCGACATACGCGGCAACGCTATGGCGGAAGTGTAGGCAAGTCGATGAACGCCATCTCAAAGGGTCACGAATCCCGGCCTCGGCGGCCACTTCGGTTGCGAATAGATTCGGTTGCGAATAGAAAGGGCGCCGAACTCACTCACTGTCGATCCGCGCTCCACGTGCCCTTCCCGGTTTGCCCGGACCCCGAACACGACCACGAACCCGAAGCGTGAGCGCCCTGCTGTGCGCCACTTGCCGACCGGAAGGCGCCGACAAACTTGCAGCTGACATTCGCCACTCCGAGTGAACCGCTGAAAGTCGCTGAACCGGAAGAATCGACACTTCCCGAGCCTTGACCGGGATCGGTCACGGTAATGTCACCATTCGCCACGGAAAATGCGACGGACCCTGTCGCGGGGTCGCCCGCGAAGGCCCCATCATATGTCCCATGATACGAACCATCGTACTTGGCCTTGGCGGGCGCCTGACCAAACACGGTTGACGCGAGGGCGTAGATGCCGACCATCACCGCGACGTACAAAAACCCTCGATGTCCCACGATCTTCATTTTTCATGCTCCAATCTTTGACTGGCTGCCTGCGTCCTTATTCGAAATTCCGAAAACAGGGCGACACTAATTTTTTAAATCAGACCTCCGCTGCCCGCAAGGACTTTGATGGTTTTGGCAGTTGTAGCTTGACACTTCCTGCGCTCTAGGGTCAGAATCCGCTGGTTCCGTCAAGCGACAGAACATCTCCCAGATATTGTTCCCGCGATTTGTCCTATGAATTACCGGTCACTCCAACAGGGTTTGTGTCGTGGGTGGATGGGGATGTTGTCAAATTGAAACCCTTGACGAGCAAGGAGATTTTCGTATGAAGAGCGCCAATGCAGAATCACTCAAAGGACTAAGACAGCGGTTGTCTTTGACTCTGTTCACATCCACCCTGTTCACCTCGCTGATTCTCTTGTCGTTTCTGATGGTGGGAACGATGCTGGCGCAGAACGAATCGGTATCGGTGCAGGTTGGCGCTGAAGATCGGGCCGCAGGCACCTACGGCACATCAAACTTCCGGTATCACATCCTTCCGGCGAGGACCCTGGCTGGAAGTGCTGCTCGAAGTGCGCGCACCACCAAGCTTTCCCGGACTTCCGCACCCAGCGCTTCTTCAGGCGGGTTCTATCCGGCAGACCTGACGCGTGGCAACGGCCCGCTGGTCAAGCGGGCGATATTCCACGACATTGATTTCGACTGCGCTGAGTCCTGCTGGGGAAACCCGAGTGCCTTTCTCAACGACCTGGGAAACAGCACCTTTATCCACGTGGTCGATCGATATGTCGGTGCAACCGGCAATGGGCGATACACCGTGGGTGCAAACGTTTCCGCCAGCGCGCCTCTTTTCACCAACACGCTGGGCCAGAATGACGTCCTCGCCATCGTGCATGCGGCAGCGGCCAAACTCGGGAAGACGGGCTACGGACACATCTACCACCTCTTTCTTCCCAATGGCGTCGATACCTGCTTCGACCAGACGAGCATCTGCTATTCGCCCGACAATCCGTCTTCGTTTGCGTTCTGCGGTTACCATGGCAGCGTCACCTACAGCGACATCGGGCATGTGCTGCTCAGCGTCGAACCCTTTCAAAATGTCGATGGATGCTCGGTCGCCACTCCCAGCCCAAACGGCGCACTGGTCGATTCGACCGCCAACGTTCTCTCCCACGAGACTTTCGAGATCATCACTGACCCCGATCCGCCAGCCACCTTTACGGATCTTCTCGCCGGCGGCTTTGGTTGGCTTGCGGTAAATTCACTGACCGAGTTTGGCAGTGAAATCGGTGATATATGCGAAGATCCGTTTTTTGGGTACAAGCCGGTTTCGCTCAACGGCAAAAGCTACGAAATTCAGCCGGAGTATTCAAACAAATTCCACACCTGTGCCTTCGTGCCTTAGAGTCGGCTTCGAGTACGGCCGGTATCCCGATCGACGCTTGAGGTGTCGGCTTATCGGGTCGATGCTGGCGAGCACGAGTATTTCCGCGATGCAGTATTCAACTACCCCACGCTGGTGGAAACCTACAAAGTCGCCGCATTGGATGGACTTGGACGAAGTGTAACCACGTAGGCCGGGACCCCTCGTCCGGGCGGGTGAGGACGCCCACCCCTGCTTGGGTTGCACGGGGCCAGATGCTGGGAGTACATGTACGGATTTTAGGCGGGGCTTGACCGGACATCACATGGTTTAACCCTGGTTTCCTGTGACAATAGAGGCATGAGAGTTACCTGGAAGAGGCTGCCGGCCGCTACCGGCGTGCTGGCCCTGGCCCTCGCTTGCTCCAATTGCGGTGGGGGACTGAGCGGTTCGAGCATCGGCTCCGGGGGCAGCGGCGGCGGTAGCGGCTCCGGCGGCGGTAACAACCAGAGCGCCTGCAGCGCGATGAGTGCGGGCCAGGGCGCCAGCCTCAACGGGTTCCGTCCCTTTAGCAGCGCCAGCCTCTGGAACCAGGATATTTCGGGCGCAGCGGTCGATCCGAACTCGTCGGCCATCATTAACTTCATCGGGTCGAGCGTTGGCATGCATGCCGATTTTGGCTCAGGACAGTATCAGGGTTCGAATATCGGCATCCCGTACTCGGTGGTAAGCGGGACACAAGCGCCGGTCAGTATCACCTTCACCGCTTATGGCTCCGAGAGCGATCCGGGGCCGATGCCCTTGCCGGGAAAAGCGCCCATCGAGGGCGATCCCAATCCCGGCAACGGAGATCGCCATGTGCTCGTGCTCGACAACAGCAATTGTTTTCTCTACGAACTGTTCGGCGCCGCGCCCAACGGAAACGGAAGCTGGAATGCCGCTTCGGCGGCGGTTTGGGACCTGCTGAGCGACGGCAACACGCAGCGTCCCTGGACGTGGACGTCGGCCGACGCTGCGGGCCTGCCAATTTTTCCCGGCCTGGTACGTTACGACGAAGTGGCCGCTGGACAGATTCCGCACGCCATTCGCGTCACCTTGCAGGACAGCCGGGCGGCGGCGGTGCTTCCCGCCTCGCACTGGGCGGCCAACTCCACCAGCGCGAATGCTCCCCCCATGGGCATGCGGATGCGCCTGAAAGCCAACTACGACATTTCCGGATTTTCTCCTCAGGTGCAGGTCATCCTGTCCGCCATGAAAAAATACGGCCTGATCATGGCCGACAATGGCAGCTCGATGTATATCAGCGGCGCGCCTGACAGCCGCTGGGACAACGACGCTCTGCACGATCTTGGCCAAGTTCCGGCCTCGGCGTTTGAAGTCGTGAAGATGGATACGGTTTACACCGCCTCGAACGTGCCGCAGGACGCGGCTCCGACTATCAACAGCTTTACGGCGACGCCAGGCAACGTCACTGCCGGCGGCAACGTCACGTTGTCCTGGGATGTCAGCAATGCCTCTTACATTGTCGTCTCGCCGCAAGCGGGGGCGGTGCGAGGAACCAGCGTAGTTGTCCAGCCCGGCCAAACCACAACTTACAAGCTCTACGCCACCAATCAGTACGGGCGCACCACGGCGGCAGTCACAGTAACCCTTCCGTAGGAAAAATGTAGGCGCGAGCGTCCCGCTCGTTCATGGTCTGCACAAGCTAACTGATGGGTAGAGGCGACGGGTTCAATCGACACGCCCTAGAAACAGGTTCATTGCCGCCCCTGCACGAGCGGGGCGCTCGCGCCCACATTTTCAGAATAGTTTTTCCTGTCTCCGAAGATTTCCGAATGAACCAATGTTGGCCAGGGCGAAATTGAAGCGGAACTGATTTTCGTTGCGGACCGATCCCAGGGCGAAGCGGCGATACTCGACGCTGAAGCCGCAGCAGTCCCAGTTGTAGGCGGCCTGCACCGCCGCGTACTGCAGAAATCCCAGGTTGGCGTCGAATCCCAGATTGGTGGCTCCACTGAATCCTCGTTTGTTCGGCTGCCCGTAGCCGAACAGCACACGGAACTGATTGAACATCTGCTGCCCCGTGGTTGGAGTATCGCTGGGCGCCCGGAGATATGCATCTCCCCCCCCGATGGTGTATGAACCGAAACGATAGTTTACGAACGCAGTGCTGGCATTGATACGGCTTTGCTTGAAATCGTAGTCGATGTCCCACTCCGCTTCACTGCGGCTGGTGGCCTGGAATTTGAGCCGCGAGATCAGGGGTGAGAGTCGGCGGGCCTCGGTCAGGAAAGCGATGCCGGTAAAGTCGGCAGTGGTGGTGAACACATTCCTCTGCCCCGGCACCAGGGCCCCACCGAACGTTGGATCGAGAAAATATTTCTGTCCCAGCTCCCAGGTGACGACCTCCCTCACCTGTGGCTCAGCCTGACAGGGAATTCCTCCGCGCTCCAGTTGCCGCTCCCATGGAACCGGGCTCTCTGCCGCGGGATGACCGATGATCAGGGATGCCATGCCGGTGGCGTCGCAATTTTCCGGTTTCTCTGAAGCCCTCTTGGCATAGAGGCGGTTGACCATCGCATATTCGACTTCATTGGTATTGCTCAGGATGTCGCGTTCGTCAAAGCGCAGGATGCGGGAGAAATTATCGACGCCGGTGACGTAGCGGTAAATGGCGCGCGGCTCGATAACATGTTTCCATTTACGGCCCAAAAATTCGCGGTCGTAAACCCGCTCCAGGGCGGGCGGACGAATTTCCACCGATCCCTCGACCGCCCTGCGATTAATGACGTTGCTTTCGGCCACCCCCACTCCACCGCTGCTGGGAATGAGTTGCTGGGTGTAAAAAGTTTCGCGCAAGGACATCTCCGGACGCACCGACCAGCCGTGCAGCACCAGGGGAAGAGAGAGCGTTGGACGGAGGTCAAAGCGGCCGACCAGGGGCGCGGTTCGAAACGAGGGTTCGCTGCGGGAGAGGCCTTCGGCGGCAACGTCGTAGGACCAGTAGAGCGGCGAGCGCCCAATGGCATGGTCCACGCTGGAAGATTCGAAGCTGGGGGCATGGAGGATGGTGATGACATCGCCCGGAGTCGTACTCTCAAAGTTCTGATAGCGCTGCGTGGAGCCGTTATAGAAAAAACCGCGCGTGGCGTTGGAGAGAAAGGCCTCCGATTTCACCTCCGAGTTCACTGCCTGGCTGAAGACGTCATTAAAGGCGAGGCGAAAGACGAAGGAACTCAGATAGTCGATGCTGGCGACGCCGCGGAAGTTGTGCCCAAAGGTATCTTCGGCGCTAAGCTTCACCTCGTGCCCCCCCTGGTCCACCGGCGGAGTTCCGATGCCGCGGTCGAAGACCCCGAAGTAGTTCAGGTACACATAGGACTTTTCGCTCGGTCTTGCGCGGAACTCGATCTGCGGCGCCCATCCCCGCCGGGTGAAATGCTCGGCCCCGGCGGTGAGGTCCATGCTGCGATTGATGGCCCAGAAAACTGAATCTCCGAAGATGGTCCCCTTGATCGACGACCTGCCGATGTTAGGGATGAGAAACCCGGTCTGCCTGGGCTCGCGCTCGACCGGGTGGGTGGCGAAGGGAAAATAAAAAACCGGGACGCCCTCAATGCGGAAAGTGCTGTGATAAATGGTGGCATTCCCGCCCACTTCCACAACAACCTTGTGCGCGTTGAACTCCCACTTGGGGCGCGGCAGTTCGCAGGTGGTGATGGTCCCGTCATAGACGACATAGTGGTCCGGGCCGGTCTTCTCCACCACTCCTCCGGAAAAAGCAAAGGGGTTGGTGGTCGTCAAAGTCAGCCGCTTCCCCCGCAACCTCATGCCCGTGGTTCCCACAACATGTTCAAAGCGCCCGGATTCAGCACGAACGTTGTAGGTAGCATGAGTAGCTTCCACATGCTCGTCGTTGGGCCCGCCGTCGAGCACAACATGGCCATCCGCGATCGCTTCTCCGGTGTCGGAGTTGTAATCGACCGAATCGGCATAGAGGATGTAGGTGCCATAGTGGATTTCCGCCTGTCCGCGCAGCTTGAACACGGCGCCATCTTTTTCCTGCTGCAGGGCCCGGATGGTAACGTCCTGCTCTCTCACCGAGGACGGCGCGGAAAGTAACGACGATTGTTCTTTCGGTTTTTCCGGGGCGGAAAGCAACTGGCTGGTTACTACGGGCGGAGCGAGTAGCAGATGACAAACAAACGCCGCCGTGATAAGGAATCGAGTGCGGGATGTCATCGCAAGCGGACGAAACCCCTGGCGAGACAGATCCACGCTGGGGTATGGTGACGTTAGCACGGCTGCAGCCCGGTAGCAAAGTTCAGGACAGAGTTCGGGACAGGCGCATGACAAAGTCCCACCACAAAATTCAGGACAAAGTTCAGGACAGAGTTCAGGACAAAGCCCGGCGCATCCGTGCAGATTGTTTATAGTGATGTGGATTTCTTCTTGCGGGACCAGTTCATCTCTTGCCGCATAGCAGTCATTCTGCCGCTGGAGTTTCACCGGGACCCGATCATTCCTTCATGAAACCAAGATTCGAACCCGATGTTCCGGCGGACGCAAGCGAAAACCATTCAGAGATTCTGATCGATCCTGAAGCGTACGATGCCAGCGAGCAGCAATTTGCTGCCAGCCTCGAGTCCAAGGTTGCCCGCTCTCAATCCAGGTTTATCGTGGAAGATGAGCCGCCTAAGGAAACAGAACGCGAGAGGTCCCTTCCCGCGATAGAAAGCAGTCCACAAGTTGCGGAGAGTTCGATGCCGGCGGCCGCGCCAGCCGAGCCGGAGCAAGAGCCGGAGCAGGCGCAGGATCCCGATGGCTGGCGGCGCGAGGTGGCGGAGCGATTAAGTCATTACCGGGCTCGCCGGCGTACGCCGGAGCCACGCTATCCTTCTCTGCAATTGAAGTTCGACACGGAGCCGAGTTTTAACGCTCCTGCCGAAGCGCCCCAGCCGCCTGCTGCCCCCGCCGTACGCCAGACGGTGGACTATGTTCCATCCGCCGCCGCTCCCCGCATCACCCTGGCTGAGCCGGCAAACTATCCGCGGATCATGCCTGCCATCACGGAAACCACCGCCAAGGTTATCGAATTTGCCAGCTACAGTCCCGCGGCCCGGGCACTGGACGAACTGGCCGAACCAGTGCTCGACCGTCCCAGAATCATCGAAGCTCCCGAACTGGTGCCTCCGCCACCAGCCCTCGGCGGCTTTCTGATTGAGCCAGCGGAAGAGCCGGCGAATGAGAGGCGGCCCGGATTCGAGATTCCGCTGCAGGCAGCTCCCATGGCACGACGCGTCGCAGCCACCGCCATCGACGCCTTCCTGGTGATGTCTGCCTTCGCGGCCTTTGCCTATATTTTCTTTCGTTTCACGGCTGAGCTGCCACCGCTGGCAAAGATAGCTGGAAGCGGCGCCCTGCTCATCGGACTGATGTGGTCCGCCTATCAATACCTGCTGCTGGTTTACAGCGGCACCACGCCTGGCTTGAAGCTGGCGAAGCTCGAGCTGCATCGCTTCGACGGCAGTCCGGTCCCGCTGCGGCTGCGCCGCTGGCGAGTGTTGACGTCCGTCCTGTCCGGCCTGTCGCTCGGCTTGGGCTACGCCTGGTGCTTCCTCGACGAAGACCGGCTCTGCTGGCACGATCGCATTACACGAACCTACATGGCGCCGAAGAACAGGTAGTGGGATTTTGTGTGGGGACGGGTCTCCGACCCGTCCAGGCCGAGCGCAGCTCGGCTAGATTGTGTGGCGCGGGCGCCCCCGCCCGCGTATCTGATTGCGGTGCCGCTCAGCAGGTGTTCGGCCGCGCGGCCGAGGGCAAGATGCCCTCGGGACAGCCGGCGGGACGCCGGCGCTACCAAACCCGGAGCTCCAAGCGCAGCTCGGCTAGATTGTATGGCGCGGGCGCCCCCGCCCGCGTGGCTGATTGCGGTGCCGTGACGATGTGTCCCACCGCGGCCGAGGGCAAGATGCCCTCGGGACAGCCGGCGAGACGCCGGCGCTACAAAACCCGCTCCGCCGGGCGGGCGCCCCGCCCGCGTGTCTGATTGCG
>Ga0134127_10004050_pt1 | contig 10570 bp, 9 predicted proteins | sample KB31753_FD_96459 | JGI IMG/M metagenome (GOLD analysis project Ga0134127, IMG submission 96459) | Terrestrial soil microbial communities with excess Nitrogen fertilizer from Kellogg Biological Station, Michigan, USA - KB3-175-3 | ecosystem: Environmental > Terrestrial > Soil > Unclassified ...
CATCAAATCGCCTGGTTCAAGGATCCTTCCGGAAATATTCTGTCGGTGATTGAAGAGCAATAGACCAAACCGGTCACAGGAGGCACAGCTTTGTGCCTCTTGTGGCTTCACTTCTGCGTATCAGAGAAGTACACCGCCGCCTCACAAAATCGAAAAAAACTTAACGAACTGCGTGGCAACGAAGTTGCACAGCGTAACTCTCTACTTAGAAGCTGGAGAATGTATGAACCTTCAACTCAAGGACCTCAGCGATCAGGTAATCGTGATTACGGGTGCCTCATCAGGCATCGGGCTGGTTACGGCGCGCATGGCAGCAAAGCGGGGCGCCTGTGTTGTCCTGAATGCGCGAAACGAGGAAGCGCTGCGACAGGTCGCAAACGAAATCAACGCGGAAGGCGGCGAAGCGGTTCACGTCGCCGGTGATGTTGGTAAGTTGAGCGACGTTCAGATGATTGCGTATGAAGCTATCCGGCGTTTTGGAGGATTCGACACCTGGGTCAACAACGCCGGCGTCTCGATTTATGGGCCAGTGTTGGACCAGTCGCTCGCGGACCAGAGACGCTTGTTCGACACGAATTACTGGGGCGTGGTCCACGGCTCTATCGTCGCCTGCACCCATTTACGCAAACGCGGTGGCGCGCTGATCAATATTGGCAGCGTGCTTTCAGACGTCGCGATTCCAATCCAGGGCACGTATTGCGCAACGAAGCATGCCGTTAAAGGTTACACGGACGCATTGCGGCTGGAGCTCGAAGAAGAAGGCGCGCCGATTTCGGTGACGCTGATCAAGCCGAGTGCGATCGACACGCCGTACGTCCAACACGCAAAAAATCTCATGTCCGTTGAACCGCAGAACCCACCGCCGGTCTACGCACCGGAAACGGTTGCGGAGGCGATTCTCCACTGCGCTGAAAATCCGGAACGCGATCTGTACGTGGGTGGCGGCGGCAAAGTGCTCGCGGAGGCGGGACATGTTGCGCCACGACTGACTGACAAGTTGATCGAAGCGGCGATGTTTGATGTTCAGAAATCCGATCGCCCAAAGCCAGTCAACCGCAGCGACAGTTTGTACGCGCCTTCAAAGGACGGAGAGGAGCGCGGTGGTTATCCGGGTCACGTGGCGGAATCGAGCGTTTATACAAAAGCATCGTTGCATCCGTTTATTACAGGTTCATTGATTGCGGGACTCGGTTTGGCCGCGTGGGCCGGATGGCGTTCATTCTCTGCGAACCATGGGCAGTCGTTACACTGAAAACAATTGCGTGCTGAGCGCGAAGGAGAATGCTATGAATAATGGAAACGAGGATGCAGACGTTTTGAAAGGCGCCGTCGTTGGGCTTGCCGCCGGCCTCGTCGCTTCATGGACCATGAACCAGTTTCAGGCGGCGTGGATGAGCGTCGTCGGCAACTACAAAAAATCACATGGCGCACAATCGCTGCAACCGGCGGAAGGATCGACCGGGGATCAATCGCAGGATGCGAAAGAGCAGGACGATGCGACTGTCAAAACCGCAAAGATAATCTCCAGGAACGTCTTCGGACATGAGTTGCAGGAGAGTGAGAAAGAATCTGCCGGCGCCGCGGTGCATTACGCGTTCGGCGCAGCTTCAGGTGCACTGTATGGCGCACTCGCGGAAGTCGCTCCGCAGGTGACGGCGGGAGCGGGTGTTCCGTTTGGCGCCGCGTTCTGGCTGATCGCCGATGAAGTGACTGTGCCGCTGTTGGGCCTCTCGAAAGGACCGAAGGAATATCCAGTTTCAACTCACGCGTACGCGCTGGCTTCGCACCTGGTGTATGGTGCGACGGCGGAATTTACACGGCGCGCGTTGCGCCACGCGCTGTAGTCTGTAGTTCCTCGCGCTTCAGGTCTGGACATGACAGTAGAGCCGTCGCTCACCGCCGAAGAACTGGCTCGGCTCGAGCACGACACGTTCAAATACTTCGCCGATGAGGTAAACCTCGAGAACGGTCTCGTTCGCGACAACACTCGTCGCGACTCACCTTCTTCGATCGCAGCGGTTGGCTTTGCGCTCACTGCGTATCCGATCGCGGTCGAACGTCAATTCATGTCGAGGGCCGAAGCCGTAAAGCGAACACTCGCCACGCTGCGGTTTTTTCTCAACGCACAGCAGGGGAAGGAGCCCGATGCCACCGGGTACAAAGGTTTCTACTATCACTTCCTCGACATGAAAACCGGGCGCCGCGTGTGGAAGTGTGAACTCTCCACGATCGATACGACTTACCTGATCGCGGGCGCACTCACTGCTGCAACCTATTTCGATCGCGACACAAAAGCCGAGCGCGAGATTCGATCGCTCGCCGAGTCGCTTTACGCGCGCGTCGATTGGCAGTGGGCGCTGAACCGCGCGCTCACAGTCTCGCATGGTTGGAGGCCTGAAAAAGGATTCATCCGGTATCGTTGGACGGGCTACAGCGAAGCGCTGATGCTGTATGTCCTCGGACTGGCGTCTCCGACTTTTCCACTTCCGGCGGAGAGTTATAGAGCCTGGGCCAGGACGTACAAGTGGAAGAAGCTTTACGGCAATGAGTTTCTCTACGCAGGACCGTTATTCATTCATCACCTCTCACACATGTGGATAGACTTCCGCGGCATTCAGGACGAGTACATGCGCGATAAGGGGATCGACTATTTCGAGAACACTCGCAGGGCTGTTTACGCACAGCAGGCGTATGCGATGCGAAATCCGAAAAAGTTTGCGGGTTACGGTCGCTACAGTTGGGGAATTACTGCCAGTGATGGTCCAGGTCCGGCGATACGACGCGTCAATGGACGGCGTGTGCGTTTTCACGCCTACCTTGCTCGTTCGATTCCTTACGGTCCTGATGATGGCACGCTCGCGCCGTGGGGTGTTGCAGCGTCGCTGCCGTTTGCGCCGGAAATCGTGCTGCGGTCGCTGCACCGGCTCAACGAGGACTATCCGGAGATGACGAGTGAATACGGTTTCAAATGCAGTTACAACCCGACGTTCACTTCCGGAGACGGCAAAGGCTGGGTGTCGAGAGGTTATTATGGCTTGGACCAGGGACCCATCGTGATGATGATCGAAAACTATCGCACCGGTTTCATCTGGCAACTGATGCGCCGCTGTCCTTACATCGTCGACGGCCTGCGCCGCGCCGGTTTCCGCGGCGGCTGGCTCGACGAATAACACGTGGCCTGGAGTTAACGGCTATCGTGTTGCTGCTGAAGCTGTTTCAAGGTGTGAATCTGACGTTGCTGGCCGGCAACAATAAGCAACAAGGTGAAAACGAGCAACATTGAGAGGGCTACCCAAGCAATCGTCAATCTCAACCGTCTGCTTCGCTGTCGTTGATTCTGGATAGCACTGGCGTTAAGGAAAGCAGCCACCGTGTCGCTGTAGCGTATGTCGCGCCCGCCACGCGATATGAATGCATTCATCTCTTCAAGTTCTGAATCCTTCAGCAAGGTTGCAATGTCACGGCCATGTGCGTGCCAGGCTGCGGCTTGTGCTTCCAACTGAACCAGACGAGCTTCCGTTCCGCTAAAATGCAGTAACCACTTTCGATTTGATTCCTTAATCGGCTGAATGAATCTATCGTGACTTAACTCATACCAACGCTCTCCACCGCGCAGCTCAACCCTGATGAAGTGTTGTCGCTCTAATTCATCAATTACCTCATTTGGCAAAGAAGCAGTGTGTTGGTGACCGCGAAAGATCAGAGCGCGCGAGTCGTTCTCAGTGATCAAGGTGCTCTCTAACCAGCGCCGCAGCGTTCCCTCATTGATTCCTGTAGCTTGCGCAGTTCTAGCAATGACTTCTTCGTAGAATGAAGAGAGTGACCTGTCCACGTCGCCATATGCTTCCAATTGCGACTCCGTAATCTCGGTCGTTGTTGGAGGCAAACTATTCCACAGAGTGAAACATACAAATTGAAGCTGCGACGGCTCGACAAATTCGCCCACAAACTTTGACACTCCGTCTGCCGTTTTTATTTGAACTGTCGCCAGGTCTGTAACCAGTTTCTCGGCTACGCCAGGTGCATAGCTCGTACCCGTCTCTTTCAACGGTTCGCGGATGCAGGCCAACGCAGTCTGTCTGTTCAATCTCTCCAAGCGAAAGCGCGTCAGTGATCTTCCGGGCAGACGAGAAACATGTTGATCGAACTCGCCAAGATATTCTTCACTCATACAGAAGAGCACGCGCAGAAGCCGGTTTCCTTCCAACGCAGCGCCAATCTGTTCAAAAAAACCTCTTCGATCTTGCCAACGCTCCGGGTAACTAGTGAAAAGCTCTTCAAAGCGGTCAAATATCATTGTTAACGGAACATTATCTCTCGACTTGTCCCGGGTTCTTGGGTACATCGACAGATATTCTTGAAAAGTAGAACGAGTAAAACTACTTGCGGTCGCTGTTGAAGGCGAAAACCCGGTGAGAGCGTTAAAGACGAAGATATTTCGAATATCGCCGTCCGGCGGCATTGTCACGTTCGGTTGGTACACGCGCGTAATAGGGAGTATTTGAAACCCTTCTTCCTCCAATTGTGGAATCAATCCGGCGTTGAGTAACGAAGTTTTTCCAATGCCTGACTTAGAGTGAAGGAGAACGGCGCGGCTGGAGATGAGCAAGCCAACCAAATCACGAGTTTCCTGGTCCCTCCCAAAAAACACCCGCCGATCTTCCGCATGGAATGGGCGTGCTCCGACATAAGGTTGGACTTCACCTCTCATCTTTCGTGTCGCCTTTTGTTCAGGTCTACAAGGAAATCGCTAACCGAGCCCCAATAAATCTTGACGTTTCGGTCTTCAAAGTACCGCGCGAAATAACGCTGAATCCTTGTGACTTGAGAAGCCTCAGCCTCGGCGGGCACTGGAGGTAATTGGACACAAAAGTGCGCTCTTGCAAGACTCGTATCTAAATAGGGCTTCAGCATCGTGATTAGCACTTGGAACTCCCAGCTTCCGATGTTGAACCCTAGGAAGAGTAGAGTCGAGCTGCTGAACGCTCGCCGGATTGGAATAGGGAGGATGTTGGGATCGCTAGATATGTTGGCTAGATAATCAAGATGATCCTGTTCAGTTATAACTACGGATTGAGGCACGGAGATGAGACCGTGGAGGTGGTAGACCAGAGGAGACGCAACACTGGGTCTGTAATCGTATTCTGACTTCATTTCCTCCAAAAGCTGCTTGTTCCAGCGACAATATTCGGACCTGGGGTCCTTCATTTCCTTAATCAGTCGTCGTTGGAGGAAATCGTCGTAAGCTGTTGTTATGTACAAAGTCAGAGGAAGACGTGCCAGCACTGGGATCGGCTCGTCAGAGGAGACGTTTTCCCGGAATGGAAGGTCTCTCAAATCACTTGAGAGCAGGTCCCTCGGGAACATTTGATCATAATTGACAGCAAGAAACTGGGCGACCCTGGTAAGGTCGTTGAGGTCGCCAAATGGGTAATCATATTGTTGGGCCCAGCGGCGTGCGATCTGCGGAGCAGTAAAATGGGTGTCTAGATTAATGCCTGGGCCGAGAATCGGTACACAACCGCCTTTACCTATTCTGTCGAGAAGCATGTCGAAATCGTGGGCTTCCAGCGTTCGGACAGAGCTCTCTCGAGACACGCGAGGGCTCCCTCCAACGGCATCACGGCCATCCGATTCTGGTGGTTCCGTGTGTTTCTTCCACTCTTCGAAAATTCTTCGCGCCTGAAACGCGATTGCGTCTTCTCTTCTTTTGGCAACTTTCTCGAGCACACTGAGGGTATGTTCGACAGCCTCGCCTTTCTCCAGAAGCTCACTCAAACTCTCTAACGCAGCCTTAGTCCGCAGCCGACCCAAAGATTCGATGGCTGCCTCCTGGTACTTTCCGGTCAATGCAGTCCTCAACAGATGAACCGACTCGGGGTCGGGCATCTTGCCCAGGAGTTCAATAGTTTTGGTCGTAAGATCTTCTCGCTTGAGCGACTTTGCCAACAATTGCCATTTCTGTTTTTCTTTTACCCGACCTAGAAGGAAAACGGCTTTCTCAGCTCCCTCCTGGAATTCTGGGTCGTCGATTACCTCTACCAAAGTTTTCCAAACGTCAACTCCTGCTTTGCGTGCTTCTTCAAACCAGGTGTCAACTTCTAAATCGGACCCGCACGAGAGTGCCCATCGAAATAGAAAGTCCAGCTCACTCTCGTTGTAGTTAGACGTGGCAATATTCTCCGTGATCGTCTGCAGGTTCTCGGGTGCTAAAGAAGCTATTTCCTCGTTCCCAGGCGCCGTAATTTCCATTGAGCCCTTTTTGGCATTAGCCCTGTATTCATCGTAGGTTCTGATCGCCTCATCGAGCAGTCTTTTGGGCCAGATTGCCTTGACTCGGTCTTGTAACTCTTTCAAACGGTGCCGGTGAGCAAGATAGTCGTGAGCTAATTCTATGAATGTGAGATCCCCGCGATCTAAAGTTCTGATAAGGCCGGTACTCTCCAGGTAATCAGCCAAACGTCTTAGTTCACCTTGTCCTACTTCCAGTCCCGAGGCCAGCGACTCGAGATCTCTAAAGCTTTTAGTGTCAGCTTCGGTCGAAAGCTGTGGCAACAGTCGCGAAAGAAGATCCAACTCTGAGGGGCTGTTGAGGTCTTCAAATGCCTTGACGAGCCGGCCCGTCAAAACGTTTTGAGAGATTGATCCCGCCGGTCGTTTTTGTGCCGGGGCGTATTTCAAGCCTAGACGACGGTAGTCGTCGAGGGTGATATGAGAGTCATCCGCTTTGTTGCGCCATAGTGAATCGCAAATAATTTGCAGTTGAGCCGGTTCTATTTCATCGTCTTCATTAGCCAGGTCCTTAAGAACCTGACGGATTAGAGTCTCTTCTATTTCAACTCCATTTAACTCGGCTGGACCCACCATTGCCTCGCGAGCCTGCGACGGTTGGAAAAACCGAAGCCGAAGACTCGACTCATTCTGGAAGAGGTCGGGTATATGCTCGCGAAACAGATCCATCTTCACGAACCATTCCTCACGCATCGAAAAGACGATGTGCACGCCGTTGTCACTGTCTTCATAAAGAGCAGCAATATCAGAAACAAATCGACGCGCGCGTTGCCTGCTCACTTGAGTCGGAGCTTGCAGGAAGAATTCCTCAAACTGATCAAAAAACAGCACCAGCGGTCGTGAGACTTCGTTGCGTGCCCATACAAGCTGTTTGGACAACGTGGTTCCTTGCAGTCTTTTGACTTTTAGATATTGCTTTAACTCCTCGCGGGCAGACTCTGCTGCATCATTTCTGACACGAATCAAAACGTGCTTGTAATCGCGTTTCTCCAAAAGTGGGCGGACGCCGGCGTTAATCAGTGATGTTTTTCCCGTACCAGTTTGTGCAAAGAGCACCACGAGCCGGCTGACTAGAATGTCCGAGAGCAGAATCTGAGTCTCTGATTGCCGGCCGAAAAACGGTTCGGGGTTTTTCGCATTGAACTCGTAATAGTCGAGGAACTTGTAAGGCGATTCGGCTTGCATGGATTATCCGCAGAGTTACGGAAGCTTTGGCTCAGGAAGGTTTATACCTAGCCGCTGGCGCAATTCTTCCGCAAAGGAATAAAGGTCAACATCGCGAATTTCAACCTTCTTCTTGGTCCAAAAATCGACCCAAAATGGTGACGGCTTGCGTTGAATAGCAAACGATTTAACCTGGTCCCTGTCGGGGAGTCGTTCAATCATCCCCTTGAACAGTGTGCGAAAATCGAGATCCTCAAGACTGTATCCAAGAAATAATAGCGTGCTTCCTTGCAGCTTCCCACGGATCAGACCGGGAATACCCTTCTTGGAGTTGACTACCGAATGAAGAAACTCAATGTAGTCCTCCTCAGTGATTACTATCTCCGGATTTTCCTTCTTGCGATCCTCTAAGAAGCTTCCATGGATCTTGTAGAGGACGACCCCTTTGTAAATTGACAGCTCCTTTTGGAGAGTGCTTTGCTGCTTCGCGTTAAATCCCTGTTTGGGTTGCACAATTTTCTTCAGTGGAACCTGCGCTTCGTCGAAGGCCCGTTCCAACAGGTTGTCGTAGTTAGTCGTGACGATTAATTGGAACGGTGGGGCAGTATCTTCAGCAGGCATCGGTAGCCGAGCCAACGTTCGAAGCAAAGGTGAGGGGACTCGTTTGTGGTCGGGCAAAATCTCCCGCAGGTACTTTAGCAGCAGCTTAAAATCGTCTACGTACTCTACATGAAGTGAAACTCTTGCGAGGTTCTCTAGTCCAACTCGCTTAAGATCCGTATAGCGTTCTGAGTCGTCGATGGCCTTGTAGGTTTCAACTTTAAGCAGGTTTCGGAGATCTACATTTTCCAGACCGAGCCATTTTTCTAATAATTGACAAGAAACCTCGCTGCCTAACGGCAAACCCTGGTAAGTACCATCATCGCTACTGGCATTTACACCCGCGCCGAGGAAGGGTACACAATGTCCATCGCGAATGCGATCGACGATTAATTTCCATTCGTTTTCACTTAGAGTATCAAGCGCCATCTTACCTACTGCGGACGAGCTTTGAGAATCCGACGATTGCGCGGGTTCCGGTGATCCCGGGATTAAGGTAATTCGGTTGCAAGTCTAACAAGGCAACGCAGTATACAGCAGCAAAATCGTCAGAGCTAACATTGAGAGGCTCCGAAAACGGTTGCTCGGTCTGCATACTTCTCAGCAGCCGAGCGGGTCGAGGTGTGCGCCCGGCAGCGTCTCGAGCGGATCGAAGCCTTTGCGGAAGATGCGTGCGCCGGTGGAGCCTCCGAGGATCGTTTCCCCATGCTCGATTCGCAGCATCGCGCCTTCGCGCAGGCCGACCACGGGCGTGTCGTTCTCTTCCAGAAACTGAACAATTCGTTCTTCGCGCGTCTCGCCCATGTGTTTGGAATTCGGATCCGGATCGATGTAGTGAGGGTTGATCTGGAAGGAAACCAGGCCGAGCGCGTCGAACGATGGCGGTTGCACGATCGGCATGTCGTTCGTCGTCCTGATCGTTGGAGCAGCGACATTCGAACCAGCGCTCGATCCGATGTAAGGCATTCCGTTTTGAACTCGTTCCCGAATTGGACCGAGCAGATCAAAATCGTAAAGCGCTTTCAGGAGACGAAAGGTGTTGCCACCGCCGATGAACACTGCATCAGTTTCCTCGATCGCGTCCTTCGGATTCGCCGCGTTGTGAATCGATGACAACTCGTATCCCATCTGCGCAAATCGTCGCTGCGCCGTTTCGGCGTACTTGTCGCGGTCGTACAACGCAAACGGCACAAAGAGCACGCGCTTCAAGTCGCCCAGAAAGCTGCGGATTTCGGCTTCCGCGTGATCGAGATAACCGCTGCCGTACAGAGTCGAGTTGCTGATGAGAAGAATTCGTTTCGTCATTATGTTAAGAATAATAACGAACCGGGCAAAATGCTGACTAGCCAGAAGAGTTTATGACAAGTTCACCGATAGCTTGCGACATGACGGCGATACCGGCGGACCAGCGGCCGGTACACATCACGACAAGCAAAGATCTGTTTTCACGCATCGCAGAGTTTCGAGAACTCGACAATGGTTACGCGTTTCGCTTCACGGATGGACCGGATCTGTTAGTGAAGCTGGCGGAATTTATCTCTCTCGAGAAGCTCTGTTGCCCGTTTTTGAGTTTCGTCGTCGATGTTGAGGGGGAAGGCGGACCGGTGTGGCTGCGTCTGACCGGACGCGAGGGGGTGAAGGCTTTCATTCGGGAAGAGATTGGTGGTTTACTGGGCCAGGCAATTGTATGGGACAACCAGCAGAAATCCTGAACGGGTGGCGTGAGTCCGCGAAGTATTGGGCCAAATACAGCGCCACGATCCGAACGATGTTCATGCCGCTGACTCGTGCGTTGATCGAGCAGGCGGGTATTCACGAGGGACAGTCAGTGTTGGATGTTGCTGGTGGTCCAGGCGAGCCTTCGTTAACGATCGCCGGAGTCGTTGGACCGCGTGGATCCGTTACGCACACTGATGCTGTGAGCGAAATGGTAGAGACGGCTCGCGCCGAAGCCCACCGTCGCGGCATTAGCAACATTCAGTTTCGCCAGTGCACCGCCGACTCCCTTCCATTTCCCGACAACTCATTTGACGTCGTCGTCAGCCGTCTCGGCGTGATGTTGTTTGCCGACCCACACGCCTCGCTGCGCGAAATGCTTCGCGTCACGAAACCCGGTGGAGTTGTAGGTTGCGCAGTCTGGCACAAGAGCGAACTCAATCCATTTTCTTACGTGATAACCGATATTGTGGACCAACACGTTAAGCCTGCCGCCACTGATCCTGACGTGCCCGGCGCGTTTCGTTTCGCGGAAACTGGCAAGCTCTCGAACCTGATGAGACAAGCCGGCGCGAACGACGTCGAAGAAAACGTGCTTCATTTCGACATGGCCGCGCCGATCTCACCGCAAGAGTTCTGGACCATGCGCTCGCAGACTTCCGACACGCTTCGCGAAAAGCTCGCCAAACTGCCGGCAGCCGAACAGACTCAAATCGCCGAAGAGGTTAAGCAGGCTGTCCAGCAGTTCTTTCCTGACAACCAGATGAAGTTTCCCGCGCAGATGATCATCGCGACGGGA
>Ga0134127_10004051_pt1 | contig 10570 bp, 7 predicted proteins | sample KB31753_FD_96459 | JGI IMG/M metagenome (GOLD analysis project Ga0134127, IMG submission 96459) | Terrestrial soil microbial communities with excess Nitrogen fertilizer from Kellogg Biological Station, Michigan, USA - KB3-175-3 | ecosystem: Environmental > Terrestrial > Soil > Unclassified ...
GATGAAAAGCCGGAGTTTTTCGAAGAAGAGCGCGCGATGCTCTACGATCAACTCGACAAACTCACCAGCCGCTCGCGCCTGCTACAGCGTGCGTTGACCAGTTTCTATCTCGCGGTGGGAGTCTTCGTCGCGACCAGTGCCGCCATCGGTCTCGTAGCATTCTTTGCCGCGCGTGGTTTTTCCGGCGCCCGCGGCGCGTGGATACCGGTGCTCATGGGGCTTATCGGCGCAGTGTTCCTCTTCTATGGCAGCATGCTGTCGGTGTTTGAAGCCCGACTCGCGTTAAGCACGACACACGCTGAGATGGATTTCGTCTGGCGCATCACCAAGCGCGTCGTGCCGAAGGAGTTGGTTGAGCGTCACAAAACGCATTACGTTCATTTCCGCAGGCGAGGTGACAAATAGACTGGAGCGCAAGCGTCCCGCTTGCATCTTGTCGCGAAAGAGAGCAACCGGGACGTTTGCGCTCCAGTCAGATCGAGGTGATGCTTAGTCCCGTGAATGAATTCGCACCGTCATATCTGAGTTTGTTGCGCTCGGGTGAGCTGACACGTCGCGTCGAAGCGTTGGAGGCATTGCTCGAACGCTGCACGGTCTGCCCGCTCGATTGTGGCAACAACCGTCTGCAGGATGAACTGGCGCGATGCTATTCGGGCCGGCTGCCGATTGTCTCTTCCTACACCGCTCATTTTGGTGAAGAGCCGGCACTGACAGGAACGCGCGGCGCCGGCAATATCTTTTTCGGCAACTGCAATCTGCGTTGCGTCTATTGTCAGAATTATCAAATCTCCCAGGCACACAAGGAACAGATCAAGAACCAGATCACGCACGAACGTTTGGCCGAGATGATGCTCGAGTTGCAGACGCGCGGCTGTCACAACATCAATTTTGTTTCGCCGACTCACTTCGCGCCGCAGATGGCCCGCGCGATTCTGCTTGCCGCCGAAAAGGGTTTGCGCCTGCCGATTGTCTACAACACCAACTCGTACGATTCAGTCGAAGTGCTGAAGCTGCTCGATGGGATCGTCGATGTCTATCTGCCCGATTTGAAGTATGCGGAAGATGAAGCCGGATTTCTTTATTCAAAGGTGCGCAGTTATCGCGAGGTTTCCCGGGCCGCGATTGCGGAAATGCATCGTCAGACGGGCGAAGCGGTCTTCGACGACGCTGGTTTGCTGAAGCGCGGTCTCGTGATTCGCCTGCTGGTCCTGCCAAACGATCTTGGCGGGTTGCGCGAATCGCTAAAGTGGATTCATGACGAGCTCGGCGCGCGTGTCATGGTGTCGCTCATGGCCCAGTACTATCCAACCAACGTGGCGGGAACTAATCAGCGCTACACCCTCCTGTCGCGCCGAATCAGCGAGTCGGAATGGATGCGCGCTCAGGCCGCCCTGGAAGAGTTCGGCATGGAAGAAGGCTGGCTGCAGGAGTATGACGGCGCCGCGTTTTATTATCGTCCCGATTTCAACGATGCCGAGACGCCGTTTCGTGATGTGCGCGACTTTGTCGCACCTACTTCGTGATCGGTAGCTGCGGCCGTGTCGGCGGTAACGCTTGTTCCTCATCCGCAGCCATCGAGGCCAGGATGTCATGGTAAATCCTGATATTTCCCGACTGCTTCATTCCCGTCATTACGGAATTCAAGTAATCCTCAAATACCTGGTTCTTGCGCTCACTAATTGCCTGCTGCATCAGCGAGTCGCGTTGTTTGGCGTATTCGGTGAGGTCGGCGTCGGTCTTTTTATTGATGCCGAGAATTATGTAGTTCGAATTCAGGAAAATGGGTTGGAGGACGTCCCCGGCCTTCGCCGCATAGAGCGGGTCGTCCAGCAACACGCTGGAGCCCGCGTCGCCCAAAGGCGTCGACACTTTGTAGTTGGCTTCGGCCTTGGCTTCCAACCCCGCCTTTTCGGCAGCGGCTTTCAACTCGCCGGGTGATTTGACCGACGCAATCTCTTTCGCTTTCTGCTCGAGAATCTCTTTCGCCTTTTGCTCCTTTACGGCGCCGCGAACTCTGTCTTTGACTTCATCGAATTCAGGAATGCGCGGCTCCTTCTGTTCGACCAGCATCGGGACCGCAAACCCGTTTTTGATTCCCACGCGCTCGCCGACGTCGTTGGGACTGTGCAGCGGCGAAATCGCTTCTTCAAATTGTTGCGAGCTGCCGATGTTCGGCACATCGTCGCCAGGCTTTACGTATGGCGTTTCGCGCACCATGTCGGCGGCGCTCATGTTTGCTTCGGCGGCGAGTTCCTGCGCGACCTTCTGCGGGTCCTTCGTTTCTTTCAGACGATCCTGGGCCTTTTGGGCAATCTTCTGCGCGATTGTGTAACCGCGACGATTGCGGAGCGAAACTTCCAATTCTTTCTTCGCAACTTCAAATGTCTTTGGCACCCCATCGCCACGACGGAGGATGTAATAAGCGTTCTTATATTTGATCGCATCCGTCACTTCGCCGGGCTGCATGTCGACTACCTGCTGAAAAGGGTCGTCCTTTTTGTTAGCGTCTTTCTTCACCACGCCATCAACGCGACCGCCATTTTTGGCGGTTGCAGGGTCTTCAGAATTACCCTTTGCCAGTTCGCCGAAGGCGTCCTCGGAAATGGTTTCGCCGTTAGCGCGCGCCTTGGCGACGAGGCCGTCGGCTTTGGCCTTAACCGACGCGTCCAGGTCGGGCCGCGCGACCTTCAAAACGATCTGTTGGACCTTAACGCCTGCTTGTTTGTATTTCGGATCCAGGTTGTCGTATTCGTCGTGCAGTTCCTTGTCGCTAAGTTGCACCTTCTCGCCCGACTTGTCCTGATTGATGAAGACATAGCGAATTTTCTTTTGCGGTACGATGATGTTGTAATCGGTTTTGTGGGCCTCGAAATAATTCTTGAGCTCATCGTCGGACGGTTGAATCTTCTCGGCGACTTTCGATGAAGAAACCACCACGTACGTCACATCGAAGGTTGTGTTTTTCTTCTTGAAGTCAGACTGGATGTCTTCTTCGGACACGCGGACGCTGGCGGAAACAAACGCTTCCAGTTTTTCGCGGGCAATGTCTTCGGCCACTCCGCGCTCGAACGCGGCGACGTCGCCGACCCGCTGCTCGTACTTCGCCATGTCGAGCTTGCCGGAGGCGTCGACTAACGTTAATTTGCCGCCGGCATCGCTGAAGCTCTTGCGGATGCGCTCATTCACCTCGGCCGGCGAGGCTGCCAACCCCAAACGTCTGGCTTCCTGAACGGCAATCTTTCGTTGAATCAATCCGTCGAGAATCTTGTCGTCGGTATAGCCCATGCGGGTCAGGCTAATCTGGCCGCCGAACCGGCTGAACTGCATCTGCAGGTTTTGCTTCTGCGTGGCGAACTCACCGAGCGTGATGTCCTCGCCGTTGACGATCGCGACTACTTCGCTGCTCTTCGTAGGCTCGACCGCCGAGGAACCGCCGCCGGGACGGAAGAAAAGCACGAGGCTGACGGCCATCAGCGCAACGAATCCGAGAATGAGGACTTTGCTGGTGCGTTCGAACTTGCTTAATTGTTTGAGCATTAGGAAACCTTCACTGCGTTATTCCGAAACGCCAAATTCTAAATGACCACGTGGCGCGCCGCAACGTGCGGGAGACGACCACGTCAAGATTCAATCTGGATTCCCCGTTTACGGTTGAAGCGTAGGATTGAGCGCGACCTGGAACCTGCGTTTTGCCGCACTGAACGCGAATGCTATTTTATTTCGGTAAATGCTGCTTGCGACTTCGACACTTGCCTGGATCGGGTTCTGCACTTTCATCCTCATAATGCTGGCGATTGATCTTGGCGTCTTCAACCGCAGCCCGCACGAAATATCTACGCGCAATGCCGCAATTTGGAGCGCCGTCTGGGTTACCCTGGCGGCCGTTTTTGCGGGCCTGCTGTTTGGACCGCTGGGCTGGCAACTGTTCGGCGCCGTGCGTCACCAGAAGGCACTGGAATTTGTTACCGGCTACCTCATTGAACTGTCGCTTTCGGTTGATAACCTATTTGTTTTTCTGCTGATTTTTTCGTATTTCAAGGTCCCACCGAAGTATCAGCATCGCGTCCTTTATTGGGGCGTGCTCGGGGCGCTGGTCATGCGCGTCACGATGATCTTCGTGGGAACCGCCATCATCAACCGCTTTCACGCCATCATTTACGTCTTTGGCGCTTTTCTCGTCTATACCGGATTCAGGATGTTGTTCGCAGGCGAGGACGACGCGAATCCGGAAGACCGCCGGATTGTGCGCTGGGTTACGCGATTTGTACCCATCGTCCGCCATTATGAACGGCGAAAATTCTTCACCGTCGTGGACGGCAAGCGAGTGGGGACGCTGTTGCTGCTCGTGCTGATCGTGGTTGAGATTACCGACCTGGTTTTCGCCGTCGATTCTATTCCCGCTATTTTCGGCGTCACGACTGATCGCTTCATCGTCTATACGTCAAACGTCTTTGCGATCCTTGGCCTGCGCACGTTTTACTTTTTGCTGGCTGGAATCGTCGAGAAGTTCCATTACCTCAAGGTGGGCTTGGGAATAGTGCTTGGATTTATTGGCGTCAAGATGTTACTGCCGCTGATTTCCAAGGGTCTTTCGGCAGTGTTTCATGCGGCCGGGATGGAATCCTTAGCGAGCTACGCTCATGAAGCTACGGATATTCCGATTGCGGTTGCGCTGGGGATTGTAGTGCTGGTACTGCTGGCTTCAGTCGGTGCCTCGCTGCTCTGGCCGCCCAGGGAAAGCAGGCACTAAATACGACATCGCCCCGAAGGGTTGTCCCTGCGGGGCGACGGAGCGCGCGCCGGAAAGCTCCGGCAGCATTTTTTGGAAACGTTGCTTAAGCAACCTAACTGTAGAGAGTCTCGGTGTTGACCCTTCGCTCGCCGTGGACCAAGTGATTAGGAACCAGCGAGTACAGCTTCCATTTAACTTGGTAAGTACATGCAGTTTACCGCCGTGTCACAAAACGGTCAAGCATCATGTTGACCGCACCTGATACATACACGTAAACCCCGCCGACACTTCGTTTAACTCCTCCAGATCAGCGGCGCCAGCATCACCACAACTATCGCGCAAATTGCCGTGAGCGGTGTTCCGACCTTCACAAAGTCGCCGAACTTATAGCGCCCAGGACCATAAACGAGAAGGTTCCCATGGTGGCCGATTGGCGTGAGAAACGCCACGACCGACGCCATGGCGACGGTGACTACGTAAGGCTCAGGGGGCCGTCCCAGCGCTTGGGCCAGGGCCACCGCCACGGGAGCAAAAAGAGCGGTCGTAGCTGAGTCAGACATGAACTGAGTTATGACCGCGACAAACGCGAATATGACCAGGAGCACGGCCCACTCGGGCCAACCGCTAACGCCTCGTTGCAGCCAGCCGGCGAGCAGATTCGCTGTTCCAGTCTTCTGCATCGCCGTGCCGAGCGGAATCGCACCGGCAATGAAAACAAAAATGCGCGCGTCGATTGATCGATAAGCCTGGTTCGGAGTAATGCATCCGCTCAAAATGACGGCGGCGGCCCCCGTCACCGCAGCCATCTCAATCGTCATCAGGTTAAATGCCGCCAGCAGGATCGTCGCCAGCATTATCGCGCCGGCAACCCAGGCTCGGCCACGCACCCTGGCTTCGGCATGAAACGGAACCAACATCAGAAACGCGCTGTCATTGGACACGCGCGCCAGGGCTTCTTCGTCACCTTCGAGCACCAGCAGGTCGTTAGCGCGTAATTTCACCTTCGATACTTCCTGCGCGAGCCAGCCATCCTTTCGCCAAAGACCGACGACAATCGCTCCGTAGCGGCGGTGAAAGTCAATGCTCGATATGGTCCGCCCTACCAAATCAGAGCGCGGCGCAACTACGGCCTGAACAAAGAGATCCGCAGCCTCTTGATCTTCATTTTCATCTGCCCGTGTCTCGCCGTTCTTCTTTTCGCCATAGAGCTTCACGGGCAGGAGTTCCAGCTTCTTATCTTTGCGAATCGATACCAGTTCTTCCGGCGTAGTCCGCACGACAAGTACGTCTCCCTCTTTCAACTCCTGGTTACTAATCATGCCTCGCATGCGCCGGCCCTGTCGGATCACGCCAGCCACCGTAAAGTGTGTATTGTTATCACTCTGAACTTCATTGACTGTCTTGCCCATGAAAGGCGAGCCTTTAACCACAGCAATCTCAGTCAAATATTCTTCCAGCCGAAAATGCCGCGACGCGTCTTCTCCACCCTTGTTCGCCGGCAATAGAAATTGGCCTATCAATAAGACGAACAACGTGCCCGCAAATGTCATCGTCAATCCGATGGGGGCAATCGAAAAAATTCCGAGACCGGATCTGCCGGATTGCTGAAGCACGGCGCTCGCAATCAAGAACGCGGGCGCGCCGATGATCGTAATCGCCGTGCCCAGCGAGGCTGCGAAAGACATCGGCATTAACAATTTCGACGCCGGAATCTGTCGCTCCCGCGATAAATCCAAAGTGATCGGCAGCATTACCGCAGTGGTTGTGACGTGATGGGTGAAAGCGGAGAACAGTGCCACCGACGGCATGATGACTGCGATAGCGCGATTAAGACTCTTGCCCGCAAGGTGTCCAATCCAATCGCCCAACCTGTCGGACAAACCCGTCGCGCGCAGCGACCCGCTCAAGACAAAAATGCCCGCAATGACGATCGCAGGCTCGCTGCTGAATCCTGACAACGCTTCTTCCGGCTTAAGCACGCGAGTCACGTACAAAGCGACAACGACCAGCACCGCGACCATGTCTGTGCGGATCCATTCCGTCACAAACAGCACGAGCGCGACGATCAGGATCAAGAAGAAAGCAATCTGTTGCGGATTCAGGTTTGCGAACAAAAGTTACTCCTTAACTGTGAATTAAGACTTAGGGCTAAGAAAAGCTGGGACTGAAACGGTAACTCGGAGCTATTCGAGCAAAAGAAGTGCCGCACTGTACCCTGTGGGTGATCGACGCGAACAGGCGCATTTGCTAGAGTTTGCGGGATGCAATTAACAATCAGAACGCCGACTGATTTTAATTTTTACCGCACGGTTTTGAGTCACGGGTGGTGTGCTCTGCTCCCGTTTGAATTTGACCGCGACAATTGGAAATTAAAGCGCGTGATCGATCTCGATCGGGGCAGACCCGTAACCGTGGAAGTCTCAGCTCGCAAGGGCGCGCTGAAAATTCACGTCTCGCGTCAGGTCAATGAACGCGCGGCGCAAAAGATCATTCGCGATGTGCGACACATGTTTCGGCTCGACGACGATTTGAAACCCTTCTATCAAATCATCGCGCCCGAGCCTGAGTTCAGCTGGATCGCGCAACAGGGCGCAGGGCGGCTGCTGCGTTCACCCACGGTGTTCGAAGATCTGGTGAAGATGATCTGCACGACGAATTGTTCATGGGCGCTGACTGAGAAGATGGTTACCAACCTGGTGAATGAACTGGGCGCCGCGTCAGATGATGGCCGCAAGTCTTTTCCCTCGGCGGAAGTAATGGCCCAGAAAAAAACGGCGTTCTATCGCGATCGGATCCGCTCGGGCTATCGCGCTCCATACCTGGAAGAGTTGGCCCAACGTGTCGCCTCAGGCGAATTAAATGTTGAGAGTTGGCTGAGCAGTGATGCGTCCCTAAACGATCTCATGAAAGAAATGAAGAGCATCAAGGGCGTGGGCAACTATGCCGCTGAAAATCTTTTGAAGCTTATCGGACGCTACGATGGCCTGGCGTTGGATTCGTGGACGCGCGCGAAGTTCGCCGAGATGCGTAACAGTGGCCGCGTCGCGAACGATAAAAAGATCCTGCGGTTTTACTCGCGGTTCAATTCGTGGCGGGGCCTGGTCTTATGGTGTGACATGACGCGCGAGTGGCTCGATCCTCAAAATGTTGCCAAATGGTAAGTCAACTTCAAAGCTTTGGACGCCCGTCCAAATTCCTGCCCGTAAATATATGAAATTAAAGCGTTTGTAACGCAACCTTTGGAACTCTTCCGGCACTAACTCCGTATGAGGAGCTAACTAATAGGTTCATCGCAGGAATGCGAGTTGCACAAATGAAAACCGGGAGGTAGGAGAAAAATGAAACGTTTCATGAGTTTAATTGGGGTCGCTTTGATGGTCGGCGCGCTGGCGTCATTCAGCGTACTGGCGGGCGACAAAGGCAAGGTCGAAAAGAAGACAATCACGTTTCCGGAAGACCTGATGGTCAACGGCACGCTCGTCAAAGCAGGCGAGTATGAAGTCAAGTTCGACGAAAGCACTAATGAGTTGAGCATTATGAAGGGCGGTGAAGTGAAGGCCAAGACTCCGGCACACGTCGAAGCTCGTTCAGAGAAGGCCAAGAACACGGCGCTGCGTACGATTGATAAGGGCGGCGCGACTGAACTGCTGGGCGTAACCTTCGGTGGTTCCAGCCGTGACGTGCTGGTAGGGGCGAGCAGTTCGACGGGCGGCACTCAGTAACGGCTGCTCATCGCATAAACAAGTGACGGCGCGGGCAACTACACCGCGCCGTTTCGTTTTGTTCCTCAGGATGTTTATCTCCGCTCACGCGGAAGGTACTGACTCAGCGCCGGTTCGATAACGCAAACCCAATCCGATTATTTTTTGCAGCAGTGCCTCATAGTCAACGCCGCAGTGCATCGCTGAATCGGCGAAGTCTTCCTCATTGGCGATCTGCGGATTCGGATTCGCCTCCAGCAAATAAATCTCGCCGTCATCAGTGACACGGTAGTCGAGCCTCGCGTAACCGCTCAGAAACAGCGTGCGATAAATTCGCTTTGAAAGCCGCTCGAGCTTGTCGACCATTTTCTTGTCCAGCTCGGCGGCTTTGGTCACAACCCCAACCTTCTCTTGATAGGCCGGGTCCCATTTCAACTTAGCGGTGGCGATGTTCGGTGCGCCCTCGGGCAGTTTCTCAATGACCAACTCCCACGGCGTGTAGGTTTGCAGTCGCTGATTCCCAATCACACTCACGTAGATTTCGCGGCCGGCGATGTACTGTTCGGCAATCGCATGCGTTTTAGTCTGTCGATGGATGAACTCAACTCGTTCGGCCAGCTTCTCGTCATCATTGACGATCGAGGCGCGCGCAATTCCGACTGACCCTTCTTCACTGATCGATTTGACCAGCAGCGGGAATTTCAATCGCTTCGATCGTTTGACGACGCGATTCATGTGAAAGACCGCAAATGCCGGCACGTGAATGCGATGATAAGCGAGCACCATTTTCGACAACGCCTTGTCACGACAAATCGTCAGACCGCGTGGATTGCAACCGGTGTAAGGCTGTTTCATCAATTCGAGGTAACTGACGACGTGCTGATCGTAAAGCGGATAACCATGAAACTCCTCGAGCAGATTGAAGGCGATGTGCGGTTTGTGTTCGAGCAGCGCGTTGCCGATGACGCCCAGGTTGTTGTAAACGCCCACCGCGTTAACTTCATGGCCCATTTTGTTGAGCGTCGAGATGACGTCCCACTCGGTTTTATACGGCGCGATCTCTTTGGGCGTGAGGCCGTCGATGCTTTCGGGTGGCACCAGGTCTTCGTGGCAAAGAACAATGACCCGAAGCTTTTTGAAAGCCTCGCCGTTTTTTGAAGCGGCGGCAGTTTTGGCCTGCGACGGCTTTGATGTGGTTTTCTTATCTTCAGGGTTCATCGCTTTGGCAATCCAAAGCGCCGTCACAGCCGGCGCACTCCAAATTACAGCGCGATCCGGTAATAGCCGGAATGCACTACGTTCATCGTTTGCACGGTCAACATGACCATCAAGTGCCGTTTCAGTTGTTCTTCGCGTCCTATGACTCGCAGCTTGAGCTGACCGGCGCGCGCAATCATCAGTTCTAAAACGTGATCGATTGCGTAACCATGCACGCCGGTTCCTTCCGAAACGAGTTGCTGAATCTCGGGGCCGACGCGCCGCAAAAAGGCCGCCGCAGTTTCCCGCGCGCGCTTACGCGCGTCGGCCGAAAAGATGCGGCGCAGATCGTTATCCAAATACGCTGGCCATTCGAAGGCGTACTTTTCGCGTTTGCGGTCATAATGCTCCCGCAGCGTGATGCGAATGTCGGGCAGCGTTTCGATCTTGCGGCGCACACGATTGCGTGGCCGCGTGCCGGCAACTTCATTCAACAGTTCGTCGACGTATTCGAGTTTCCGCAATGCGGGCCAGCCACGGTAACGACGTCGCCAGTTCGAACGTGGCTGTAACCAGACGGCGAACGTCTCGGCGAAATCTTCGGCCGGGTGCGCCTGCGCGTACCACGCGTCGAGATTCAAAACATAGCGGCGGCTGTTTGGTTTCGGTTTGTACGACGGCGGATATTTCTGCGCGAACGATCCGAACGTGCGAATCCACTGCCGTTTGAAATGCAAACGAAAAGCATTATCCAAAGCGTGCCCGGCTTCGTGACGCAGAATGCGCATGCATTCGACGTCAGTGCCGCCTTCGACTTCGCGCATGTATTTGCGCTCGAGCTTCATCAGCCGCGGATGGGCCAGATAAAAAGGGATGGCAAATCCGGGAACACCGTCGGGCGTGAACCATTCCGCTGACAACCAGACATGCGGCTTGAAGC
>Ga0134127_10004052_pt1 | contig 10570 bp, 6 predicted proteins | sample KB31753_FD_96459 | JGI IMG/M metagenome (GOLD analysis project Ga0134127, IMG submission 96459) | Terrestrial soil microbial communities with excess Nitrogen fertilizer from Kellogg Biological Station, Michigan, USA - KB3-175-3 | ecosystem: Environmental > Terrestrial > Soil > Unclassified ...
ACGGCGACATGCTGCGAACACAGCTTTCCATCTTGCGGCGCCTTGCGAAGCACGATCCCTATAACGTGATCGAATTGCAGCAACAGATCGCGCTAAAGATAGTCGAGCGCGGGAAGTACACACTCGCATAGCGTGGGAATAATTACTGCGTCATCCCGAAGTCCGGCGTACTCACCAGCGGACGCGGCGTGGGCCATCACAGCTCCAGGATGTGTGTTGCCCTACATGCTCCACGCGAGGTCCCGCTGTCGGCTGAAAACCGCCGCCCTTCGGGATGACTTTGTAAATTTTATGTCGAAGAGTGAACTGCATAACCGAAGCCTCGCCCTTGCACCAGCGAGGCAAATCTGGCGTGAACCGCGATAAGGTGTGAGGGGCTGCACTTTTCGCACCTTGTAATTTCCTGTAAACGTCTTTGACGACCGGTCGCGGCTTTCACGATAATCGGATCACCCCAGCTCCCGTGGGAAAACCATTGATTGAGAGATATATGAAGAAATTCTTTGTTCTTGCCGTGCTTGCCTGCGCATCGCTTTGCATTGCTGAAACCCAGACGTGGCAAATCGACCCGAACCATACGGCCTCACAATTTTCCGTCCGCCATCTCGGTATTTCGACGGTTCGCGGCCAGTTCATGAAGACGACCGGCACGGTTACGTATGACCCTGCCGATGTCTCGAAGACGCAGATGGATGTGACCATCGACGCGTCTTCCGTCGACACTCGCGTCCAGATGCGCGACAACGATCTGCGCAGCCCACACTTTTTAGAAGTGGAAAAATATCCGACGATCACTTTTAAATCGAAGAAGACAGAATCGGCGGGCCAAGGCAAACTGAAAGTCACCGGTGATCTGACCATTCACGGGGTGACGAAAGAGGTCGTGCTCGACGTGGATGGTCCATCAGCCCCCACGGCGGCCATGGGCGGAATCCGCATGGGTGCGGAAGCGACTACCAAGATCAACCGCAAAGATTTTGGCGTGAACGGCGCGCCTGGCGTGGTGGGCGATGACATTCAGATCACGCTGGATGTAGAGTTAACTCGTCCGGCCAAGTAGCCCGGGCCGCAAGCGAACGAATGAAACTTTCTCCTTCCGAAGTGGTGAACATCAGCGATCTCCGGCGGCTCGCCCAACGGCGGGCGCCGAAGGCGGTGTTCGACTACCTCGACGGTGGCGCCGACAGCGAGATTACTCTCAGCGAAAATACTCGCGCCTTCCGCGACATCCTGTTTCGTCCTCGCCAGGCAGTCGCCTTGGGTCAGTGCGGTCTCAGCGTCAAAGTCCTTGGCCGGGAAATTTCCTTTCCGGCGATGCTGGCCCCGGTGGGTTACAGCCGCATGATGCATCCGGGAGGTGAGGTGGTCGCGGCGCGTGCCGCGGGAGAAGCCGGCACTGGTTATATTCTCTCCACAATTTCCGGCCACAAGATGGAGAACGTGAGGGCCGCAACGTCCGGGCCTGCCTGGTATCAGCTTTATTTGGTCGGAGGTCGCGGTGCCGCCGAAGGCGCGATCGAGCGCGCGCGCAAAGCTGGCTTTTCGGCGCTGGTCATCACAGTTGACACGGCTGTTGCTGGTCTGCGCGAACGCGATCCGCGAAACGGTATGAAGGAACTTCTTGGCGGCAGCATCTTCGCCAAGATGCCGTTTCTGCCCGAGATCATGTCGCATCCGCGATGGCTCGCTGGGTTCCTGATGGACGGCGGTCTGCCTAAGCTAGAGAACATCGTGATCCCCGGCAAGGGTCCCATGGAGTTGCTCGACGTCAGCGCATCACTCGCTCAATCCGCGGTGTCGTGGGCGGACTTCCCATGGATCCGCCAGCTATGGAACGGCCCTATCGTGGTGAAAGGGATCCTGATTGCGGACGACGCGCGCCGTGCGGTGGATGAAGGCGCCTCTGCTGTGGTGGTTTCCAATCATGGTGGACGCCAGCTCGACGAGGTCTATCCCAGCATTCGCGCACTCCCCGAAGTTGTCGCAGCTGTCGGAAACCAGACCGAAGTACTCATGGACGGCGGTATTCGTCGCGGTAGCGACGTGGTAAAAGCCCTCTGCCTCGGCGCGCGCGCGGTGCTGGTTGGCCGTGCTTACGCGTACGGTCTTGCCGCCGGCGGATACGAAGGCGTCAAGAAGGCCATTCAGATTTTGCGCGATGATTTCGAGCGCACCATGCGCCTTCTCGGCTGTCCCACCATCGCGGAATTGAATGCGTCTTACATCGAATACCCATCGAGTTGGAAAGCGCACTAATCTTCCTCATCACTCCTCTGTGTGCCTCTGGTTCCCCTGTGGTAAGGTTTTCTCGCTCTTTCGCACACCGCTGAGACTTCAGCATTGGGGTTCTCATGTCTAATTCACGGCGTAATTTTCTTACCTGCGCTTCGCTAAGCTTGTTGGCCGCCGCGGGAGCTTCGCGAGCACTGGCACAAGACTCGACTCAGCCGCCGCCCGGCACTCCGCCCGCATTCGGTACCGGCCCGCTTGTCGGACCGGAAGTTTCCGTCAATACATTCACGGAAGCTGAGAAGTTGGCGCAAGTTGAACTCTCCCAAGCGGAGCTCGAGCAGGCGGCCTCGAGTTGGCGTGCCAATATGGCTTCTCTTTACGAGCGCCGCACCGGCCCACGGAAAGTTGCGCTGGAATCCACGCTCGCCCCGGCGACGAAATGGAATCCGGTGCTGCCGGGCTTGTCCTCAGGGCCGACGCGCGATCAGTTCATTCGCAGCCATGCCGATCCCGGCCCACTGCCATCACGCGACGAAGACATCGCCTTTGCGCCTGTCACCAAGCTCTCGAGCTGGATTGAGCAGCGCAAACTAACCTCCGAGCGCCTGACCAATATTTATCTGAAGCGCATTGAGCAGTTCGATCCCAAGCTGCGCTGCATTATTACGCTCACGCGTGATCACGCGCTGCAACAAGCGAAGCAGGCCGACGTGGAAATCGCAGCAGGGAAGTATCTCGGACCTCTGCACGGCATTCCCTACGGCGCTAAAGATCTGCTCGACACCGCTGGCATTCCCACCACCTACGGTGCGGAGCCTTATCGGGATCGCGTGCCGTCCGATGATGCCGCCGTAATAAAGCGTCTCAACGCCGCTGGCGCGGTGTTGATCGCAAAGCTCAGCCTGGGCGCGCTCGCGCTGAATGACATCTGGTTCGGTGGTCAGACCACGAATCCCTGGCTGCTGGAAGAAGGCTCTTCAGGCTCGAGCGCCGGTCCCGGCGCCGCCACCGCGGCCGGGCTCGTCGCGTTCGCCATTGGAAGCGAGACTGGCGGCAGCATTGTCGGACCTAGCATGCGGTGTGGGATTACGGGTCTTCGTCCTACGTACGGTCGCGTTCCGCGCACGGGCGCGATGACGCTCTGTTGGTCGCTCGACAAGCTTGGCCCCATGACCCGCTACATCGAGGACGCAATGATGGTATTGCACGCGATCTCCGGTCCGGATCCCGGCGACCTCGCCAGCGTTTCTTCCCATCTCGACTTTGACGCGAATGCCACCGTAAACGGTCTTCGCGTCGGCTACATCGCCGATTGGATGAAGCAGAATCCCGCAACCGACGTTGACCGTGCCGCACTTGAAACTCTGAAAAAGGTCGGCATGGTCCCGGTGGAAGTTACGATTCCGGATTGGCCCTACGACTCGCTCGATCTCATCCTCTTCGCTGAGGCAGCAGCTGCATTCGAAGAGCTCACGCTTTCCGGCAAGCTGAGTGAACTTAAAGTCCAAGTGCCGGACGCATGGCCCAATGTGTTTCGCCAGTCTCGCTTCCTCTCCGCGGTCGATTTCGTTCAGACCGATCGCTTCCGCCGCAAAGTGGCGCAAGAGATGGCTCGCGTTTTCTCGCAAGTGGACATGCTGCTTGTGCCATCTCTTCGCGATGAGATGTTGACCATCACCAACTTCACCGGACATCCATCGCTCACCTTCCGGGCTGGATTCATCAAAGTATCGGAAGCTCGCAGCGACTGGGCCCCTGATCCGAAACATCCCCTGCCAAAATTTTCTCCACCAAGGCGGGTTCCTCATGGCATCACACTGATCAGTCGTTTGTTCGATGAAGGCACCTTGGGCAGAGTGGGAATGGCGCTCGAGCAGGCCTTCAATGTTGCCAGTGAGCGTCCGCCCGGGTTCTGAGCAGGAGATGCGGCTAACCGGCAGCGAGAGACATCGTCTAACCTCAGTCGGGAATGTCACGCAGGAGTGTGTCCGTAAGTTGTGAACGCACGACGTACTGCAGTTTTCCTAAGCGCTCTTTACGTTCTTGCCGCGGGGATCTGCGCCACGGCCGAGGACACGGTCCTCAGAATCCCTCGTATTACGAACCCTCCCAAGATCGAGGACTTCGAAAGCATGGCGCCTAACGCCAATATGCGCGAGCTGGCCCGGGCCGACAATTTCATCCAGCGCACTCCTTCTGATGGCAGGCCCGCCACCGAGCGCACTGAAGTGTATCTTGGATACGACCAGCAGAACTTATACGTGATTGCGCTCTGCTGGGACCACAACCACGCCGTCCGCGCTAGCCTTACCCGTCGCGAGCCCGGGAATCCCAACAACAACTCCGCGCCTTTCGATTCCGACGATTATGTCGAAATCACGCTAGACACGTTTCAGGACCAGCGCCACGCGTTTGTGTTCGACGTGAATCCGAAAGGCGTGCAGGCAGACGCGCTCTGGACTGAAGGCCAAGGGCCCGACTATTCCTGGGACACGCTCTGGTATTCCAAGGCAAAGGTTACGTCTCAAGGTTTCGTCGTCTGGATCGCGATTCCATTTCGCAGCCTGCGTTTCCACCCTACTGGTGTTAACACCTGGGGAGTCACGATCGCCCGCTACAACGCTCGCGCCGACGAATTCGACTACTGGCCGCGTGTCTCTTCACGAATTTCCGGGCTGTTGAATCAAGAAGCCAGGGTTAAGGGGTTTGAGAACGTCTCGCCCGGGCGCAACATGCAGTTCATTCCATATGTTGCGTCGCAAACGTTTCGCACCCTTGATTTGACCGATCCAACTCAGCCGCGCTGGGATTCCGCAGGATTTCGCGGCAAAGCCGGACTGGATGCCAAGTTTGTGTTTCACGATTCGCTAGTGCTTGATGCGACCATCAATCCGGATTTTGCGCAGGTTGAATCCGACGAACCCCAGAACACGGTTAATCAGCGCTTTGAGGTGTTCTTTCCAGAAAAGCGCCCGTTTTTTCTGGAGAACTCGAACTTCTTCGAAGCCCCTCTGATCAGTGCATTTTTTCAGCCGCGCCTCATGTTTACGCGACGGATCGCTGACCCGACATATGGTGTCCGGCTCACGGGGAAGCAAGGCCCGTGGAATCTCGGCTTCCTGGTTACCGATGATCGCTCTCCCGGCCTCGAGGTCTTGCCCGGCGATCCGGCTTACGGTAAGCGGGCGCATTTCGCGATAGGCCGCGTGAGTCATGACATCGGCGAGCAGTCCAGCGTGGGTGCGATGTTCACCGATCGCGAATTCATGGGGCAATTCAATCGCGTCGGAGGACTCGATGGCACTTTTCGGATTAACCAGAACTGGAATGCCCAGTATCGCGGTTATATGAGTTCGACTCTCGATGCCAACGGCTACCATTTCGGCCAGTTGCACGATGCGAATGTCATCGGTAACGGGCGCAGGTTCACCTTCAGTGCCGAATACCTGGACATCACGCCGCATTTCGTCGAAGAGACTGGCTTCGTTCCCCGCGTCGACCAGAGGACGTTGAACCAGTACGGCCATTTCTATTGGCGTCCGGAAGGGAAGTTCTTGGTCTTCCACGGTCCGGAAGAGAATGCCACCCAGTTGTGGGACAACAGCAACACTACGCTAAGCACGAACGGAAGCTTCGACTATGTATTCGGTTTTCATAGAAACATCATCTTCGCGCCAATAGTGCTGTTTGAGTCGGACGTATTGCGCCCTGTCGATTTCACGGGATTGTCCGCCAATCATGGCTATGCTCAGACGGGTGGCGGACTCGTATTTCGCGGTAGCCCATGGCGCATGCTCAACTGGAACACCCGTGTGTTTCGCAACGGAACGGTTGTAGTAGTCCCGCCCACAGGACAGTTGCCCTACACGGGAAACGAAACTGCGATTTTCCAGACCATCGGAGTGAAGCCAACCGGCGCGCTACAGATCGATAACGAATACATTCTTGACCGGGTCACCAACGGCCTGGTTCATCGCAGCGTTTTCAATAACCACATTGTCCGGACCAAGTGGAATTACCAGTTCACGCGTGAGTTTTCGTTGCGGTTCATCGCGCAATACAACGGTCTCTTGGCGAATCCTCAGTACTCGTCCTTGCAAACCGTGAAGAACATGAACCTGGACTTGCTGTTCACGTATCTCCTTCACCCGGGGACGGCGGTTTACGTCGGATACAACTCGAATCTTGAGAACGTGAACCCCGCGCTGTGCGATCGCCTGCCCGGTTCCGGCCAGTGCGATCCCGCCGGTCCAGGCCTGCTCCGCATGCCCAACGGCTACATCAACGATGGGCGACTGTTCTTCGTAAAGATCAGCTACTTGTTCCGACGTTAACCCCCGAATGTGTTTTCACCGCGAGGGCATTGAAACATGCACTCTCAACCGCTTCCGGCGTATTCATCGAGGTGTATACTTTGCCAACGGGCAACTCTGTTTCGCTTCAGGGACTTGAAGCGTTCTTAGCGTCTCGGTCACTATTCGTTGGGAGACTCGATGGGGGGACGCGACCCACTCCGTCCGGATGAGTTTGAAACCGTAGTCGACGGCAGAGGTGTAGGCCCCGCTGTCTCGGATTCGAATGTCCCTCCCAGCCGCTCGTCCAGTTCCGACCAGATGACGGTGGAGATTCCGCCGGCTTCCCGTCGCACCGACTCCGGACAGATGATGACGGTCGAGATCGGCCCCGATTCACCCACTCTCATCACTCCGGCTCCTCGGCAGACACCAGCACCTATTAACCTGAATTTCGACGGCCAATCACTGTTGATGCCCGGCGCCGTTCTCGGCCAACGATACGAAATTCTGCAGGTGCTCGGACGCGGCGGCATGGGTGCCGTCTACAAAGCTCGCGACAGGGAAGTGGATCGGATCGTGGCCCTGAAAGTCATCCGACCCGACCTGGCCGGCAACTCCGCCATGCTCGACCGCTTCAAGCAGGAGCTGGTGCTCTCGCATCAGGTCACACACAAGAATGTCGTGCGCATTTACGACCTGGGCGAAGCCGACGGCGTGAAGTTCATCACCATGGAATACATCGAGGGCAGCGACCTGCGCTCGATTATTCTCGAGAAGAAGAGTTTTTCCCCTGCTGAGGCTGTCGAAATCATGTTGCAGGTGTGCCGCGCTCTGGAAGCGGTGCACACGGTTGGCGTCATTCATCGCGACCTGAAGCCGCAGAACATCATGCGCGACAACCAGGGCCGCGTGGTGGTGATGGATTTCGGTTTGGCACGCCTTGTCGAGTCCAACGGCATGACCCAGACCGGCGCGCTGGTGGGGACGATGGAGTACATGTCGCCCGAACAGGCGCTCGGTAGCCAACTGGATCAGCGCTCCGACCTGTTCACGCTCGGACTGATTTTCTACGAGCTGCTCACCGGCAAGATGCCATTCGCTGCCGACAGCGCTCTCGCCAGTCTGATTAAGCGTACGCAGGAGCGTGCGATTCCCGTTACGCAGCATGACAAGAGCATTCCGGCGTCCCTCGCGAACGTTGTTGCCAAGTGCATGGAGCGCGATCCGAAATTGCGCTACCAGAACTGTACTGAGCTGCTGAATGATCTTGAAGCTTGGCAGGGCAAGCGTGCGGGCGCGACGCTGGGCTTCAATGCATCCGTTGGCCCGTGGGCGCGCACGATTCCGTGGCCGATCATCGGCATTGCCGCTGCCGTGATTGTCTTGGCGGTGGTGGGATACCTGCTTCGCGGCAAATTTACCGGATCATCTGGCAGCGCTGGACCGCAGGTGGCGCTGGCCATCTTGCCCTTGCGCAATGGCTCGGGCGACCCTTCACTCGATTGGATGGGCAAGAGCTTGGCCGAAATGCTGCGCACCGATGTCGGCCAGTCTGAGAGCCTGCACACGGTTTCTCCGGACCGCCTGCATCAGATTCTTACCGACCTTCGTGTTTCCCCTGACACGGAACTTGATCCCTCCTCGATCAAACGCATCGCGGAATTCACTAACGCGGACCAGATTGTCTGGGGCGAATACGTTAAGCTGGGCGATCAGATTCGCATCGACGCGCAAATCGAGAACCTGAAAAGCGAGCGCGTGATTCCGATCAAGGCGGAGGCTGTTAATGAAAAAGCTCTGATCAAGGCAGTCGATCAGCTCGCCAAGTCTGTGCAGGACAATCTCACGCTTTCATCGAAAGCGGTGGAACAGATGAAAGCGGCGGCGTTTACGCCTTCATCGAGTTCGGTTGACGCATTGCATCAATACACCGAAGGGCTGGAGTTGTCGCGACAGAACAATGATCTCGAAGCGGTCAAGCGGTTCCAGGCGGCGGTTGCGGCTGATCCGAATTTCGCATTGGCCTACGCGCGCCTCGCACAAACTTATCTTCGCCTGGGAGAAGGCAACAAGGCACAGGAGTATTCGAACAAGGCGTCCGACCTGGACTCAAACCTACCAGCGGCTGAGAAGTACATGATCCAGGCAGCAACCGCGCGCATCCAGAACAATCCTGACAAAGCGCTGGAAGCCTACGACAATCTAGCCAAGCTGATGCCGCAGGATCCCTCCATTTGGGCCGATGAGGCGTCGATCTATGAAGGGAAAGGAAACTACGACAAGTCTTACGATCTGTACGCCAAAGTGCTGCAGAGCGATCCCAAGAACCTTGACGCATTACTCGCGATTGGCGGCGTGCAGATCGAGCGGGGAAAGCCCGAAGGTTCTTTCGACTACTTGAATCAGGCGCTCAGCCTCGCGGTTCAGCTGAATAATCAGCAGGGGAAAGCCAACGTTCTGCAAACCCTCGGTGCCGCTTATCGCCTGACCAACAAGCCGGATGACGCGTTGCAGAATCTGCAGCAGGCCGCGGTAATCGAAAAGCAGATCGGCGACAAAGGCGGCTTAGCATTTAGTGTGCGACAGATCGCCGATGCCTACGGAATGAAGGGGAAACCCGACGACGCTGCCAAAAACTATGAAGAAGCTCTGAAGCTCGAGACTGAGTTGAACGACCAGGTCGGGCTCGGCGGCGTTCTGCTGAATTACGGCAACATGCTGGATTCCCAGGGCAAGTACGACAAGGCCCTCGAGATCACCAAACGCGCGCTGCAGATTGAATTGCAACTCGGCGACGAAGAGACGCAAAGTATTTGCCTCAACAATATCGGCAACCTTTACATAGAACAGGGCCACTATGACGAAGCCCTGACCTACTTCCAGCGCACTCTGGATCTACAACAAAAATTAAAATCGCCTGTCGACACTGCACGTTCCATGAACAATATTGCCGACACCTATTTGCGCATGGGGCAGGTCGACAAAGCGCTTGATAATTACCTGCACGCGCTGGAAGTCTCGCGTAGCGCAGGCGACAAGAGCCTGATCGCGATGACGTCGGACGGAATGGCGCGCCTCTTCGCGCTCCAAGGCCGGAACGGAGCAGCTCTGGGCGCGCAGCAGGACGCTTTGAAGAACGAGCAGGATCTGCAGCAGCAAAGTGCCGATCTGGCGCAGATTCAGGCTAATTACGGATCCATTCTTGCTCTCGTCGGCCGTTTTGAGGATTCTCAGAAGAATCTCGACGCCGCTTTGGCGCTCGCCAAATCGCTACACAACGACGTGCTCGTCGAGAAGCTGCTGAATCAGCAAGGCGAGCGATCGTTCTACCAGGGCGATCTTGCCGCGGCTCGCACTGCATTGGATCAGGCCATGCAGCTTGCATCTAAACAAAAAGATCGCGGAGAAATTCTGCGGGTGAAGTTGAACCAGGCACGCGTCGACCTCGCCCAGGGCAAGGCTGCGGTAGCAGCAAAGAGCACAAAGGATGTAGTCACCGGCGCAGATGGACTTGGGCTTAATGCCTTGTCGCTGCAGGCTTCGCTGGTGATGGGACAGGCTCTAGCTGAATCCAAGAACTACGCCCAGGCACGTCCGGTGCTGGAAACAGTCGCACGGCGTGCGCAAAGCGACGGCTTGCGATCCCTTTTGCCGCAAGCTCACTACTGGCTTGCGGTCACTTTGAAGGCAAGCGGCGCTACGGCGGAAGCCGACGCCCATATGCAACTGGCGAAGAGAGCATTGCAGGATATGCGCGCTGAATCGCGCAGTGACGACATTCTGAAGCGAAGCGATCTGAAGCCAATCGCACAATAATTAGCTAACTCAAGGCCCAGATTTCACAAAAAGGAAAAGGATAGGCCGAAGCCCATCCTTTGTTAGCTGTAGAAGCGGGCTATTTCAGCACGACAACCGTGGTCTCGCGATCATAAATAGTCTGATTCACAGTGTTATTTGTCTGGAATACGACCGTCAGCGTGTAGGTACCCTTCGGGCAAACCTGCGTCACACCGGAAGGCATGATGCAGCTGCTGCTGTCCCAA
>Ga0134127_10004053_pt1 | contig 10568 bp, 14 predicted proteins | sample KB31753_FD_96459 | JGI IMG/M metagenome (GOLD analysis project Ga0134127, IMG submission 96459) | Terrestrial soil microbial communities with excess Nitrogen fertilizer from Kellogg Biological Station, Michigan, USA - KB3-175-3 | ecosystem: Environmental > Terrestrial > Soil > Unclassified ...
CGATCACAGCATCGTGCTGCCCGCTTCGGCGCTTTTCGGTGCGGCATTTCTCGTTGCGTGCGACCTGATCGCGCGAACGGTGCTGGCGCCGGTCGAAGTGCCGGTGGGGGTGGTCACCGCGATGCTTGGAGGGCCGTTTTTCTTATGGCTGCTCGTCCGGCGAAGCTGATTCGCCTCGTTTTCGTTGTTCTTCTGCTTTGGGGCGCGAGCGCTTATGACCTCGGGGCGAACCTTTTAGGTTCGCGTGAACAGTCCGGCGGATCTGAAAGGTCCGCGCCGCCCCAGACCTCGAGCAGCGGACCCGCTCGCCGGGTCGTCTCGCTCGTCCCGAATGTCACCGAGATGCTGTTTGCGGTCGGCGCCGGGGCGCAGGTCGTCGGCGTCAGCAGCTATGACGACTTTCCTCCCGAAACGAAAGGACTCCCGCGTGTGGGCGCACTGCTCGATCCGGACACGGAGCGGATTCTCTCGCTGCGGCCCGACCTCGTCGTGGTCTACGGTTCGCAGAGCGAATTGGAGGGTCAGTTCACCCGAACCGGCATTCGCGTCTACCCGTACCGCCATGGCGGCATCGACAGCATCCTGCAGGCGATTCGCGACGTCGCCCGTCTGACTGGACATCAAGGCGACGGTGATCGCGTCGTCCGGGAGGTGCGATCGCAGCTCGACGCCGTTCGCATCCGGGTACGGGGCCAGCGGCGCCCGCGAACGATGCTCGTCATCGGCCGCGATGCGGGCGCGCTGCGTGGTGTGTATGTCAGCGGCGGTATCGGCTTTCTTCACGAGCTCCTCGATGCGGCGGGGGGCGACGATGTGTTTGGCGACATCAAGCGCGAGGCGGCGCAGCCGTCGAACGAGACGATGATCGTCCGCGCACCGGAAGTCATCATCGAGCTGCATTCGGGCGATCAGCTGCCCGCCGACGCCCTTCAGAAGGAGCGCGCGTCCTGGAATCTGCTGGCCTCTGTTCCCGCGGTCCGTACCGGCCGCGTTCATATTCTCTACGGCGGTTACACGCTGGCCGCTGGACCGCGCATCGGCCGCACGGCGGAAACGCTCGCGCGCGTCCTGCATCCGGACTCGTTCAAGTGAAGATTCTGCTGTCGTGGAGCTCGGGCAAGGACAGCGCGTGGGCGCTGCATCTGCTCAATCAACAGCATCCTGGCGCGGTGGCGGCGCTGCTGACGACGGTCAACGAGGCAATGGATCGGGTGGCGATGCACGGCGTGCGCCGATCCGTTCTCGAGGCGCAGGCGCGCGCCGCGCGTTTGCCGCTGCACGTGATTCATCTTCCGCATCCGTGTCCGAACGAGGTCTACGAAGCGCAGATGCGGGCGGCGATTGCGGATGCGAGGGCGAACGGATTCACGCACGCGGCGTTCGGCGATCTGTTTCTCGAAGACATTCGTCGGTATCGCGAAGAGCATCTCGCGGGCACAGGCCTCGAGCCGCTCTTTCCTGTGTGGGGGATCCCGACCAATGAGCTCGCCGAACAGATGATCGATGGCGGTCTTCGCGCGCGCCTCGCGTGCGTCGACACGCGGCGTCTCGACGGACGCTTCGCCGGCCGCGAATTCGATCGGTCGCTGCTGCGCGACCTGCCGGCCGAGGTCGATCCGTGTGGCGAGCGCGGCGAGTTCCACTCGTGCGTGTACGCGGGGCCGATGTTCGAGGAGCCAATCGCGCTTCAGACCGGCGAGACGCATGCGGTCGTGCCGTACGTTTGGCGCGATTTGGTTCCGCGAAGCTGAGGTTCGCGCTGCAAATGGGAGACCGCTACCCATCTCGAATCGTCTGCCTCACCGAGGAAACAACCGAAACGCTCTATCTTCTGGGCGAAGGCGACCGTGTCGTCGGCGTGTCCGGCTACACCGTGCGTCCGCCCGAGGCGCGTCAGAAGCCGCGCGTGTCGGCGTTCATCAACGCGCGTTTCGATAAGATCGAGCGGCTTCGTCCGGATTTGATTCTCGCCTTCTCGGATCTGCAGGCGGACATCGCCGCCGAACTCGCCCGGCGCGGCTTCAACGTCGTCCTCTTCAACCAGCGCAGCGTTGCGGAGATCCTGCAGATGATTCGCATGCTCGGTGGACTGATCGGCCGTGCGGAGCGCGCGGAGGCGCTGGCGAATCAGTTCGAAAAGGGTCTGGAGGAGATCCGCGCGCGGGCATCACAGTTGTCCCGCCGTCCTCGCGTTTATTTCGAAGAGTGGGACAATCCGCTGATCTCAGGCATCCAGTGGGTGGAGGAGCTGATCGAAATCGCGGGTGGCGATCCGATTTTTCCGGAACTGCGTCACGCGAAGCTCGCGAAGGACCGTGTCGTCCAGCCTGACGAAGTCGTGCGCCGGCATCCCGACGTCATCGTCGCGTCGTGGTGCGGGAAGGCCGTCAGGAAAGAGAAGATCGCCTCCCGCGCCGGCTGGGACTCGCTGCCCGCCGTCCAAGCCGGCGACATCTATGAAATCAAGTCGGCGTTCATCCTCCAGCCGGGCCCCGCATCTCTGACCGACGGCGTCCGCCACCTCCACGAAATCATTTCGGGGATCGGGGCGGGGGTCAGACCCTGATGGTGAGTCGTACCGGGGTCTGACCCCCGTACGAGTTGTGCGGGGGTCAGACCCCGGTGATGGGGCGACTCAAGGTTGCAGATTTTGCGATCTGGCGATCGTGGATGCGGGCCAGCAACAGCTGCGCCGCGAAGGCGCCGATCAGTGCCATCAGCATGTCCGCCTGCGTGTCGAACGGATCTCCCTGCGTGCCGAGAAAAGCATCGGCGGCGCTCCCACCGATCAACGCCGACCACCACTCAATGAACTCGTAGCACGCGCTGATCGCCAGGCATACACACAACACGATGAAGAAAAGCCATTTGCCCGGCTGGAGCGGCGAACGCCTGATGAGGATTTCGCGCGCGATGATGGCGGGCACGAATCCTTGCGCAAGATGCCCGATGCGATCGTAGTGATTTCTGCTGAAGCCGAAGACGCGCTGCATCCAGAACCCGAGCGGCACCTGGGCGTAGGTGTAGTGCCCGCCGAGCATCAGGATGAGGGCGTGGACGAAAATCAGTCGGTACGCAAGCGGCGTCAGCGGAAACCGGCGCGCTGTCGCGACGAGCAGCGGCACGGCGATAAAGATCGGAAAGACCTCGAGAATCCAGGTCGTGCGATCCGCGGGCGCAATGCCCGACCAGATGAGCATCGCCCCCGCGACGACGAGCAGGACGATCGGCTCGCGCCCCTTCACGCCTGCACGCGATCGCCGAGAAACAGCGAATGCTCGAGCGGCGGTATCACCCCCGCGGCGTGCGCGCGCTCGAACAACCGTTCAACCGCGCGCCGGCCCTCGGAGCCCAAATCGATCGAGAACGCATTCACATAGAGGTCGATGTGCTGATACATCACCTCTTCGCTCATCTCGTGCGCATGTTCGCGCACGAACGGAAGGCTGGCCGTCCGATGCGCAAACGCGTAGTCGACGCTTCGCCGCATGACCCGGTTCACACGCTGCTTGATCGACTCCGGAAGCGCGCGGCGAGCGACGATGCCGCCGAGAGGAATGGGCGATCCGGTTTCACGCTCCCAGAATTCGCCCAGGTCGACGATCTTCTTCAGCCCCTTTGCGGCATAGGTAAACCGATTCTCGTGAATGATCAGCCCGGCGTCGAACCGGCCGTCAAGGACTGCCGCCTCGATTTCTGAAAACAACACCTCGGTCTTGTCGTGCACCGCCGGAAAGGCGAGGCCGAGCAGAAAATTTGCCGTCGTGTACCTGCCGGGAATCGCGATGCGCAGATTTCCGGAAGCGACATCCGCGGGCGCGATCGTGCGCTTCGAGATGAGGAGAGGTCCGCAATTGCGTCCAAGGGCGCTGCCCGCGTCGAGCAGCACGTAGGCCGCAGCGCAGTATGCGTACGCGTGATAGCTCAGTTTGGTGACGTCGACCTCACGCGCAAAGGCCGCCCTGTTCAGCGCTTCGACGTCGGCGAGACGCACGTCGAACTCCAGCCCTTCGAGATCGATGCGCTGGTTGACGATCGCATCGAACATGAAGCAGTCGTTCGGGCACGGCGAAAACGCGAGCGTCAGTTTCATGTCTGGTCGATGAGGCGCAGCGCGGCGCTGTTCAGGTTATCAATCGCCTCGCCCAGTTTCCACGCGGCACGATTCCGCTTCTCCACCACGTTGGATACGGCGCGAATTTCGGCGAACGGAATACCGCGTATCAGACACGCGTACATGAACGCGGCCCCCTCCATCGTCTCGACCTGAGGTTCGCACCGCTGCCGCACGGCCGCGATCGAGCTGTCGCGGCCATGAACGGTGTTGACGGTGATCCCATGCACGCGCGGCAGCTCTCGCAACGCGGCCGCGGATGGCGGCGCTGTATTCATCAATCGTCCATCCCGAAACGGAAAATCGTCTCGTGCAAGCAGCTTGAGGTCATGCAATGTGAGAAATGCATCATCGGCCTCGGCGCCCATTTCGGGCAGCTCCTCACTTACCACGTGGACGACTCCGCCCGCGGGAATCCCGGGATCGAAGCTGCCGCAGACGCCGAGATTCAAGGCGACGTCATACTCACGCGTCGCCAGCACACGCGACGACCAGGCGGCGGTCGCCACCATTCCGACTCCCGTCATGAGCACGTCGATGTCATGGTTGGCGCGCGTGCAGCTGCGCAGCCGCCCGTCGGAATTCGAACGTTGCGTCAACACGGCGAGCAACGGATCGATCTCCGCAGCCGTCGCGGCAACGATGAGCATCCGCACAGCGGAATCTTATTTCTTGGCTTTGTCGCTGAGCCAGCGAATCAGGTTGCCGATATCGGCGTAGGGCGCACGATATTCCTGCGGTGTGACGTGCTCGATCATGTCCCGGTGCGTTGGCGCGCCATATGGCGCCGGTCCGTAGGCAAGGTTGTCCTGCTTGGTGAAGAGCTCGATGCGCGGAGCCTGGCCGTAAACGTCAACTCTGTACCGGATGTTGAGGCCGGTGCGCGATTCACTGCCAGCCGATTGTCGGAGATCACGCGTGACCTTCGCGAGATCAATAGGCAGGCGTTTCACGTCGACCGAGGTCTGCTGCGCGAACGCCCCGTCTGCGGCGCCGAACAGCAACAACCCGATGAGAGAGACCTGCCAGAGTTTCATGGCTCTTCAGACGTTACGGCGATCCTACTGGTTTTCCTTCCATTCTTCGTACCAGGCCATTTGGATGGCCTCAAGCTTGGGCTCGTTCGAGGTCTTCGGGTCGTCGGTAAATCCCTCGAGCGCCAACACTTTCTCGCGAAGATCGGTAAATCTGACGGTCAGCGGGTCGACCTCCGGAAATTTCTCGCTCAGCGCTATGCCGATGTCTTCGGCGTCGATCCACTTCACGGCTGTGCCTCCGCCGTCTTTTTCTCCTCCTCGCGACTGTCGGACTTGCCGAGCTGAATGGCCCCGCCCTCCTGCACGTAATTACGCGTATACATGGGGAACTCGACAACGACGTCGCCGTTGATAACAGCCTGGCAGCCGAGACGCGAGTTCGTGCGGAGATCCCATGCCGTATCGAGCCGATCAAGCTCCTTGTCTTCAGGCTCGCTGAGGTTTTGTTCCCCTTCGCGGATGTAGAGATGGCAGGTCGTGCAGGCGCAGCTGCCACCGCACGCATGCTCGAGCGGGATATTGAAGTTCATCGCCACGTCGAGGAACGACTCGGGAAGGCCGTGATGTTCGTACGGGAGCTTTCCCTTTTCGAATTCGACGGTGGTCGTCTTGCCGTCTTTGATGAACGTGACCTTTGGCATCACACGTCCTTTACGTTCCTGCCCGCCAGCGCCTCCCGAACGGTGCGGTTCATCGTGACTTCAGCAAGGTGCTGCGTCGCGTGATTGAGCGCGAGCGTCTTCTCCTGAATGGCGCCGCGATCGGAGCCGGCGATTACGGCTTTCAAGTCCGCCAGCGCGGCGTCGATCCGCTCGCGCTCGCCAGCTTCGAGCTGCTCGTCGGCCAGCGCCGCGAAGTCGGGTCGCCGGAGCACCTTGTCGGTGGCCTGAATCACCGTCTCCGCCTCATTGCGCGCGTCGATCAACAGCCGCGCCTCGAAGTCCGCTTCCGCATGCTCGAACGATTCGATGAGCATCCGTTCGACTTCCTGATCGGTTAGTCCGTAGGACGGCTTCACTTCGATCGTTTGCTCGATGCTGGTGCGCAGTTCGCGCGCCCCGACGCTGAGAATGCCGTTCGCGTCAACCTGGAATCGCACCTCGATGCGCGGCAGACCGGCAGGCATTGGCGGGATGCCGCCTAGATGCAGATGCGCGAGCGACCGGCAATCGGCGGCGAGCTCGCGTTCACCCTGCAGCACATGGATGTCGACACCCGTCTGATTGTCGACTCCTGTCGTGAACATTTCCCGGCCGCTGGCGGGGATTGTGGAATTGCGCAGGATGATCTTCGATACGACGCCGCCCATCGTCTCGATGCCGAGCGAGAGCGGTGTGACATCGAGCAGCAGCATCTCGCGGCGGCCCGACACGAGAATATCGGCCTGCACCGCAGCGCCCAGGGCGACGACCTCGTCGGGATTGAGGTCGCTGTGCGGCTTGCGCCCGAACACCTCCTCGACAACCCGGCGCACCAGCGGAATCCGCGTGGACCCGCCGACGAGTACGACTTCGTCGATATCCGACGGCTGCAAACCGGCATCGCCGAGCGCCTGGCGGCACGGCTCCAGCGTACGTTCGACGAGTGGACGAATGATGCGTTCGAAGTCGGCGCGTGTAATGGCGCGGCGATATCCGGTATGCGCTGCCGGCGACGGCTCTATCCGAATCTCCGTCTCGTCGATGTCCGACAGATCCCATTTCGCCTGAATGACGGCGCGGCGGATGGCCTCGACCGTGGTCGGGTCCTGTTCCTTCGGGCCTGCAATCTCAGCAAGCACCTGCTCGAGCAGCAGACGATCGATGTCGTCGCCTCCGAGGTGCGTGTCCCCGTTGGTGGAGAGCACCTGGAACACGCCGTCTTCGACCTTCAGGATGGAGATGTCGAACGTGCCTCCGCCAAGGTCGTACACCGCGATCGTTCCGCGGCTGCGCTTGTCGAGGCCGTACGCGAGGGACGCCGCCGTCGGTTCGTTGATGATGCGCAGGACCTCGAGTCCCGCGAGCCGTCCGGCGTCGCGCGTCGCGGTTCGCTGGGCATCGTTGAAATACGCGGGGACGGTGATGACCGCGCGGTCCACCTCGAAGTCAAAATCGCCCCGCTGGCGAAAGTGCTCCTCGGCGCGATGTTTCAACTCACGGAGGATAAAGGCGGAGATTTCCGGCGGCGTGAATTCGCGGTCGGCAATACCGATTCGGACAACGCCGCCGGGATCCCCCGACACCCAAAACGGCAGCAGCGCCGATTCGTGCTCGACGTCCTCGATGCCACGACCCATGAAACGCTTGACGGAATACACCGAGCGCGACGGCGCCGCCAGGAGGCGCCGCTGCGCTTCGCGGCCCACGTAAATGGTGCCGTCCTCACCGACTGAAACGACGGACGGCACGAGCGCGTCACCGTTATCGTCGCGAATGACGACCGGCCGGCCCTCGTCTGCGTACGCGACAAGGCTGTTGGTCGTGCCGAGATCGATGCCGACAACCTTGCTCATGGCTCACGGCTCGTGGCCTGAAGCCCGGAGCCTTCACGCTCGATCGTGCCGAGCAGGTTGTTGATGTAGTTGCGCTCGAGGAGGCGCTCGCGAAGCGCTTCGAGCGTCGCCCGCTTCTCCGCCGCGGGCGCATGCTCGCCGCGGCTGTCCCAGCGAGCGCTCAGCTCCTGCAGCTGCCGCTCGTGCTCGTCGCGTTTCTCTTCAATCGGCTGGCGTGCAGTTGCGAGACGGGCCAGCAGCTTTTCCGGATCCTCGCCGGACTCGCGCAGCTCACGTATCTCGTCGAGCTCTTCGTTGAGGGCGAACACTTCCTCGAGCAGCGAGGGCGGAACTTTCGCCGCCTGGTCCCCCGAGCCTGTCGAGGGGTCTTCGGATCTCGCCGACGGAAGGCCTTCGATCGCCAGCAGGTGTTCAATGCGCGAAACGGGATTCTTCAGCGCGCGATACGCGTCGTTGAGATAGGACGAGCGCTCCAGGCTCGCCAGCCGTTCGGCGGGAGTGGCGTTGTAGAAGTAATCCGGATGGAACTTGCGGCTCAACTCACGAAAACGCCGCTCGAGATCCTGCGGATCGATCAGCAGCTTGCGGGGCAGGCCGACGAACGCGAAGTAGTCGCCGTGGCGTCCGAGCGCAAGGATGCGGCTGCACTGCGGACAGAAGTGCTCATCGACTGGAGCGCCGGCGCCGCAGTTGCGGCACTCGAGCATCGAAGGTGAACGGACGGGAATCGGTTCCGGAGTCATTCATGCGCCGAAAGAGCTGCCGCAACCGCAGGTCGCTTTCGCGTTCGGGTTATGGAACACGAAACCCTTGGTCAACAGCGCGGTGTCGTAGTCGAGCGTGGTGCCGTCGAGAAACAGATAGCTCTTGCGATCGACGAAAATCTTCGCGCCCTCAGGCCCCTCGAAGACCTCGTCGCCGAGGCGCGGCTCGCGCTCCCAGGCGAAGGTGTAGCTGAGCCCCGAGCAGCCACCGCCCTTCACGCCGACACGAAGACCGCCTTCGGTGATGCCCTGCTTGGCCATCAACGTCTTGATCTTCTGCGCGGCAGTCTCGCTGATCTGAATCATTTCCCTTCGGTCCGGCTGTAGCCGGACCCCACCGTTACGCGCTCGGTTGCGCGTGCTCGGCCGCGGGCTTCACGCCCTTCGACTCGTCCTGCTTCTTCTTGTAGTCGGCAATCGCCGCCTTGATGGCGTCCTCGGCGAGCACCGAACAGTGAATCTTCACTGGCGGCAGCGACAACTCGGCGACGATTTCCGTGTTCTTGATGGCAAGCGCCTGGTCGACGGTCTTGCCCTTCAGCCATTCGGTCGCCAGGCTCGAGCTCGCAATCGCCGAACCACATCCGAACGTCTTGAACTTCGCATCGTCGATGACCCCCGTCTCGGGGTTCACCTTCACCTGCAGCTTCATCACGTCGCCGCACTCCGGCGCCCCGACGAGGCCGGTCCCGACATTGACGTCGTCTTTCGGCAACGACCCGACGTTGCGGGGGTTCTCGTAGTGATCGACGACCTTGTTTGAGTAAGCCATTTTCTTCTCCGTGTAGGGGCGGACCTTCAGGTCCGCCCTAATGCGTCACCCACTGCATCTTCGAAAGGTCGACGCCTTCTTTCACCATCTCATACAACGGCGACATCTCGCGGAGGCGCCGCACGACCTTCGTCAGTTTGTCGACCACGTAGTCCACTTCCTCTTCTGTCGTCCAGCGACCGAGACCGAAGCGGATTGACGAGTGCGCCAGATCGTCGCCGGCGCCCAGCGCCTTCAGCACGTACGACGGCTCGAGGCTTGCCGAGGTACACGCCGACCCCGACGATACCGCGACATCGTTGATGCCCATCAACAGCGATTCGCCCTCGACGTAAGCGAAGCTGATATTCAGGTTGTGCGGCAGCCGGTGCTCCATCGACCCGTTGATGTAGATCTCATCGAGGTTCTTGTGCAGCTCCTCATTGAGCCGGTCGCGCAGCTTCCCGAGGCGCGCCGCGTCTTTCTGCATCTCCAGCCGGCACAGCTCCGCGGCTTTGCCAAGACCGACGATGCCGGTCACGTTCAACGTGCCGGAACGCATTCCGCGTTCATGGCCGCCACCGCTGATCTGCTCGGCGAGCAGCACGCGCGGGTTGCGGCGCCGCACGTAGAGCGCACCGACACCCTTCGGACCGTAGATCTTGTGAGCACTGATCGAGACCAGATCCGCTTTCAGCGCGGTGACGTCGAACGGCACCTTGCCGACCGCCTGCACCGCGTCGGTGTGGAAAAGAATCCCCTTCTCCTTCGCGATGGCGCCAATTTCCGCGATCGGCTGAATGACGCCGATTTCGTTGTTGGCCGTCATGATGGTGATGAGAATCGTCTTGTCCGTAATCGCCGCGCGCAGCTCGTCGAGATTGATGCGTCCGTCCTTCTGCACCGGCAGATACGTGACGCGCAGTCCCTGCTTCTCGAGCTTCTTGCACGTATCGACCACCGCCTTGTGCTCGGTGACGCACGTGATCAGGTGATTGCCCTTCTCGCGGTACATCTCGGCGACGCCCTTGATCGCGCGGTTGTTCGACTCGGTCGCGCCGCTCGTGAATATCACTTCCTTCGCGTTGGCGCCAATGAGATCCGCCACCTGCTTGCGCGCAGCCTCGACCGCCTCTTCCGCTTCCCAACCGAACGGATGGTTGCGGCTCGCCGCGTTGCCGAACTTCCCTGTGAAATACGGCATCATCGCTTCGAGCACCCGCGGGTCGACGGGCGTCGTCGCGTGATAATCCATGTAAATCGGGAGTTTCATATTCTTCTCCGGCAGGTCCGCTTCGCCCCTCGAGCCAAATCGCTTCGCGGAACCCGCCCTACGTGCGTGCGTGATGTAACACCGCAGCGTGCGAGGCCGACACCGGCGAGACGTTCTCCGCCGCGATCTCGGCAA
>Ga0134127_10004054_pt1 | contig 10565 bp, 13 predicted proteins | sample KB31753_FD_96459 | JGI IMG/M metagenome (GOLD analysis project Ga0134127, IMG submission 96459) | Terrestrial soil microbial communities with excess Nitrogen fertilizer from Kellogg Biological Station, Michigan, USA - KB3-175-3 | ecosystem: Environmental > Terrestrial > Soil > Unclassified ...
CATGGACGAGAAAAATCTTACTCGGGCTTGGTTTGATTGCCCGCACGTAGGCCAAGAGATCCTGTCGATCCGCATGGGCCGAGAGTCCGTTGAATTTCACGATCTGCGCCCGCCGTGGAGTGGGCACGCCAAAAATTGGCACGACATCCCATCCTTCAACGAGTTTGCGCCCGAGAGTATGTTCGGCTTGAAAGCCCACGAAGACGATCACATTCGCTTCGTCTTGAATTGCGTGTTTGAGATGGTGCACGACGCGACCGCCTTCGCACATGCCGGAGGCGGAAATGATGACGCAAGGCCCCTTCATGCTGTTCAAACGCTTGCTGTCCTCCGGCGAAGACACATAATGGATATAGCGTGAGGCGAAGAGGTCGCCGGAAGATGTAAAAGTTCGGGTGGTGTCTTCATCAAAGCATTCCGGGTGGCGACGAAAGACCTCTGTGGCCCGCGAGGCCAGCGGGGAATCGATATAGATCGGGATGGGATCGAGGCGCCCCTCGCCGACGAGTTCTTTGATTCGCATGACCAACTCCTGGGTGCGCCCGACGGCGAATGCTGGGACGATAATCTTGCTCTTGTGGGTTTTCGCATGAGTGAGAAGGTCTAGTGCCTTCTGTTTCATGCTCTCCCGGTCGGCGTCGTGCAGGCGATCGCCGTAGGTCGACTCAAGAATCAACACGTCGCATGGCGGTGGTGGCTCAGGATCGCGAAGAATGGGCATGTTGGAACGGCCAAGATCCCCGCTGAACAGCACGGTGGTCGTATTGCCGCGTGCCGTGTATTTGACCCGAATGGCCGCCGATCCCAAGATATGGCCGGCATCATGAAAGGACGCTGTCACGCGTGGCGCGATCTTGAGGGTATCTCCATATCGTGCGCCCTCAAATCGTCGGACGAGCTTACGAACGTCATCGGTATTGTAGAGTGGTCGAACACAGGCTTTCCTGTTTCGTTGTTCCTGCTTGTTGACGTAGCTGCAGTCACTCACCTGTACTCGAGCCGAGTCTTCGAGCATCAGTTCCGTCAGATCTGCGGTGGCTCTGGTGAGGTACACTTTTCCGGAGAAGCCGTGTTTCTTGAGCATCGGTAAGGCGCCGGAATGGTCGACATGGGCGTGGGATAGCAAGACTGCACTGAGCGACTTGGGGTCGAAGCTCAAATCTCGGTTCTGCCGAAGGGCTTCGTCTCGACGTCCTTGAAACAGTCCACAATCGAGCAACAGCCGAAAGCCTGGGACCTCAAGCATGTGGCGACTGCCTGTCACCGAACGCGCGGCACCATGGAACGAAAGTTTCACGATGACGGCACCCCGTTGTGGCGAGCGATCAGGTCCCAGGCTTCCTGAGCCGTTTCGGCATAGCGAAATAGCCGAAGGTCTTCCTGCTTGATCAACCCGTTCTCGACGAGCCATTGCCAGTTGATCAGGCGCTCCCAAAAATCGCGTCCGACCAACACCACCATCACGTTATCGGTCTTACCTGTTTGAAGGAGCGTCAGTGTCTCGAACAGCTCGTCGAGCGTGCCGAATCCTCCGGGGAAGGCGACCAACGCTTTGGCACGGATTAAGAAGTGCATTTTCCTGATTGCAAAATAGTGAAACTGAAAACTCAGCTCCGGTGTGATGTAGGGGTTCGGGTGTTGTTCGTGAGGCAGGGTAATGTTGAGGCCGATGGATTTTGCATTCACGTCCGCTGCCCCGCGGTTGGCGGCCTCCATGATGCCGGGTCCTCCGCCAGTGACAATGACGTAATCACACAGGCCGTCGATCTGGCAGGTCAACGACACCAGCCGGCTAAACTCACGCGCCACGTCGTAATACTTCGAGAGCGCGAGTTGGCGCCGGGCGATCTCCACCTGTTGCTCGCTCATTCGATTAGTGGGGGACCGCGCGGCTTCCTCTTCCGCGAGACGGAGCGTGCGCGCAGCGGCCGCTGGCTCTTGTAGTCTGGCACTGCCGAACACGACGATTGTCGACCGGATCCCCTGCTCACGCTGAATCAACTCGGGCTTCAAGAGTTCGAGCCCGATGCGGATGGAGCGGAGCTCTTCCCGCTGGAGAAACTCCGCATCGCGAGCTGCGGGAATGTAGGAAGAGGAGTTCCCAGGAGATGGGTCCATAGGCCGTGATTATAGCGACCTGCACACACTGCGGCAATCGCGGGACATACCCAGGAGAAAATAGCAGGCGCCCTGATATGACTCCGTCAATGTCAGATTCACGCCGTGGCGGTGTCTGTGGCTTAGGGAAACGCCCTGCGGAAGATTTCTGGAGCGGCCGCGCTTGATGCAAGACGATACTCGAAGTACAAACGGGATGGTGAGTCTACGGCCCGTAGCGGCTCGCATTTTGATGATGGGCAAAGGCGTAATACACCACGACCCAGTTCTTATCGAACTCTACTTGTAGTTCCTCTGTGCCTAATCCCCCACCGCTATAGGTGAGTTGATACAGGTCGCTCGGGAGTGCTTCCAATATTGGAAAAAAGAGAGACAGCGGGCGCGTAATGTTCACCGTAAAGTATTTGATATCAAGAAACTGGTATCGCACCACTGTGCCGTTGTCCACCGGCTTGATACCCCCCGGGGCCCCCAGGTTCTTCACGATATCGGACAGTGTTGTGGCCCCAGGCACAATGAAGGACACATCCGCTGGCTGAATAACCTCATTGACAGTGAAGCGACGCCAGGCCAACGGGCATCCTTCTAAAAGGATGGCGAGCAGGCACAACAGAATCAACAAACCCCTTCGCCGAGCCGGCATCGTCGACTAGTCTCCAAAAGGCCAGAACTGTAGTTTGGGAGGCGGTTTCTGGCGTCCCAACACGACCTGTTGGACGATGCCGTCACGGGAGAAAAACACGTACAAATCGTTTCCGACGACATTGGTTCGAGAGAAGAAGAGGACGGTTCCGGATTTGAGGGTGTAATTGTAGTAATGGAATACCTGCTGATCATGAACTTGAATGACGCGTTCTGGTGCGCCGAGTATTTCCGCGACGTCCTGTCTGGTAGAAGTCCCGATCTTAATTGACTCCACATCCTCCTGTTTGAAATCGTCATCATAGTTGCCCCGGAAAAACGCGCATCCCTGCAGTAGGGTGGCGGCAGCCGCAGCGAGCACCAGCGATCGAATCACAATCATTGAGCCTCCTTTTCTCAAGGGCCGTCCTCCTACTGGCGATGATGCCTCAAAACGAAATCGTCTTCGTAGACCTCATACATCGATGGCGTCAGACCGACTCGCCGGTACACCGTTTGAGCCGCTCGATTGTCTCGTGCCACGTACAATCTAATGCCGCAGATCTTGTTATCGGCTTTCCCGATCGCAACAACGGTATCATGCAACCGTCGATAGACGCCTTTCCGTCTCCAGGCCGGATCCACATAGACACTTTGAATCCACCAAAAAGCGCCGTTGCGCCAATCGCTCCATTCATAGGTGATCATCAGCTGACCAAGCAGCCGGCGATCGTTGGCCTGGTCTAGTTCGGCAACCATGAAAAATCCCCGGTCGGGAGATTCAAGGAGGGCAATGGTCCCGTCATGCAAGCGGTCGCGATCGAGAAGTCGTCCCTCTGTTTCCAAAGCCATAGCCGCGCTGAACGACTCGATCATTGCTGCATCTTCTGGCTTGGCGAGTCGAACATTCATAGAGTCGAGGATTGGCATGAGGCTCAGGCCGTTGTCTTCGGGGATCGTAACCATCCGGTTTCCGGCTTGTACAAGCCGGCGGTACACTCCATCTTGATGGCGTCTTCCGGTAGCAGATTGATCGGGCGCAGCTGTGGCTGAGGGACAAACGCGAGAAAGCCGGTAAACGGATGGATGGCCGTGGGCACGAAGACCATGAACAAACTTGTTGCCGGTGCAACCTGCAGCCCCGACGGTGCGGCTCCCATGACAAATCCGATCGCCCAGAGACCGTCTCGAGGAAAGGGAAAGGCCACCACGGTGCTGCGCCCGAAACGAGAACGGAACTGAAGAAGATCGGTCATCCCTTTGAGGGTCATGTAGACACTGCGGACCAACGGAACGTGATCGATCCATCGTTCTGCATGGGTGATGATACGCCGTCCGACTATATGGGTGGCGATGGCGCCCACGAATACTACAATGACCAGAAACAACAGGAGGCTGAGTCCAGGGCTCAGCCGGGTTCCGATATTCCACGGGAGGTCTTGGATTACATCGTTGAGAGCGTGAAGTAGTGCGGATAGGATCACGAACGTGGCCCAGGCTGGCAAAAGGACCAACAATCCGGCCAAGGAGTATTTCCAGAATGCTTTTGACATCGCCGCGTGTTTCCCCCGATATGATCGGGCAAGATTCTAGTTTAGCAGAAACCACTAGCCGAAATAGAGTCTGCACGCAAAGCTTGATCTCGTCGACATCGGTGATCTATTCTACCCGTGTGTTGGCGGTCTGGTTCACACGGAGGGGCATCATGGCGGAACGTACTGAGGGAAGGCGTCCGGTTAATATCGACAAGGATCTTCTCGCCATTCTCTGCTGCCCCGACACGAAACAGGACGTGAGTTTGGCCGATGCGGCGCTGATTGCCAAGTTGAACGAGGCCGTCAGCCGTGGCCAATTAAAAAATAGGGCGAATAAGCCGGTCACGGAATCCCTCGACGGAGGGTTAATCAGGGGCGACCGGAAGATGCTGTATCCAATCCGCGAAGATATTCCTGTCATGCTCATCGAAGAAGGCATTCCCCTGGAAGGGATAATCTAGTAAGACTGGCTGACAGCCGCTCTCTTCGGCAAGTCCCTAGCTGACCCACCTCATCTGAACGTTCTGTGCCATGCGTGATGATGAGAAAAAGCGCCTATCGCCTCGATCATCGTTGATGCGCATCAGAGGACGCAATCGCCTATCCGTTGTCGGTCTTGGAGCCGGTCGACGCTCCGCAGTGCTGGCAGAGATATTCGTACAGATTCCCTGTCGGGAGGACAAGCAGGAGTCGCTCTCGTGTCGGGGTCGCCACTCGACAGGACGGGCAATAGAGCAGCGAGGCATTCAACGATCTGAACTGGTCCGGTTGGGCCGAGGTATCCGGTCTGGGCGATCGAGCTGTCCTGGGAGATAGACCGGGCGGCCACGTTCGCCGGATTGGTTTACGTGGGAAGCCTGACATACAATACGTCCATACAGATGAGTCGCTACGGATCAAAGCCGAGAGTCCACCCTCTGGACGCTCGGCCGTTCATGACGACCCCAACCGCGATGTGGCCACCTACTCCCTCAGGCAACGCGCGAGCCCGATCCATTCCCGCATCATCTCCACGAACGGTCATGCGTCATGAGGGGCGGCAGGTGAAGTGAGTCCGGGAAACTCGATTGAAGACGGGAGCGTTATGCCGTCGGCGTCTTGGCCGACTCAATGTCTGTTGCTGTGATCAGGCTAGATAAATAATCAGCGACAAAATTGAGAGCCTCCTCTCGTCCGTCCGCACGACGTCCCTTTTCTCGCCGCTGGACCGATAATTCGTGATCGAGATCGGATTTGACCTCCGTGAGAACTCGCTGGAGAGACGAAGGAGTCAAATTCGCATCCATGTCTTCGAGCTCTTGGCAGCGGTCAAGTACCCAATTCAGCCCTTCAATCCGTCCCGCGTAATGCTCCTGCTCTGCGGTGTCAATCCGTGACATTGTGGTCGCAAATGTTTGAGCTTCATAAATGAGATTATAGAAGCTGGTCACTGCTCGTTGTAGCGTTGGATTCATGTCACTCCTTTGAACAAATTATCAACCACCTGATTATACACGAGAATGCCCATGTGACAAGGAAAAAGTTGTCGGGCTTGGGGTCTCACATCATTCGAGACATGCTTCATGAATCGGGTGGAGTTGGAACGTCGTTTTAGACCTTACTCAGTATCCTCCTTGCTGGTCGCTATCGCGGTCGCAGCGAGATACCGGCGTAGGATGGCCTGCTCGATTCGTGAACGCCCGCGATCAGGTGCCGGGAATCGCAGGACCAAATTGATGCGTCCCGGCTCGGACAATTGGATCGTGACGCGGGGCTCCGGCGACGGCGCTTCGAGCAGATTCGTTTGCTCCAACAGTTTCATCTGACGACCGGCTTCTTCCATAAAGGGAATGCATTCGGCCTTGGCCGCATCGAGCAGATGGCGTTCGGCATCCCGCCAATCATCCTTGTCCTTGAGAGGTATCATCAGGATGTAGAGCCCATACTCCTGGACGGGATTCTCTTTGACCAAAGCATTCGTAAACAGCATGCTGTTCGGAAACACTGTCACGCGACCGGTATAGAGATGCGAGGCGTGGCCCGGCCCGATCTCGAGGAGCTTCGTCGCAAAGATGTCATGATCCAAGACGACGCCTCGATGGCCGGCGATCTGAATGCGATCACCCACCGAGTAGACTTTCCCGCCTACTCGTAGCGCCGCCCCGCTCCAACAGAGCAAGAGTTCTTTGGTCGCCAACACAAGCGCGGCGGCGAGCGCCACGAGAGACACGGCGAAGGCTTGGAGTTCGTGCGCCCAGATGACGACCAACCCCACCAACAGCACGAACACCATGCTATTGCGGACAGAGACCACCCATCGCCGTTTGGCCTCCATCGAGAGGGTCGGATTCTTGGAAATCGCTCGGACAATCAACGCCCGCACGATGAGGAGGAAGAGCAGCAACAGCAGCGAAGTAAGCCCGTCAAGCACGACTGAGCTATCGACCTGCGGCAACCAAACAGACATGGATCACCGCATCAGAGCGTTAATTGGCATTGAGCGTATCATGGGTTCCCGGCACGCATTCTTCACGTTTCCACTCTTTCAGGATCTTTTGTTCGTTGAAGACCAGGGTATAGCGGTAGCAATACAACATGGCCTTGGGACCTTGTTCGGTAGCCTTTCCCATTAATGCGGACGCGTCTTTCACCGTGTCTCCTATTTGGGCAAAACTCACCGAGGCCAATTCCCTGTCACTGATCGGAACGCGATAGGTCCAGACCGAGTCCCCTCCGAGAGCCGGTGTCTTGGCCGTATGGGGCGGCCCGAGCTTCTCCGTCACGTCGTCTTGAGTGAGTCTGTCCACGCCTTTCTTGAAATAACCATCGCGCCACGGACCTCCGCAGGCGAACATCGCCGCCGCGAGGAGGAACATCCCGACCATGAGTAGTTCTCGAGGTGCGATTTTCATCATTTAGGTTGGCCCTTGATTTCTTGCATACGCTTCACGGAACAATAGAACGCATAGCCTTGGGCGATCATACCAGTGATCAGCAGACCCAACGCCGTATTCATCCACTGCGCTCCTGTGTCTTCCAGTCCGTAGATCCCGATGACGAACCCGAGTGCAATCGCCACGATCCCCACGAATCGCGCGATCATCCCTTTCAAGCGCCAATTGATGGGATCCGATTCGCTGTGCATCGCCATAAGTTGTGTACGCTACACTGGATGGCGCTGCCTGTTCAACAGGGCATTGGCAAAGTCGGCCAGCGTCTTGCAGCCTCTAGCAGGGTGCTGAAAAATCGCTTTTCTCATACGCTCAACCGTTCGACAATGGATTCCGCCGGATAGGTCACGATTTCCGCCAATGTGGGGTGATAATGTGGCATGCGTAACAAGTCCGCTGCAGTGCCGTGATAATACATGATCGCAATCAATTCATGGATGAGTTCACCCGCTTCCGGGCCAACGATCTGCGCGCCAAGAATATGACCAGTCTGAGGAGCCGCGAGCAACTTCACAAACCCCTGCAATGTGCCAAGACAGAGGGCTTTCCCATGATCGGCAAAGGGATAGGAGGTCGCGAGATAGGGGATCTTATCTGCTTTCGCGCGGGTTTCGTTGAGCCCCAGCACCGCGACCTGCGGATCCGTAAAGACCACCTCGGCATCGAGACGATGGTCGAGCTCCTTCACCGGCCCTCCAGGATGAGTCGCGTTGTACGCCGCAATCTCTCCCTGCTGGATGGCGAGATGCACAATGGGCGTGACATCGTTCACATCACCCACGGCATAAATATGTTCTTGTGACGTGCGCATCGCGCCATCCACGACAATCCGCCCGCCTTCGACTGTTACTCCCGCCAGATCGAGATGAAGCCCTTCAATATTGGGCTGTCGGCCCAGCGCCTGAAGTATCTCTTCGCCGACATAGGGCTGCTCGCGTCCGTCTTTCATCACCCACACCGTCTTCCTCTTCGCCTCGTGGGTCGTACGCAGCCACTGTGCGCCCGTGACGATTTTGATGCCCTCTTCGATCAAAGCGGCTTCAAGCGCGCGTCCGATATCTTCATCCATTTCGGAAAGGAGCGTGCATCCCCGTTGAAGGATCGTAACCTTCGTCCCTAGGCGAGCAAAGAACTGGCCGAGTTCGAGGGCGACCGCTCCACCGCCCAGCACGATCAGTGAGTCCGGTTGGGTACGAAGATCCAGAATCGTATCGCTCGTGAAATATCCGGCTTGGGCCAAGCCAGGAATCGGAACCTCACTGGGCCTCGACCCGGTAGCCAGTATGAATGAGCCAGCCGACAAGACGGCGCCTCCAACAGTGATCTCGTGGGGCGACAGAAACACCGCCCTCGACTGATACAGCGTGAACTTGGGGTCTTGCAGTTGCTGAATGCGATAGTCGGCAAACTCGCGGACCAACCGATCCTTTCGATCCACGATCGCCGCCAGATCGGCGTGGGCCGACACCGGAGCGAGTCCGAACTCCTTCGCCCGCCTGAGGAAAGCCGCAACTTCGGCAGAACGCAGAATAGCCTTTGTCGGCATGCAGCCACGCAGGATACAGAGCCCTCCAAGCGGGCCCTGATCCACGATCGCCACGTCGGCACCGGCATCACGCGCGGTCCGTGCCGCAGCATAGCCCGCCGATCCGCCGCCTATGACGATCACATCATGTGTCTTGCCTCTCGATACCCGACTCTGTGATTTCATCATGTGTTCCCTTATAGTAGGACGTCAGAAAGGAAAGGATACACGATGGTGCAACCTGGCCGCTATCGGCACTATAAGGGCTACGAGTACGAGGTGCTGGGGGTGGCTCGGCACTCAGAAACAGAAGCGGAATATGTGGTCTATCGCGCGTGTTACGGCGACCGCGGGCTGTGGATCAGACCAGCAGCGATGTTCCTGGAGACTGTGGTCGTTAATGGTCACTCTTATCCGCGGTTTGAGTTCCTTGCTGTCTCCTAACACCCACTGCTGTCCTCACATCATTATCTTGCGGCCTTGCGTCTCCGAACGACCGCAGGCTCACTGACCCCTAGACAGACCCATAGCAGCCCACAGAAAAACTCTCCGGGCACACCTGATCTTAAATCGTCTGTACCTATTGGACAACAGGAACACGTTTCGCAGTATGCTCAAAAAGCCTGTCCAGCAAGGCCGCAGCGAGCGAAGAGGCGAGGAGGTACAGACCGCACTTCGTGTGGGCCGTTCGCCCTCGCAATGTGTCTTGGCGAACGGAAAAGCCCCTCCAGCGTTTCCGACCTCCGAGAATCTTCCACTCGCGTTGAGCCTCTTCGCGATGCGAGAACGAAGCTGGCAGACTTTTTCAGCATCCTGCTAAGTCAACCAAGTCCATTGCGAAAAGGTGGCAGCCTGCCCGACTCTCTGCCCCTCTGCATCCACGACATTCCAGATGAGGGCGTTCTCGACGAGAAAGCGGCGCCCTGTCGAAGCAATTCTCACACCTTGATACGTATCGAGATAGCCGCGAGATCTGGCCTGTTCCAACATCCATTCCCGCTCGGCTCGATTGACCGGCTCAGTTGTGAGCCGCGACGGGGTCTTCACGAGTTGTTCCCACGTCAGCTCCCATAGCTCCAACGCGACTTGATTGCCATAATTGAGGAGAGGGTCCTCTTCGATCCCGTGGGATACGACGACAAAGGGAGACTGGAAGAGCGCGTGGGCCTGATAGTCCGGACCGCCCGCCCGCTCGAGCAGTTCACGCCCGACCCAGCGACGGAAACTGTTGAGGCGCAGTTGCGACCACGCTATGATGGCGAGATCGGCCCATACCTGAGAAATCACGGTACAATCCTCCGGGGCAATCGTAAGGAAGGTGGCTGGTACCCACCCGCCAGGCGGTGTACCACGTCCATTTGGTCAACGCAAGAAACATGATGTGTCCTCTTGTGCAGACCATAGGAGGACTCTGTATAATATGCATCCGCTCGGAGGTAGCCTCCGAGAGAGACCGATCATTGAGGATTATGTATGGCCGCTCAAACTCTCTTCGACAAAATCTGGGAATCCCACGTCGTCCGCGCAGAGCCCGACGGGACCACCTTGCTCTATATCGATCGTCAGCTGGTCCACGAAGTGACTTCGCCGCAGGCGTTTGAAGGGCTCAAGCTCTCGGGCCGCCGGCCTCGACGCCCTGGTGCCACGTTGGCGGTGCCTGATCACAACGTCCCGACTACCGATCGGACTTTGGGTATCACCGATCCCCTCAGTGCAAAACAGATCCAGACGCTCGAAGAACATTGCCGTGACTTCGGCATCACACTCTTCGGCATGAACGACCTCCGACAAGGCATCGTGCATGTGATCGGACCTGAACAGGGCTTTACCCTTCCG
>Ga0134127_10004055_pt1 | contig 10563 bp, 8 predicted proteins | sample KB31753_FD_96459 | JGI IMG/M metagenome (GOLD analysis project Ga0134127, IMG submission 96459) | Terrestrial soil microbial communities with excess Nitrogen fertilizer from Kellogg Biological Station, Michigan, USA - KB3-175-3 | ecosystem: Environmental > Terrestrial > Soil > Unclassified ...
TCATTCGCAAGAAAAAGCTTATCCATGCAAACCCGGAAGGTTGGCGGACTTCAAACTCCAGTCCGGCCCCTGACATTCGAGGCCCCATTCTGCCGTCGCCGGGTTGTTTGGCTCTTGCATATCGTATGCCCGTCGTTCCTCACGGTCCCATCGAGGCGGCCCTTGAGAAGGAGTTGCGGCCAATCTCGCAGACGCGGAGCGCGATGCAGCAGGCGAACTGGACAGAAATGACGGAACTGGACGCGAGCATCATTTGTTCGGTCGATCACGTTGGTTGGTATGCGTATCTTTGGTTCCCCGTTGTTTCAAGGGAGGCGTTGAACTTTGGTCCCGATGATTGCGAAGAAGATATTCACGCTGCAATCCGCTCTCTAATTGAGAAGGGCGCATTGGTGTTTAGGCAGGAAGGCGTGGACCATGACCCATCAGGATGGTATCCGGCACCAGGGCTTCTAGAATTTGCTGAACGCAAAATTCACAAATGATTGTTGATAAATCGCCATTGCACTCAAAACCCGTCCCCAGGGCGCAACTGGTGAAATTGCCTGCTTGCGTAGTAGGGCAGTTCGTGCGCTCTTGACAAATGGAACCGGCAAGCATAAAAGTGTTCCCCGTTAGAAATGCATAATAGGCGGGGCCCTAGGCATTACAACTCCAGTTTCTTACGCGATGTTGCCGTTCGCCGGTGTTCACGGCCTCTTTAAGCTTTACACGAGATCGAGACCAATCTGTCAATCCGTACACACGCACAGGAGGTGTCATGCCGATCACACTCACGCAACAGACCGCTCTGATTACAGGGGCGTCACGTGGTATTGGCCGCGGAATCGCACTGAAGCTCGCTGAGCAAGGGGTGAAAAGAATTGCAATCAACTACAAGGAGAACGACGCGGCCGCTGAAGACACCGCGCACCTCCTGAAAGAGCATGGTGCGGTGCCTCTGGTGATCAAGGCGGATGTCGGCAAGGTTGCAGACATCCAGCGCATGTTTGACACCATCAAGTCCCAATTCGGAGGCCTAGACATCTTCGTTTCTAACGCCAGGGCGACGATCGCCACAGGCTTCTACGCGGAACCGATGGCGATCCCGCTCGAGGCGTGGCAGGCGACGTTTGACACCCAGGCGACGGAGTTTCTGCTTTCGGTCCGCGCAGCGGTGCCGATGATGGGCAAGAACGGCCGGATCATCGCCATCACCTATGCGCCCGGCGGGCAAACCGGCAGCTGGCAACCTTGGGTTGCTATGGGCTCAGCGAAGGCAGCGAAGGAAGCGCTGGCTCGTTATTTCGCGGTCGCTCTTGCCCAGAAGGGCATCACGGTGAATATCATCAGTCCGGGCGCCTGTGACGACAGTGTCCTCAGCGGGCTGCCGCCCCAGATATTCCAGATGATTAAAGACTGGCACGAGAGCGGCTGGACGCCCATGAGGCGCCTCGGCCTCCCATCCGACGTAGGTAACGCTGTGGTTCTCCTCTGCACTGACCAGGCGAGTTTCATCACTGGTCAGCTGCTCTTCGTGGACGGCGGTGCTTCGGTGATGGAACCGGTCTTTCCGTTGGCCATCCAAGGCATCAATTAGCCGGTAAGGCTCGGGCGCCACATGAACACACACCAACGACGATACTTTCGTTGCCCTGTCACGCTGTCGGTCTCACTTCGTACAGTTTCAGGTGATCACCTGAAGTGTATGAGTATCAATGTCAGCAGCAACTGGCTTGCACTAAACACTCCGAGGCCTCAGGAACTCGGAGCTGAAGTAAACGTCGCAAGAATTGCCTACTGACACAATTGCTGGCAAAGGTGTCGTGATCTGGGACGAATAAACACGGTAAGGCGGGCATTCATTTCCACTGCAACTCCCCGGAAATGCAGTCACGGCTGAATTCTTGGCTGGAGCACCGGTCGGCGAAGATCGGAATTTGAAAAGCAATGCTTTGGTATTTTGTTGCGTTGAGCGATCGTTTCAAGTGGTGATAAATCCCTATTACACTCATTGACCGCTGGGGGAGAAGAGTACCCCGTGAGGGGCTGCCGCTTCGGCAGCCTATCACATGCCGTTTACATGCCGTTCGCGTTGCGCTGCATCGAAAAGAGCGCGTTTTGTGCCGTCTGCTGCGCTCTAAGTTGTTGTATTTACATTTGAGCACGGATTCGATTCCTTCCGCGCTCACTATACTTTCAATCACTTACCGCATACACCTGCCGTTTCCCTTGCCGTTAGCGCGAGGTCGAACGACTTTGCCATGCGCACCGGTCATGTCGGACAAGGCATCACGACGCTTGAGGCGGTTCTGATCTGCACCGTGAATGACTCTCGGCACGCGACCCAGGTGTACAATTCCTGTGCTGGGGAACTCAACTCATTCGTCAAGGCATCTCTTTCGACGGCGAATGAAGAGGCTCGGGACATCTCAATGATGTTGGAGGAAGTCCCATGAACCGCACCTTCTTTCTGAATATCTCTTTTTCCCTGGCGCTCTCTCTCTTTCTCGCTTGCGTCCCTCCAACTAGCTTTGCCCAGCGTGGCGGTTTCCATGGTGGAGGCGCCGGCTTCCACGGCGGCGGCTTTGGTCACGGTGGCAGATTTGGCGGATTCAGCAACGGCAGAGGCCTTCGCGGTGGCAGCGGCTTTGGCGGTTTTCACAACGGCTTCGGTGGTTTTCGAGGTAGAGGCTTTGACGGATTCCGCCACGGCCCCTTCTTTGACGGCTTCGGCTACCCTTGGTACAGTTGGGGCTTTGCGTTCGGCGCGTGGCCGTATTGGAATCCGTGGTTCTGGGGCGCTCCCTATTCTTACTACTATCCGTACGATTACTATCCCGACGATCGCGGTTATCAACGACGTTACGAAGATGGTGCTGACCGCGATCGTTGCCGTCCCGACTATCGTCACCCAGACAACGGTTGCGCCGACAAATCGCCCTCAGAACCAAATCGTGAAAACACACGGCCGAAGCCTTCGAGTGCTCCCAATGACTATCGGGACCGACATCCTCTAACTAGCGGCAGCGAGGACAACCGGTCGCCGGACGAAAGTCCAGTGATTACGACACCGAAGATCGAAGTGATCTCCTCGACTCCACAAAATTCGCACGAGCTGCGGCCAGCGGTGAAGAACGCGATTCAGCTTCTGCGCGCGATACCTCCGGCCGCTCGCGAGCGCTATCTCAACTCTGATCTTTATGACAGCTTTTCGCCCCAAGAGCGAGAGTTACTGAACCTTGCATCGGAGCCGTTGCAACAGAACTAATAGGAAGTCGAGAAATGCGTCCCTGTTTTCCACAAAAGCTTTCACAGAAATCTTGAGTTTCCGGCAAAAACTGCGTTGACACGTCTGGAACAACTCTTTAATGTTGCTCACGTCGACGGCTGAAAGGGTTGGCTAAATAAAACGAGCCAGTCCGAAGTAAGCTGAGTGATCTGCTCGGCGGGGCAACCCGAAGGGTAACCAAACCCGAAAAAACCGACTGCTTCTGCGAGGAACAGTTGGGGTTTGGAACTGCGAAAGCAGTGATTACATCAAGGGCTGTGACGGTACATGTATCCACGACGTTCGCTCCCTCGCAGGAGCTGGCGACTGGAACATAACCAATGTCACAGCCTTTCTCTTTTCCCGCCAGCTTTTTAACACGAAATTCCCCTTGCAAACAGCCGTTGATTGGGAATTGTTTCCGATTCGTGTTACCTCGAACTCTCGTACTCTGCCGCGTGGGCGGCGAAGCTCCTGCCCCGGCTGCCAGCAAATCGTTACTAGGAACCTAAATCGAATCTAAATCGCTTTAGGTGACTGAGAAAGAAAACTTCGCCTGGGGTACATGCATCTGAGTTGCCCGATCGATAAGCCGAAACCAGAGCGGCTCGATCGGAGTAACAAAGAGACAATCGCTGGGTTGATGCACAGTCACCGGAGTTGCCCGAACCAGACAATTGGCTCTGGGGCCGAACCCACGGACGGTGTCCGTCTTTGGTGATCCTCAAATATGCCGGGCCGAGCAGCCCGGATCCCCACAAGGAGGTAGCTAATGGAGTCAGAAAGACTATTCAGGATGATAGTGCTGCTGGTTTCGACCTCGTTGTTCTTTGGTCTCGCGCAGCAGTCAAAAGCTCAAACCGTCTGCAGCAACCAAACTGGAACCAATAACGGATTTTTCTATTCGTTCTTTTTGAGTTCCGGATCGGCATGCATGACCATGACCGGTAATTTTGGCGGCGGCAATTACAGCACGACTTGGAGTCTTGGTTCCAGCGGAGATATGGTCGCCGGTAAAGGCTGGAATCCGGGCTCGACAAGCAGAGTTGTCGGCTACAACGCCGGCAACTTTTCTCCGGGTTCAAACGGATATTTAGCCCTGTACGGTTGGTCCACCAACCCGTTGGTCGAGTATTACGTGGTGGACAGTCACGGCCCTTTTACGCCCCCAGGCAACGGAGCCCAGTCCTTGGGAACGGTAAACAGCGATGGTGGCACGTACAACATCTATAAAGTCAGCAAGAGCGGCCCAAACATTCTAGGCAACGGACCTTTCACGCAGTTCTGGAGCGTCCGTACATCCAATCGAAGCCTGGGCAGCAACAATACCATCACTTTCGCCAACCACGTGAACGCGTGGAGAAGCCATGGCATGAGTCTGGGAACAATGAATTATCAGATCATGGCGACCGAAGGATTCGGAAGCAATGGCAGTTCGAACGTAACCACGTGGCAGCAGTAGGGTTTTGAAACGGGGGCCGGGAGCGAACTCCGGCCCCAATTCCTGAGCGCTTCAGATCGTCCAAGCTAAGTGGATTGAACCCGTGCAGACCTTGAGCCGGCCAGATCGTTTATCCGTCAAACGCATACCCAGGAGTTTGATCGGAACAGTACTGCTCGTGGCATTCGCAGTTTTCAGTTCGCAGGCAGAAGCAGCATCTGTCTCCGGGCGAGCCGTTCGAAGGGATGGTTCGAACCCACCCAATCCTTGTCGCGCAACGCTGCGAGCCGAGGTGGACCGGCGTGGCGCACCAGATACCGACCTTGAAAGAGTGCCCGACCCCAAAACCAGCTTTTCAGTTCCGGTGAACCAGATTGGCGAGTTTCATTTCGCTGCTATTCCGGCTAACAAATACGTGTTGAGTGTCGAATGTGCTACGGCGAGTGCCGTTCGTGAAGTGGATGTGCAAGAGAGCGATGACATCCGGATTCATTCTCCCCTGCTACTAGAGGACTTAACACTCGGGGTCGTGATCACTCCAAAGCTCGATCCTAACGGTCGGCCATGGAAGCTCACAGTGGACGCGACGATGCCGCGCTTGAGACGAATCGCAGACCATGAGACCACTGCAGCGGAGGGGCGATGGGAACGGCGCGGCATGGTCGCCGGAAACTATCGCTTCGACGTTAGCAGCTCCGACGGTAGGCCGTGGTTACAGAGGTTCTTCAACCTGAGCGCAAACAGCGGGCCTCTACGATTGACTCTGCCATTTATGCAGCTATCGGGTCAGGTACGGCTCAGCACAAAACCCGTGCGGGCCCGGCTGATCTTTCACAACGAGGCAGGCGGCGAGCCAGTAACGCTGATAAGTGACGGCAACGGTTTCTTCCAAGGAGTGGTGCCTGTCACGCCTGGCGTCGACGAAACCAAATGGACCGTCGAGGCGCGTGCTGCGAATCCGCCGATCAGCCGACGCGTTATGGGTGTTAGCGTGCGGACAATTGGCGAGACTAGCGCATGGCTGGACCTGACGCTACCTCTCTTTGCTGTGCACGGAATTGTGGTCTCCGAGACTGGGAAACGGCAGAACAATGCGGTAGTGACACTCGAAGAGATCAGTAACGGAGCCAAAATCTCGACAGCCACTGACGACAGCGGCGGCTTTGAGCTAGAAGATCTGTCTCCAGGAAAATATGCCGCGACGGCAGAGTCAATTGACGGCGTTTCTGATCCAATGCCGTTTCAGATCGCGGAGGGAACCGAGAGCGAACTCAAACTGGTTCTCAATCCCTCTGAACGTGTCCCGTTCTATGTGATGTCCAGCCACGGTCCGGTGGCGGGTGCTGCGGTGCAGGTGTGGGTTCCTCCGGGCACACCGCACTGGTTCACCCGCACTGATCAGAACGGTCACTTCGAAGTGAAATTGCCGCCGGGGACGGCAGAAGTCGGTCTGACGGTTGCCGCGCAAGGGTACGCCCTTAAGATGGTGCGCTTACAAGTCTCACGTGACAACGACAAAAAGCCCGATGCAAACACAATCGAGTTAGATACCTCGGGAGGGATGTTGGTTCTTAACCTCGAATCTCCTGGCCACGTTTCCGACAGCTCGATAACGCCTTACCTCGTGCACAAAGGAGCCATCGAAGCAGTTGGCACAATTGTCGGCTGGAGCGGTAACCAAACGGATGCTGCTAGCCACGCGCCATCATCTATTGAAGCGATCGAACCCGGAGTTTACGCGCTCTGTTTGGTTGCGGATCCCGCCGAGTTGTCCGCATTCTGGTTTGGAGCGCTTCCGGTGAACCGCTGCCGAACAGGCTCGGTCGAGCAGGGCGAAACGTTGACCTTGTCGCGTCCATAACAACGCTCGAAGGTCTACGCCCTCGCAGGAACGGGAGACTGGAGCATAACCAATGTCACAGCGTCTCTTCTTTTCCCGCCAAGTTTTTCACATTGAATGTGAATATCCGTTGCAAATGATCTGAAGCGAACGTTGACGCGCGGTTGACCGGTTTGCACTAGACATGGGCAGCAGGTCAGCTCTTTTTTCGGCTGTCTACTCCGTCTATCTCGTCAGGTTTCGGGCGTGCGGCTGTTCAAGCCCAGAAGCTTGGGGCCTTATTCGAACTGCAGCAATACGATTTCTGGATTGGAGCCGAGCCGCAGCGGCGGTCCCCAAGTGCCAGCACCGCTGGACGTGAAAACCTGCATCCTTCCGATTTGGCTCAGCCCGTACACAAACTGCCGGTAAATGCGTTTGGCGATCCAACTCCAGGGAATGAACTGGCCCAAGTGCGTGTGTCCGGAAAGCTGCAAACTTACGCCGGCAGCCTCGGCGATCTCAGGGTGATCAGGAGCATGGGTAAGGAGAATGCTGGCGCGGTCAGGGTCGAGATGCAGGGCGCGCAGCACCGAGGCGAAGACGTTCGGTTCCCACGCAAGGCGATATGGCACACCGGCGATTTGTAATCCGTCAACTTCCACTTTTTCATTGTGCAGCACACGTACGCCCGCCGCCTGCACGGCGTTTAAATATTTGCTGTCGTCACGGAATTGCTCATGGTTTCCGGCGACAAAATAAACGCCGTGCGGAGCTGTCAGTTTGCTTAGCGGCGCTGCAGCCTTCATCGCGTCTATGGCGGTGCCGTCATATAAATCTCCGGCAATGAAGACCGCATGCGGCTCTTCGCGCAGAATTTTCGCAATCATACGGCGCAGAAAGTTCCCGTTGCGCACGTGACCCAGATGTAGGTCGCTGATGAGCGCGGCCCTGCGTCCGCGCCACGCCACAGGCATATTCGCCAGGCGCACCGTGGCTCGAGTGATGCGGGTCAGGCTCGCGTTTATAACCCCCGAGAGTCCGGCGAGCAAGGCGATTCCAAAGAGGAGTTCGACGAGGCGATGAAAATTTAGATGAGCTCCGACTGCGCTGGTCACGGCAAAAACTGCCCAGGCGCAAACAGCTGCGACGAAGAGAAAGCTCAGCAACCCTGCCCATACCGCCGCGATGCGATAGTAAAATCGCACGGCCGCGTTGGTGTAATTAAAAGCCAGCAGCGAAGCCGAAATGAACGTTATCGAAAGGAAGCCCAGGCCTACGCTCAACCAGATCGAGCCGGACGCATGTTCCTGAAAAGTCCAGGTCCTGTAGAGCAGCCAGTGAGCCAGAAAAAGAATGCATTGAACAATAACGATGAAGCGAACCAATCGACCACGATTTCTCACAATGATTAGATTCGCGACGACGTAAATTGCTGCATGATTTCGAACGCAGGTCGGTTTTCACAGCAATGGGCAGCCATGCACTCCCATTTGAAGAACAATCACCGGTTTCTGTCGCTCTGAACTTCGCCCATCTCGCCTTCTGAGCGGCAATGATCCTGGGTCTTGCGGCTGGCGAGAGGGTACGCTTCCACTTAGCGGTTGCTCCCCTCACCTTTGCCCAGCGCCGTCTCAGAGACTCAGCAATTCGGTTTCGTGCTTCTTGCGACATCGTTCTACGACCCGAAAGCCGGGCGCGCGAACTGCCGCCTCTGGTATTCTCAAGCACCAGGATTGCTCGATTGAGCTTGCTAGCTGGGAGTCTACGCGAGTTCCCTCTTCTCTGAGGCATGGTGCCGGGAGGGGGAGTTGAACCTCACCCGTCCACTCAAACCAAAGAACTTATTGAAAAAAATATACGCTGAAAGCGTTGAAAACCGCAAAATCGCCCTATCTTCACACGTATTACACACACGAAAAATCGAAACTCTCTTCCATATTTCTCGGCCTCTGCCCCGACCAGGCAGAGCCCAGTTCTTAGCAAGAAGCGTGAGTGTCTAGTCCGCGACAAATCCCCGCTGCTTCTTCTCTTTGTTCAGCAGGCCGAGAGGATTCCTCGTCGTCGTTTGCGAGGTGGACCTCAAGCTGTACGTGAGGTCTGTCGCGTCAACGGTGGATTCGATTGTGTTTTTCTGGGAATACAGAGCAATGCAACGCTGCCCGCAATTGCGAAGATCGCACCGTAATAAAACACAGCGGCGTGACTGATGTGGTCCCACAACAAACCAGCGATAACGCTTGCAATCAATTGCAGAAGTCCGAGGACCGCGCTGTACCAGCCGACGGCACTGGCGCGCAGGGCGTCCGGCACGAAGTCCGAAGCAAGTGCCTTACCGACTGACCGAAATATTCCTTGGAACAAGCCGTAGAAGACGAACAAGGCAGCAATCGGTATCAAGCTTGTGGTACGAGCAAAGCCAAGATAAGCGACAAAGAAGATCAGGAACGAAGCGAGCAGGATGTTTCTTCTGCCCCAGCGATCGGAGAGAGCACCCGCTGGGTAGGAAATCAGTGCAGCTACCAGATTGAAACCCGCATAAATCAGGATGGTAACGGTAAAGGAAGCGCCAATACCCTTTGTCTGGAGAATCAAGAAGGAATTGCTGGAATTGCCGATCCCGAAGATCGCGATCACCGACAAGTATTTCCAATATCCGAGCGGGAAATCGCGCAAGCTGACGTCTAATTTGGACTTTGCTGCCACCGGGACTGGCTGTTCGTGAACCAACAGGACCATTAAGAACGCAAGCAGGCCAGGAATGATTGCGAGAAGAAAAATCCTTCGGATCTCGAAATGGAACGAAAGCAAAAGCAGAACGGCCAACACTGGGCCTAAGAAAGCTCCCAGATTGTCGCCAATGCCCTCCAGCCCGAAGGCCTGGCCTCTGTATCCATCGGAGACGGAAGACGCGATAAGGGCATCGCGTGGAGCGGAGCGAAAGCCTGCCCCGGAGCGGTCCAGAAAACGACCGCCTAATACGCCTGGCCATGCCGTGGCAATTCCCATCAGAGGCTTACCCAAAGCGGACACAAAGTAGCCGATCAGTGCGAGAGTCTTCCTTTTCTGGAGCTTGTCGGACAACCAACCTGAGAAGCCCTGAACCAGATTCTGTGTCGCTTGTGCAATCCCTTCCACCACCCCGACGACACTCCCGCTTGCATGGAGTACCTGTGTGAGAAAAATAGGCAAGATGGGATAAAGCATCTCCGTGGAGATATCAGCGAATAGACTTGAGAACGCCAGCAGAATCGTATTCCGGGAAATACCGGCGCGCTGTCGCATTGGCGTTTCAGCCATAATTAACAAACTGCCAGGGATTATCGAGCCTCACGCATAGTGAAACAGCGTCATATACCCGAAGTCCATGTGAAGCTACTCGTGTTGTCGTTGATCTTCTTCTGCAAAGGAGATTTCACGCCACCAATAAAATCTTCCCATTTGCACCTTTCTCTGCCTCGGCTTGGGCCTTAGCCGCTTCGCGGAGCGGTAGTCTCTGGCTAATTGGGATCACCAGCTTTCCATCCCGCACCGCTCCGGCCATGAACTCGAGCGTTTCCCGGTCGAATTTCGAGAATACGTGCACAACTCTTACAGATGGGTATTTCGAGGCGTTTTGCGGCACCTCAACAACCGAGGCATAAACCCCGCCCGGTTTGACCTTGGAGGTTAGCTTCTCGCCGGTTCTTCCGCCCACGGTATCGGCCACCGCATCAAGCGACACAAGCTTTTCCATCGCGGGGTCGTCATCGGTGGCAATGACCTGATCCGCGCCGAGAGCTCTAGCTGCATCCATTTGCCGTCTCAAAACACCCGCGATTACCGTTGCGCCGCGGCTCTTAGCCGTGAATACTGCTGAACGCCCAACACTACCTACTGCCCCAGCGACAAGGACCGTTTGAGCCTCCTTGATTTCCGTAGCTGACAAAAGCTGGTTGCCAGTGGTTGTCACGAGCGGTAAGGCCGCCGCCTGGACCAAATCCAGGCCTTTTGGAACTTTCGCCAGAACGGAAGCTCTTACCGCGCAAAGTTCAGCGTAAGTATTGTCCGCGA
>Ga0134127_10004056_pt1 | contig 10562 bp, 6 predicted proteins | sample KB31753_FD_96459 | JGI IMG/M metagenome (GOLD analysis project Ga0134127, IMG submission 96459) | Terrestrial soil microbial communities with excess Nitrogen fertilizer from Kellogg Biological Station, Michigan, USA - KB3-175-3 | ecosystem: Environmental > Terrestrial > Soil > Unclassified ...
CCAGGCGACGCTGTTCCAGTTGGGCGCCGAGCTGGCCACGACCGACGCCGACATGCTGGCGCGGCTCGCGCGCGTCGGCGCGGCCGACGTGACCGCACTCGAGCGCGAGATCGATCGCTTCGAATCCGAGCTCGCGCCGCTCACGCAGTTCGTGCTCCCGGGCGGCGCGCCGCTCGCGGCGGCGCTGCACCACGCGCGCACGGTGTGCCGGCGCGCGGAGCGCCGGGTCACCGCACTCGCCGCGCGCGAACCGGTGAGCCCGCACGTGGTCCACTGGCTCAATCGCCTCGCCGACCTGCTGTTCGTGATGGCACGGCTCGCGAACGCCCGCGCCGGCGTGCCGGACCGGACGTGGGTGCCGCGAGCGAAGTCGTAACGACGCCCGCGCCACGATGAGCGACGCGCCCCTCCACGCGCCGCCCGACGCGACGCGCTCGCGCTGGCGTCACGTCTTCTTCGGCCCGGTCCGCCTGCGCGCGGGCTGGCGCCTGGCGCTGTTCGTCGCCATCACCACGCTGCTCTCCGCCGCGGCGCGCGCCGTCGTGGTCGCGGCGAAGATCCCGCTCGGCGACGACTGGACGCCCGGTGCGTTCGTGGGCATCGAGCTGCTCACATTCGCGATCGCGGTCGCCGCCACCGCGATCATGGTGCGCATCGACCGGCTGCCGTTCGCGCGCTTCGGCCTGCCGTGGCGCCAGGCGTTCGGCGAGATGTTCTGGGAGGGCTCGCTCTGGGGCTTCGGCGCGGTGATGGTGTTGATCGCGGCGATCGCCGCGCTGGGCGGCTATCACATTCACGGCTGGGCACTGGAGGGCCCGATGCTCGCCGTGACCACCGCGCTCTGGCTCGCGGCGATGGTGGGGGTGGGGCTCGCGGAGGAAGCAGCGTTCCGCGGCTATCCGCTCGCGGCACTCGCCGACGGCATCGGCTTCTGGCCGGCGGCGGTGGTGCTGTCTCTCGACTTCGCGGCCACGCACTACTTCTTCAAGCCGATGGAAAACGTGGCCGACGCGCTCAGCGTCGGGCTCATCGGCCTGTTCCTCTGCTTCACGCTGCGGCGCACGGGCAGCCTGTGGTTCGCGATCGGCTTCCACTTCGCATTCGACTTCGCCGCGATCCCGCTCGTCGGCGCGCCAAACACCGGCAACCAGGGCCATCCGGTGGATACGCGATTGCTGGACTCCGCGTTCTCGGGTCCCGACTGGCTCACGGGTGGTGTGCGCGGCATCGAGGCGAGCTGGCTCGTGTTCCCGGTGATCGCGGCGCTGTTCGCGCTGTGCCACTGGAAGTTCCCGGAGCCCCGGTTCCCGCCGCCCACGGAGACTTGACGTTACGCGGTCGTTGCGACGTGCGCTGAGAGCGCCGGATCGGGTGGGCGGAAGACCCACTTGATTTCCCGGCCGGGCGTGTCGATAATCTTCCTGTCACCTTCTTCGCGGTGGAGCCGCGGACCAGCAGTCGCCGCGCTTTGAATCTGCTCCCCCGCGTCCCGCCCGCCACGCGAACCGCGCCTCGACTTTTGTTATTGGCGCGACGGCGTGCGAGCGTGTAGGTTCCTCGCTCGGAGCTTCGGGCTCAAGGAACGGAAGGCCGAGGCCCATGGCACCAGGCGCTGGCCGCAGCGGACCTGGTCGCCGTAAAGATTCCGCACCGCGCGACCCGCACCTTGGGAGTCGGGCAGCGGTGACGCCGAGGCGAGTCGTACGCCGCCCATCGGCAGCCAGCAGGCGAGCGCGTTTTTGATCCGCGCGTGCGATGCACCGTGAAAGGAACACGGCCATCGTGCCGGAGGCGCTCACCGGTTCCACCGCGCAGCATCGTGGCGTCACAGATCCACGCTGTGCACAGGCCCACCCCGGCGCACCACGTGTGCGCGCCGGAAGGAAAGTCATGAGACCACGTCGTCGCCGTCCCCGTGGCATGCGTCCGCAGGGACCGCCCGCCCCGGGCGCAACACCCGAAGCCATGCCCTACGACGCCCCCGCGTCGCCTTACGGAGGGGGATCCTCCGCCGACTACTCGCCGCCGCCGTCCGACTACGGCAGCGAACCCTCCGGGGAACGCCCGCTGGGCGGTCCGCCGATGGACGCTCCGATGAGCGGCCCGCCGGCTGGCGGTTACGACCAGGGAGGCGGTGGCGCGCCGATACCGAACGGTTCGTCCGGCGGCTACGACCCGCGCTACGAGCGACAGGGCCGCCGGCGCAGGCGCCGGCCACGCGGCGGCCGCCCGCAGAGCGGCAATCCGCAGCAGCCGCAGCAACAGGGCTACCCGCAGCAGTACAACAACCAGGGCGGACGCCGCGGACGCCGCGGACGTCGCGACGGTGTGGGGGGCGGCAACGGTCGCCCGAGCCGCCCGCAGCGCCCCGGGCTCGAACTGCTCAAGGAGCTGCAGCAGGCGGGTGCCGCGCTCGATCCGACCGAACGGCTGATCATGGAGCTACCCGCGGGCCAGGGCGATCCGCCGTATGGCGATCGCATCACGGGGCGAGCGATCGACCTGATCGCACCGCTCGGCCGCGGCCAGCGCTGCCTGCTGGTGGCGCCGCCCAAGGCCGGCAAGACCCGCATCCTCCAGGCCATCGCCGCGTCGGTCGCGCACAATCACCCCGAGGTGAAGGTGTACGCGCTGCTCGTGGACGAGCGGCCCGAAGAGGTCACCGACTTCAAGCGCAACACGCCGGCCGAGGTGATCGCCGCCTCGAGCGACATGAGCGTGGACGAGCACATCGAGACGACCGAACTCGGCATGCAGAAGGTGGCGAGGGACGTGCTCGATGGGAAGGACGTTCTGCTCCTGCTCGACTCCATCACGCGTCTGGCCCGCGCCTACAATGCCGCCGCCGGCAACGGCGGGCGGACGATGTCAGGCGGTCTCGACTCGAACGCGATGCAGTCGCCGCGGCAGATCTTCGGCGCCGCACGCAAGATCGAGAACGGCGGCTCGCTCACGATCATCGGCACCGCGCTGGTCGACACCGGCTCGCGCATGGACCAGATCATCTTCGAGGAGTTCAAGGGCACGGGTAACAGCGAGATCTTCCTGTCGCGCGAGCTGGCCGAGCGCCGCATCTACCCGGCGATCGACATCCCGAAGAGCGGCACGCGCAAGGAGGAGAAGCTGATCCCGCCGTCGCAGCTGTCGACGTTCCAGGCGCTGCGCCGGATCCTCGTGCAGATGCCGCCGCAGGAGGCCATGCTCAAGCTCGTCGACCGGCTGAACCGCACGAAGACGAACGATGAGTTCTACAACCTCGTGAGGGTGGGCGACAGCTAGACCTCGTCCGCCGCACCCGCTTGGATCGGAGGGCGCTGGGCATGGAAGTCTCCCGTCGCGCATTCCTCGCCACCGCCGGTGCGGTCACCGCCGGCGCGCTCGTTCCCGGACGGTTGCTCGCCGCGGTGCAGAAGCACACGCCGACGACGCCCGACCTCTCGAACTGGGCGGCCGTGAAAGCGCTGTTCCCGCTCGCCAAGGACAAGGCGCAGTTCGCGGGCTTCTTCATCGCCTCGCACCCGAAACCGGTGAGCGACGCGATCCAGGCGTTCCGCCGCGCGATCGACGAGAGCCCTTTCCTCCAGGTCGAGCACCGCATGTTCGAATCCGAGACCGCGAACGCGCTGCTCGAAGTCTGCCGCGCGGCCGCGCCGTACATGGGTGCGAAGCCCGAGGAGATCGCGCTCACGCAGAACACGACGACCGGCCTGGCGCTCGTCTACCACGGCCTGCCGCTCAAGCCGGGCGACGAGATCCTGGTCACCGAGCACGACCACTACTCGCACCACGAGGCCGTGCGCACCGCGGCGCTGCGCTCCGGCGCGACGACGCGGCGGGTGGCGCTCTACGAGGACGCCTCGAAGGTGACGTCGGACGACGTCGTCGCCCGCATCGAGAAGGCGATCCGCCCGGAGACGCGCGTGCTCGGCATGACCTGGGTGCACTCGAGCACCGGCGTGCGGCTCCCGATCCGCGCGATCTCGTTCCTCGTCGGCCAGGTGAACGCGACCCGCGATGCGAACAAGCAGCTGCTGCTCGTGGTCGACGGCGTGCACGGCTTCGGTTGCCTCGACGACTCCGCCGCCGAGCTGGGCGCGGACTTCTTCAGCGCCGGCACGCACAAGTGGATGTTCGCGCCGCGCGGCACCGGCGTGCTGTGGGGACGCGCCGACCGCTGGCCGCTGCTCCAGCCCACGATCCCGTCGTTCGCGACGCTCACGGGCTACGAGGCGTGGCTGAAGGGCGAATCGCCGCCGCCCACCGATGCGGCGATGGTGTCGCCGGGCGGGTTCCAGGCCTACGAGCACCAGTGGGCGATGACGGCCGCGTTCGCGATGCACGCGAAGCTCGGCCGTGCGCGGGTCGCCACGCGCATCCGCGCGCTCAACGACCAGATCAAGCAGGGCCTCGCGGCGATGAAGCAGGTGCACGTGCACACGCCCATGGCCGCCGACGTCTCGGCCGGCATCGTGGCGTTCGAGGTCGCGGGGCTGAAGCCCGAGCAGGTGGTGGCGAAGCTGCTCGAGAAGAACATCGTCGCGAGCACGAGCCCCTACCGGGTCACTTACGCGCGCCTCTCCGCCGGTCTCATCAACGACGAGCAGGAAATCGAAACCGCGCTGCGTGCGGTGCGAGGACTCGCAGGCGCCTGAGCTCGGGTCTTCACCGCATCGATGATGCAGGCATGTGCCCGATACCATTCGCCGGTTCCAACCGATAACGTCGTCCACATCGATCCGGCCGCTCCGAGATTCGTACGGAGGGCTGGACGACATGAGGAGTTCCGGGTTGGGCTGCACGCTCGCGTGCAGCCTGCTCCTCGGGGCAGTAACGCCAGTGACCTGCCCTGACATAGCACGCGCACAGGCGGTTCGCCGCGAGTTCTGGGTTCCGAACAGCATGGTGCGCGCCGCCGTTCTCGACGGCAGCACGCTCTACATCGGCGGCGACTTCACGCGCCTGGGGCCAGTGACCGGCTCCGGCGTGCCGATCGATGTTCACACCGCGGCGCCGGCGGCAGGCTTCCCGATGATCGTCGGCGACGTCGCATGTGCGCTCGCGGATGGTGCAGGCGGCTGGTTCATCGGCGGTGACTTCACGTCGGTGGGCGGCGTGCCGCGCACCGACCTCGCGCACGTGCTCGCGAACGGCACGGTGAGCGCATGGGACCCGAGCCCGGACGGTCCGGTGCAGGCGCTCGCGCGCATCGGCGACACGGTCTACGTGGGCGGCCTCTTCGGCCGGATCGGCGGACAGGCGCGCAGCCAGATCGCGGCGCTCGACGTGACGAGCGGTGCGCCCACGGCGTGGAACCCCGGCGCCGACGGTGCGGTCTACACGCTCGTCGCGAGCGGGAACACGATCTACGCGGGCGGCGCGTTCGCGAACATCGGCGGCGTGGCCCGTGGCCGGATCGCGGCGCTCGACGGCACGACCGGGCTTCCGACCGCCTGGAACCCGAACGCGCTGCCGGACTACTCGTCCGTCCTGTGCATCACGGTGGACGGCGGTCGCGTCTACGCGTCGGGAAGCTTCATCGCCATCGGCGGCCAGATGCGCAGCGGCCTCGCCGCGATCGACCCGGCCTCGGGATTCGCGACCGCATGGAACCCGAGCCCGGGCCCTGCGTTCACGTACGCGAATGCGATCGTCCCCTACGGCAACACGGTCTACGTGGGCGGTTCGTTCAGCACGGTCGGCGGCAGCGATCGCGCCTCGCTTGCGGCGCTCGACGCCACGACCGGGCAGGCGACCGCGTGGGATCCCGGCGCCGACGGCCCGGTGAACGCGCTGGTACTCGCCGGCGGCACGCTCTACGTGGGCGGTGCTTTCACCCACGCCGGCGGGCAGGAGCGCCTTCGCGCCGCAGCGATCGACGCGGCCACGGGCGCTGCCACCGCGTGGCGCCCAGACCTGAATCCGGTCGATGCGACCGTCTCGGCGCTCGTGCTCGATGGCGATCGACTGTTCGCCGGCGGCACGTTCTCGAGCGCCGGCGGCGTCGCGCGCGACCACGTCGCGGCGATCGACGTGCGGACTGGACAGCCCACGGCCTGGGACCCCGGCGCGGACAACGTCGTCGACGCACTCGCGCTGAGTGGCGGCACCGTGTACGTGGGCGGCGACTTCCTCGCGGTCGGCGGTGCGCCGCGCGCGCACGTGGCCGCCGTGGACCGCGCGACCGGGCTCGTGACGCCGTGGGACCCCGGCGCCGACCGCAGCGTGCGCGCGCTCGCGACCGCTGGCGGCGCGGTGTACGCGGGCGGCGAGTTCGCCGAGATCGGCGGGCAGGCTCGGAACTTCATCGCCGCGCTCGATCCCGTGACCGGCGCCGCGTCCGGTTGGGCGCCGCAGGCGAACGGCGTCGTGCGCGCGCTCGCGCTTTGGGGCGGCTCGCTCTACGCGGGCGGCATGTTCACGCTGACCGGCGGGCAGACGCGGAACCACATCGCGGCACTGGACGCGGCGACCGGCACGGTGAACCCGTGGGATCCGGATGCGAACGACTGGGTCGGCGCGTTGACGCTGGACCACGGCTCGGTGATCGCCGCCGGTGCGTTCACCGGCATCGGTGCGGAGGGGCGGAACCTCGTTGCCGCGCTGGATCCCGCGAGCGGCCACTCGAAGTGGCCACACGAAGACCCGATGCTGTGCACGAGCTCGGGGCCCGAGTGCCTGCCGGGCGCGGAGGCGCTCGCGGTGAACGGCACCACGATCTTCGCCGGCGGCCGCGGGCGGGCACCCACCGAAGGTGGGTCCGGCCGCGGCACGCTGACGGCCATGGACGCCGCCTCCGGCGCTGCGATTCCCTGGTCACCGGAGCCGATCGGCGCCGTGCTGGCGCTCGCGGCCAGCGACAGCACGCTCTACGTGGGCGGCGACTTCCGCAGCATCGCCGGTGCGCCCAGGACTTTCCTCGCCGCGATCGCCGTGAGCGGCATGACGCCCGTTGCCGGCGTGCCACCGCGACCGTTCGCGGGCCATCGGATCTCGCTGCGCGGCGCGCGGCCCAATCCCTCGCTCTCGGGATTGAAGGCCGCGTTCACGCTTCCTGACGCGGCCACCGCGCGCCTCGAACTCAGCGATCTCGCGGGCCGACGCATCCTCGCGCGCGACGTCGGCACGCTGGGTGCCGGCGACCACGTCGTCGACCTCACCGAGGGGCTGAAGCTCGCTCCAGGGATCTACCTGCTACGGCTCACGCGCGGCGACGAATCCGTCACCGCGCGTGCCGTGGTCATTCGCTGATCGTCGACGCCTGCGTCAGGGCTTCACGCCGGTGTCCACCCAGTGCACGAGGTCCAGGAAGTTCGCCATCAGCTCGGCCGTCGTGTACGAGTCGTGGCCGTAGCTGTTCTTGGACCGCTGGACGAGGTTGTCGCCGTTGCCGGCCGCCTGCACCGCGCCCGCGAGCAGCGCTTCGTGGAAGAACGGCACCACGGGGTCACGCTCGTTGTGGACCGTGAGCACCGGGATATGCAGCTCGCCCGAGGGCTCGCCGTAGTGGTCCATCCACGCGCGCGCGTCCGCGGTCGATGAGTAGCGCGCGACCGCCGCGTTGATGGGACCCGTGACCGCCGCTGGCACCGGTCCAGTGTAGACATGCTCCGCGTTGTCGAAGAACCCGTGCCCATGCGTGCGGCCGAGCAGGTCGGCGGCGCCCTGGATCTGGAAGCCGAGCACGGTGATGAGCGAGGTGGTGATCTCCGTGCCGTTGATCCCGGCCAGCGGGTGCCGGGTGATGAGGTTCAGGATGCCGAGATTCGTCGGGTTCCCCGCCACTGCCGTGGACACGGGGATGACGAGCTGCGTCGTCGGGTTGGTGAGCGTGATCGGGTCGTACAGGCCGCCCAGGTGCACCGAGGGATAGAGCACGTCGAACAGCACCTTCGTGTCACTGATGTACTCCAGCTCGACCCTCGTGCCGCCCACGACGCCGCTCGCCAGGAACGCGCCGGCGTACTGCTGCGGGTACTTCTCGGCCAGCTCCATGCCAATGATACCGCCCAGCGAGCGGCCGAACAGGAACACGCGATTCGGCTGCGCCACGCGTGAGACGAACAGGCCGCGGAGCTGGTGCGTCTGCCGCATCGCCTCCGGCACGGCGTAGCCGTTCTCGGAGTAGCTCGTCGTCGCCACGGCGAAGCCGGCCGCGAGCAGCGCGTCGCGGACCGCGCTGTTGTTCGGCAACGCGACGGGCGAATGGGGATCCGAATAGCCGTGCATGTAGACCACGAGGTCGCCGTTCCACTCGGCCGGCTTGTCGAGCGCGTAGAGCGCGCCGGGCCCGATGCTGCCCTCGAGGTGCACGGCTTCACCGCTGATGATCGCCGGCTGCGCCCCCGGCGCGATCACGACCGCCGTGTGCTGCGCCAGCGGCGCCGTCGGCGACTGGCGGCTGCATCCGGAAACGACAACGAGTACCGCGAGGGCCGCGGCGAGTGCGAGCGCGTGCGAATGGCCGCGAGCGATCACGCTGCGGCCAGGGGAACCTGCAAACATGACTGCCTCCCAACGGGGCGGCCAGGACCGCCGCACCCGGGCGGGCGGGCGACCCCATGGCGACATGGAGGGCGGTACCGGGGGGGAAAACGTGCGCCTTCCAGATCAACCGTCGTGGCAGATGGCATGTGTGACGCGACACATTTCAATCGCGTCCTTGGCCCGCACGTGTACCTTGGCCTCGGCGAGTCGGGATGTCGTTGGTGGCCCTCGACCCGCGTGGCGGCGATGCTCTCCCGGGCGCCGCGCGCAAGCAACATGAATATATGGAATTATCGCGCGACCAGAATGGGTGTCATGACGCGCGAATCCTGGATCAACTCCTGCCGGCGTGGACCTCCGCGGCCCGCGCCAGCGCGCGATCCAGGTCGGCGCAGATGTTCGCGTGCCCCACGTGCTCGTCGAACTCGGCCTGGTCCATGAGCCTCGACGGCTGCTCGCGCGCGCCACAGAGGATGAGCGTGCGCTTCGTGGCGTGCAGCGCATCGGCCAGGTCCTCGAGGGCGCCCAGTCCGCTGCCATCGAGCGCGGTCATGTTGCGAAGGCGAAGGATCACGATCGGCGGCAGTTCGGCGAGTCGATCCGTGATCGCCGAGAGCTTGTCGAGGCCGCCGAACAGGAACGGCCCCTGGATGCGGAACACCGTGACGTAGCCGGGCACGGTCTTGCCCTGCATCAGGTGCACGCGCGCCGCCTCCACGTCCGCCGGCGTCTCCTCGGTGACCGTGGTGGTGACGGCGATCTTCCGGATCATGAGCAGTGCCGCGAGGATCATGCCCACCTCGACCGCCACGCTCAGGTCGGCGAACACGGTGAGGCCGAACGTCGCCAGCCAGACGCTGATGTCGTTCTTCGACAGCTTGAGGATCTCGGGGACCTCGGCCCAGTCGCCCATGTTGTATGCGACCACGAGCAGGATCCCCGCGAGCACCGAGAGCGGCACGTCGCGCGCGAGCGGCGCGGCGACGACGAGCACGAGCAGCAGCGTGATCGCGTGGACGATGCCCGCGACCGGCGTCTTCGCCCCGGAGCGGATGTTCGTCGCCGTGCGCGCGATCGCTCCCGTCGCCGGGAGTCCGCCCACGAGCGGCGCCGCGATGTTCGCGATTCCCTGCGCGGTCAGCTCCACGTTCGGGTCGTGCCGGTCGCCGGCCATGCGGTCGGCCACCGTGGCCGACATCAGCGATTCGATCGCGCCGAGAATCGCCACCGTGAGCACCGAGGGCAGGAGCGGCATCACCATCTCCGGCCGGAACGTGGGGATGTGAAGCGGCGGCAGCCCTGACGGGATGCCGCCGAACCGCGAGCCGATGGTCTCCACGTCGAGGTGAAGGAAGCGCACGGCCAGCGTGCCCAGCACCAGCGCCACGATCGCGCCCGGCACGGCCTTCACGTAGCGCTGGATCGCCAGGACGAGCACGAGCGCGCCCACGCCCAGCACGGTGGCCTCCGCCGACCACGTCCCGAGCGCACGCCCGACCTGGATCATGCGCGGCAGGAACACGCCCGACGGCGACGTGATCTCGAGCCCGAACAGGTCGCGGAGTTGCGTGCTCGCGATCAGCAGCGCGATGCCGTTCGTGAAGCCCACCACGACCGGCCGCGGCAGGAAGCGCACCGCCGCCCCGAGGCCCGTGAGCCCCATGAGCACGAGCACGATGCCGGCGAGCAGTGTGCACATGAAGAGCCCATCGAGGCCGTGCTTGGCGATGATGCCCGAGACCACGACCACGAACGCCCCGGTGGGCCCGCCGATCTGGACGCGCGAGCCGCCGAGCGCGGAGATGATGAAGCCGGCGACCACCGCGGTGTAGATGCCGGACTGGGGCGACGCACCGGACGAGATGCCGAACGCCATCGCCAGCGGCAGCGCGACGAGGCCCACGGTGACGCCCGCCACCAGGTCACGCGCGAACGTCTTGCCGTCGTAGGTGCGAAGCGTCTCGAACAGTCGCGGCAGGCGGGAACTCACGACGCCCACCATGCCAGAGGTTTCGACCAGCGACCACCCGCGCTTGATTCGCGCCGTCGCGGGCGCGGCACGGGGCCGCTAGCGGACG
>Ga0134127_10004058_pt1 | contig 10558 bp, 9 predicted proteins | sample KB31753_FD_96459 | JGI IMG/M metagenome (GOLD analysis project Ga0134127, IMG submission 96459) | Terrestrial soil microbial communities with excess Nitrogen fertilizer from Kellogg Biological Station, Michigan, USA - KB3-175-3 | ecosystem: Environmental > Terrestrial > Soil > Unclassified ...
CGTCTGCACCCTCACCGGCCACGGCCTGAAGGATCCGGACGTCGCCATCGCGCAAAGCGCGAAGCCGATGACCGTCGATGCGGAATTGAAGGCGATTGAGGGAGTCATCCGCAAGCATCTCCCCGGCGCGTGAGCTTTCCCGCCGGCGCAGTCGCGCCGGCAATCCATGGTAATCTTTTTGCACGGCCGCGGACCGCGGCCGTGTCCACATTTTGAATAGCGGAGCGAATCATGTCGAGGCAGCTGATCCAGAACGCCACCATCATCTCGATGGATCCCAAGATCGGGGTCGTCGACGGTGGCGACATCCTCGTTGACGACGGCAAGATCGTGGAAGTGGGAAAAAACATCAGCGCGGGCGCCGCGCAGATTGTTGATGCCCGGGACATGATCGTCACCCCGGGACTGGTCAACGCGCACATCCATACCTGGGAATATCCGCTCCGCGGCATCGGCGCCAACTGGGTGAGCAAGCGCGATTACCACGGCAACATGCATCGGAACCTGGCAATGCGTTACCGCGCCGAGGACGTCCGCGTCGGCAACCTGCTCGGGGCGCTGAACCAGATCAACCACGGGGTGACCACGCTCTTCGACTGGTGCCACATCGTGCGCGATGCCGAGATGGCGGACGCGGCAATCGACGGACTCGAAGAGTCGGGTATACGAGCTGTGTTTGCCCGCGGCACGGTCAAGCCGCCGGTCGTGGAAGGGCAGACGCCGTTTTACGAGATCCCATTTCCGCGCGAAGAAGTGCATCGCCTGCGCACCGGGCGGCTCGCGTCAGACGATCGCCTCGTGACCCTCGCCATGGCCACCCTCGGGCCCGATTACGCTGTCTACGACGTATGCGTGCAGGACATCAGGCTCGCCCGGGAGTACGGCCTGCTGAATAGCGCGCACACCTGGGCGCGCAAGGGCCAGCGCAAGCTGGAGGACGGCATGTGGCGGTTAAACAAGGACGGGCTACTCGGGCCCGACCACAACATCGCGCACGGCAACTGCCTCGAGGACGACGAGTTGAAGATGGTGCTCGACGCCGGTTGCAGCGTGTCGGCGACCTGTTTTACCGAGATGCTCAACAGCGAACGCGTCGCCATGCTGGGGCGGCTGCTGAAGCTGGGCGCGATGCCCTCTCTGGGCACCGATTGCGATCCCTATTTCAACGCCTCGATGCTGTGGGTGATGCGCCATGCCTTCCAGCACCAGCGCGAGATCGACAATCGCACCCTGCACGCGCAGGGCAAGTGGCCCGCCGAGAAAAGCCAGCACGCGACCCACACGCGCCACGCCCTGGAATGGGTGACGCTGGGCGGGGCGAAGGCGCTGCGCATGGAACACAAGATCGGCTCGATCACGCCGGGAAAGCAGGCGGACCTTACCTTCGTCAACGCGCGCGGCATGAACATATTCCCGGTGCTGCCGGGCGGCGACCCGGTACACGCTGTCGTGATGTACACCGAGTCGGTGGACGTGGACTCCGTGATGATCGCGGGGAAATTCGTCAAACGCGGGGGCAAGCTCCTGTTCCCGGAACGCAGGCTCGCCGAGCTGCAGGGGCAGCTTCTGGCCTCGCGCCAGCGCATCATGCACGAGGGCAATTTCGTCTACCAGCCGGTGGAATCCGGCCCGCGTCCATGAGGATTTTTCGCGCGGCATGCGCGGTGGCGCTGTTCGGATCTGCCACCGTCGTTCTTGCCCAGGCCTATCCCGCCAAGCCGGTCCGCATGCTGCACGGTTTCACCGCCGGCGGTGCGGTGGACATTACCGCGCGACTGATAGCAGGGCCGATGGCGGAACTGCTGGGGCAGCAGGTTATCGTGGACGGCAGGCCGGGAGCGGGTGGCACCACGGCGGCGGCGTTGATCGCCAGGACCGAGCCCGACGGCTACACCCTGTTCCTGATGGCTTCCGGGCATGCCGCCTCGTCGGCGTTGTACCGCTCGCTGCCGTACGACGCGGTGCGCGATTTCACCCTGATTTCGATGGTTGCGGCGAACCCGTTCGTCCTTGCTGTCCATCCGAGTTTTCCCGCACGCACCACCAGGGATCTCGTGCGCATGGCCAAGGCGGCGCCCGGCAAAATCGACTATGGCACCGGTGGAATCGGGACCGGAATGCATCTGGCCTCGGTGCTGTTCCAGACGCGCGCCGGGATCCGCTTAAATCACGTGCCTTACAAGGGGGGCAACGCCGCACCGGTGGCCCTGTTGACGGGCGAGATCCCGCTCATCTTCAATACGCCGGCCGGGGTGGAAGGACATGTCGCCGGCGGCAGGATACGCATTCTCGCCATAACCACGAAGTCACGCTTCGAGCTTTGGCCGGACGTTCCGACGATAGCCGAAAGCGCATTGCCTGATTTCGACGTGCGTGGCTGGTACGCGGTGGCTGCGCCCAGGAACATGCCCAGGAGCCTGGTCGACCGCCTGAACGAGGTCGTGCAGTCCGCACTAAGACGCTCTGACGTGAAAGGGCGCTTTCTCAGCCAGGGCTCGGAAGTCACGCCCACGACCGCCGAGGAGGCGCAGCGGTTTGTGGCCGGAGAGGTCACGCGCTGGACGAAGGTCGTGAAGGACGAAAAAATCCCGCCGCAGAACTAAGATGGATTTCACCGAAGAAATCGTCAAGCACGGGGCTTTGATTGTCGCGCAGAGGCGGGAGCTCGCGGAGCTGATCGGATTCGAAACGCGCAACAAGTATGTGATATCCACCGAGGGCGGTGTCATGGTGGCCTACGCCGCCGAGCAGCAGCAGGGGTGGTGGAGTTTCCTGGTGCGCCAGTACCTCGGTCATTGGCGCACTTTCGACATATTCGTATTCGACCCGAGCCGGAAGCAGGTCCTCGTCGCGCATCACCCGTTTCGCTGGTTTTTTCAGCGCCTCGAAGTTTCCACGTCCGAGGGGCGCCCGCTCGGGGCTCTTCAGAAGCGTTTCGCATGGCTGGCCAAGCGTTTCGACGTCGAGGATGCGACCGGGGACGTATTCATGACCGTCTCCTCGCCCTTGATGAGCATCTGGACCTTTCCCTTCAAGAAGGGCAGCAGAAGCGTGGCGGTCGTCGCCAAGAAGTGGGGAGGGCTGCTGACCGAGGGCTTTACCGACAAGGATCGTTTCCGCGTGGAGTTCACGGACCCGAGGCTGAACCGGGAGGAGCGTCAGCTGATCCTGGCAGCCGCCTTGTTCATCGACCTCCAGTTCTTCGAGCGGAAAGCCGGCTAGCTCCGGTCCGGCCCCGCTAACCCGTCAGGGGGTCATGCCCACTTCAGGCGCTCGAGGATGGAGCGGCCCAAGACCCAGTCCTTATCGCTCTCGGAGAGGAACGGCAGCTCCCGGGTGAAGTGAGTGATGCGCTGGGCCCAGGACACCTTGGTGAATTGGGTGTTGGTCAGGTCGGTTCCCCAGTGGCAGCGCCGCGGGCCGTAGGCTTCGAACACCCGCTGCAAGTGCGGAGTCAGGTCGCGGAAGGGATAGGGCTCAAGCGACGCGTTGACGAGGTTCGACATCTTGATGCTGACGTTCGGGTACTTGGCGAGCGCTACGGCCTCGCCGATCGCCTGCGTCATGCGTCCTTCCTTCGCGATGGCCGTGTTCACGCCCATGTGATCGATGATAAGACGCAGCCCGGGGTGGCGCTGTGCGATCGGGTCGAACTTCGAGACGTTGCCGAACGCCAGGAACATGACGGGAAGCCCGGCCTTCTCGGCCGCCGGCCAGAACCAGTCGGCGGTGCCGTCCGAGAGCCACTTGAGCGTCGCGGGGGTGTTAAACGTCACGCGCACGCCGAGCATGCCCGGCTGATCCTTCCAGCGCGGCAGCAGCGCCGCCGATTTCGGGTCCTGCAGCGGGATCCGGCCCATGACTCCGAAGCGGCCGGGATAGCGCTGGACGGCTTCGAGCGCGTAGTCGTTGCGGTCGTTCAACGTCGGCGGCACGATGACGACTCGGTCGATCCCGGCCTCGTTCATGAGCGGCATGATTCGCTCGATGGTGAATGGCTCCGGCAATTGCGGATTGGTGCCCGCCACCCAGGGCCAGTCCGGCGTATTGGCCTTCCACATGTGCACCTGCGCATCGACGATCATGCGCTTGCCTGAAGGCTGCGTCGCGCAGCCCGCCGTTGCCAGCGCCACGCCGGCGCCCAGGGTCGTGCCGATGAAATTGCGTCGCGTGAGCATGTTGATTCTCCCTGATTGTTCTGTGGTTGATTGCCTTAAAGGGGCAGGCTCGACTTGAATATCATGACTCAAATCGCATCGAAAAATCCACCGCCTTCACATCCTTGGTCAGCCCGCCGATCGAAATGCGCTGCACGCCGGTTTCGGCGACGGCGCGGACGTTGTCCAGGGTGATGCCGCCGGAAGCCTCGAGCTCCGCGCGGTCGCCGGCGATTCTCACCGCTTCGCGCATCTGGTCGAGACTCATGTTGTCGAGCAGGACCAGGGTCGCGCCGGCGTCCAGGGCCTTCTTCAACTGGCTCAGGTTTTCCACTTCGATTTGTATCCAAACGCCCGGCGCGGCATTCTTGCGCGCGGCGGCCATGACCGGCTCGATGCCTCCGGCCGCAGCGATGTGATTTTCCTTGATCAGCATCGCATCGTAGAGGCCCATGCGATAGTTCGTGCCGCCGCCGGCACGCACCGCGTACTTGAGCGCGAAGCGCAGGCCCGGCAGCGTCTTCCGCGTGTCGAGAATCTTCGCGCGCGTTCCCGAGACGGCGTCCACGTAGCGGCGCGTGAGGGTGGCAACGGCGGAAAGCGTCTGGAGGAAATTGAGCGCGGTCCGCTCGCCGGTCAGCAGCGCCCGCGCGCGGCCGCGGATTTCGCAGACGCGGGCGGCAGGAGCAGCCCGACCGCCTTCCGTGACCTGCCATGAAATCGTCACGCCCGGATCGAGCCGACGGAAGCAAGCCTCGAACCAGGCCTGACCGCATATGACCGCGTTCTGGCGGCAGATGACCACGGCCGTTGCGGCAGTCGCGTCCGGCAGCAGCATCGCGCTGACGTCACCCGTCCCCACGTCTTCGGCCAGGGCAGCGGCTACGTTGCGCTCGATCTCGGATGCCAAATCCATTGAATTCCTCTATAGTTACGCGCAAAACCGAGTGGCAATTCTAACGCAACAGCTAGGGGGCGGGATGGAAGGCATCTTGGGCGTACTCTCTTACGGCATCGGCACGATCATCGGCTTCGTGCTGGTCGGCGGGTTGATCGTGCTGATCTTGCACGACATCACGCAGAAAAAGCACACGGTGCTGCGCAACTATCCGGTCATCGGGCATTTGCGCTTTTTCTTCGAGAATCTCGGCGAATATTTCCGCCAGTATTTCTTTTCGGGCGACCGTTCCGAGATGCCGTTCAACCGCGCAACGCGCGGCTTCATCTACCGGCTGGCGAAGGGCGAAGGCAGCGTCATCGGCTTCGGCTCGACCAACGATCTTCGCGAGCCGGGCACGATCATCTTCGTCAATCACCCGTTCCCGGTGCTGGAGGAGGATCGCGTGCCGACGCCGTCGATCGTCATCGGCGAGGGCTATTGCAAGCACCCGTTCGAGGCCCGCTCCATCGTCAACATCAGCGGCATGAGCTTCGGTGCGATCTCGGCGCCGGCGGTGCGCTCGCTCTCGCGCGGGGCGAAGGAAGCGGGCTGTTACATGGATACGGGGGAAGGCGGACTCTCCCCGTACCACATCGAGGGCGGTTGCGACATCATCATGCAGATGGGCACGGCCAAGTACGGCATGCGCAACCACGACGGCAGTTTCTCCCCGGAAAAAGTGAGGGAGCTGTCGCAGCATGTGAAAGCGTTCGAGATCAAGCTGTCCCAGGGCGCGAAGCCGGGCAAAGGCGGGGTGCTGCCGGGCGGCAAGGTTACGGAGGAGATCGCACGCGTCCGTGGCATTCCGGCGGGGCAGGACTCGATCAGCCCCAACCGCCACCACGACATCGCGAACATGAACGAGCTGCTCGAGAAAGTGGTCTACATGCGCGAGCTGACCGGGCGGCCGGTCGGCATCAAGACGGCGATCGGCGGCTGGGAATTCATCAACGACCTGTGCGACACGGTGCTGCGAAGGGGTCGGGAGTACGCTCCCGATTTCCTCGCGATCGACGGCGGCGAAGGCGGCTCCGGGGCCGCGCCGCAGACCCTGTTCGACCACATGTCGCTGCCGATCGCCGAGGCTCTGCCGCGCGTGGTGGATTCGCTGATCCAGGCCGACCTGAAGGGACGAATCCGCGTGATTGCGGCGGGCAAGCTGGTCACCTCGGCGCGCGCGGCGTGGGCGTTGTGCGTGGGCGCCGATCTCATCAACACCGCGCGCGGCTTCATGTTCTCGCTCGGCTGCATCCAGGCGCTGCGCTGCCACCAGAACACGTGCCCGACCGGGGTGACGACCCACAACAAGCGGTTGCAGCGCGGCCTCGTGGTGGAGGAGAAATACCTGCGGGTTGCGAACTACGCGCGCAACATGAACAAGGAGATCGACATGATCGCGCACTCCTGCGGCGTTCACCACGGGCGGGAGTTGAGGCGCGAGCACGTGCGCATCGTGCAGACCGCCAACCAGAGCATCGCTCTCAACATGCTCTACCCCTATCCCGCCGTGGGTTCGCGCATGGCGGCGAAGCAGGCGACGGCGACCGCTGCCTAGATGCGGCGCGTAATGGCGAATGCCGAGTCACGATAACAATCATCTGGAGGAGGGCGCCATGAAACAGGATCGTGAGGACAAGCGGGAAGATCGTCGTAATTCGCGGCGTGAATTCGTCACGCGCGTGAGCGGGGCAGGGGCGGTAGCCGCCCTGGGCGGGCTGGGCCTGCCGCGGGAATTGCTGGCGCAGGAGAAGGCATCTCCGCCCAAGCCCGTCGATCCCGCGGGCACCGTTTCCAATGAAAGCGTTCTGGCAGAAAAGAATGCGGCGATGCAGGCGCATTCCGATCGCCCTTTGACCGGCAGTGTTACGGCCGAGCACCACAACTTCGCGGTGACGCCGAACGACCGCATGTTCATCCGCAATAACCACCTCACGCCCGACCTTGCCGAAGGCAGCCACCGCCTGGCGGTGAAAGGGCTGGTGGACAAGGATCTGACGTTTTCGGTCGCCGAATTGAAGAAGGCATTCCCGGCGGTGACCACGCAGGGAATGCTGGAATGCGCCGGTTCCGGGCGGTCAAGCTACGTACCGAACGCGAGCGGCACCCGCTGGCCGTCGACCGGCGGCATGGGTTGTCCGAAATGGACCGGCGTGAGGCTGCGTGACGTGCTTGCCGCCGCCGGCGTGAAGGCGAACGCCGTCCACGTCTCGGGTCAGGGTGGGGATTTCGGCGTAGTCGCCACGGCGGCACCGGTGATCCGGTCGATTCCGATGTCGAAAGCGATGGAGCAGCACACCCTCATCGCATGGGGAATGAACGACGGCCCGCTGCCTAAAGTCCATGGGTTCCCGCTGCGCCTGGTCGTTCCCGGCTGGGTCGGATCGGCGTCCACCAAATGGCTGCACACGCTGACCGTGCTCGACGCGCCGTTCAAGGGCACCTACATGGACGGCAGCTATCGCATCCCCCGGCACCCGGTGAAGCCGGGCGACAGAATGCCGTCCGACGCAATGATTACCGAAGCGTGGCCGGTCAAGTCCATGATCACGCATCCGGCACCAAACGCGATTTTCAAAACCGGGAAGCCGGTGCTGGTCGAAGGCCGGGCCTGGGTTGGCGAAGGGGCGATCGACAAAGTCGAAGTGTCCTTCAACGAGGGCCAGTCCTGGCAGCGCGCGGCGATCAATTCCGGCGGCGACAAGTACGCGTGGCGTGTCTTCAGCTTCGAGTACACGCCGAAGACGCCGGGCTTTGCCACCGTGCTTGCCCGCGCGACCGACGACAAGGGCAACATGCAGCCGATCGTCTCGGCCTGGAATCCGCTCGGGTATTTCTGGAACGGCATTCATCGCGTGGGCTTCGTCGTCGAGGCCTGACCGCGATGCGCATTGAATCCAAGGCCGCGGCTGTCGCCGCGGCCTTCTTGTTCCTTGTGATCGGCGCGGCGATTGCGCCGCTCTCGGCCCAGGAGGATGAAGCGCCGCGGACGCTCACGCCGGGCAAGGGCTCCGACCTGGCGACTGCGCGCTGCGCCACCTGTCACGACGCCCGGCACATCACGCGCGCCAAGCTCTCGCGCGGGCAGTGGGAGGACAACATCAAGAACATGAAGGAGCGCGGTGCGCCAATGGCGCCGCACGAAATCCCGATCATCCTCGATTACCTGGCCACTTATTACAACTCCGACTCCCAGGCGCCTGCGCCGGATCCCGCCGCTTCAGGGTATGGCATGGATGGCGGCGATGACCCCGTGGCGAGGCTGTTGACCGCCAACGCCTGCGTCGCCTGCCATACGCTCGACAAGCGGGTCGTGGGACCCTCGTTCAGGGAAGTCGCGACGAAATTTGCCGGGGACGGAAATGCGGCAGGCAAGCTCGCTAAAAAAATCCGGGAGGGCGGGGCCGGGAATTGGGGCAACGTGCCGATGCCGCCGCATCCCCAGCTCTCTGATGCCGATCTGCAACAGATGGTCGGCTGGATACTTCAACAACGGTGATTCGCGGATGGTGGATAGTGGATGGCGCAAAAAGCATTCCTAACCACGAGCCACCAACCACCAACCACTAGTCGTAAAGATTTTCCGGCGCCTTGCCGCGGAATATCCAGTAGGAAAGTACCGTGTAGGCGACGATGAACGGCAGCACGATCAACGTGCCGATGAGCATCACCTTGAGCGCCGCCGGGTGCGCGGCCGCCTGCCAGATCGTGATGCGATCGATCACGAGGTACGGGAACAGGCTGTAGGCGAGGCCGAGGAAAGACAGGACGTAGATCGCCACCGTTCCGGCGAAGGGCCCCCATTCAGGGGCCGCCTGCCCGCGTTTCATGCGGCCGGTCAGTGTCCAGACCCATAACCATGCCGCTGCGCTCGCCAGCGGCAGGATCATCAGCCAGAGCGTGCGCGGGAAATCGAACCATTTCAGCCGCACCGTTTCACTTACCAGCGGCGTTGCGATGCTGACGAGCGCCACGCCCAGGGCGATCCACAGCAATCCCCAGCGTGCCCAGCTGACCGCCTTGCGCTGCAGTTCGCCCTCGGTGCGTATGATCAGCCAGGTCGCGCCGAGCAGCACGTAACCGCCGCACAGGCTGGCGCCCACGACGAGCGCGAACAGGAAGTAGCCGAATCCCGAGGCGAAGCCCGTGATGTAATAGCCCAGCATCAGGCCCTGGGACAGGGTTGCCAGGAACGAGCCGAACCAGAAAAGCCAGTTCCACAACTCGCGATGCCAGCCCTGGGCTTTGACGCGAAACTCGAAGGCGACGCCGCGCAGCATGAGGCCTATCAGCATCGCTACCACCGGCAGGTACAGTGCGCCCAGCACGATGGCGTTCGCGGCCGGGAACGCGACCAGCAGCAGGCCGACGCCGAGGACCAGCCAGGTCTCGTTGGCATCCCAGAACGGGCCGATCGAGGACACCATCACGTTCTGCTCGCGCTCGTTGGCGGCGGGCAGCAGCATGCCGACGCCGAGGTCGTAGCCGTCCAGCACGACGTACAGCAGGACGGCCAGGCCCATCAGGGCCATGAAGATGACTGGCAGGTCGAGCGTCATTTTTTTGCCAGTCCCACCAGGTTCGCGCGCGGGTCGTCGCGCGATTCGCCCTTGCCGGCAAGATGGGTGAGCACCACCATGTACGCGATCAGCATCAACGAGTACGTGAGGATGTAGCCGGTCAGGCTTGCGCCGAGCTGGGCGCCGCTCGCCGGGCCGGCGGCGTCGCTGGTGCGCAGGATGCCGCTGACGAGCCAGGGCTGGCGGCCGATCTCGGTTACCAGCCATCCGCATATCACGGCGACCCACCCCGAGAAAGTAAAACCCGCGTACGCCCACAGCAGCCAGCGCGGCGCGGCCGTGTTCCCGCGCGTCGCCCATACGCCGAACCAGGCGAGCGCAAGCATGCACAGGCCTACACCCACCATCGCGCGGAACGCGAAGAACACCGGTGCAACCGGCGGAATGTCGGGGCCGAACTTATCGAGCCCGGTTACCTCGGCGTCGGCATCGTGCTTCAGTATCAGGCTCGCGCCCTTGGGGATGGAGATGGCGTAATCGTTGCGGCGCGCCTCCTGGTTGGGGATTGCGAACAGCAGCAGCGGCACGCCCTTTTCGGTTTGCCAGATGGCTTCCATGGCGGCGAGTTTTGCCGGCTGATGCTCGAGCGTGTTGAGGCCGTGGAGATCGCCGACAAATGCCTGGAGGGGCGCGAGCACCGCCCCGATCAGGACGGCGCTGCGCAGAGTGCGCGTGGCGCCGCCGTCGCCGGGCGCTTTCAGCAGGCGCCATGCGGAGAGGCCGGAGATCAGGAACGTCGCGGTCAGCGCCGATGCCAGCATCATGTGCGTGAAGCGGTAGGGGAAAGAAGGATTGAAGATCACCTCCATCCAGTCGCCCGCGATGATCTGGCCGTCGGCGACAATGTGACCGGCCGGCGTCTGCATCCAGGAGTTGAGCGCGAG
>Ga0134127_10004061_pt1 | contig 10554 bp, 8 predicted proteins | sample KB31753_FD_96459 | JGI IMG/M metagenome (GOLD analysis project Ga0134127, IMG submission 96459) | Terrestrial soil microbial communities with excess Nitrogen fertilizer from Kellogg Biological Station, Michigan, USA - KB3-175-3 | ecosystem: Environmental > Terrestrial > Soil > Unclassified ...
AGAAACTACGCGCGTGTGCAACTCACTCTCGATGCGTAGAAGCTTGCGGGTCTCTTCTTCCTTCAACGAGGTTACAGGAATTCCGGTCCAGCGAGCGATTACTTCTTCGACGTCATCGCGGGTGACTTCAGCTGAGACCAGGGAATCCTCACTCGACTCGCGCACGCTTTGGTTTTCATCGTAAGAGCGCGACCACTCATTGAGCTGGTTCCAGTCAGCCAGGTTGCCCTGCTCGCGACGCACGCGTAGCTTCACGCGCGCCCCGGCTTCATCGATCACATCAATTGCTTTGTCGGGCAGAAACCGATCAGGAATGTAACGGTGCGACTGCGTTACTGCGGCCACCAGCGACTCATCCGTGTAGCGCACTTGATGGAAACTCTCGTAACGTTCGCGAACGCCATTGAGTATCTCGACCGCCTCAGCTTCGGAAGGAGGCGGCACTTTTACTGCCTGGAAACGACGTTCAAGCGAACGATCCTTTTCGATCGACTTCCGAAACTCGCCCGGCGTTGTTGCGCCGATGCATTGAATCTCGCCGCGCGAAAGTGCCGGCTTCAGGATGTTTGCTGCATCGAGCGACCCTTCGGCTGAGCCAGCGCCCACGAGTGTATGCAGTTCGTCAATGAAGACTATGTACTGCGGATTCTCGATCAGCTCGCGCATGATCTGCTTCAAGCGTTCTTCAAACTGACCGCGGTATTTTGTCCCCGCAACTATTAACGACAGGTCGAGTGAAAGAATTCGTTTGTGCTCGAGGAACGAAGGAACGTCACCGCGCACGATGCGTTGTGCAAGCCCTTCGACGATAGCGGTCTTGCCGACACCCGGCTCGCCGATGAGCACGGGATTGTTTTTGGTGCGCCGACAAAGAATTTGCACCAGTCGTTCAATTTCAGCTTCTCGCCCGATTAGGGGATCGAGTTTGTCGTTAGCAGCGTCGTCAGTAAGATCCCGAGAGAACTCAACGAGGTGAGGCGTGTCTTTCTTCTGTGAGCCGCGAGCGTCAGCTCCGGACTGCCGGGCAATTTCATCACGGACAGCGTTCAGGCGCAGTCCACGTTCATAAAGAATCTCGGCTGCCATCGAGCGCTCTTCGCGCAGAAGCCCAAGGAGCAGATGTTCGGTGCCGATATGACGGTGCTGCAGCCTGTCGCTCTCTTCATGAGCGTAAGCGAGCACGCGCTTTGTTTCCGGCGCCAGAGGTAATTCGACCGAGGTGGAAATCTTTTCCCGCAGGAGCGTGCGGCCCTCAATTTCCTTTCGAATCGACTCAATGGAGACCTGAGCACGAGGAAAGAAGCGACCGGTGAGCGTTTTGTCCTCGCGCATCAGTCCGAGGAGAAGGTGCTCCGGTTCGATTGCAGGAGCCCCGAATTGCGACGCTTCATACCGGGCGAAGAAAATTACCCGCCGCGCTTTTTCTGTATAGCGTTCAAACATTGATGGTATTCGCTAGTTACTAATGATTACGGTCCCTGGGGATCATCATGCCGGGCGAACTACTGCCCGGCACTGATGGGATTATAACCCAATAACGAAAGGGCAAAAAGTAATTGTCCGATTCTCACTATTAAAAGACTTAACCAGTCGTTTATTTCAGAGTTGAGAGGAAAGTTAGCCCTCTGAAACTCGGCCATTTTTGATGACCAGTCTGCGATCGCAGAGTTCCGCCAATTGTTCATTGTGCGTGGCCACCAGCACGATGGCGTGCCGCAGGCGGGAATAATTGACCAGACGCTCGCCGAGTTCGGTAGCAAAGGAGGTATCGAGGTTGCCGGTAGGTTCGTCAGCCAGGACAAGAGACGGCTTGGTGATTAGGGCGCGACAAGTCGCAACCCGTTGCTGTTCGCCACCTGACAGGTGATTAACCGGATGCGAGCAACGCGAGCCTAAACCAATGTCCTCGAGAGCCTCGCGGGCCTGGCGCATCGCTTCGTCCCGGTTTGTCCTCGTGATCAACAACGGCAGGGCAACATTCTCTTCGGCGCTGAGATCGGCAAGGAGATGATGAAACTGAAAAACAAAGCCAACTCGAGCGCTGCGAAAACTTGCCAGTGCGCTAGGGCTAGCGCGGTCAACTTCAAATTCTCCGACTGCGATCGATCCGTGATCGGGTGCCTCCAATCCGCCGAGCAAATGCAGCAGAGTTGATTTACCCGCGCCAGAAGCGCCGGTGATCGCCAATGCCTGTCCGAGGTCAGCTGAAAAGGAAACTCCGCGGAGGACGTCGATGTTCTCACCTGCCGGCGATGTAAAACTCTTTCGAAGATCGGTAACCCGAAGTAGTCCAAGGTCCCAAGTCCCAAGTCCAAGGTCCGCTTTTCCGACTCGAACTTTTTCGCCGTCAGCAAGCTGGCCCTCACCAATCTCTGCGACCGTCTTGCTAGCGGACTTTGGGCTTTGGACATTGGACATTGGACTCATTCGGACATTGGACTCATTGTGAATCGCGCAACATCGCGACCGGTCGCACCCGTGCGGCTGCGCGCGCCGGGTAGATCGTGGCCAGAAAACTGAGAAGAAAAGCGACGAGTGCTGCAAGCAATACGTCCCGAGGTTGTGCGTGAAAGGGAACGTTACTAATGGAATACACATCGGCGGGCAGGCTCACGAGCCGATAACGATTACCGATCACGCAAACAATGATGCCCAGAACTATTCCGGTTAGGCCGCCCAGCGCTCCGATGATCGCGCCTTCAATCATGAAAATTCCCATGATGCTTTTACTCGTAGCGCCCATCGCTCCGAGGATCCCAATATCGCGAGCGCGTTCGACAACCACCAGAATTAAAGTGGACGTGATGTTTAGAGCAGCTATCAGAATGATCAAGGCGATGACGAACAATCCCATGCGGCGTTCGAGCGCTAGCGCGGCAAAGAGCGGACGATTGGCTTCCTGCCAGTCAACTGTCTTGTACTCGTTCCCCAATGTTGACTTTATGTTTTCCGCGACTCTTCCGGCGTCGTAAATATCGGCGATCTGCACGCTGATCACAGAAGCTCCCTGAGATGTCCCAGAGATTTCTGAAGCGTCATTGAGAGATAAGTAAATCCAGGTCGAGTCGTATTCGAAAAGTCCCGAGCGAGTGATTCCTATTACGCGTACCCGTCTCGTGTTTGATCTGACTTGTCCGGCCGTCAACTTCTCAGAATTGAGGTTGCCACTTGCCGAAATAATCTCAGCAACATCTCCGAGACGAAGTCCTGTACGCCGGGCTAATTCTTCGCCCAGGACCACAGGGAAATTCACGGATGGGTTCTCACGTTTACCGCCAGGTTCCGGTAGCTCTATGACCAGTGGATCAACCGCTCCATCGATGAGCGAACGTTTCAGATCATTCAGCGCCTGACTTGATTTCGTGTCGACCGCCCGTAAGACGGCGTAAGCCGCCGCTTGCGGTCCGATTATTACGGCACCGTCGTAGGTTGTACCTGTTGCCCCGATCACGCCTGGCAAAGTCGCGATACGAGTCGCAATGTCGCGGTGGTCGTCCAGCGACCTCCCATCAGACCGCATCACGTTGATGTGTGCCGTGCCTCCCAGGATCTTTTCGCGCATCTCGTCGCGAAACCCGTTGGCTAGCGCGAGTGCAACAATCAGCGCCCCGACCCCAACAGCAATTCCCACTATCGCAACCAACGCGGTGACGCGCGCGAGACGCCGCTTGCGGCGTGATCGCAAATAACGAAAGGCTAGAAAGAGTTCGAAAGGCATGATCGCTGTTTACGATTTCGCGCCGGGCGGACACTTCTTCGTGTCTTCGGGGCGGTTCTCCGGCAGCAACCGCTGCAGGTTGGGCTCGTCATTCGCCATTGCGTCAGAGTTTGGCCGAACTTCATAAATCGTGTCGGTAACTTTGCGAAAACGAAATCGCTTGCTGAGCGCGACGATGGCGGGAATCTCATCTCGTTGCCATCCACAAGGCAACCACCAACGCGGGTCGGCGTCGACGAACACGCGACGTCCGGTTGCGAAGTGCTCCTCGATTGCGCCAACCAAATCCCCCGGCCAACCGCCGCCGGTTCCAATTGTTTTCCAATCACCGGCGCCAATTGCCTTCCAATATGTAACGGCGATTGTTTGTGCTCCTGAGATCATCACCGCGTCGCGCGGCACCTTTTCCAGCTGAGTCCGATACTCCCTGCTCATTGCGCGTCTCTGAATGAACTCATGACTGACCGGCCGGATCAGGATCGTGAAGATTGTTGCCAACACAAGCAGTACAACAACACAGGAAGCAAACGCGACCGCAGTACTACCCCAGAGTCTAGTTAATTTGTTTATCAGGTAGTTGGCTGCTAGAGGCGCGAGGGCGGGCAATCCGGTCAGGAAGTAGCGCCAGTTTACCGCTGTGCTGTAGTTCAAATAGAGCAGCAGATTAGCTGACATGCCCATCAGACCGAGCGCCAGAAGCGGCGACAATTTCTTCCGTCGCCACTCGTTCACAGCGGCAAACGGAAACGCCACCAGGACAAGCGGAGCGCTGATGAAAAAGTACATCAGGTACGGCATCGCATTGCTGATGCTAACCGGGTGGCGCGCTGACTCCTGAGCCATCGATTCGCGCCATCCATACCAAATCGAGCGATAATGCGGATCCGTCACGAACCAATATCCAAACCAGCCAAGCCCCAGCACCAAAAAAGCTACGAGAGAGATCGCCACATAGCCGAGTTCCCGCTTCCTCAATTTCCATCCCAGCAAAAACGGGGCGAGCGCGAGCCAGGGCGCATAGAAAGCCATCGTCTCGCGCAGGTTAACTCCGAGACCCAGCAGTGCAGCGCCCGCAATGACCAGCGAAGCACGTTCCTGCTGGATTCCGCGCAGGTGAATAGTTAATGCGATCGCCAGTAGCAGGACGGAAGGAACATCGGTCATTACCTGTCCGCCGTAGAGCACAAAGATCGGCGAGAAGACAACGAAGAGTGCAGCCAGCGTCGCGGAATAAAGCGAACCAGTAACGTCGCGCGCAAGGATCCAGCAAGCGATCACTGCGAGCGGCACCTGGGCGACGACCGCATATTTGAAAACCAGATAAGCGTTTTCCGGAGCGACTCCAAACAACGCATGGGCCAGCTCGTACAACGCGTGGTTTCCAAAGATGAACAGGTTACGGCCGAGCGCCATCGAGGACGGATAGCCCGCGAGCGAAAGCATCGTGTAGTCGATACCGTCCCAGTCGCCGATGAATGGATCGAGGAAGTAAAGAGTTAGCGCGAGGCCGAGCAAAGCAGGTGGTAACCACCAGGGCCACCTGGAGAAAAAAGAAGACGGGGGCACGGCATAGCGTGTCCCCGCCACAGAATCGTGGTGTTGTTTTAGGATCTCAGCCGTTCCCGGCGTGCTTGTCGTTGGGCGTGCTCGGTTCAACGAGTTGAGTATCGACCGCCGCCTCGGGGCGTTTCACCATTTTTATTTGATTACCCTGCGCATTGTACTCAACTTCGTCCATGATGTTGTAGATAAGCAGCACGCCACGTCCTGACGACTTGAAGAGGTTTGCCGGATCGCATGGATCCGGGATGTCCCGCACATCAAACCCCTCGCCCTCATCTTCAACGGTGAAACTCGCTTCCCGCGCGGAGAGTTCGGCGGTGATGCGCACGAGTTTAGCGGGATCATTCTTGTTGCCGTGTTTGACAGCATTGACGAATGCTTCGTCGAGGGCGATGAAGAGATTCGACCTTTCCGGTTTGATCAAACCGAGTTTTGCAACGCGTTCGAGCAGATACTGCAGCACGCCGTTCATCAGCGAGAGATCGCTCGGCAACTCAAACTCGATCTTTTCGTGCAAATGAGGAATGAGTGTCTGGTCGTCGATGTAACGAAGTTTGTTAGAGAGAGTTTGTTCAACTATCTCGCGGAGCTCGTCCTGGTTATAAGGAAGTGGCGGCCGCATATAGTTTCCCGCGCCCATCTTAAAAGCCTTGATGATGTCGGCTTGCAGACCCTTTGCCGGAAGCGGCACGAGGAGATGTTTTCGCTGGAGTTCACTGACCGGGTGGCCGTTGGTAGAAGCTTCTTCGGTAAGGTCGCTGATGATGAGGTCAAACTCTTCGAGATCAGCACGGGCCAGGGCAGCCTCGCGCTCTCCTGTGGTAACCACGTCGTGGCCCAGTTTGCCGAGGACGCCTGCGAGTAAAGCACGCAGTTCATCGTTGTTATCGACGATGAGAATCCTACGTTGCTGCATCAAGCTCCAATCCGATCAGGATGTCCGAGGAGAGAAAAGAGAGCAGACGGCACGCGCTCCCCAGCGTACTGTACGAAATTGCGAGGCCCCGCGTTCGGAATATATCACCGGACAGGGAAAGGATGAAGGATGACTGATGAGGGATGAAGGGATGAAGGGTTCATAACGTAGACCAATCTACACCTCCGAGTTCTGGCCTCAAGCTGAAACCTTAGTATTTTCCTCCTCATCCGTCATCCCTCATCCCTCATCCTTTCGTGGTAATCCGCTCCCAGCCAATCGACAATTGGCAATCCGCATTCGGCAATTGGTATAACCCTATCCAATGGCCAGGCGTGGACGAGTACAAACAACCCTTGAGTATGCACTCGCGCGCTCGATCCTTTCGGTCCTGGGCGTACTGCCTCGCAGTGTTGCAGTTGGGCTGGGACGCGCAATGGGACGGATTGGTTACACGCTCGCGGGAGACTTACGGAAGACTGGTACACGAAACCTCTCGATTGCTTTTCCTGACATGGAACCAGCCGAGAAGGCCCGAATAGTCCGCGGGTGTTTCGACAATCTGGGACGCTTGCTTGGTGAGTTTAGTCGGCTTTCTCGTGTCACACCTGATGAGCTCCGCCAGATCGTTGAGTGCAGCGGGCTCGAACATCTTCAGGCGGCGCAGGCCAACGGACGGGGAGTGATCCTGTTTACCGGACATCTCGGCGCCTGGGAACTCTCCAGTTTCGCGCTCTCAGCTTTTGGTCATCCGTTGAGTTTCATGGTCCGCCGGCTCGATAACGACTTGATCGAAGAGATGATTGACAATGTAAGGAAGCGTTTCGGCAATCGAACGTTCGACAAGAATGCTGTGTCGCGCCAGGCCCTGCGGCAACTCAACGAAGGCGGAACACTCGGGATGTTGCCCGACGTCAACATGCTCGCGCGGGAAGGAGTTTTTGTTGATTTCTTCGGCACGCCAGCGTCGACAACCTCGATGCTTGCCAAGCTTGCTTTGCGAACGGGAGCTGCAGTCGTTCCGGTTTTTGTGCCGTGGGACAACGAGCGTCAGCGTTTTGTTCTACAGGTTGAACCGCCGCTGAAAGTTGAGCTGACGGGCAACGAGGAAGAAGATGTGTTGCGACTGACGGCGTCGTTCATGGCGAGTATCGAAAATGTAGTGCGCCGCTATCCCGAACAGTGGTTATGGATCCATAAGCGGTGGAAAACTCGGCCGCCCGGCGAGCCCGGTTTGTACTAGCGTGTAACGCAAACTGTTGGTTTGCGTCATCAAGTTTGGATTGTATGCAGGCTTCCGCAGAATCAACTCCGACAAAGGCCCGCGCGCGTGCCGGCGATCTCGAGCGAGCTTACAAGTTCGCTGACCTCTCGGCCTACCCGTTTAAGAAGCGCTTGACGATTCGTCTTGCCGATCTTGCCTTCTATGCTCTCATCAATCTAATTGGACGAACGATTAGGTTTGAGGTTACTGGCTGGGAGAACCATGAGGCGATCATCGGCGCCGGCCGCCTGCCCATTTACGTCTTCTGGCACGAACGAATCTTTCTGACAACTTACTGGTGGCGCAATCGACGCATTGTCGTACTCACTTCGAAGAGCTTTGACGGTGAGTACATCGCGAGGTTTATCCAACGGTTTGGTTACGGAGCGGCGCGCGGATCTTCAACTCGAGGCGGCGTCGGCGCGGTGGTGGAGATGGTTCGACTTATGCGACAGGGCTGCACGACAGCGTTCACGATCGATGGCCCGAAAGGACCGCCCCGGATAGCAAAAATGGGCGCTGTGTTACTGGCAAAGAAATCCGGCCATCCGATCCTGCCTGTGACGATGGCACTGCAGCGTTATTGGAAAGCGCCGACCTGGGACAGCTTCCAGGTACCGAAGCCTTTTAGTCGCGCGAACGTTTTCTGTTCACAGCCCATCTACGTGCCGGCAGACGCTGACGAAGCATTGTTGGAAACGAAACGCGATGAGTTGCAGGCAGCGCTCGATGAACTAACGCGGCGAGGCGAAGAGTGGAGGGCAGGTCTCAGGAAATGAAGAAACGATTAAGAATCCCGCAGGGATTCAAGTTAATAGCCGTGGGCAACGCCCACGGATTCAGTGATTGAGCACGAATTGACCCTGAAAGGGTCATACTCGCTTTCCTTTAGTTGCCGCCTGGTCAATGATAGCGAGCAACCTTAGGAACTGAACTTTCAGGGAGTATTCACAATTTCAGACCTTTCAACACAAACGACCCGACCTGTCTTTCGCAGCGGTTACGTCGCCCTGGTCGGACGTCCGAATGCCGGCAAGTCGACATTACTCAATCAACTCGTCGGGCAGAAGATCGCCGCCGTTTCCAACAAACCCCAAACCACCCGTTTCCGCATTCAGGGTGTGATCACCAGATCCGATGGCCAGATAGTTCTGGTCGACACCCCCGGCGTTCACAAACCCGGTTACGAGATGAACCGGCGCATGATGTCGATTGTGCAGGACGCTTTGTTGGGTGTGGATCTCGTCTGCCTGATGCGCGACGCGTCTGAACCCACGGGCAACGGCGACCGCTTCGTGCTGGAGCTGATCCAGCAGTCGAAGAAGCCGGCGATCTTGATTCTGAACAAGACGGACAAGCTGAAGGACAAGACCGGGCTACTGACGCTGATCGATTGGTACAGCCACGAATACGACTGGCGCGAGGTTGTGCCGATTTCAGCATTACGGGGAAAGATGATTGACACGCTGCTGGACCAGATGGTTAAGCACCTGCCCGAGGGCGAACCACTCTTCGGCGAAGACGAACTCACGGACCAGTCGCAGCGGACACTCGCCGCTGAGATCGTGCGCGAAAAGATTCTGCAGATGATGGCAGAAGAGATTCCTTACGTCACAGCCGTAGTGACAGAGAAGTGGGAAGAAGAACGTGAGGACTTCACGCGTATCTACTGCGCCATACTTGTCGAACGTGCCTCCCAGAAGAAGATCGTCATCGGCAAAGGCGCCGCACGTTTGAAGGAGATCGGGACGGCGGCGCGCCTCGAGATCGAAAACATGATCGGGCATCGCTGCCATCTGGAGCTGTTTGTAAAAGTCGAAGCTGAGTGGCGCAATAAACAACACCTGCTTGATGAAATGGGGATTGGTGGTTGAGCGCCGCGACTTCTACATGGTACGCACTCGATTTGGTGATCGAGCCAGACGCGCATGAGGCAATCGAATATGCCTTGATGGAAGCAGGTGCACTTGGGACGCAACTCGAGAACGATGCCGATCAACTTCAACGAGCTACCGGATACTTTGCGGAGGTGCCCGATCGGGAACGCGTCCGTACTGAGATGGCCGACGCCCTGCGAATCTACAGCCTGCCATCATCGTCCGTACACAACATGAGTCTTCGCCAAGTTGAAGATCAGGATTGGCTAGGAGCGTGGAAAAAGAGTTGGCAGCCGGTCGAAGTCGGTGAGCGTTTTCTGATCGCTCCGCCGTGGAGCGAGATTGAAGACGACGTCGGGAGAATTATTATTCGCATCGAGCCGGGAATGGCCTTCGGCACAGGAACCCACGAAACCACACGCCTCTGCCTCGCGGCGCTGGAGAAGCATTTCACCGGTGGCAGTCTGCTGGATGTGGGAACTGGCACGGGAATCCTGGCAATCGCGGCAGCGAAAATTGCCCCTGACGCTCGGGTGGAGGCCTGTGACACTGATGCGGAAGCGGTTGCGATTGCCGAGGAGAATGCGAGACTAAACGGTGTTGCCGATCGGGTTGAGTTTAGCGTGGGAACGGTTGTGGAATCGACGGCATCGGCAGATGTGGTATGCGCGAATCTCACCGCCGATGTGATCGTGCCTCTCTTGCCGGCGTTACTCGGGGCTACTTGTGGCCAATTGATTCTCTCGGGGATTTTGGAAACGCAGGTGGAGTTCGTTTCAAACGCGCTTCACCAGAACGGCGCCGACACCCTTTTGGAAGTCAATCAGGACGGTGAGTGGGTAGCGATAGTGGTCTAAGGTCTTAATGAGTCTTCAAGAACCTGCGAAGCAGGTGAAGGCATAAAGTCTGGGGCGTAAGCCCCAGGTCCCGTCGAAAGGGCGAGCCCGCGAAGCGGGCGACAGAGATCACTCGCTGTTGTCGCTTTCGCACGCTTCGCGCGCTCAATAGTTGTTCGTTCTTACCCGGGGCCTACGCCCCCAGGCTACATGCTTACGTCCGCTTCTCGGACTAAGAGAAATGCTAATTGTCCCTACCGAAGATCCCCGAATGTATGCTGCAGTAGTGCCGTCACCGTTATCGCCGCAGTTTCAGCGCGCAGAGTGCGCCCGCCCAACGTTACGAGGTGCCAGCCCGCCGCCTTCGCTTCCGCAAGCTC
>Ga0134127_10004062_pt1 | contig 10553 bp, 13 predicted proteins | sample KB31753_FD_96459 | JGI IMG/M metagenome (GOLD analysis project Ga0134127, IMG submission 96459) | Terrestrial soil microbial communities with excess Nitrogen fertilizer from Kellogg Biological Station, Michigan, USA - KB3-175-3 | ecosystem: Environmental > Terrestrial > Soil > Unclassified ...
CCGGCTCAATTTAGGAAGAGCTATCGCCCTTCCTAGTAACGAGCTCCGCGCGCGTCGTCGGCGCCGGGTCGAGTTTGTCGAGCCCCACCAAGGTCGGGACCGATGTCGGAGTGGCCGCGGGGTTTCCACCCTGTGAACCAAGTGTGTCCGTGAGCCTTACCGCGGCGGTTGTACCAGATGTAGTAAGGAACCCACAGACCGATTAACAGCACAACAGCGACGACGATACCAGTCGAGTCCATGCTCAGCTCCTTCCCCAATTTCAATTGCAACCTACGGTCCTAGGGCGAGCTCGTCCTGGCTGGCTGCGACGGTGTAAGCTAACAAACTCCGCAAAAATGAAGCGCTACCACGACATCGTCGGCGACGGAGGTTCCGGAATTCTCGAGCAGGTTGCCGAGCTGCGCGGCCGCATCACCGACGGGCTCGCCGGCGTCCGTCACATCGTCGCCGTTGGCTCGGGCAAAGGTGGGGTCGGCAAGAGCACGTTGACGCTCCATCTCGCCGGTGCTCTGCGCGCCCGGGGGGTTCGGATTGCCATCCTGGACGCCGACTTCAACGGCCCGTCACAAGCGCGCATGGCCGGTGTCCACGGAGCGCTGTTCGTTCCCGGCCGTCACAAGGTCTCGCTGCCGCGGACGATGAATGGGATCGCGGTCTTCTCGATGGGCTCGGTCATACCGGAATCGGAGGCGCTCGACTTCGAGAGCGCAGCGCAGGGAGAGTCGCACACGTGGCGCGCCACGAGGGAGTTCGCTCTTCTCGGCGAGATTCTCGCGTCGTTCGAATGGGGCGCGCTCGATCTGCTGATGTTCGATCTGCCGCCGGGAGCAGAACGCACCGTGCAGTACGCAGACTTTCTCGAGCCTCTCAAGCCGCGGGTCTCGTTCCTGCTGGTGACGATCCCTTCGGAGGTGTCTCGCGGCGTGGTCGCGCGATCGGTGGCAGCGCTGTCGAAGGGACCCAATCGCTTGCTTGGGTACGTCGAGAACATGAGCGGCTATTACTGCCGCGACTGCAATGCAATCAAGCCGCTGTTCGAGTCCGAGCCCGCCGGGCTGAGTATCCCCTGCCTGGGGACCATTCCATTCGATCCAGAGCTTGCACGGCACTGCGATCGGGGGTTGCCTCTCGCTGAACTGCCCAACACGCGCGTTGGCCGCGCCCTGGATCAAATTGCGCAGCAACTTCTAGACAGCCTCGAATCGACAACGGAGCCTTCCCAATGAAATTCCTCTGCGTCCCCTGTGATAGCCCGATGAAGCTGCAAACCGTGGGGCCGCCGGAGCGCGGCTCGTTGTCGATCGTCTACTCGTGTCCTGAGTGCGGCTACGAGATCGCGATGCTCACCAACGCGTACGAGACACAGGCCGTCCAGTCCCTGGGTGTGCGGATCGGTCCGGAGAAGAGCGTCGCCGACGCGTCAGGGGAGGCGAATGCGTCGGCCGCGGGGTGCCCATTCGCCGCGATGATTCCAGGAACTCAGGACGTGCAACCCTCGCGCGATCACAGTGCGGAGCCTGCTCCCGTGCGGTGGACTGCCGCCGCGGAAGCCCGCCTCGCGAACGTTCCCGCGTTCGTCCGCCCAATGGCCAAGGCGGGCATCGAGAGGTTCGCCCGGGAAAACGGATGTCTCGAAGTGGACGAGAAGATCCTCGACGCCGCCCGCGAGTTCTTTGGCATGTGATGAGCGATTTCGACCGACCCTACGTCGTCTCCTGGAACCTGACCTACCGCTGCAACCTGGCCTGCGAGCACTGCTACCTCGACGCGGGCGGAACGCCTCTGGTCGGCACCGAGAATTTCGCCGATCGGAGCGAGCTCAACACCGAGGAATGCTTCAAGGTCATCGACGACATCGTCGCCTTCGCGCCTGAATGCCTGACGATCCTGACGGGCGGCGAGCCGCTCTTACGGCGCGACATCCTCGAGATTGTCCGGCGCGCGGCGGAGCGGGGACTCTGGGTCGTCGTCGGCACCAACGGCGTGCGCATCACCGAAAACGTGGCGCAGCGTCTGGCGGAGGCCGGCGCACGCGGATTGTCCCTTTCGCTCGATGCGCTCGATCCCGATCGTCACGACCGCTTCAGGATGGTGCGCGGCGCCTGGCAAAACACGGTCGACGGAGCGCAGATTCTCCACAGGACCGGACTCCCGTTCATCGTGCAGACGACCGCGGGCTCGCACAATCTGGGCGAACTCGATGCAATCGCCGACTTCGCCCACGAGCGTCTCGGCGCCAGGGTCTGGAACCTCTACTTCCTCGTACCGACCGGACGGGGCCAGTTCGTGTCAGACATGACCCCCGCGCAATACGACGAAGTGCTTGCTTCGCTCTACCGGATCCAGCGGAAGTTCGACCGCCGGATGCTGGTGAACGCGAAGTGCGCTCCGCACTACATCAAGACCGTTCTGGAGAATTCCAGCTCCGACCTCGATCCGAAGTTCAGGACCTACTCCGGAGGGGCTGGAGGGTGTCCGGCGGGAACGCACTACATGGGGATTCGGCCGAACGGCGATGTCACCCCCTGCCCATACCTCCCGGTGTTCGCCGGGAATCTTCGCCGCGCGGCTCTCACCGACGTCTGGACGTCCTCGGAGCTGTTCACCGACATTCGCCGCCGCTCGTCGCTGGGTGGACGGTGCGGGGCCTGCGAGATGAACGCCCAATGCGGAGGTTGTCGCGCCCGGGCTTACGGGATGACCGGCAATCTGATGGCCGAAGATCCGCTCTGCACCCACACACCAGGGACGTTCGCGGGGTCGCCGCTTCTCACGTTGCGTGGCTTTACCTCGCCTGCCCTTAGCGAGCGGGCGAAGGGCGCGATCGAGTACGGCGTCGAATCACCCACGACGATCGCGTGGGACGATGCCGCGGAAGCGCGCATGCAGAAGATTCCGGCGTTCGTTCGGGGGATGGTCGTCAGGGCCGTAGAGGATTCCTGCCGAAGGAACGGCATCAGCCGCGTGACGGCGGAGGAACTGGAGCGAATCCGCGCGCGGATGCCGACGCCGAAATTCTTCGGGTGATCGTGGGGCGAAGGCGGATTACTGAGCGAACGGGTTCGAGCCCGCCGATTCCAACTCCTTGAGCTTGCCCTGCTCGTCGTCCATCCACTTCTGGAATTCCTCGGTGCTCAGGACGGTGACGAATCCCCGCATCCGGTAGTGACCCAGGCCACAGAGCTGGGCGCAGGCGATCTCGTACTGAAATTGCGGATTCCCGGTTCGTTCCCGCATCTCTGCGGTCGTGACGTTGGGGATGAACCAGATCGGGATCGTCAAGCCGGGGATGGCGTCCTGCTTCACCCGGAACTCGGGCACGTTGAAGCTGTGAATGACGTCCTTGCTCCTGAGATTGACGATGATCGGCTTGTTGACCGGGAGGTAGACCTGGTTGACCGTCGTGACGTCGTCCTTCGCGGCAGGATCGGACCGATCCACGCCCAGCGGGTTCGACTGGAGGTCGATCAGTTTGATGTCGGTCCGGCCGAACACCCCGTCAGGGCCGGCATAGCGGACGTTCCACGCAAACTGCTCGGGGGTGAGGTTCACGGTCAGCGCCTCGTTCTCCGGGGGAACAGAGTCGACGCGCGCGGCCCACAGTGGGATTGCGAATCCGACCAGCAGAATCGCTTCGACGACCGCAACGCCGACCTCCATATACGTCGAGTTCTTCGACGTGACCCCCTTGTAGTCCGCTACCGGATTCCGCGATTTGCGGAAACGCGCGATGGCGTAGAGGAAGAACCCTCCCCAGCCAACAAAGAGGACGAGCATGAAGATATGAATCCAGCCGACCAGGTTATCGATCTGCGCGCCGTGAGTCGCGGCGAGCGCCGGCATTCCGAGCCATTCAGTCATGAGGTTCTCGATGGTCTTTGAAGCGCCAGCCACTCGGCGTCGAGCTCGACGTCGGCGTTGCGCTTCGCGTGTTTGCGGAGATAGAGGAAGAAACCCAGAAACGCGCCCTGCACCGCAAGCGTGATGGCCAGCAGCACGAGGACGCCGAGCTTCGCGCCGTCGATCATCCCGGTCTCCAGCGCGCCGAAGCACACAGGACAGGCGAAGGCGGTCGAGCTGCCGCCGATCAGCATGACCGTGGTCATCACAGCGCGGGCGATTCCCGAACGGGTCGACATCATTTTCATCTTCATCGCAGCGTCCTCGTCTTGCGCAGGAACCACGAGTCGTACACGATCAGGCCGAACGACGTGGCGAAAGCCGCGATAGCCGCGAGCAACTGCACGAGGCCCCCGGTCTCCCGCGCGTACAGGTTCAAACACCAGATCCCGAAGAACACCGCGAGCGCCGCCGACAGGAGGATCAGGAATGCGTGGACCAGCCGGAGGTTCATCAGTGAATCCAGAAGCCATCGTGGACGGTGACGACGGGCAGGACCATCAGCGCGACGAAGAAGAACGCGGTCACCGCGAGCACCGCATAGATCAGCTTCTTCTCGGAGATCAGGTGCATGAAGTAGCACGCCACCAGCGATCCCTTGATGATGGCGACGATCAGGGCCACGGTCACGGCAATCGGGACGGGAAGGTGGAAGCGCGACACGGCCACCGTGACGATGGTCAGGACCATCAGTGCAACGAAGACGGTGATGTAGATCCTGACGTGTTTGTCGATGTCGACTGCGTGGTCGCCGCCTGTCATGGATGTCGTTGCGTGGTCACTCATGGCTGCTGCCTACAGAAGATGCCGCTCTACAAAAGATATAGCGTTGGAAAGAGGAAAATCCAGACCAGATCGACGAAGTGCCAGAAGAGCCCCGAGTGTTCGACCCGGTTGGTGAACCACGTGGGATTTGTCTTCCAGAGCTTCGCCCCCGGACCCCAGAAATACGCATTCACCACCATTCCCCCGAACACGTGGAGCCCGTGCAGGCCGGTCAGCGTGTAGTAGATGGCGAGGAAGTTGTTGGTGTGCGGCAAGGCGCCCTCGTGGAAGTGGGCGCTGTACTCGAAGTACTTGACGATGAGGAAGACGAACCCGAGCAGGATCGTCCCACCCATGTAAATCCGAAACGTCCCGAAGCGGCCGCGCATCAGCGACGCCCACGCCATCACCATGGTGACCGACGAGGAAATCAGGACGATGGTGTTCAACGTCGCGAGCGGGACGTCGAGCATCGTGTCTCCGCGCGGCCAGCTCGGGGCCCCGGTGCGGATCAGGATGTAGCTGGCGAACAACGCGCCGAACAGCATGACCTCCGAGGCGAGGAAGAGCCAGATGCCGATCTTCCCGTTGGTCAGACCGGTATCGCGCCGGATCTCTACGGTGTAGGGAATGTCCATTTTTGATCAGGCCTCGTACTGCGGCCAGAAGTCCTTTGGCGCGCCCGGAACGCTGTACTCATAGGGCCCCCGGTACGCTGCCGGCGCGCCGATGAAATTGCCGTGCGGAGGAGGCGACGGAGCCGACCACTCTATCGTGGTCGCCTGCCACGGGTTGTCGCCGACCTTCTCACCCTTCCAGATGCTCCAGAAGAAATTGAAGATGAAGGGAAGCTGGAACAGCGCGAGCGTCCACGCGCCCCACGACGAGACGACGTTCCAGTGAAGGACCGGTTGCGCAAAGTCGTAGCTCGCTCCACCATCGGCCAGGCGCCGGGAGACGCCGGCCATCCCCACGATGAACATCGGCATGAAGATGATGTTCATGCAGACGAGCGAGCCGGCGAAGTGGATCTTGCCGAGCGTCTCGTTCATCATCCGCCCGGTCGCCTTCGGATACCAGTAGTAGACCCCCGCCAGCAGGGCGAAGATTGTTCCCGGAGCGACAACATAATGGAAATGGGCGATGACGTAATACGTGTCGTGCAGCGGGATGTCCGTGATGTTCAAGCCGAGCGGAAGCCCCGTCAGCCCGCCGATGCCGAACATCGGGAGAAAGGCGAGCGCGAAGAGCATCGGCGTATTGAAGCGGATCGATCCGCCCCACAGCGAGATGATCAGCGCCGTGAGGATGACGACCGACGGGATCGAGATGATCATCGTGGTCGTCTGGAAGAACGCCGCCATCGCCGTCCCCATGCCCGTCATGAACATGTGGTGCGCCCAGACGATGAATGACATGAAGCCGAGGAAGATCAGCGAGTAGACCATCGACCGATAGCCCCACAGCGGCTTCCGCGTGTTGTTGGCGATGATCTCCGCGACGATTCCCATCCCGGGAAGGATCAAAACGTAGACCTCCGGGTGCGCCAGGAACCAGAACAAGTGCTGCCAAAGCAGCGGGTTGCCGCCGCCGGCGTTGGTCAGCGGCTGGCCGCTGACCACGAGACCGCTCGGAAGGAAGAAGCTCGTTCCCGCGACGCGATCCATGAGCTGCATGACCGCGGCGCCCTCGAGCGGCGGAAAGGCCAGCAGCAGGAGAAACGCGGTGACGAACTGCGCCCAGACGAAGAACGGGAATCGCAGGAACGTCAGCCCTTTGGCGCGGAGCTGGATTGTCGTCGTGATGAAGTTGAGCGCTCCGAGCAGCGACGAAGTGATCAGGAAGACCATCCCGACGAGCCACCAGGTCTGACCCGCCCCCGCGATATCCGAAAGAGGCACGTAGGAGGTCCAACCGGATTGCGCGGCCCCTCCAGCGGGGATGACAAAGCTGGCGAGCATCGTGATGCCGCCGAGGAACAGGCACCAGTAGCTCAGCATGTTGATCTTCGGGAACGCCATGTCAGGCGCTCCTATCTGGAGCGGAAGCACGAAGTTCCCGAACCCTCCAACGGCGAGCGGAACGACGCCGAGGAAGACCATGATGGTGCCGTGCATCGCCCCGAGCTCGTTGTAGAACTCGGGCAGCATCGTCCCGCCCGGCATGCGCGCCTCGCCGAGGATCGCGCCAAGCCAGGGCAGGGCAGCGCCGGGATACGCAAGATTCCAGCGCATCAGCATCATCAGCGAGAAGCCAAAGAGCAGGAACAGGAGACCGGTAACGGCGTATTGGATGCCGATGACCTTGTGGTCGGTTGAGAAAACGTACTTGCGCCAGAAGCCAAGTTCCTCGTGATGGACTTCGTGCGCGCCGTGCGAGGGGTGTGTGACGACCGTTCCGGAGTCACTCATCAACTGTTCTCCCGATTCGCTACTTGGTGGCGGCGGGGACGGCGAACTTGAAGTTCTGGGTCTTCGTGTCGGTGCCGCTCACGGTGACCATGGCCGTCTGCGTCCCGAGCCTCTCGTGCCACGCGGTGATCTCGTAGGTCCCAGGATCGAGTCCCGAGATCGTGAACTTGCCGTCCGTCCCCGTCACCGAAAAGAAGGGATGCGTAAATACAGCCATGTAGGCGCTCATCCACGGGTGGACATCGCACTTGATCTGGAAGGCCGTCTCCGCCTTGGGAAACGTCGTGGTCATCTCCTTGACCGTCGCCGGCTGCCCCCGATTGAACGCCGGATTGACTTTGGGAAGCGTGTGGATGTTATGGAGGATGCCGTCGGTGTTAAGGATCCGATAGGTCTGGCCGACCATGATTCCCATCACGTGCGGCACGTACATGCAGCCTTCCTGATCCACGGTCACCGGAGTCTTGGGAGCGGGATACGTCTTCCCCGCCGGCACGCCCTTCGAGACGTAGACCATCACGTTCCCCATGGTCTGGCCGTTGCCGAGAACCAGCATCTCGGGCTGGACGGCGTGTCCCGCGTGCTTCTTGGCGCAGACGGGCTCGGCGTCCATGGCGATCGGCCTGAGCACGGGAGGTTTCCCGTCGAAGTTGATGGTTCCGGTGATGGTCGAAGCGGCGATCGCAACGCCCGGCCAGAACAACACGGCGACCAGCACAGCCGCCAACCACAACGTCCCGCGCATGTTCGACTCTTTGGTCATCGTCCACCTATCTCTTTCGTCGTCGCAGGCCTGTTCAACCCGTCATTCCAGCGGGCGATCGGCGTGGGAACCCAATTCGCGCAGACTCTACACGAAACTCAGCATAGCTCGCAATACATCGGCGGCGCCACGTACGGCATTCTCGCAAGCGCGCACGTGTATACGCAGCGTGAGATTCTGACGTTTCGATGGTCCGACCTCAGGCGTTCTCGAACGCGAGCGATTCGTCGAGCCTCGGGTCGCGCAGCGGTACGAGAGCCTGCCGTCGCATCAGCCAGCCCACTGCCGCTACGAAGCAACCACCGACAGCGAGGAACGCGGCGACATCCAGAACCGACGGACGGATTCCTTCGGGGTGGAGCGTCGGCATGACCTGCCAGTAGATGTCCACGAAGTGCATTGCGAGGAGCCAGATTCCGCCAACCGCGAGCGTCAATCCGTTGCGCTTGACGTCGCGACCCATCAGGTAGAAAAACGGAACGCCGAAGTGTCCCGCCATCAGGAGGAGCGAGACGATCTCCCAGGACCCTTCGAGCCGCGCTTTGAACCAGAAAGACTCCTCGGGAAGGTTCGCGTACCAGATAAGGAAGAACTGCGAGAAGCCGATGTAAGCCCAGAAGGCGGTGAACGCAAAGAGGAACTTACCAAGATCGTGCAGATGCTCGGCGGTAATCACCGTGTCGAGCAGGCCCGCCCCGCGCATCGCCGGCACCAGCACCGAGAGCAGCGCGATGAAGCCGATGAAGGAGCCCGCGAAGAAATAGACACCGAACATCGTCGAGTACCAGTGCGGCGTGAGCGACACGATCCAGTCGATGGAGGCGAAGGTCGACGTCAGCGCGAGGACGATGATCGCGGGGCCGGCGAACTTTCGCAGGCGCGCGGAGATCGCGGGATCCCCCGTCGCATCCTGACCGCGCGAGAGGCGGTAATAGAAAAGCGCGATGAAGGACCAGCAGGCGTAGTAGATGGCCGCCCGGATCAGGAAGAACGGCACGTTGAGAAACGGCGACTTCCACCGCAGGAGCGCATCCTGTTCGGCCGCGCCCGGGACGGACCACGGGTAGAGATTCTGCAGGCCGAGGAGCAGCGGGACGAAGAGGACCGCCATCACCGGGATCGTCGCGAAAACGGTCTCGCACATCCGCCGCACGACGATCCCCCATCCTCCCTGGCATGCATACATGAACAGTGTGAAGAAGAGCGCGCCGAGGGCGAGGCTCAGAAAGAACAGGTAGGCCATGAGCCATGAGAAGAAGAACTGCTTCGGATTCCCCGGCCCGAGCACCGCGCAGCCCACGACGCCGAGCACCGCGCACGCCGCGCCGATGACCGGGATGCGGTTCCAGGAATGCCCCGGTGGGATCGTCGCCTGTTCGTTCGAGATCATTCAGGACTCCAGGAGCTCGACACTTCGTGCGCCCAGCGACGTCAGCAGCTTCCGGGTGGCCGACGCATCGAACTTGGGGTCCCACGATTCGATCGAGATGAAGAAGGCGTCATCGGTCACGCGCTCGAAGACCTTGGATTTGAACAGCGGATGGTGGTGCATCGGGAGCCGGTTCAGGCCAAGCATGCCGAAGACGGCCCCGAACGCAGCAAAGAGAACTCCCAGTTCGAACGTGATCGGAATGAACGCGGGCCACGAGAAGAACGGTTTACCGCTGATCACCAGCGGATACGCGCTGGCGTGCACCCACCACTGAAGGCCAAAACCGCCTATAGCGCCCGTCAATCCTGCGGCGAGAACGATCCACGGGAGTGGAGAACGGCGGATTCCCATCGCTTTCTCGAGGCCGTGGACGGGGAAAGGCGTGTGAGCGTCCCACCGCGTGAAACCTTCGTCGCGCACCCGCTCGCATGCCTGATAGAGGTCCGCCGGCGAGGCGAATTCGGCAAGGACCCCGTAGTAGGGCCCCTCCGGCAACTGGTTGACAAACGGCGGCTTTGCCCCGAGCGAACGAAGCGAGTCGAACGCCATCAGGCCCCTCCGGTTGCGGGTTCGGGCGTTCCGCGGCCCGGCAGCGCAGGCCGATGACGCGCCGCCTTGTGCTCGGTGCCGGCGTGCGCGTGGGGATCAGCCTGCGGCAGAACAGTCTTGACCTCGGAGGTTGCCACCATCGGCAGAAAACGCACGAACAGGCAGAACATCGTGAAAAAGAGCCCGAAGCTTCCGAGCAGACACGAGATGTCCCAGATCGTGGGAGTGAAGTAGCCCCAGGAGGACGGGAGGAAATCGCGGTGCAGCGACGTGACGATGATCACGAATCGCTCGAACCACATCCCGATGTTGATGACGATCGACGCCGCGAACAGAATGGGGATGCTCGTCCGAGCCTTTTTGAACCAGAAGATCTGCGGGCTGATGACGTTGCAGCTGATCATGATCCAGTACGCCCACGCGTACGGTCCGAGCGCGCGGTTCATGAACGTGAAGAACTCGTACGGATTCCCGCTGTACCACGACGTGAAGAACTCAGTGGAGTAGGCGTAGCCGACCATCGTCCCGGTGACGAGCATGATCTTCGCCATGTAGTCGAAATGTCGCAGCGTGATGATGTGCTCGAGGCGAAACGCCGTGCGGCAGATGACCATCAGCGTCACCACCATGGCGAATCCCGAGAAGATCGCGCCCGCGACGAAGTAGGGCGGGAAGATCGTCGTATGCCATCCGGGAAGCAGGGAGACCGCGAAGTCCATCGAGACGACCG
>Ga0134127_10004063_pt1 | contig 10551 bp, 3 predicted proteins | sample KB31753_FD_96459 | JGI IMG/M metagenome (GOLD analysis project Ga0134127, IMG submission 96459) | Terrestrial soil microbial communities with excess Nitrogen fertilizer from Kellogg Biological Station, Michigan, USA - KB3-175-3 | ecosystem: Environmental > Terrestrial > Soil > Unclassified ...
GATCACCTGCACAAGATCGTCGCGGTTGAATGGCTTGACGATGTAGCCGACCACGCCGGGCCGGAGCGTGACCATCGGGTCCATTTCCAGGAGGCCAGTGGCGAGCACCATGGCCGTCTCTGGGAAAAGGCGCCGGACCTGATCGAGCAGCCAGATGCCATCGTGGCCGGGCATCCGGACGTCGACGAGCGCGACATCGGTGTGATGCTCGCGCATGATGTCCAGTGCGGTGTCCGCGTCCGCGGCAGCCTCCACGGTGTATCCCATGTCCGCCACCCATCGGGAAAGCACCCGGCGGACGCCTTCATCGTCATCGACAACGAGCACGAATCCTGAGACCTGCTGTTCCATGTTCGGCATATGGGTTCCGGATTTGCCGCGAATCAGAGCAGGATCGGTGCCACGGAGTGCGGAGAATTGTTCCGAAAATCAGTCCAAATTTTCGCCCCGCGGCTCACGTGTGCCCGGCGCGCACACCTTCGGGCGTGTCGCACGCTGAACCCGACGAACTAACAAGGGGGAAGGGGGAGGGGGAAGGGGGAAGGGGGAGGGAAAGCGGTCGTCAGCTAAAAGCGGACGCGAGCGCCGAACTGCGCCTGCCAACGGGAGCGGAGGTCGTCGCGGTTGAAGGTGCCCTGGAAATTCGGCGAGGTGATGGTCGACAGGTTGAGGGTCTCTTTGCCGGTGGCTGGATTGATTCCGGCATAGCCGATCGGGATCGGACTGTTCAAGGTCGGATAGAAGCTCCAGCCCCAGTTCTTGTTGAGCAGGTTGAGCAAATTGAATATATCCATCGTCAGCTCGACCCTCGTCCTGCCACCGGTCGGCATGGTGACGCCATAACGGAAATCGAGGCTGTTGATCCATGGGGCATGGCAGCCGTTCCGGATCGGAATGCTCCCGCGATGGTCCCGCATGCTGCACTCGCTATTGATGTAATCGTTTAGCTGATCCCAGGTGCCGTTTACGAGAACGACTTGATCGGGCGTCGCCGGCACGAAGGCGATGTCGTTGGTCGTCACGCCGTCGGCGTTCGCGTCGCCGTTGAAGACGATCGAGTACGGCTGTCCATTCTGGCCGTTGTAATAGAACGATGCTGTACTACGCACCGCTGATGTAATCGGGATCGGAATGGTCGCCGTGAGCGTCACGCGATGGCCCGTCTCGTAGTCCGATGTGGCGAGCGGCGCATTGTTCACGTCGTAGTTCACGGAGGAACCGAATGCCCAGTTCGATCGCGCGATGCTCGTTGTCCCGTCGTTGACCGATTTCGCGCGGTTGTATAGATACGACGCGCTCGCAAAGAATCCATTTGCGAACGGCCGCTCGACCTTGAAGGTTGTCGTCCAGCTGCTGCCGCGCCCGGTGTTCGCAAGCACGATGACGTCGTTCAGGTTGGCGTCCTTCTTCGTGTATGTGAGCCGGCCATCGGGCAATGCGCCGATCGGAAGGTAGTTCAGGTTCTGGTAGAAGATGTCGTTGATGTTCCTGCTGACGAGGAGTTCCGCCGTGCCGGTCAGGCCGAACGCGATCTCGCGGTCGTACGCGATGTTGCCGCGAATGATCTCCGGATATCTGTATTTGGGATCAATCAGATTGATCGTCTGGCGGCCGGTCACCCCGCCAACGACGGTCCGCGGCTGGTTCTGCGGATCCGTGACGAACGGAATCGTGTTGGCCGCGTTCAGGTTCACAGACAGATTCGTGAAGTCGACGCCCGTGTTCGCGTATTGATTCGACAACCAGACGTAGGGCGTTCGTCCCGTGAACATCCCGCCGCCGCCGCGGAGCTGCCTGCGTTTGCCGGATCCGCCGCTCAGATCCCAGTTGAAGCCTGCGCGCGGCGACCACATCGTCGGCGACGGCACCTGATCGGTGGCGATCCCAAACTCCGCAACGGCAAGCGAATTGGCGTGCGGTTTATCGGGAAACCGCGGAACATCGACACGAACGCCGTAGGTGAGGGTGAACGTCGGTGCCACTCTCCACTGGTCGCCCGCATACGCCCCGAACTGCCGCACGGAGAATTCCGACGCCTCGAGCGGATTGGACGTGTTCGAAAAGTTCGACGAATACGATTGCGCGATGCCAGCCTGAAAATTCGCCAGGCTCGAGAAGCGGTAATTGCCGTAGCGGTTCTGAATGAACAGGTTGTAGAACTTCAGGAATTCGTTGTGGGTGCCGACCGTCACGGTGTGGCGCCCGCGAATGACGGTGAAATCATCCGTGAACTCAGTGATGTCTTGGTCGAGTACGTTCGCTTGCGAAGAGCTCTCGCTGCCAAAACGGACGTTGGTGCCGTCTGCAAAATCGACCTGCACCATCGGAAACGGCTGCTGGCCGCCCACGTCAGCCCGGTTGTCGCGAATCCGTTGATATGTGACCCGGAGCTCGTTCACTGCGTTACTGAACGTGCTGTTCAGCTGTCCGACTGTCGAAGAGGCTTTGTCGCTGAACTGGTAGAAATTTGCGGGCAGCAGGTACTGCGTCGTCGACGGAAACCCGATGCGCGTCCGTGCATTGATGTAGTTGGTCCGCAGCGTGAGCTGCTGCCTCGAGGTGACGTTCATATCGGCGCGGACGAACACCTTGTTGCTGTCGTTCGGCTTGCTGAACTCGTCGAGACTCCCCGGGTCGTACCCGTAGCGGCCGCGGGCGATGTCAACGGCCTGCTGCACGTTTCCAGGCGTGCCCCATCGCTGACCCGAGGTGCCGGTGGCCGAGAAGCCCGTCGGCGTTTTCTTGCGCCCCCAGTCGACGTTGCCGAAAAAGAAGGCCTTGTTCTCAACGATCGGACCCCCGACGCTGAAACCGAACTGCTGATCGCGAAACGGGCCGATGGTCGTGTCCTCCGGGTCTCGATTGGATGGCGTCGCCAGGGCCCGGATGCGTCCGACAAGGTTCTGATCGCGCCCGAAGTAGTAGCCCGTGCCAGACAGCGTGTTCGTGCCGTTCTTGGTAATGGCATTGATGCCGCCGCCAGAGAAGCCACCCTGCCGCACGTCGTACGGCGACACCACGAGCTGAATCTCCTCGATTGCGTCGAGACTCACGGGCTGTGTGCCCGCCTGGCCGCCGGGGGTCCCGGTGGCGGCAATGCCGAACACGTCGTTGTTCACCGCGCCGTCAATTTGCATGCTGTTGTAACGGTTGTTCCGCCCAGCAACGGTGACGTAGGTTTCGTTGCCGGAGCTCGTCGCATTGAAGTACGGCGACGTCCGCACGAAATCAAAGATGTTCCGCTGAATCGTTGGAAGCGACTCGATCGCCTCCGCGGAAATATTGGCGCCCGCGCCTGCGTGCGTCGGGCTGAAGGTCGCCGAAGCGGCCTCCGCGCGGACCTCGACGGTTTCGCTGACGGTTCCGATCTCGAGTTGCACCGGAAGATTGGTCGCTTCTCCAAGCTTCGCGAAGACACCCATCTGTGTGAACGTCTTGAATCCCTGGAGGCTCACCGTCACCGTGTACGGGCCTCCGACGCGCACGTTCAGGAGGTGAAAGCTTCCATCACTTTCCGTGACAGTCTCGTACGACGTCCCCGTTGGTTCATGCACTGCGGCGACGGTTGCACCTGGCAGCACTCCGCCCTGCGCGTCCTTCACCACACCTGTCAACGAGCCGGTGGTTGCGGTGTTCTGCGCGGCCGCGCTGGCGCTCGACAGAACGAGAGCGATCGCAATCCAGAGAACTACTTTCCCAAGCGTCATGACGTACCCCGAAAGGCGAGTGGGACCGCGTACCCAGGAGAACGCGAGATTGTACGTGAGAAGGCCGGCTCCTCTGAGGAGCCGGCCCGGGATTGATCAGTCGAGATCTAGTTGAACGAGTAGCGGAAGCTGATCATCAGCTGGTAGACGTCGCTGCCAGACGTTTGGTTCTGACCGATAAGCGTGTTGGTCTGGAACGATTTCGTGACGAGCTGGCCGTTGGCTACTTGGAGACGATAGGTAGCGCGCCCCTGGGCGTCGACGGCCGCATTCGTAAGGATCTGGGCACCGTTGGCCGCGGTTACCGGCACGACGAGGCGCTGGCTGACACCCCAGTTGTGGTTCAGGAGGTTGCTGAAGTTGGTAATGTCGAGGCGGAACTGACCGGAGTGTTTTCTGCCGGCGACGCTCGTGAACACATCCTGGACGAAGCTCAGGTCCATTCGCTTCATCATCGGGTAGAAGACCCCGCCGCGACTCGCGTACTCGCCACGGTGCGCACGCAGGTACTTATCCTGGTTGATGTAGGTTTCGAACGCCTGTGCCTGTTCATCCGCCGTAAACGTGCGCGAGCCGAGCGTGAACGGACTGAAGTTCATCTCCGAAACGTTCCTCGGGATGTAAATCAGGTCGTTGCCAGATGCCCCGTCCCCGTTCATGTCGCCCGCGAACACGTAACTCGCAGTTGTGCTGAAGTTGGGGTACGACGGCTTGGCCTCGAAGAACGCGGAAATCGTCGTGGCGCCGAACCCGAAGTACTGACGGTTGTAGGATGCCTGCACGAATACGCGGTGTCCTTGTGCGGCATTGTCGATCCCAAGACCAGGGTTGTTGGGATCAAACGAGATTTCATTGCCCAGCCAGGTTCCCGAAGCGTTGGAGCCAGGGTCGATCGTATTCCGCGACATGCCGTAGCTGTAGGCTCCCTTGAGCGTCAACCCGTGATACAGCGGTTTCGACAACATCTCGGAAATATTCCATGAACGTCCCATGCTCTCGTTCTTCATCACGTACGCGGCAGTGATGGTGGGTGTGCCGGTGTTGATGCGATTGGCTGTCCAGCGTGGGCGGTTATCGACGCCTGCGAACGCAGTCTGCGCGGCGGGAAGATTCGCGTTGATGTAGTAGATGCCGTTGATCGTCTTGTTGTAGAGATATTCCGTCGTGCTTGTGATCCCCCAGAACAGGCGACGGTCGACGGCCAGGTTGGTCCGCCAAACTTGCGGGAACTTGAAGTTTGGATCGGAAACGTTGAACTCGAAGCTCGGGGCGCTGGCGCCGGTCACGGTTTTGGGTTTGTAGGTGTCCGGGTTCGGATTGAACGGCCGCGTGGTTGTGTTGTCAATCTGATCGAAGCCGGTCAGGACGCCGGTTTGGCCAATCTGGTTCGACACCCACACGTATGGCGGCGGCCCGGTGAAGACCCCGGTCCCGACTCGCACCTGCGTAGTCTGCTTGCCTCCAACGTCCCAGTTCATCGCAGCCCGTGGAGACCAGAGGAATTTCGGGTCCGGCAAGTTGCCGCTGGAATAGTTGACGGCGGCACCTTTTTCGTCCCGGAACGTCAAGGCGTCAACAGCGGGATTCGGGAACGTGGTGTTCGCGAACACCGCCCTGTCGAACCGCGCACCGGCCGTGATCGTCATGTCCTGTCGAATCCGGTATTCATCCTGGGCATAGCCGCCAGTGTTCCAGACGCGAAGCGGCTGCAACGGCTTCGACAGGCCCGGGATATTCATGTATCGGACCTGGAACCGGCGCAACGTCACCGGAGATACGGTCCGGTTCGGGTTGGCAAGGAAACCGTTTGCGTCGGCATAGAAGTCGTCAAGCGAGTTGTAGACGTAGCCGCTCTGTTGGAGCGAGAAGAACACGTTCTGGGACTCGTACCGCTGGACCGCGCCACCGACCGTGAACGAATGCCGGTTGGCGAAACGGGTGACGTCGTCCTTGGCCTGGTAAGTCGTGTAACGCAACTCGTTGTTCGGCGTGAAGGGTTCCGTGCCGAACGACGTATACGCGGTTCCATCCGGACCAAGGATGTCAACGAACGGGAAGAGTTTGCCCCAGTCGCCGCGGCTCTCATCGTTCTTGGTGTAACCGGCAACGAAGTTATTCGACGTTTTCTGCCCGAGGACCGCGTTCCATTCTCCGATCCCCGACTTGATGTTTTCGAGCTGCGAGTAGTTCGATGCGGCGAAATTCAGGAACGCCGTGCTGAACGTCCCGCGGCCAAGGCCGGCCGAAGTCGACGAGGACAAATTCTTGCCACTACTCGAATCGAGCTGGCTGTAGCGGAAACTGATTTTGTTGCTGTTGTTCAGATTGAAATCGCTTCGGAGCAGATAGCGCTTGCCTGGTGTTTCCGCGGGTAGGTTCTGGTACCCGCCGGTCTTGTAGCTGAAATTCCGGTCGAGGAACGCACTCAGCGCATCGAGGTCGGAGGCCAGCACCCTCGTCACAGCGCCCGTTGCCGCCTGACCGCCCGAATTCGCCACGAAGGTATGCAAGGGCGCTTTGAACAGCTCGTTCTCGTAATTGCCGAAGACGAACAGTTTGTTTTTGACGACCGGGCCTCCACCCCAGACCCCGGTGTTCCGGAACGTGAACGTGCCAGGGTTGACGGGCAACCCGGAAGCCTCCGTTCCGACCCAGCCGTCGTTTCGCATCCGTTGATACACCGAAGCCGTCAACTGGTTGGTTCCACTTCGGGTGACCGTGTTCACGGAAGCGCCGATGAAGTTGCCTTCACGAACGTCGTATGGTGCGATGCTCACCTGCACCTGCTCAATCGACTCCAGCGAGATTGGTGCGACGAGCGTTCGCCCGCCTGCCTGGCCCTCCCCCAGCCCGAACGAGCTGTTGAAGTAGGCGCCGTCCACCGCCATGTTGTTTACTCGGCCATCCTGGCCGGCGAATGAACTGTTGCTGCTCGCCTGCGGTGTCAAGCGGGTGAGGTCGCTGAGCCGACCGTTGATAGTCGGCAGCTCGGCGATGTCGTTGCGGCTGATCGCGGTGGCGGCGCCGGTTCGACTCGACGCAAACACGGGGTCGGCAACGGCGACAACTTGGACCGTCTCCGCGACCGCTGCAACCTGCATTGTGAAATCGACGTCCTGCGCTACGCCCAAGGAAAGCGTGATGTTGTCCTTGCTCTCGTCCCTGAAACCTGACAGCGATGCGGTCAATTTGTACGGACCACCCACCCGCATCCCGGGGATGAAGAATCGTCCATCCCCTTGGCTCACACCTTCGTACGATGTGCCCGACGGTTGATGAACCGCGACCACTGTCGTGCCGGGGACGACGCCGCCCTGCGCATCGCGCACGACGCCGGTAATGGAGGCGGTAGTGACACCCTGTGCGGCGGTGTCGGCGATAGGCCACACAAACAGGCTGCACACGACGAGAACGAGTGCTGCCAGGACCACTTTCATTGGTTTTCTCCTGTAACTGATAACGGAACGAGTGCTGTCGTTGCCTGCGACGGACGTGCGATTCGAGCCAGCTCTGCGGAAAAAAATTCTACATGAAAAAAGCCGTCCCACCATGGGCGGGACGGCTGATTTACACCGGCGTTACGCGCCTAGCTTTAAGCGCCTCCCCTGCCGGCCGCGGCTGCGGGCTGCGCCTGCTTCTGCTTCTGGAGTTCCTGAGCCTTGTCGCGGAGCTGGTCGGCCTGGCGCAGAAGCGCCTGCTGCTTGGCTGGATCCTTCTCCACCAATGCCTGCGAGCGGAGGAGGAGATTCTTGTAGGTCAGCGCCTCGAAGTAATCCGGCTTCAGCGCGAGGGCCTTGTCGGCCTCCGAGAGGCCGGCCTGGATGTACTTCATCTTATCGACGTCCCGCAGCTTGAAGTTCTTGTAGGCTTCGTTCCAGTAGTAGGTGGCGATGACGTGATGTGCCTCGGGGTTGTTCGGCTCGTGCTGGGCGCGCTGGTTCAACGCATCGATCACCTTGTCGAACTCACCCTGCCGGTCGTAAAACGCCGCGAGCGTCGTGTACACCGTCGCGTCGTTCGGCTTCATCTCCTTGGCCTTCAGGAACTGCTCTTCGGCCTTTTCGTAGTCGCCGTTCTGCTCGTAGATGTTGGCCAGGTAGAAGTAATTTGCCGGATCTGTCGGATCCATGGAGATCATCTGCTGGAGGATCGGCTCCTGCTGTGTCGGGTCGTTCAGCTTGTCCGGCCCGTATGCCGCCACCAGATACTGCAGCGACAGTTTTTTCATCTTCGGGTCGGGGTCGATCTGCGCGTCCTTCTTGTAGTAGTCGACCGCCTTGCTCATGAAGGCGTCGTTCGACGCATCGCCCCGCTTCGCCGAGCGATACAGGTTGTCGTAGCTGTTGGCGAGGAAGAAGTACGCGGGTTCGAGATGGAACTGATGCAGCGTGTCCTCGTCGAGCGCGACCACCTCTTCGTATTTCGCCGAGGCGCCCTTGTAATCGCTTGCCTGATACATTCCGTTTGCGTCACGGAACGTGCGCTTCGCCTTCAGGCCGTTGTACTGGTTGCATCCAGCCGCCGCCACGCCCAGTGCAGCGATGGTCGCGAGCAGGATGGTCTGTGACACAAGCTTCCGCATCATTACCCCTTCCAACAAAGATTCCGTAAGCGCGCCAGTATAGTTAGCGGTTTTCGAGCGAGTCAAGCGGGTGGAGCGTGGTTTTCTTGACCCCCCTCAACCCCACTCCTATCATGACGTTAGACACCAGTTTCCATGATTCGCTTCGAGACGCTGTTCGAAAAAGTCCGCGCTTACAGCCCTGAGGCCGACCTCGAGCTGCTGCGGCGCGCGTACGTGTTCTCGGCACTCGAACACAAAGGGCAGGTCCGCCATTCCGGCGAACCATATCTGGTGCACCCCCTCGAAGTTGCTGATTTTCTCGCGGACATGAAATTGGACGTCGTCGCGGTGGCCGCCGGGCTTCTACACGACGTCGTCGAAGACACGCTCGCCACACCGGAGCGTATTGCCGAGCTGTTTGGCCCCGAGATCGCCCACGTCGTCGAAGGCGTGACGAAAATCGGCGCGATTCCGTTCTCGTCGAGCGAGGAGCGGCAGGCGGAGAACTTCCGCAAGATGCTGCTCGCGATGGTCGACGACATCCGCGTGATTCTCGTCAAGCTCGCGGATCGTCTCCACAACATGCGGACGCTTCAGCACCTGCCGGAGGAACGGCGGCTGAAAGTGGCGCAGGAGACGCTCGACATCTACGCACCGATCGCGAACCGGCTTGGCATGAGCAAGGTCAAGAACGAGCTCGAAGAGCTCTCCTTCAGGTATCTCGAGCCGAAGGCGTACGAGGCGCTGCGCGCGAAAGTCGAGGCCAAGCGCAAGACGGCCGAGGCCGTCATCGACGACCTGACGAAAACGACTCGCGCCAAGCTCATGGAAGCGCAGATTCCGGTCACCCACCTCGATGGACGCATCAAGCGCCTCTACAGCATTCATCTGAAACTGAAACGGCAGAAGATCGACCTCGAGCGCGTGTACGACTTCGTCGCGCTGCGGATCATCACGCAGTCCATCAAGGACTGTTACGGGGCGCTCGGCATCATTCACCAGACATGGTCGCCCGTGCCGGGGCGCATCAAGGACTTCATCGCGATGCCGCGCCCGAACGGCTACCAGTCCCTCCACACCTCGGTGATCAGCGAGAACGGCTTCCCGTTCGAAGTGCAGATCCGCACCGAGGAGATGCATCGTCGAGCCGAGGAAGGAATTGCGGCGCACTGGAAGTACAAGGAGGGACGCGTCGGCGACCACCGTGATGAACGCTACTTCCAGTGGATGCGCCAGCTCCTCGAGGTACAGCAGGAGGTGCGCGATCCACAGGAGTTCCTGCAGAACCTGAAGATCGACCTGTATCCGGACGAGGTCTACATCTTCACGCCGAAAGGTGAGGTGAGGTCGCTGCCGCGCGGCGCGACGCCCGTGGACTTCGCGTACATGATTCACACCGACGTCGGCAACCAGTGCGTCGGCGCGCGGGTGAACGGCAAGATGGTGCCGCTGCGCACCCGTCTTCAGAACGGCGATATCGTGGCCATCACCACACAGTCTGGACACAAGCCGAGCCGCGACTGGCTGACGTTTGTCGTGACCTCGCGCGCCCGCAGCAAGATCAAACACGTCCTGCAGGGCGAAGAGCGCAGCCGGAGCATCGAGCTCGGACGACGGTTGTTCGAAAAAGAGGCGCGGCGGTTCGATCTCAATCCGAAGACGGTGCTCGAGAGCGAGGAACTCGCGAAATTCGCGACCGAGTACGGGGCGCAGAAGCCTGAGGAGCTACTGGCGCACATCGGCTACGGCAAGCTCGCCGCGCGGACCGTGCTCCAGAAATCGGTGCCCGGCGGTCAGCTGAAAGAGCGCCCTGCCGATTCGGCCGTTGTCTCCGTCGTCAAACGCGTGCTGCGCTCGGGAGCATCGAGCGACAAGATCAAAGTGCGGGGGACCGACGACATCATGGTGTTCCGCGCGAAGTGCTGTAATCCGATTCGCGGTGAGAAGATTGTCGGTTACATCACGCGGGGCAAGGGCGTCTCCGTGCACGCCGCGACCTGTCCGAACGTGTTGAACCTGATGTTCGATCCCGAGCGCCGCATCGACGTTGAATGGGATAGCACCGCGTCCGATCAGGCGCCGTACACCGTCCGCCTGACGATGCAGGTGGAGGACCGCAAAGGGATGCTGGCAGAGATCAGCGCCAAAGTCTCCGACATCAACACGAACATCACCAACATGGAAGCACGGACCGGCGACGATCAGCAGGCACGCATCGATATGACGGTCGAGATCAGCGACGTCAAACACCTCGAGCGCGTGATCAAGTCGATCAAGGGC
>Ga0134127_10004065_pt1 | contig 10549 bp, 6 predicted proteins | sample KB31753_FD_96459 | JGI IMG/M metagenome (GOLD analysis project Ga0134127, IMG submission 96459) | Terrestrial soil microbial communities with excess Nitrogen fertilizer from Kellogg Biological Station, Michigan, USA - KB3-175-3 | ecosystem: Environmental > Terrestrial > Soil > Unclassified ...
GAGGAGGAAGAATCTCCGGCACGAACAGCGAGTGGGCGACAAACGCGTTCACGGTGTGGGCAAGCAGGAATGCGCCGAGTGAGAGATACGCGCCGATCACTACGCGTTTGCTTGTCACGAATCGCTTCAGCATCAATGTCCATTTCCTGCGGTGATGCCCCGCATCCTAGTGATGCGCGGATCGATTCACAAGAGGAGAAGCGGGTCTGCACGCGAAGTTAACAACCCACCAATTCCTCGATAACAATTCCGTAACACCCGACAGGTACCTCTTCAGTATCAGGAATGGCAGAGTCCTCTTGCCACTGGGTCATGACAAGGCTTCTGATTGATTCATTCCAGAACGTTGTCCTCGCGTCTTGTCTGAGCGTGCCTCATACCACGTGGGCTCGCTGTGTCGATGAAAGCGATGGGATATGAATGGAAACATGGGGACCATCGGGCGGATGGGGGCCCTATGTTGCGTCCTGTGGATTACGCTCTTCAATACAAGCGAAGCCGGGGAGTTGGGTGAAGGAACACATCATCGGAACATGATGGCCCAAGTCAGAGATCCGCAAGCAGTGCAGGGGGGTTGGACAAGCACACCTGATTCCGCGCCTGCGAAGTCAAGCCAGGCAGGAACGCCTTCGGGAGAGCCGGCGGTTTCCGAGCGCAATCCCGCCGAAAAGCGATTTCAGATTACGTCTTATGTGGTGGAGGGGAACGCGATTCTGGAACAGGCCAAGATCGACTCAGTGCTCCAGCCGTACAAAGGTTCGGACCGGCAGTTTGCCGATATCGAGTCGGCTCGAAGTGAGCTGGAAAAAGCGTATCAGGCGGCGGGATATCCGACCGTGGTGGTCATGCTTCCGGAGCAAACGATCGAAGCAGGTGTGGTCAAGCTCCAAGTGCTGGAAGGCCGGCTCGTGCACATCACGGTCACGGGCAACCAACATTATGATCGGCTCAATATCCGAGGGAAATTGCCGTCCTTGCAGCCAGGCGCCTTGATCTATGAACCGACCTTCGTCAAAGAATTGGCTGCGGTCAATGGAAATCCAGATTTGAAAGTGGCGCCGGTACTCAAGCCGGGCACAGAGCCGGGAACTGTGGATCTCGAGCTCAAAGTGAAGGATCGCTTGCCGGTACATGGGAAGCTGGAGGCCGACAACAGGGGACCGATCACGACCCCACAAGATCGGTTGATAGCGGAAGTTCAGCATACCAATCTCTTCGGCGGCGACGAAATTCTCACGGTCAATACGGTCCAGACACCGACCGATTGGGGTGCAGTTCAGAACTACGGAGCGAGCTTCGTTTACCCGGTGAGGTGGCCCGATCATCTGCTGGCTGTCTACGGATCCCATTCGCTAAGCAATTCGGTGTTGGCAGGGTCGGCCATTACAGTCGGCGGGGGAAGCGATGTCAAGATTGCCGGTAACGCGACGGTTGCGGGGTTTCGCTATATCTTTCCAGTTTTTCCCGGGGGAGCGAACACACATCAATTATCGGTCGGGGTCGACTACAAACAACTGGAGTCCACTAACGCCACGTTTCCAGGCGGTGGGACGGCGGTGGTGTTGAATGCGCTCAAGTACACTCCGGCCTCAGTGGCCTATACCGGCTTTTATCCGGATCGATTAGGTCTGACGAAACTTGCACTGTCGGCGAGAGGCTATATCGCGGGCATAATTCCCGGAGGAGCGGAAGAGGAGTTTGCCAGAACTCCGACCAATCCATCGGGCCAACGCCGAGGATCGACGGGAACATTTGCCGTGCTGCAGGGAGGACTCGACCGCGCTCAACCCTTGCCCGCGGACTTTACGTTGGCACTGCATGTTGACGGCCAATGGGGAAGCCAGCCGTTGATTCCCGCCGAGGAGTATTTTGCCGGAGGCTTCGACACGGTGCGAGGCTACCTGCAGTATCAAGCGATTGGCGACAATGCTGTCCGTGGTCGAGCGGAATTGACGACTCCGGAACTCTTCGCCATCCCGATCGATCGACTCTGGCAGCGCCGCCGCAGTGCCGATTACACCATCAGAGTGAAGGTCGCGGCCTTCTATGATGCGGCTCAACTGTGGGTGCAGGATGCAGCACCTGGTCAGACTTCACTATTCTGGCTCGAAGGAGTGGGGGGCGGGATTCGAGTGAAGTTTCCAAAGGATGTGGGGCAGCTCATCATCGATCAAGGAATTGCCCTCAGCGACACCACGCTCACGAAGCGGGGCGACACGTTTGTGCATTTCTCCGTGGGCCTCGCATTTTGATGAACAGGGTCAGCCACTACATGAGATGCAAACGGGTCATAGCCGGTCTGATGATGTTCGCGTCCCTCGCGCAACCGGGCATCACGCCCCTCGTCCAGGCGAATCCGACCGGGCCGGCAGTGGTCGGAGGCAATGCAACGGTCTCCGGTCTCGGCACTTCGCACGTCACGATCGCCCAAGTCTCCCAGCAGGCCATCATCAACTGGCAGCAGTTCAACATTGCGCCAAACGAAGTCACCCAGTTCATTCAGCCAAATGTCCAGGCGATCGCGCTCAATCACATCTTCGATCAGAACCCCAGCCAGATATTCGGATCGTTGCGTGCGAACGGAACCGTCATCCTCCTCAACCCCAACGGCATCATGTTTGGTCCTAATGCGCAGGTCAATGTGGGTGGGTTGATCGCATCGTCATTGAATTTGTCCAATGCCAACTTCTTGGCCGGGCACTACTTGTTTCAAGGGACCGGTCTAGAAGGCTGGGTCAAAAATGCCGGAACAATCCAAGGACAGTACGGTGGTGTGTACCTGCTGGCCCCCAACGTTGAAAACAGTGGGGTGATTACGAGTCCTGGGGGGAACATCGTCTTGGCCGCCGGTGCGAAGGCCTATCTCTCGAATCGTCCCGACGGAAGAGGATTTCTTGCCGAACTCTCCAATCCTCTCGGACAAGCCGTGAATCTTAAAGATCTTATCGCCGATGGCGGCAACATCACCTTGGCCGGCCGGGTGGTCAATCAAGCAGGGTTAATCCGGGCCGACAGCGTCCGCGAGCAAAATGGAAAAATCGAATTGCTCGCCAGCGACGCTATCACGCTGCAGGACGGGAGCCGAACACTCGCGCGTGGAGGCAGTGAAGGGAGTTCGAAGGGGGGCACGATCCGCGCCATCGCCGACTTGACGAGCGGCACGGCCACTTTTCAAAAGGGCGCCGTAGTGGACGTGTCCGGGGGCCGCCAGGGTGGAGATGCAGGTTTTGCGGAGATCAGCGGATCCAGCGTCAGTTTGCGCGGCCATTTTATGGGGACCGCCTTGGGTGGGTATAAGGGGGGGCGCTTCCTCATCGATCCGACATGTGTGGCAACAACAAATCCGTGCACCACGCCCACCGTCGATGCGAGTGAGTTCGCCGTGTTCGAAGGAAGCGGCGCGTCGAGTGTCACCTTTCAATCGCCCGCAGGCAGCGATTTGACGGTCACCGGCCAGTACGATCTCAATGCCGGGTGGACCCTCTCCGGTGGGAGGGGAACGTTGACATTTCTGGCCGGCGGCAATTTGATCTTTGACAACGCGCGGCTGACCAACGACAATTCGAACACCAGGTGGGACTACGTCGGCACGGCCACGACAGGCGACGTGCTCTTCAAGAACTCGGCGCTTTTCACAGGGTTCGGTGGCAACATGACGTTCACGGCTGCTGCGCCGACCGGGAATATCAATCTCGTCGATGTCCTGGGAAATCTCTCCATTCTGAAGACCTCGGCAGCGGGTGGCGATATCACCTTGACGGCGGGACATGATATCGTCAGTCCGAGCGCGGACATCTCGAACAGCGCGTTGTTCGGATTGCTTAATAACTTGAACATCCTTGGCGGCATCCGACTGGATGGACCCGGGAATCTCACGATTAATGCAGGAAATGATTTTAGGGGCGGCTCGATGCAGGGCAATCTCATGGGACCGGGGTTCGTGCTGACACACGGCACGGCGAACGTGACCGCCGGCCGCACCATTGGAGGCCCCGGCGGGGCAAATGCCACGGACCCCGACGAGTACGCAAACCTCACGCTCGGCCAGGGCACAATCAATCTCACGGCTCAGACAGGAAACATCTACCTAGGAAGGGTTCAAGACAAGGGAGCGATGGATACCAACAAATCTGCCCCAACAATTACGGTCGATCCGTCGAACAGGGTTGTGCTCCAAGCTAACCAAGACATCTTCCTCAATCCTCGGCAGTTCGGGACTTCCGACGCGTTAAGAACTGTGAGCACGATCTATCCTGCCTCTTTCAGTGCTACGACCACGAACGGGAGTATCTTCGTTGGAGATCGGAGCCTCACATTCTGGCCATCGACGACGGGAGCGATCAAGTTCTCAGCCGGAAAGGACCTTATCGGCCTTCAGCAGATGAGCACGATCGAGGACCCGAATTATGCCTACATCTTTATCGGCTTCAAGGACGTACCGGGCGGACATTGGCAACTCGTGAAACTGAGTGAGGCGGTGAAGGACCCGGCGCTGGCTTCCTTCGTCTGGACAAAACAATTTACAGAATTCAATAGTATTCCCAAGCCGGACGGGAATGGTGGCCATACCCTCCAAATCCTGACGGAGCCACCGTCTATTAAGTTGCTTCAGGCAGATCCGCAGTTATTTAAAGATACAACTTTACCAAGAGGCATCCTGTTCCAGACCAACCTCACTAGTGTAGCAACGAATGTGGCGCCGCATGACGTTCAAGATGTCGTCTTTGAGGCACGGTCCGGCGATATCAAGACGCTCGTCTTGAATCTGGAGAGCATCCCTTTCCGCAAGCGCGTGACCATTGATGCCACCAATAATATTGAAGCGGTCACCGCCAAGATCGGAGTGCCTGATGGAGTTGAGGCGACAGTGCATGCCGGGAACAGTCTGAATATGAGGACAGCAGGAACATTGGGGAACAGCGCCGCGAGCGATTTAACGTTCAACGGGACAGGAACGGCCAGGGTCGTCGTTGGTGGATTGTTGGATCTTGCCAACAGCACGGGAATCAACTTTCGCTTTCTACCGGATCCGACCACCGATGTAAACAAAGGGGGCATTCTCGACCTGTCGGTTGGTGGATCGATCAAGATGGATTCCTCGCGGATCGCTTCCTACAACGGCGCCTTCATCTCCATTCATGGACCGGGGGCCAATCAGATCCTGGACGGCAACGGCAATGTGCGTATCGACAACGGTAAGCCGGTGGCCTTGATCGGTACAGTCGTTCAAGATGCGGCCGGTCATTCTGTGATCCAGGTCAACGGCAAAACTCTGGAGTTCAAGCAGAAGACGGTGGTCTTGGATGGGGCGCAAACACTGTCCGACACCGTGAATCCCCTGACGGTCCATCTGAGCGTTGTCGAGCAGGGAGGCAAACTACTCACCATCAACGGGCAACCGTATCAGGTCCTGCGGGCGGAGGCTCCGCTCAATGCAGCCAAAACGTTGACGGGATTCGATCCGGTTCTGGTCAACGGGAAGTTGGTGCTGGTGGCGCCGGATGGGACGGTGCTATTGGCTCCGGCCAGTCAAGTGGCGCAGGTGCAGTCATTGCCCGGATCTGTAGCTGTCGGTTCCAACGTCTCACACTTCAACCCCGATATTAGAGGAACTCCGCTCGGAATTATTACGCTGGGCGGCGGCGGCATCGATGTCTCGGCTAAAGGCGAGATCAACGTTGAAAAATCTCGAATTTCAACGTTTCAAGGGGGAGACATCAACCTCAGCTCGACGAACGGCAACATCAATGCCGGCAGCGGCTCCCGGAATCAAGCGGTAACTCAACAGATCGATGTGACACCTCCGGGAAGCGCTGAAAAGGTCTTTATAACAATTTCTGTGCCGGCCACCGGTATTTCGACCTTCCATCCGGCCGATCCCAGGCCGCTCAAATTTATTGAGTTCCACGATCCGGAGATCACGGCCTTGAAGAATCAGGCGGCGAGAGAATCGTTTTTCGGCCATCGGGAATCGGCCTTAGCGCTTATTGCGAAGGCAAACGAACTGCAGGCCCAGCGTCAGCCGATCTTCAACGAAACCGTCTTGAAGCCCTATATCAATTCGCTGAAGTTGGGCGATGTGAATCTGGTGGCTGAAACCGGCGCAGTTGTGATTCCACCCGCCGGCATCCAAGGCCGAACCGTCCAGATATTTGCTCCGACAGTCGAGAACCAGGGCGGTCAAATCATCGGCAACGTCATCATTCCGGCAACGGTAAACGTCAGCGGTCCGCCCCTGAGCATCACCGGAACCGGAACGGGAGCTGTGGCCACACCGATCACTCCGGTGACCGGAAGCTCGGCAAGTGCCTCTGTTTCCTCCACCATTGCGGCGGTCAGTACCTCGGCTAAATCTGCCGAATCTACTGATGAAAAATTCGCAGAAACGTCCGGCCAGAGCGCGAGAGCTAAACAAGTGGCATCCAAGAAGGATGATGAGAAAGATGGGAAGAGCCAACTAGCGAAATCAATCCGCATGAAACACGGGGTTGTCATCCAGGTCGACGTCAAACCGGAAGTCAAGCCGCCCAGTTAAGGCAAGGGAGGAGTCTCGCAATGGATATGAGTTCTGGTGGAGTGGCGTTCGCGCTCAGTCACGCGACGCTTGAGGGGAAGATCACGATCGCGGTCCTGCTGGTGTTTTCGCTCGTCAGCTGGACGGTGATCATTAACAAGTTCCGCCAGCTGGCGAAGGCCAAGAAACGGAATGCGACGTTTCTCGGGCTCTATTCAAAGACGAAAACCCCGCTGGTGATTTTTAGTAAGGGACCGATTAAGCAGCTACAAGGCTCCCCCATGTACGACCTCTATTATGGAGGGTGCGAGGAGTTGAAGGCGCAACAGGAAAAGTATGGAACCGACAAGGTGCCGAATCACGGCATGAGTGCCATCCGGATCGCGCTGGAACGCGTCCTCGGAGAAGCCGCGGTTGGTCTGGAGTCCGGGATGATCGTGCTGGCGACGGCGATCAGCGGCGGCCCCTTTATCGGATTACTTGGGACGGTCTGGGGGGTCATGGACACTTTTTCCGGCATCGGTAGAGCCCAGCAGGCCACGCTCACGACTATGGCGCCAGGTGTGGCGTCGGCATTGATCGCTACGGTCGCGGGGCTCATGGTCGCGATTCCCTCGCTCTTTTGCTATAACTTTTTGGTGACCAAAACCAAAACACTGACCATGGAACTCGATAACTTCGCGGCCCATCTCGAAACAGTCTTTATCACGGAATATCTCCGCGAGAAGAATGGCGCAGCGGCTACGCCGGAAGATCCTGAAGACTACCGCCCTGGCGGACACCGCCAGGAGGCGGAGCCTTCCGGCGCAGCAACTGGACATTAGCAGGATGCTGAAAAAGTCTGCCAGCTTCGTTCTCGCCTCGCTCGGATCCTCAACGTACCCCAGATGGTACGCGTCCGGTCCTTCACTCGCTGCGGCCTTGCTGGACGGACTTGTTGAGCATCCTGCGAGATGAGAATAGGATGAACCCATGAGACGGTTTTCGAAAAAGAGTCATGGCGCGGTGTCGGATATCAACATCACACCCTTGCTGGACCTTGCCTGGGTGCTGCTCGTGATTTTCATCATTACGACGACCGCGATGGTGCAGGGGATTGAGCTCAAGTTGCCGGAGGCTACACCGCACGAAACTGATATGGAAACCAACACGCCGACCATCTCGGTGAAAAAAGGCGGAGACATCTACATGGATGAGGAACGGGTGAAGCTCAACGAGCTGGAAAAACTCATTCGGGATTTGAAAACAGCCAAGGGAGGCAAGCTACCGCTCGTGCTGCGCGGCGATTCCGGCGTGGAATACAAACATGTCGTGGCAGTACTGGATATTCTCCAGCGGATTCCGGTTGAAGAGTTGGCTATAGCCACAAAACCGATCGATCCCTAGCAGGATGCTGAAAAAGCCCGCCAACTTCGTTCTCCCCTCGAAAGCATCCTCAACGTAGCCCAGAGGCTACGCCTCCGGTGCTTTCATCGGCTGCGGCCTTGCTGGACGAGCTTTTTGAGCATCCTGCGGGAGTGTTTTCTTGTTGCCATGTGTGCGAACCATCGAAACTTCAGCGTATGAGCCAGTTTCCCACGGCATATTAGATACTGTGAAATGTGAGGCGTTGGCCCGCACGGGAAATGCGCAACATGGAAGCAGGGTGGGACCGCATGGACGCATTAGGTGTCATGTCTTTTCCCTTGCGTTTCACGTTTTATCTTTCATGTTTGACGCGTTAAAGCGATGACCGGCTACAAAGGTTTTGAAGAAAAGAAGAGCAAGCTCGGCACGACATTGCTGATTGTCGGAATCATCCATCTTGGGATTGGCGCGGGCCTTTATTGGGTGTCACAAACCGATTGGGGGCAGAATCTAATCAAGGTCTATAAGCTCAACGCGTTTAAGAAGGAAGAGCCGCCGCCTCCGCCTGAAAAAGAGCCGGAACCAGAGCCCGAGCCGGAACCGCCAAAACCGGAACCGAAACCGCAAGAAGCGCCTCCGCCTCCACAGGCCGAAGCGCCACCACCGAAAGCGGCCGACGCGCCGACCGGGCCGCCGCCGGTGGATGCGAATCCCTTCGCCATCGGCAAGGGCCGGGGACGGTTTGCCGGGTATACCGATATCCTCACCGCCTCGATCCAGGCCAAGTATCAACAGCCGCCGTCGCTGCCGGACGATCTGGAATATGCGGTGATGTGCGAGTTGGTGTTGGATGAGCAGGGCAGGGTGCTGCAGTACCGCCTGTTGAATTCGTCCGGCAGCTTGCTGTTCGACCAATCTGCGCTCGACGCATTGGCAAAACTGACCCAGGTGAGACCGCCGCCAGAGGGCATGGACCGGATCGTCATCGTCAAGTTCTTCCCGCCGACCTAACCGACCGCGTTCTTTACTGGGGCGCGGGCATCCCTTTCTTAACGCACAATTTTCACTCCGGCAAGACAACCCTGACCTTCCTGTAATCTCGATAGCTTAGAACGGAACACGTGGGACTCAGACGCTGTATGTGACCGATTTTGACTGACTCGAAAGATTTACCGTCTTCCAACTGAGTGCTGACGAGACTGTAACAGGGGGCTGTCATGTAGATAGCCGTTAGATTCAGGGGTTCCGCCATATCGACGGCCGGCGGACAGGAAAAGGAGGTGCGTGACGAGGCAACAGCAATGTAAAGCGACTCGCGGGAGGTATGTTTGGGGTCTTAAAACAAGGAGGAGTCCACGATGAAGTATCTATTAACGGTGAAACGGTTGGCAGTTGCGGCGGTGGCTGCGGCGGCGCTCGCCGGTCCTGTGACGGCTGCGCATGCCTTACAGTTCAGTCAGGGCGATGCGGTGCTTGCCGTGTATGGTAATGGCACAGAATATGTCGCGAACATTGGTACGATCTCGAACGTGCTCACCAACGGTGTTGATGTTGACTTGTCGAGCTTCTTAAGTACGGTCGGAGCAGGGGGCAACACCATAAAATACACGGTCGCCGGATACTCAGGTACCGCCATTACGTTCGGAGATAATTCACCCATCGGCGATTGGACCACGCTAAATAAAAATCAAGTCGTGCCGAACACCCTCATCGGCGGTCTCCAGAACTGGAGCGGTCCGTTGGCGGTCGCGGGGGACGCTCGAGTGCTATTTCCAAATGTCGACCCCCTGTCCTTCAGTTCGAACTTGAATGCTTCTGGGGCGGACACACTGGGCGGAACTGTTCCCTCAGCGCGTCCGGGCATGGCGACCATCGACACGGTCCTGAACCTGCTTCAACGGACCGGCGGCCCCACGACCTTGGCTCAGGTCGGGACGGGCCTCCTGAGTTCGCAAACCGGTCACTTCGTGGTCAGTGTCAATGCGGTGCCGGTACCGGCCGCAGTGGTACTTTTTGCGACAGGCATAATCGGACTGGTGGGATTGGCCCGTCGCCGTATGTCGGGCGCACATCCGGATGCGGCATGATCCGCATTAGGGGAATCAACGTGACGGAAGAGAATATTCATCACTTCTAGGGAGATAATTATGAAACCTATGTTGAAATTGGCCTTAGCCCTCGTGGGCATGGCAGGGGTTGCCTTGGCGGCCGAAACGGCCCATGCGCAACTCGTCCTCAACGGAGCTGGCTCGTCGGCAGGACGCCTATTTGCGGGGACCAGTCCTGCCGCTATCTGCGCGGCCTCTCCGACGCCGCTCCTATTCGTCTCCAGCGAAGGTACGCCCAACAAGTATGAGTGGCAGTGCACCGTGAATGGTGTGGCGAACTCCCGTATTCGCTACAGTGCCAGCCAATCAGAGGATGGCTATTCGTTGCAGCCGAGCGGGGCAATCGGTAACGCGACCTACCTCAATGTCGCCGGAGCCCCAGGGTGCCCGGTCGGTGTTCCTGTCACCATCCTCGGCAAGACCGTCAACCGATCCGTGTGTCCGGCCAACCAGGCCACGCAATCCTTGACGGTCCATTGGGGGGGATCCGACGTCAAAGCGAGTTCCTTCCATCAAACGGCATTTGGGGTCACGCAAGCCGTACCCGCCTCCGCTCATTTGACCACCAACCCGACGGTGA
>Ga0134127_10004066_pt1 | contig 10548 bp, 10 predicted proteins | sample KB31753_FD_96459 | JGI IMG/M metagenome (GOLD analysis project Ga0134127, IMG submission 96459) | Terrestrial soil microbial communities with excess Nitrogen fertilizer from Kellogg Biological Station, Michigan, USA - KB3-175-3 | ecosystem: Environmental > Terrestrial > Soil > Unclassified ...
GAATGAACGCCGGCGCCCAGAAAAGGCGTACACCTCCCGTCCTTGATCCTCTTCATGAGTACTTCCCAGTCGGTGTCCTGCATCCGCTTGACGGGCATTGTTACCTCGCTTGATCAGTTGCGTAGCCGGCCTGCTGCCATTTAGTCCACAGCTCGCTCACGAAATCTCTTGCAGTGCCCCAGTACACGCGCACGTCGATGTTCTCGTAATACTTCGTCAGATAGTCCTGTGTCTTCTCTTTTACTTCGTCAGCGCCTGCCGGAGCGCGCATGACTGCGACGTTGAGTCGCGACACAGATCCCTCAGTAAGACGATCTAAACTCCGCAAGAGCACGCGGAAGTTCCAGTCTGAGATTCGATAACCAATGAACAGCAATGATGAGCCGGTGAGCGCTCGCGCAATCGGCGCAGGAATCATATTTGGGTCGGCGGCGATGTTTACCAGAAAATCCATGTAGTCGTCTTCAGTCAGGACGAGGGATTCCGAGATCGGAACATGGCCGTGCAGGTGAAAGACCACCGGGTTCGCGACTGTCGGCTTGTACGAAGGATCCGTTTCGAGAATGGTGGGATGGTCGCTGACGTAGTCCTTCACTGCACGGTTCCACTGGCACAGCACTCGATTGGGTTGTCGATGGTGACGAGCGAGGGCTTTGATCATGAAATCGTCGTAGTTAGTCGTCACATACACCGGCAGGTTCAGGTTCGCTAGCACGCGATGCGGCTCGGTCGGATCGTTGAAGTCCGGCTCTCCAGCGCCGTCAAACATCTCGACGATTAGATCCTTGGGAAAAATTGAGTCGGAGTATTTCAGAGCGAGGAACTGTGAGACTGCGATGAGATTTGAGCGATCCTCCATCGGGTACTCGTACTTGTCCGCCCATTGTTTGGCGATGTCACCGCCGAGAGGCAGCACTCCGTAAGAAGCACCCGCGCCGAGAAAAGGCGTGCACCTGCCTTGCTTGATTCTGCGCAGGAGAACGTTCCAGTCTTCGTCGGTTAGAAGCTTCGACATGTGAGGATCATAGCCACAAAAGGCACAAAAAGCACAAAATATTTAGAGCGCTTCCCGAATGAGTGTTTTGTGCCTTTTGTGACTAATTCTGAATTAGATACTTGTCGTATCCGGCGCGAACCAACTCTTCAAACGCGCTCCACACTTCGTCCGGAATGTCCTGCGCGATCTGATACCCGAGAACGGGATAAATTTTTATCCGCTGTAGATCACCGACCATGATGCTCACGACATCGGCGTCTGAAAGTGCGCGGTTAGCGTAGCCATCCAGATACTCGCGAAACGAAGCCTGCGGCGACGTTACAATCAGATCCTTCTCGGGCCAGAGCTTGCGAAAGGTGGCAAACGCGCGTCGCTCCATGTAAGGCTTCTGGACGACAATAAACTTTTGCGGATCGAGCCCGCGCTCAGCCAGCAGTCTCTTGGTGAACTCGATGTTCTCGCCCGTGTTTGTCGAGTGCGCTTCGATCAGGATCCTTTCACGAGGCACGTTCAAACTAATGGCAATCCGAGCGAACCGCTCCGCCTCGGGTTCGTTCCAAAGTGTTCTGGTGATCGACCCGTGGCCCCCTGAGAAGATCAGGAGCGGCGCCCAGCCTTCGTGAAATAACTGCGCGGCGCGTTCAGCGACTCGATCGTCGTGACTGCAAAGCACCAGGATCGCATCCGCGGTCGCGATCTGGTGCTTCATTAAGTGGTAATCCCAGAGTGTTTTCGCGAGGGCGTAGGTCTGCTGGTCCATGTTTTAAGCGTGCGTACCTGCCCTGATCGCGCCGAGTGCCTGCCGGATTCCGCCGAGGTGATAAGCCGTGTGCACGAGGATCGATAACGCGCCGGCGACGTCGTATTTACCGTCCCACTTCTCGAACGAGTTCATAGTCGCCATCACGCGTTGGTGACTCTCCCGCAAACGGCGCTTGATGTCTTCCCATTCATCGGGCGAGACCGCGCTAACGGTTTCCCAGATTTCGCGCCAATTGTTCGTCTTGTCCACACCCGTCCGCATGAAGTCGTCCAGAACGTCCAGGTAGAAACGAATGTGCTCGACCTGCGCGGCGATCGTTGCCGACTTGGGCGAGATCGCGCGTGATGCTTCTTCGGCAGAAACGCCGTCGAGTGTTTCGTACAACGTTGTGCCCTTGTCGAGATAGATCCCTTGCACGTTTGAAAACGTCTCCTCGAGACACGCGAGGAGTGCCTTCCTGAAACGTTTGACAGGTATTTGCGCCGACATCTCTGTTTCCATTACAACCCTTTCCTTTTCAACTTCGATAAAAATTTCTTCACTTCGTTTCTTGAACGCAGCCAGAATATCTGTTTGTCTGCGGCGTGTTCCTGCAATAGCCTGGCCACCTTTGGTCGCGAACGATTCGGGTAATTCCAGACCCAACTCACAAACTCGAAATTCAGGTCCTCACGACAGCCCTCAGCCATGTCAGGCCTCGTTCCGTCTCTATAGACAAAAAATCTCTTCACGATGCGCCAGAGACAAATAAAGCGCGGCAGATCCAGAAAAACGATCGTGTCGCACTTTCGTACTCTGAGCTCGAGTGTGCCGGAGTAATTGCCGTCGATTATCCACGAATCCCTGTTGACGAGTTCCGTTACTTTCTTGATCCATTCATCAGGTTGGGTCTCCACCCAGCCAGGGTTCCAGTAAAACTTATCAAGATGGTTCACTTCCAGGTCCAGCAATTCACCAAGCTGAGCCGCAACCGTCGACTTGCCTGAACCACCCGAACCGATCACCAACACCCGTCGCATGAATCTTTCTTAACCGCTTGTTTGGAATTTACGCCGCCGCCTCTTCCGGGGCTGGTTCCGGTTTAGCTTTTTTAGTCGTCGGATCGAGCACGCGAGCAAACACCGGAATCAACATAAAACTGAGCGGCGCGATCCAGATACTGATGAACGAAAGGACAATCGCGAGCGCGCACGCTAACGGCACCGCCATCGATCGCCGTGCGATTCGACGTTCCAACATTGGACCAACGTCGCTCTTCAACAGATTCGCTTTTACAGCATGGCGCCAGATCATGAGTTTCGCAGTCGCGACGCCGCCAAAACTCGCTGTGTAAAGAATGAACGCAGTGCGACTCCAGAAGTTCTCACTGAAAAGCGCTGTCGGGAATGGAACGAACGAAACACACAGCAATAACAGTAAGTTTCGCCACAGCAATCCGGCGTCATAGTCTGCGATGTAGCGGAACACGCGGTGATGCTCGACCCACATCAATCCGATGATCAGAAAACTGATCACAAAACCCAACACGCGGGGAATCAGCTCGACCAGCGCATGCTGTAACGCGGGCTCGTTGTGCTCAGTGAGATGTGGCACCTTCAGCTCGAGCACCAGCAAGGTGATCACGATTGCAAACACGGCGTCGCTGAAAAACACGACACGCTCAAAACTCAGGCCAGTGTCGGGTTCATGTTTGTCCATCAGTTTTCCTTTGCCGTAGATAAGTCACTTCACCTTCATCACCACGCGAAAGCCGATGAAATCACGACGACCCTGCGGCGCAAAACCGAATCGTTTAGCCATTCGATAAAGATCCGGGGGGTCGAGCCACGAACCGCCACGGATCACGCGTGCATTGCCATTCGTCGCAGCCGTCTCATCCGCGCCGTCCGCCGGATAGTCGCGAACGTAAACATCATCACACCACTCAGCGACATTCCCCGTTACGTCGTGAACTCCCCACGAGTTCGGCTTAAAACTCCGCACGGGCGCGAGAAACACGTAGCCATCGTCAAAAGGAACCGAACGATTCCAATTGCAGAATCGTTTGGCGGCTGAAGTGTCGTTGACGTTACCGAAACCTTTTCCCGCAGCCTCATCGTTTCCCCAAAGGTAAGCAGTCGTGCTTCCGGCTCGCGCCGCATACTCCCACTGCGCTTCAGTCGGCAACTGAAATCCGTAGTGCTTCGCAAAACTCTTCGCATCGTTCCAACTGACCTGCACAACCGGATGATCGCTGCGTTGTCGATACTCACTAACATTCGGAAATGGGTTCTGCCAACTCGCATTCGGGGACCACTCCCTATCGCCATCAGGAACAGTTGCGAATGCGCCCTTGGTGTGGCCGCCTTCTTCCGTACCACGCTCAGCGTCTGTGACATATCCGGTCGCTTTCACAAACCGCCGAAACTGTTCGACCGTGACTTCCGTTTCGCTGATGTAGAACGGCTCTTTGATCGTGCGCCAGTGTTGCCGTTCTCCTCTGCCGCGGCCCGGCTCATTCTCAGGCGAACCCATTTGAAATCGTCCCGGCGAGATGAGCACGAAACTGATGCCGCCACTCTCGGGAATGAAAATGCGCGGAGCCAGGTTTTTTTGCGATTCAACGTGGGTTGAAAACAGCAGCGAAACGCCAATCAAAACGAGAATGCTCAGAACCGCTTTTTTCATGAACGCTCCTCTGCGCACCTTCATTACCTTTTGACGCAAAGCTCACCTGCGTTAATCTGTAAACAAATCGCAAAACGAAAGGAACCAGAATGGCGCCCACACTTTACCGGATCATTCTCCAGGTCGACAATCTCGACAAAGCTGAAGAGTTTTATGGAACGCTGCTCGGCGATCGCGGACGGCGAATCCCTCGCGCGTCGCGTCATTATATCGATTGTGGTCCAGTCATTCTGGCGCTCGTTGACGTGAACGGCGAAAACATACCGGGTCTCAAGCCAAAGCCCCTGCCGGACTACATCTATTTTGCCGTCAGCGACGTCGACGCGGTTCACGAACGCGCTCGCGAGTTGGGCTGTTTATCGACAGAAGACGTGCATGGCGCGAGCGCGGGCGACGTCGTCAGGCGACCCTGGGGTGAGCGGTCCTTTTACGCGCACGATCCGTGGGGCAACGGGCTTTGTTTCGTTGATGAGAACACGCTTTTCACGGGCAAGTAGAATTTATGAGCATGACCCCAACTTACGAGGCTGCGAGCATAGCAGCGCCACTTATTGAAGAACATTTCGCTCGCCACCTCGCAAAAGCACGACGAATGGGCGAGGACGGCCTCGCGCCTCAACCTGACGCACACTCGATCGCGGCCATCATCAACGCGACTTTCTGGGCCAGCTTTCGACCGGAAGAAGGTCGTTTCCCCAAAATCTCGCTCGCCTATCTTCCACCGGAACAAGCCGGACAACCGCTGATGTTCGAGCACCCGCTTCCGTTGAATGCCGGTGTACTTACTAAACTCGCGCCCGCCGTGGAGCGTCCGGAGATACACCTCGGCGTTTGGAACCACGGCGACGAACTGAAACTCTGGGGAGCAACGCGGACGATCCCGAGCTTCTGTTTCGTTCTCGAAGACATCGAGCCGGGGTTGCTCGTCGTCAAACATCGTCGTCTCGATGGCTTTGGAAAGTATGCGAACGTTGCCGTGCTCAAAGGCGAGCAGGTGAAAGTGATCGACGAGAAAGGCACAAGCCTGCCTGACTGTCCTGCACTCCTCAAAGCGTTGCTTGCTTTCACGGCTGCGGCGACGAATGAACCACACCACTCGTTGAATGTCCTCGTGCAATTAAGCACATCGATGCGCGCACAGGGACACGGAGGCACGCTCCTCGTCGTGCCGGCGGAAAGCGATCGCTGGCGGGAGTCGATCGCGCAGCCGATTCTTTACTCGATCACGCCGGCCTTCTCTGCACTTTCGGAGCTCGTGCGCCAGAAAGTCGAGGAGGAGGATCGCAGGCCGTGGGAAAGCGCGATGCGCCGGGCCGTAGACACGATTGGTGGACTGACTGCGGTTGATGGTGCGACCGTTATCAATGATCACTACGAGGTGCTGGCGTTCGGCGCAAAAATTCGCAGGCCCGAAGGGAGTCCGCCGGTCGATAAGTGGGTGATTACTGAGCCGGTCGTTGGGAACCTGCCAATTGTCGTGCAGCCGACGGAACACGGCGGCACGCGTCATCTCTCAGCGGCGCAGTTTGTTCACGATCAGCGCGATTCACTCGCGTTAGTGGCGTCGCAGGATGGAAAGTTCACCGTCTTTGCATGGTCGCCGTGTGAAGAGATGGTTCACGCGCACCGCGTTGAGTCGCTGTTGATGTAATCCGAGGGGATTTCACAGTCTTTTGTTACGGCGTAAACACACGCCGGAAGATTATCCCTGAGAAATTCAATCTCATCGCGCGTCCATCAACGATCGACTCGAAGCTCATCCAGTCAGGCGCTTCCGGATCGCCGATTCCAAACTTCCCATCACCTCGTGGCACCAGCGGCTGAACACCCTCGACGAAGAGCTGTCCCTTCCGCATGACGATGCGCGTATCGCCGTACCACGGACTGTCGTTATTGTAGTGTCCGGCAAATCCTTCCCACTCTTTTCTCGTTTCGAAAGTCTTCGGGCCGGTGTATTTCTCGCCGAGGTACCAGTTCGCGCCGTGATACGCCTGCGTCACCTGCCGGTTTTCGCGTACGAATCCCAGCAGGAACGTATCAAGATCCGGGTGCTTCACGATAAAGCGATCACCTCCCCCTCGCTCGAGCACAACTCTGCGATTCGCGTGCACGAGAACCAGCTTGTCGCCCTCAGCCACTAGCTCCAGTTTCTTTCCGTCAAGCGACGTGTAAGTTCCCGCATACTCGGCGGCGTTCTTAACCTCATCCGGAACAGGCGGTGGCGCCGGCGCTTCGGGAAGCGACTTCCCTTCCGCGGACGCGTTGAAAAGCTCGACGGCATACTTCGTCACCGCAACTGGCCGATAGCCACGCAGGTTTGCGTTGACTGACGCAAACGCACCGATGTTTCCCGTCACGTCGACGTCGATCGAAGAGCTGAAAGCGACCATGCCGCCCGTGTGACGCAAACGCGTGTGACCACCGATAGCGCTCACCCATAACCCATATCCATACGACGCAGGTTCACCACGATACGGCGAGTCAATGACCGGCTTCGTAAACAACGCGAAACTTTCTTCCGAAATCAAACGGCCTTTGGGCAGTCCTCCGCGATTGAGCAGCATGCGGATGTATTTCGCCATGTCGGCCGGCGTCGAGGCGACACTGCCCGCGGCGATATCAACTTCGAGCCATTGCGCTTCAGCGAGTGGACCATTAACGGGAAACGGCTTGCCTTCCTGGAGTGGCTCGTAGCCTATCGCCATCAGCTTGCGCAGATCGTTGACGATGATCGGCGAGCTCGCGGTCATTCCGAGTGGTGCGAGCATTCGCGCACGCATCGCTTCGGCAAAAGGTCGTTTGTCGATCGCTTCGATCAGGAAACCGAGGATGTTGTAGCCTGTATTCGAATACAGGAAACGCTTGCCAGGCTCATATGCGGTCCATAGCTCGCCAAGCAACGCATCGAGCAATAGCGGCGCGCCGGGCAGCCCCGCGGTATGACTCAAAACGTGATGCGTAGTGATCGCGGCAAACTTGGAGTTGATCTTCAACCACGGCAGGTACTCGACGATTGGTTTGTTGAGATCAAGTTTTCCTTCGTCGCGGAGTTGCATCAGCGTTAGACCGACGAACGACTTCGAGATCGAGCCGATCTCAAACATCGTTTCCGGTACGACACGCATGCCGGCTTTGGTGTCGGCGTAACCGTACGTCGAGACCCTGATCAGGCCATCGCGATTTGCGAGCGCGAGCGTCATTCCCGGCGCACCCGTTTCACGCATATGGCGCGCAATGAAATCATCCAGCCGCGCAAACAACGGTTGCACCGCTGCAGCCTGTGCGAGGGCACGTGCCGGCACAAACGAGTGCAAAAGCGTCACAGCAACCGCCGACTTCGCGCTACTTGAAATAAACTGTCGTCGTGAAATGTTCATAAAGATCCGTGTTTTCTATCCGTGTTTATCTGAGGCCCAAACTCTTCAACAACTCCAAAAACCGCGTTTCCGTGCGCAAGTTCTTCAACACGGGATCGACTGCAATGAATGGCAACCAGTTGAACCGCTCGTCGCGCGACTTCTCGAGCCAGTCGAGCGCGAGCTTGCGTTCATCCATTCCCGCATAAATTACCGCAGTTTGAAATGACGAAACGTACTGCCGCTTTGAAAGCTCCCGGAGCCTGCCGATCACCTTCTCCGCTTCGGCTCTCTTTCCCGCGCGCGCCTGTGCATGGCCCAGCGCGGTCAGCCCCAGTACGTTGTCAGGCAACTGCTTCAACCCGAGCTTGAATTCGTTGATGGCTTCCTCGAGTTTGCCTTCTTCTTCAAGGACGAGACCGAGCTCGTAATGCGCGCGCGCGAAGCTCGGATCCATTTCAAAGAGTTTTAGCGATTCCTTTCGAGCTTCGTCAAGCCGGCCCGCATAATACAGGCTGCGGATGTAATCGCTGTAGATCGTGAGCGAGAACGGCTCTAGATCATGCGCGGTCTTCGCCTCGGTGACGGCTTCGTTTAATCTGCCACTCGCGGCGAGATAACTCGCATACCACTGGTGGCCCGTCGCGTAGTTTGGATCGAGCGTGATCGCTTTCTTGAAATGTTCTTCTGCTTCGGCCCACTTGAGGTGATAACGATAAGTAACAAATCCGAGTGCAGTGTGAGCTTCAGCCAAACTCTCGTTGATCGACAACGCCTTGCGTGAAGCAGCTTCAGCTTTCGGGTATGAATCGTCAGCCGACGTCACGTTGTATACGTTTAGTAATAGGTAACAGTCGGCGAGTCCCGCGTAAGCAAGAGCATAATCCTGGTCGCGCATGATCGCTTTGCCGAAATACTCGATACCGGCTTGCAGTCCTTCAACCGTCCGCTTGTTCCAGTTGTAACGACCTTGAAGAAAGAGGCGATACGCCTCGGAATCGGGCGAATAGTTTCGCGTCATCTGTGCGTGGTCCATGTTGTCCGCGCGTGAACGCAATCTTTGCGACACGTCGCGTGAGATCTGTTGCGGCAGAGCCACTACTTCAGAAACTTTTCGATCGTAACGCTCGCCCCAGATGTGACTATCGTCGCGCACGTCGATCAATTCGACGCTTACTGACAGATCGTCGCCGACTTGCGAAACAGTCCCCGATAACAAGGCGTGGACTCCGAGCTCGCGGCCAATCTTTTTCGGATCAGTCTCGCGTCCTTTGTAGTGAAAGACTGTGCTGCTGGATTTCACTTTCAGGTCCGGCACTCGCGAAAGACTGTCGATCAGGCTTTCGGTTATTCCGTCGGAAAGATATTCGCTGTTTGGATCGCTGTTGGTGAACGGCAGAACGGCGAGTGAGTTTATTGTGGAATCAGCGGGCCGGTTGGCGCGAAATGCTATCAAGAAGAGCGCAACAATCACGAGCAGCGTTAAGGCGGCGGCTGTGATCTTGCGCGGCGTGTCCCAAAACGCATTCGTAGTGACCAACCTGGGTGCTGTGGTTGTGGAGGTAGCATCAGCCAGTGTGTTGCCGGCAGTTGTATCGATGTCGATCTCACGCAGCACTTCCTGAAGATCGCTGCGCATGTTTTCGATCTTTTGATAACGATCCTCGGGCGCCTTCGCGAGTGCTTTATCGAGTATCTCCTGAATGCGACGCAGCGCGGGCGAGTCTTCACCTCTTGCTTCGGCGATCGGCTTCGGCTTGTGATAGACGACCGCATAACGCACGTCGAGGGCCGTCTTGCCGCGAAAGGGCCACGTCCCCGCCAGCATCTCGTAAAGCAAAACGCCAGTAGAAAAAACGTCAGCACGATGATCGGCTCTCAAGCCTTGAGCCTGCTCGGGCGCAGCATAGGTCGAGGTTCCGTACGGCACACCAACTTCCGTGAGCTGCGGATCACTCGATACTGAGTGTGGGCTTTCGATCAACTTCGCGAGGCCGAAGTCGAGCACTTTCACGGTCCCGGATCGCGTCACCATCACATTGCGTGCTTTGATGTCGCGATGCACGATGCCGCGGCTGTGCGCTGCTGCGAGGGCGTCAGTCACTTGAATCGCGATGGAAAGTGCACGGCGCAGGTCGAGTGGTCGCCCATCGACGATCTCGCGCACGTTGCGTCCTTCGATGTACTGCATCGCGATAAACTGAATCTCGCCGACTTTATGCAGACCGAAGATCGTGCAGATGTTTGGGTGATCGAGCGAGGACGCGAGCTTGGCTTCGCGTTCGAAACGAACGAGGTTTGAAGTGCTGTCGGTCAGATCCGGCGGGAGGACCTTTATGACTGCGGGCCGATCGAGCGTCGTATCAATGACCTTGTAAACAGTGCCCTGTCCGCCTTCACCGATTTTTTCGACGACGCGATAATGGAGGAGGAGTTGACCGAGCATAGGAGAATGGGGATCGAACCAGCTTTCGGTGGGGCGTATTCTGGACAGGATTTCGGGAATTTACAAGACCGAAGGTATATCTTTACTTAGTCGTTGGACCTGAGCGGCAGCGTAATTACTACAGCTTTAAGATCATTGACGAGACCAAGCGCTGGAGTTCGAACAATAATCTTCCTTTGAATGGTCCACTCTTTACAATCTCAAAACCGTCCGGCGAACGTTCATGCGCGACTGCTTCATGTACGCCCCCGTTACATACCCGTCTCTTCCATCTGGATCTATCAGGAGTAGAGGGCTGTTTCTTACATACGAATACAAA
>Ga0134127_10004069_pt1 | contig 10540 bp, 6 predicted proteins | sample KB31753_FD_96459 | JGI IMG/M metagenome (GOLD analysis project Ga0134127, IMG submission 96459) | Terrestrial soil microbial communities with excess Nitrogen fertilizer from Kellogg Biological Station, Michigan, USA - KB3-175-3 | ecosystem: Environmental > Terrestrial > Soil > Unclassified ...
TCTGGCTGCACGGCTGGATGCTGGTGTAGATCCCGCCGATGGTGGCGGCAGCGGCCGTGACATCGAAGGCATCCGGGCAGGTCGCGCCGCCGAGCAGCGCCACGCCGACGGAGTCAGGGTCGCAGTCCGAATAAATCTTCGGCTTGGTGACCGTGACATCGGCGGTCGTGCCGGTGAACCCATTGAGGTGCGGACGGCCGTTCAGGTCGCTGCAGGGCAGCGGGAAGGCGATCCCCGCCGGATCGACGGTGTGGGCTCCCTCGACGGCGTAGCCGAAGTCACTGCTGGCGCCGCTGAGGGACAGGAGGACTCCCTTACCCACGCTGTCCTGGACGACAATGATGACGCGGGAGGGTGCAGCCCCGACCGGGCAGCCGTTGATGCCGCCATTCCCCCAGTCGGTCGAGATCTCGGTCGACGTGAGGCTGGTCTCACGGGAAATGATCTCGGTACCCGTGTTGACCGTCAGCGGGGAACCAGCCGAATACGCATACGCGGTAACCGGTCCCCTGGTGCTGTCACACGCCAGGAACGACCCGTAGCCGTGGAACATCGGCACGGAGAATGCGCACCCGACTGCATACACTTCCGAGGCGGGGAGCGCAATCGCTCCCAGAATCGCCAGAACCACCAGCGCTTTCTTCATGTGTTCATTCCTCCAGAGAGTCTTTGATGATGCAGTTCAGAGCGATTAATAGTGCGCCGGGGTGAAGTTGATGACCCTGATCCCCGGAGGAGAAGCAGGGTTCGCCTCGGTGATCTGCAGCCCTTCGCCAAGAACCAAGTTGAACTTCGTCGCCGGGTTGCCGCAGGTCGTCGTCTGGAAGGCGGCCGGCGGACCGGGGTTAAGCCGGGTAACCGAAGCCTTCGGGATGCCGGTCGAGGTCAGACCGATCTGCACGCACAGCTGATCCGTATCCACGGCAGTCGTATGATACGGCACGCTGTACCAAAAGGGAATACCCTCTGTGATCGTCAGCGACTGGCCCGAGTTGTGCGAGCCGACGATGATGATGCTGGTCGGCGTGCCGGCCACGGCCCTGATCTGCATCATCTTGCCCGGGACCAGGGCGGCGTTGAAGTACGGGTCCGTGTTGCAGCTGAACCCGCAGTTGCAGGACTTGAAGCCGTCCGCGTCCGCCCGGTAGTTCCTGACCGTGATCTGCGTCGCCGGAAGCGTGACCTTGAGGCCGGTCTGCGTGCAGAACTGGTTGAACGTCCCGTACGGGTTATGGAACGGGATCGACGTCCAGTTGTTGCCGGTCTGCCCAGTCGTGACCAGAACGAGGGGCTTGTTCATCTTGAACCCCATGTTCGACGCGACCGCGGCTCCCCCAGCCGCGACAATCAGGACAGCCGCGATCACCACCGCCACTGTCGGGCGCATTGATTTGATTCTCCTCATGTCCTTGCCTCCTTGAGATTAGACCAACTAAGTGCCCGAGTCCACACCAGCGGCGTCAGGTGCGTTCCTGTCCACCGGTATTTACCCTCAAATCGCCTTTTGTCAACAAGAACCTGCCTGAGAACTGACCTGTCAGTCGATCCTGTAATACACAATAGACGCTGACTCGGGCCGTGTGTCGGTCCAGACGTGTCCCCGCACCACATGGACCTCCGACTGCCCCAGGACCCGAGGGTTCGTGCTCTTGTAAACCCTGTACGAATCACGACTTCCGTCACTCCAGGCCAGCTTGACGACCCCGCCCGCAGCGGTGATGTCCAGAATCGGGACATCGGGCTGGGAGGCCGTACCGGAGCTGCGGCGCAGCGTGACCGGCAGCGCCACCAGCGCGAGGACGACCACTGCAGCGGCTGCCAGGAGCCCCGGACGTGCGGAAAGCGAAAAGACGGGGATGAATGAGCCCCACGGCCTGCGGGTCGCCCGTTCGGCTGCCGAAAGCGCGATCCTGTTGCGTACGCCGGAGGGAATTCGATACTCCGGCATGGATGTGCTTCTGGCCGCCTCGATAACTTGCGAGAATGACGACTCTTCGTCACGGCACGAGGCGCAACGCACCAGGTGAATCTCGACGCTCTGGTGTTCCGCCTCGGTGAGCTCCCCTCCCGAGTACAGGGGAAGAAGCGATTTGATGGATCCGCAGCTTTTCATGTGGCTATATACCGGCTTGCGGCGAAAAGCGTTCAAGCGTGAGCGCAGATTTATCAGGGGCAGCCGCCGGAGGCCGGAACGCCGACCTTGCCGGTCGGCACGGCCACCGTGTAGGTGCCTGGCACGCCCCCCAGGATCGGCCTGACGGCATAGAAATAGGCGTCGCCGCGAGGGGGGTTGCTCGTGTCCGGGAAGGCGGCCGTGTCGGTCTCGACCAGGTCGTTGGCGATGCAGGTGACCGGCCCGAGGTTGTTCGTGGTCGGTCCCTGCGTGGCCAGAAGCATCTGCCCGCGAATCACGTCATACTGCGCGTTCGGAACGATCCCCCACGAGAAGACCGTCTGGCTCTGGCCGAACAGGTCGACGGCCAGGAGCGGGTCGCCGGGGTTCGTCTGGTTGACCAGGACGGTCACGGTGTCGTTGAAGTTGTCGGCCACGAAGAGATCCGCCTTGCCGTCGCCGTTGCAGTCCCCCGCCCCGATCGACACCGGCAGGTCGCGCGTGCCGAAGTCTCCCGCCTTGGTGAAGTGCCCGAGGCCGTCCCCCAGGAGGAGCGAGATGTTGTTGGCATTGGTGTTGGTCGTCGCGGCGTCGAGCTTGCCGTCCAGGTTGAAGTCGGCCACGGCGAGCGCCGTCGGGGCCTGCCCCGCCGGGCTGTCGATGGACGGGAACGAGAAGACGCCTCCGCCGTCCCCGAGGAGGGCGCTGACGCTGTTGGAGCCGCTGTTCGCCACCAGGAGGTCGAGGAAACCGTCGCCGTTCAGGTCGACGTTGATGATGCCGCGCGGCGACAGGCCGACCGGGAAGCTCGCCGGGATGTCCAGCACGCCTCCCAGGCCGTCCGACTTGGCGATCGCGGTGATGTCGCTCGGGTCGCCGCTCGGGACCGGGCTCGAGGTGATGGCGTAGTCCTCGTCGGCGTCCAGGTTGTACGCGCCGATCGCGATCCCCTGCGGCGTGGGGGTCACCGCCGGCGTGCAGAGGACCGCCCCGAAGATCGGGGATGTCCCCGTCCCGCGGCGGGTGCACAGCTCCCCGGCGGTCTCGCAGATGATGGCCATGTCGCGGTTGCCGTCTCCGTTCAAGTCCCCGGCCGCGATGCCGATCGGATCGAGACAGCCGACCTGGCCGCTCGTGACCCCGAAGTTCCCGCTGCAGTTGCCCGACATGTAGGAATAGGTCCCGTCCCCGTTGTTGATGGTGACGAGGTCGGCGCAGTTGTCATGGTTGAAATCGGTGGCCAGGATGGCGATCGGGGTGATGCCGGTGTTGTTCGCGGACGTGACCGATGTGAAGCCGCACAGGCCGTCGCCGTTCACCACGCTGATGTTGTTGGTCTGCTCGTTGGCCGAGATCACGTCCACCCTGGTGTCGTTGTTGAAATCGCCGACGACCAGGTCGGCGGGGAACGAGCCGAACGGCAGCGGGATGCGGCCGGGGATCAGGAAGGTGGCCGTTCCGATGCTGGTCACCAGGGACACCGTGTTCCCCGTATTGTTCGCCGTAGCCAGATCGAGGTTGCCATCCCGGTTGAAATCGCCCGTCGTCGCCCAGTTGGGAGCCGGCCCCACGAACAGGGTGTTCAGGAGCGTGAATCCGCCGGAGCCGTTGCCGAGCATCAGCGCCACCTGCCCCTCCTGGGACACCTTGCCCAGGGTCACGATCAGGTCCAGCGGCCCGTCCTTGTTGATGTCGGCCACCGCCAGGCCGCGCGGTCCGAACCCCGGCGACAGGCTCGACGGGCTGCCGAACGTGCCGTTGGTCGCCTGCATGAAGACCGAGACGCTGTCCCCCGCCTGGTTGGCGACCGCAATGTCGGGCCGCGTGTCGTTGTTGAAGTCGGCCGTGACCATGGCGACCGGCCCGGTCCCCGTGGTCAGCGTGGCGTTCAGCGTGAACAGGCCCGTGCCGTCCCCGCGCAGGATGCGGACCGAGTTCGTCGTGTTGCTGACCACGAGCAGGTCGCGCTTGGCGTCGGCATTCAGATCGATCGTGAGGATCTGCTTCGACGAGGTGGCGACGGAGAGCGTCTGCCGGTTGGTGGGGAAGCGCCCGAGCCCGTCTCCGAGAAGGATCTGCACGTTGTTCTGGGCCGAGTTCAGGATGGCCACGTCCGGCTTGCCGTCGCCGCTGAAGTCGCCCACGGCGATCCCGGCCGGGGTCCCGACGATCAGGGTGGACAGCTTGGGGCCGAACCCGCCCGTGCCGTTGCCGAGATGGACGGTGATCTCCTGGCTGCGCAGGTTGGCGATCACCAGGTCGGGCTTCGAGTCGTTATTGACGTCCGTGTAGACGAGCGACGACGGGAGCGAGCCGGACACGATGGTGCTGACCTTGCGGAGCCTTCCGTCGCCGAACCCCTTCAGCAGGGCGATGTCGCCGTTCCCCCCCGTCTGCTGGTTGACCGTGATCAGGTCGAGGAATCCGTCGGCATCGTAGTCGGTCGCGATGACACCCACCGGATGGTCGCCGACGACGTAGTCCTGCCGTGACTTCAAGGAAGACTGGGCCAGAACCGGTGACGCGATGATGAGGACGAGAAGACAAGCCAGTAGTGCCGATCTGCGTGTCATGCGGCGCCTCGAAAAACAAACCCCGGTCCCGCCCGATTGTAGCGCGGGACCGGGGTCCATACGTTACCGGAAGACTACTGTCTGGCCGCCGGCCCGAAGACCTGAACGGTCCCGTTCTGTCTCAGCATCTCGACGAAGATGCTGTGGCCGCTCTTGTGCTTCGGGATGATGAAGCTGTACGAGTGCCCGTTGCCGGTGATGCACTCCTCGCAGCGGATCAGGGCCACGTTCTGCTGGGTCCTGACGCCCTTCGAGTCGATGATCACCACGTTGAACCCGACCAGGTCCACCTCGACCGGGGTCGTCCAGGACACCGTTCCCGAGCCCTTGCCGAGCGCGCTCGTGAACGTGACCGCCGCGTTGTCCACGCGCTGCTGGCAGACGGCCGGGTTCTGGTCGCTGTTCGGGATCGACGGGCAGTTGTCGCAGGCATCGCCGACGCGATCGAAGTCCATGTCGGCCTGGGTCGGGTTCGGCACGGTCGGGCAGTTGTCGCACGCGTCCCCCTTGCCGTCGCTGTCGCCGTCGGCCTGGCCCGCATTATCGGTCGTCGGGCAGTTGTCGCAGGCGTCGCCGATTCCGTCCGCATCGCCGTCGGCCTGGCCCGCGTTGGAGGTGGTGCGGCAATTGTCGCACGCATCGCCGACGGCATCGCCGTCCGCGTCGGCCTGGTCGTTGTTCGAGACGCCGCGGCAGTTGTCGCAGGCGTCACCCTTGCTGTCGCCGTCCGCGTTCGCCTGGTCGAGGTTCGCGGTCGTGGCGCAGTTGTCGCATGCATCGCCGATCGTGTCGCTGTCGCCGTCCTCCTGGCCCGAGTTCGAGATCGTGGCGCAGTTGTCGCAGGCATCGCCCGCCCCGTCGCCGTCGCCGTCCGCCTGGCCCGGATTGGGGACGAACTTGCAGTTGTCCGTCGAATCGGCAACGCCGTCACCATCGGTATCCGCCAGGCCCAGGGTCGTGTGGGCGGAGACCATGCCGCCCGGCTGTCCGCCGGCGACCAGGCCCATGGCGATGTAGGTGCACAGGCCGGTCGCGGGGTGGAACGGCACCACCAGCGTGGCCGACCTGGCGGCCGCCGGGTAGCGGGCCGCTTCCGTCCAGCCACCGACCGCGCCGGAGGTCGGCGGCGTGTCGCAGGAGGCCTCGAGGTAGTACGCGGCAAAGCCCTCGAGGAGCGTCCGGCTGCCTCCGCCCGGGCAGGTCCCGGCGAGGTTCAGCGCGCAGTCGTCGCGCGTGGGCGCACCGTCCCAAACGAGGTTCACGGTCGCGTTCCCGGTCCCCGGCGTGGAAGACTGGATGCGCGGCGCGGGGATCTTGCCGGAGCCGATGTCGACCGGGTTGCCGGACGCATCGACCGGGTTCGCCAGATCCAGAACATAGCCCTGGAACCCGACGCTGTACCCGACGGCGAGGAGGATGTAGCGCCCCTCGTGCCCCGCGGTCCCTTCGCCGGAGCTCGCGGTGACGAACGCCACGATGGGGGAGTCCCCGTCATTGACGGTCGACGGGCAGCCGAGCACGCCGTCCCCGGCGAAATTGCCGTTGACGGTGACGAAACCGTCGTCCGGCGCGCCGGCGTTCGTCTGACATGCTCCGCCGACCGTCCCATCGGCCGCGGAGCGACAGAGGAACGCCGCATTGCCGCTGTTGATCCCCGTGTTTCCGAGGACGTAGAAGCGGCCGGAGAGGCTTCCTTCGGAGAGGCCCGTCCACGCCGTGCCCAGGAGGTGTGCCGCGGGGACGCTGAAACCGCACTCCGCGTGCACAGCCGGGGCGACCAGGAGAGCGACGAGAACCGCCCCGATGGCAACCAGGGATTTGAGGAATGTCTTCATCAGATTTCCCCCATAAAAAATTTGAGCGTTGATTGCTTGCAAGGTACGGTGATCGTCACAGACGTGGCCCAGCCGAACCCCCTACGTGCGGTGCAGAATAGATAGAGACCTCACCCTGCCTCCCTAGATACCCCGAAATACCACGATGTCAAGGACAAATTCCCAATCCTATCTACCCTGGACCGGGCCGAATCGTTCAAGTGTATCGCAGTCCCGCCGCGCGCTGCATGCCTGCGGGTCATTTACGCCGACCCTGGAGATACAACAGAAGCCCCGGCCCGGCCCTCGCGGGGCCGAGCCGGGGCTCGGAAAGCGGGACTCGCGCTGCCGCTACTGCCTGGTGGCGGGCCCGAAAACCTGGACGGTCCCGTTCAGGCGCAGCATTTCGATGTAGATGTTTGCGCCGTTCTTGTGCTTCGGGATGATGAAGCTGTACGAGTGGCCGACCCCCGTGACGCACTCCTCGCAGCGGATCTGGCCCACGTTCTGCTGGGTCCTCGTCCCCTTCGAGTCGATGGTCACGACGTTGAAGCCGATGACGTCCACCTCGGTCGAGGTCACCCAGAAGACCGTGCCGGATCCCTTCCCGAGCGAGCTGCCGAAGCTGATGGTGATCGTCTCGGCCCGCTGCTCGCAGACCACCGGGTTCTGATCGGCGTTCGGGATGGTCGGGCAGTTGTCGCACGCATCGCCGACCCGGTCGAAGTCCTGGTCCACCTGCGTGGGGTTCGGCACGGTCGGGCAGTTGTCGCACACGCTCCCGAGCCCGTCTCCGTCGGTATCGGCCTGGTTGGCGTTCGCAGCGGCCGGGCAATTGTCGCAGACATCCCCCACCGTATCGCCGTCCCCGTCGGCCTGGCCCGGGTTGGCGGTGTTCTGGCAGTTGTCGCAGGCGTTGCCGCGACCGTCGCCGTCATTGTCCGCCTGGGAGTCGTTGGGCGCGCCGATGCAGTTGTCGCACACGTCGCCGCGGCTGTCGCCGTCCGAGTTCGCCTGGTTGGCGTTCGCGGCGTTGGGGCAGTTGTCGCAGACGTCCCCCTTGGTGTCGTTGTCGCCGTCGCTCTGCGAGGCGTTCTGCACGCTGGGGCAGTTGTCGCACGCGTCGCCGACCCCGTCTCCCCCGCCCAGGTCCGTGTCGGCCTGGTTCGAGTTCACCACGAACGGGCAGTTGTCGAACGAGTCCGCCACGCCGTCCCCGTCAGTGTCGAGGATGCCGAGGGTGGTGTGGCTCGAGACCACCGGTCCAGGCGCCCCTCCTGCCACGAGACCGATGGCCAGGTAGGTGCAGTTCACGCCGGCGGCATCGAAGGGGACCGTGATGGTGCCCGAAGTCGCGGCCGCTCCGTACCGGGCGACCTCGGTCCAGCCGTTGGCCTGGATTCCGGTGGTCGGCGGGGCGTTGCAGGCGGACACCCGGCTGTAGACCGCATACGCCTCGAGGATCGACCGGCTCCCCCCGGCGGGACAGGTCCCGGCCAGGTTCAGGAGGCAGTCGTCCCGCGTGTTCGCCTTGTCCCACTGAATGTTGACGATGGCCGTGCCGCCGCTGGGGGTGGACGAGAGAATCCGCGGCGCCGGAATGCGGGCGCTCCCCAGGTTGATCGGCAGCCCGTCCGGGCCGATCGGATTCGCCAGGTCGACGACGTAGGCCTGGAAGGCGAAGCTGTAGCCGACGGCCAGGAGGGTATAGCGCCCCTCGTGCTGCGCGGTCCCCTCCCCTTCGATCGACGTCACGAACGCCACCACGGGGGCGTCGCCGTCGTTCACCGCCGACGGACAGCCGACCACGCCTTCTCCGGCGAAGTTTCCGTTCGCCGTCACGACTCCGTCTGTCGCGGGCCCGGCGTTCGTCTGGCAGAAGCCGCCGGTCACGAACTCGTCGGAGGACTTGCACAGGAACGGCCCGGTCCCGTTGTTGATGGACGGCGTTCCCAGGATGAAGAAGCGGCCCGTGACGTTCGCCTCGTTGAACCCTGTCCAGGCGGTGCCCAGAAGGTGCGCCGCCGGCATGCTGAAGGGGCACTGTGCGTGGGCTGCCGGGGCGAGCAGCAGAGCGGCCGCGACCACTCCAATGCCAACCAGGGATCTGAGAATGGTCTTCACTGGATTCCCCCCATCATCGATATGGTAAGTTCAGTGGTGGCAATAGGTGGAGATCATCCCAGACCTCCCCCCGACCTCTAGATACCTCGAATCGCTGCGATGTCAAGTCCAAAATCCCGACGCGGTCCATCCCGTGGAAGCGGGCGTGGTCAAGCCTTGCGGGGGAAAAGGCGATCGCGCAGCTTGCCCCGCGCCGACATGCAGTGCCGCCTCACGGTCACCTGCGACAGGCTCAGCACCCTGCCGATCTCATCGGTGGGCATCGAATGCAGGTCCCTGAGAACAAAGACGATCCGCTCCTGGCGAGTCAGGCATCCCAGCTCCGCCATGAGCCTCCGGACCATGTCGGCGTTCTCCATGCGGGTGGCGACCGAGACGCCGTCGTCCGCGATCTCCATCCGGCCTTCCCCCGGCATCTCCTCGATCGAGATCGTGCCCGGGGACCGACTGATGCGCAGATGATCATAAATTGTGTTGACGGCAATTCGGTAGAGCCACTTGAAGAACGCCTCCCCCGAGCGGAACCTGCCGATGTACCGGAAGACCTTGACGAAGGCGTCCTGGCAGGCATCGAGGGAATCCTCGCGCGACAGCCCCATCTGGATGCCGATGCCGATGATCCGGCGCTCGTACAGATGCATCAGGTCGCCGAACGCCTCGGCATCCCCCGCCTTGGCGCGCTCCACCAGGGCCGTGACCTCGGCAGGCTCACCGCGTGCCGATCCGGCCGCCATCCCGGCGTCGCTGACGCTGCGGGGCGTTGTGACGTCCATGCTCCTCGTGACCCCTGGTGCCCTAGTACGGACTGAGATTCCCCTGGTTGTCCACGGCGATGACGCTGAAGTACGACGGGCCGGCCAGCCCCGTCAAGTCCAAATCTACCGAAAGAACCTGGATGTTGTCGCGAAAAATCGTCGTGGAATCGAGCGACTGCCTCCCGACCGGGGCCGAGGTCCGGTGGATCTGGTAGTGGTGGATGGTCGTCGGGAAGCCGAGGAGGTCGGTGGTGATGGCCGGCCAGGAGAGATTGACCACGAGAGGGCTGGCGCTCACCAGCAGGAGATTCAGGTCGCCGATGCCGTTGGGAAGCTCCTTGCCCGCTCCCGAGGCGAACCCGTTCGTGTCGACGGCGATCACGACATAGAACAGGTTGCCGGGCGAGGTGGCCGCCCCGGAATGGGTGAACGTGGTGCTCGCGGCCCCGACGTTCGTGCCGATCAGGTGCGACGCGGACTTGAGGGCGTCCGGTGAGGCCGCGGCATAGATCTCGTACCGCGCCACGGTCGTCGGCCTGCCGTACACGTCGACGGTCGGCGCGGTCCACGACAGCACCAGGTTCGATCCGGAACGGGTCACGTCCAGGTCCGTGATCGAGCGCGGCGGCGCGATCCCCTGGATCACGTGCGGCACGGAGGAGACCGGCGCCGACACGGCGCTCTCGTTGCCCGAGGTGTTCGTGGCGCTGATGACGAAGTAATAGCGGATCCCGTCCTGCAGCCCCGTGAGCAGGCTGGAGGTCACCCCCGGGCCGAACGTCAGTTTCGTCGGGTACTGCCCCTGGACCTGCCCGTAGTAGACGTTGTAGGTCCTGATGTCCCGCTCGGAGTTGTCCTGCCACGAGAGATTGAGGCTGGCGCCCGTACCCGCATCGGTCGCCGTCAGGCCGGCAGGGATGGCGGGCGGGCCCGGATTGACCGGCAGGGCCCGTACGCAACCGGGGCCGAGGTCACAGTCGCTGTTGTCGTTGGAAGCCCCTCCCCAGAATCCGCTCGAGTCGAGCGACACGACGTGGTCCTTGAAGAGGCTCTTCAGGTACGTCATCGCCTGCGCCTTGGTCTTGCCCTCGCGCTGCACGCCGCCGTAGGCAGCGAGCACGTTCCAGCGCGCGCCGCCCGACGTGAACGGGTTCGGGGTCA